>ERZ780100.113-NODE-113-length-49958-cov-6.574955_pt1 | contig 49958 bp, 29 predicted proteins | sample MGYA00511573_ERZ780100 | MGnify/ENA primary metagenome ERZ780100 (study PRJEB29588, sample SAMEA2161876) | human gut metagenome | biome: human gut; feature: human-associated habitat; material: faeces | place: Denmark | collected 2008/2010 ...
TCGGACCTCGCAAGGATCTCGCCGGCAACATGCAGACCTGCATTGAAATACAGGTTGAGGGTGACGAGTGGATGGAAAACATTGACCGTACCGATACTCTTGTCACGGAGTTCGCCGATGACAACAAGGTCATCATGGACAAGATCAAGATGGGCGGTGTCGTCGGTCTCGGCGGTGCTACGTTCCCTACCCATGTCAAGCTTACTCCTCCTCCGGGAAAGAAATGCGACATGCTTATCATCAATGGTTGCGAGTGCGAGCCTTATCTTACATCCGATTTCAGGACTCTTCTGGAGAAAGGTGAGCAGGTGGTAGTCGGAACAGCCATCATCAAGCAGGTTCTCGGCGTGGCAGAAGCTACCATCGCCATCGAGGACAACAAGCCTGAGGCCATTGAACATATTCAGAAAATCGTGGCTGATTTCCAGAAAAAATCACCTAAGTTTGCCGGTATCAAGGTGTTGAGCCTTCTCAAGAAATATCCGGAAGGCGGTGAGAAACAGCTCATTGACGCTGTCATGCACCGTCAGGTTCCTTCAGGAGCGCTTCCTATCGACGTAGGTGCTGTCGTGCAGAACGTGGCTACGGCTCTCGCGATTTACGACGCTGTCCAGAAGAACAAGCCTATCATCGACAATTCAGTGACCGTTACCGGAACATGCGTCCCGATGGACAAGCAGCACAATTATCTCGTGCGCGTAGGTACTCCTATATCTTATATCATCGAGAAGATGGGCGGAGCTCCTGAGAATGCCGTGAAGGTCATCAGCGGAGGTCCTATGATGGGCAAGGCCATTGCCAATCTCGACGCTGCGACATTGAAAGGAACATCAGCATTGCTTTTCCTCACCGAGGAACAGACGAAGCGCGGCATTGAAGGAAACTGTATCCGTTGCGGCAAATGTGCCGACGCATGTCCTATGGGACTTGAGCCGTGGCTGCTCCAGAGGCTGGCCCGTCACGGCATGACCGAGGAATTGGAGGCCAATGCAGTCCAGGATTGTATCGAGTGCGGTTGCTGCCTCTACAGCTGTCCTGCATATATTCCTCTGCTGGATATCATCAGACCGGCCAAGGGACAGGTTCTCGGCATCATCAGAGCCAGGGCCGCCGCTGCCAAAGCCGCTGTACAGGCTGCTGCGCCACAGAAATAAGTTGAACGTATAAACCAATGATATACAATGAATAAACTTTTGGTTTCACCGTCTCCGCATGTTCATGCACCGGTTTCCACGAAGTCGCTTATGCGGGATGTGGTAATCGCTCTGCTGCCTGCGGTCATTGTCTCGGTCGTATTCTACGGCCTTGGCGAAATCGTGGTACTTGCGACAAGCGTCATTTCATGTGTGCTTATCGAGTACCTTATCACAAGGTTCCTTCTGAAGAAGCCGTCTACCATCTGCGATTATTCTGCTGCGGTGACCGGTATTCTCCTGGCATTGAACCTGCCTTACACTACTCCTTGGTGGGTGGTGTTCATCGGCGCGCTGTTCGCTATCGGAGTCGTGAAGATGACTTTCGGCGGACTCGGACAGAACATTTTCAATCCTGCAATCGCTGGCCGTGTGTTCCTTCTCGTGTCATTCCCTTCCTACATGACCAAGTGGCAGATGCCTCAGGGATTGTTCGGGTTGGATGCCGTTACAGGTTCCACACCTCTCGGCATGATAACCGAGGGACTCGCGAAGGATCAGACAGTTCCGGAAATCATGTCTGAGAAAGGCTTGTCATACGCACAGATGCTTTTCGTCAATCTCGGCGGTTCTGTAGGTGAGATTTCAGCCCTGGCCCTCCTTGCCGGTTTCGTATATCTGCTTGTGCGCAGGGTCATCAAACCGCATATCACACTCTCCATCTGGGGTACTGTGGCTGCTGTTTCGCTGATTTTCTGGCTGATCAATCCTGACAGGTTCACCGATCCTGTATTCAACCTTCTTACCGGAGGTATGATTCTCGGTTCATGCTTCATGGCCACGGACTATGTCACTTCTCCAATGACCGTGAAAGGCGGTATCGTCTATGGTATCGGCATCGGTTTCATAACATTGATGATCAGATACTTCGGCTCATATCCGGAAGGTATGTCATTCGCTATTCTTATTATGAACTCCGTGGTTCCGCTCATCAACATGTGGTTCCATCAGAAAAAGTACGGGAGGAAATAGTCATGGCAGCAAAATCTAATTTGAAGAACATGGTCCTTTGCCTTTTCGGCACGACACTTATCTGCTCATCAGTGCTTGCAGGTGTCTATGCAGTAACCAAGGAACCGATTAAAATCACCAACAAGGCAATCCTCACGGCATCTGTTTCCAAGGTGTTGCCGGAAGGCGGGGAAATTTCCGATGCCCAGCCTTGTCAGGTAGGCGGAAGAGAGTCAGAGTGCTATTTCAGCACCAAGGACGGTGAGGTTATCGGAATCGCCGTAAAATCCACCGTGTCAGGATTCGGCGGCCCTCTTACACTCATGGTCGGCCTTCTTCCTGACGGCACGGTCTACAATACTTCCGTGCTTTCACATAGCGAGACGCCTGGTCTTGGAGCCAAGTGTACCGAAGAGAGTTTCTTCGGGCAGTTCAAAGGCTGGAATCCTGAACAGAAAAAATTGCTCGTGAAGAAGGATGGCGGCGACGTAGATGCCATTACGGCTTCCACGATTACTTCCAGAGCCTATACTCTTGCAATCCAGAATGCTCTGTATGCATTGACGACAGCCCCTCTCGAAGGCGGCAAGCCGGTAGTGGATGAAGTTGAGGCAGAACCTGCTTCCGAGGAGGCTGCAAGTGTTGAAGTAGAATAAGGAGGATAGAACAATGACAAAATTACAGCTTATAACCAAAGGTCTTGTCAAGGATAACCCTACATTCGTGCTTATCCTTGGTATGTGTCCTACATTGGCTACGACATCTTCAGCCATCAATGGTCTCAGCATGGGACTTGCAACACTGTTCGTGCTGATTCTTTCCAATATTGTGATTTCCGCCATCGCTCCGGCAGTTCCGGACAAGGTGCATATCCCTGTCTATATCGTGGTTATCGCTACGTTCGTGACTGTGCTTCAGCTTCTTATGCAGGCTTATGTCCCTGCAGTCTATGCTACGCTCGGATTGTTCATCCCCCTTATCGTGGTGAACTGTATCGTGCTCGGACGCGCAGAGGCCTTCGCCAACAAGAATGGCATCATAGATTCCGCACTTGACGGTCTCGGAGTCGGTCTCGGATTTACGGTATCATTGACAGTGATCGGACTTGTACGCGAGATTCTCGGAAATGGTTCCGTTTTCGGATTCAAGTTCATTGCCGGTGACGGTATTCTTGCGTTCATCATGGCACCTGGAGCATTCCTCGTTCTCGGATACCTGATGGTTCTGTTCAACAAGTTCCTCAAGAAATAATAAAGGATTCGGATTATGGAAATTTTACTTATCATCATATCTGCGGTATTCGTAAACAATGTCGTACTTGCGCAGTTCCTCGGTATCTGTCCGTTCCTGGGAGTTTCCAACAAGCTTTCCACGGCTACCGGAATGTCTGCGGCAGTATGCTTCGTCATCACTCTCGCGACATTGGTTACCTTCCTGCTCAACAATTATGTGCTTCAGCCTCTGGAACTTGAGTTCCTGCAGACCATTTCATTCATCCTGGTCATCGCAGCTCTCGTGCAGATGGTGGAAATCGTGTTGAAGAAGGTCAGCCCGTCCCTTTATCAGGCACTCGGAATTTTCCTTCCTCTCATCACCACGAACTGTACCGTGCTCGGTGTTGCCATTACAGTGGTTACCAAGGAGTTTACCTTCGGCAAAGCTGCCCATATGATGGGTCTCGGCGAGGCAATGCTTTACGCTTTCGCCACCGCAGTGGGTTACGGTCTGGCAATGGTACTCTTCGCAGGTATGCGCGAGCAGCTGGCTATCAGCAATGTTCCTAAGGCATTCCGCGGCATTCCGATCGCCCTCATTACCGTCAGCATCCTTGCCTTGGCATTCATGGGATTCTCCGGTATGTGTTAAAACTTAGTAACATTTTTCGCGCTGCTTGAAATTTTTCATATATTTGTATTGTATGAAAATTTAAACCGGACATTTTGCAGTGATGCAGATGCCCATAAACACGACAAAATGAAAAAAGTTATTATCGTCATTGCAGCCGTATTCGGCTTTGCAGTAATGGCTTCCGCGCAGCCTAAGGCAATCGGCGGAAGACTCGGTTATGGTTTGGAAGCAAGCTATCAGCATTATTTCGGAAAACCGCACTTCATGGAAATCAATGCAGGACTTGATTTTCTTGGCGGCAAGGCGGGCTTCAGGGCTACCGGAACATATAACTTCACATTCGCCCAGCCTTCATGGACTCCTAGAGGCAATTGGGCATGGTATGCCGGCCCTGGTATCACTCTGGGTTCCACCTATTACAATGATGACCATCATTTCTTCTTCGGAATTGTAGGTCAGATCGGACTCGAATACAAGTTCTGGTTTCCTCTCCAGCTTTCTGCGGACCTTCGTCCTGCATTCGGACTGTGTGACGGCGAATTCTGGACAGACGGATTGGTCTACAGTTTCGTTCCTACACTCAGTGTAAGATACAGCTTCTAGCGAATCATTGGATATCAGATATTCTTGCGGAGACGGCATTCAAAGTGCCGTCTCCGTTATCGTTTTAAGTCGATTTTCTCTTGACTTTTGATTTCAAATCCCTACATTTGAGAAAAGTCAATATTTTTTAACTAGTTTTGTGTTTATGTTAAGACCCCGTTAACCGCAGCCGTATGGCTGTTTCTCTTTTTTGCTTGACGGCGATATGTCTTCTGATCTTTTCCGGTCAGCCCGCCGCAGCTCAGAAAGTAACTGAAAAAGAGGTCTCAGGTATCGTGACTGGCACCGACGGCTCTCCTGAGCCCGGTGTTGCCGTCATGGTCAAAGGAACCCAGAATGGCACAATGACGGATGAGAACGGTAAGTTCTCATTGAAAGTACGTGTCATCAGCGGCCAGGAGGCTCCTGTGCTCGTGTTCTCTTGCCTTGGAAAAGAACAGCAGGAACACAAGTGCAACAAGGACTTCTTCAAAATCGAGATGAAGGATGAACTTGCGACATTGATAGGGGCCGTCATCAACACTGGTTATCAGAAGATTGACAGGCGAATGTCTGCGTCTTCCGTAGCGTCGGTATCCGGTGAAGAAGTGCTTCAGAGCAATGCCACGACACTCGACAACATGCTCCAGGGAAAGATTCCGGGCATGACTGTCCTCAGCTCGTCATCTACCCCTGGTGCCGCCACAAAGATCCGTATCCGTGGTACTTCCACCATTTCCGGAAACCGTGAACCTCTCTGGGTTGTCGACGGCGTGATTCTGGACGACCCTGTCTCCATCTCCACCGAGGCGCTCAATGACTTGGACAATGTGAACCTTATCGGTAATGCCATTTCCGGCCTTAACCCTATGGATATCGAGAAGATTGACGTGTTGAAGGATGCTTCCGCTACCGCAATCTACGGTGTGAGGGCAGCCAACGGCGTCATTGTCGTGACTACCAAACGCGGTAAGAAAGGTGCGCCGAGAATCAATTATTCCGGAACCGTCACCGTTACCGAGAGACCTGGCTACAACAAGCTGAACCTCATGAACTCCAAGGAACGTGTCGATGTCTCCAAGGAGATTGCCGAGAAAGGTCTCGCATATAGATTCGAACCTGCTGCCGTAGGTTATGAAGGATTGCTCTATGACCTGTATGACAGGAAGATAGACTATAACACCTTCCTTGACAGAGTACAGAAAATCGAGGAAATCAACACTGACTGGTTCGATATCCTCTATCACACCTCCGTTTCCCACAAGCACAACCTCTCCATTTCAGGAGCGGATGACCGCGTGAACTATTATGTGTCAGGCGCTTATACCGATGACAATGCGAACCTTCGCGGAACCGGTATGCAGACTTACAATGTGATGGGCAAGGTGCAGGTGAAGATTGCCAAGAAACTTACCGGTACAGTACAGGTGAGGGGAAGTGTCCAGAACAAGGATTACCTGAACTCAGGCATCTCTCCGTACAGCTATGCTTACAATACTTCCCGTGCGATCCCTGCCTATAACGAAGACGGGTCGCTCTCGTATTACAATTTACAATGCCGAGCAGGGCTACATGCGAACCCGCTGAAATACAATATTGTAAACGAGAAGAACAACTCCGGCAAGAAGGTTTCTTCCGATTCGTTCAGCTTCAATTCGAATCTCGAGTGGGGTATCTGGGAAGGTCTCCGCGCTACCGGTACATTCGCCATGAACGTGGCCAATACCACTGACAAGGAATGGTTCAGCGACAAGACCTACATGGCAGCGACATTGAGATGTACGAACTATGGTGTGGCCCTTCCTGACGACAAAAATTTCAAGGAACAGCTCTGCAAGCTTCCTTACGGCGGCAAGTTCTATTCTTCCAATACCAGGAATTTCGGCTACACTGCACGTCTCCAGCTGGATTACAGCAAATACATAAAGGGCCACCACATTTCCGCTGCAGGTGGATTCGAGGCCAGGTCTAACAAGTATACGGGTATCTCAAGCACCCAGTGGGGTTATCTTCCGGACCGCGGTATGACTTCGGTAATAATCGATCCGGTACAGTGGCCAAAGTTCAATGCATTGCAGAAATCCACACCGAATTCCATCACCGACAGAGTCTCCAATTACCTCTCCGTCTATGGTGTGCTTTCATACGCATATAAGGGAAGATATATCGTGAATGCAAATGTCCGTGCTGACGGTTCCAACAAGTTCGGTCAGGACAAGAGTACAAGATTCCTGCCTATCTGGTCAGTATCAGGAAGATGGAATATCATGAACGAATCCTTCCTCGAAAACGTGATGTGGCTCAATGAACTCTCCGTCAAGGGCTCATACGGTATTCAGGGCAACGTTTCGGACGACCAGACTCCAAGCATGATCATCAAGCTCGGTTCAATGGACCAGACCACAGGTGACTACATGGCGACATTGTCCAAACTGCCTAACCCGTTGCTGAAATGGGAAAAGACGACTTCATATAACCTCGCCCTCGATTTCTCCGTACTTGACAACCGCATTTCCGGTACAGTGGAGTACTACTACAAGCAGGGAAATGACCAGATCGTCTCCGTCGAGGTATCTCCTACCACCGGAACTTCGAGCATGAGCCTCAATGTCGGAGACATCATGAACAAGGGTTATGAACTCATCATCAATGCCGTGCCTATAAAGACACGTGACTTCAGATGGTCACTTTCATTGAACTCCGCCAAGAACATCAATAAGATTACGAGAGGCGGTATGCAGGATGAATATACTTATGCACAATATGTGGACGGTTCCGCAGTGCTCAAGGGATATGCCATAAACTCCTTCTTCTCCTACAAGTTTGCCGGGCTCAATGAAAAGGGACTTCCGACATTCAAGGATATCGAGGAAACCGACGGCATCACCCGTGAAGAAATGTATGCCAAGGCTTTCGCCTATTCCGGAAACCGTGTTCCTGACATGCAGGGCGGTTTCAGCACGAACTTCACATACAAGCAACTGACGCTCGGCCTGTTCTTCTCCTACAGTTTGGGAGCGAAGGTCCGCATGAACAACCTCTATAACAACAGCGGCCAGTATCTTCCTACTCCTCAGCAGAATATGTCTGGAGAATTCGTGAACAGATGGCGCAAACCGGGAGATGAGGCATGGGCTGTAATACCGGCATTGTCGACGGAAAGCCTTTCGATGACAGGCTTCTTCAGTGACAGGGAACTGACTATCGCTGACAACAGATGGCAGATGTACAACCAGAGCGATCTGCGTGTCGTATCGGCCAACTTCCTGCGTCTCAGGACGGCTTACATCAGATATGCCATCCCTGAAAGCTTCTGCAAGAAGATCCATGTGGGTGCGGCCAATGTCCGTCTGGAGGGCAACAACCTCTGGACCGTCTGCTCGAAGAAACTAAACGGCCAGGACCCTGAGCAGCTGGGTATGGGTAATATCGGTATCACTACTCCTCCTGTATCTTCATTCTCTTTCGGACTCGACATAACTTTCTAATAATGATGACAATGAAAACAATATACAAAGTGTTCGCATGCGCTTCGGCGGCATTGGCCCTGGCTTCTTGCTCGGACTTCCTCAAGGAGTCGTCACAGGACCAGATCAGACCGAAGAATGCCAGTGACTACAAGGAACTGATTGCCGGCGAGATATATTACAAGATGAACGAGTCTAGCCCGCAGAATGCATGGCTTGACGCTATGACGGATGACTGTGAGGAGTTGGCGAAGAAGGCTTCGACTTTCGCACCTGACAAGCGAATTGCGGCTTTCGGCTATTATACCTGGCAGCAGGAGCCTGAAAGACAGCGCGAAGGCGTGCTGAACAGCGATGGCGCCTGGGGACTGTATTATCACCAGATTTTCACTTGCAACATGATTCTCAATGATGTGGATGACATGGAGGGAACTCTGGAAGAGAAAGCACAGGTGAAGGCGGAGGCCTACATGATCAGGGCTTATGCTTACTATATGCTGGTGAATCTCTATGGAGAGCCTTATGACCCGAAGACAGCGGACAAGGCTGCCGGCGTACCGGTCAATGGCCTTATCGGCGTGGAAAACAAGAAATTCCAGAGGGAGAGCGTGGCAGCCATTTATGACCAGATTCTCACAAACGGTGAAAATGCATTGAAGCAATTCGAAATTTGCGGAGACGGCAATTCTGTGTTCAGATGGAACAAGGCTGCCGCTGAGGTGTTCCTTTCCCGCGTCTGCCTTTATATGCAGAATTGGGAAGATGCAGCCAAGTACGCCAATGCGGCACTCTCCATCAAGGCTGATATCTGGGATTTGAACCAGAAGGCGGTGGATGACGCTTCTGTCGATTCATATTCTTACATGGACAGGTTCTTTACCTCACGAAATCCTGAGATTCTCTTCACCTTCGGATATGATACGGAAATCTTTTCTGCTGAGGGTGCAGGAAGTTGCTATCCCCCGTCAGCCGAGCTTCTGGCAATGTACATCGACGGCGACCTTCGCGGAGGAAAGAAGGGCATGTATATCAGATGGCTGGGCGGCTTCTTGAATGTGAAGAAATATGCACCGTTCAAGTCCTATATGGCTTCATATACTTCCAGATACGGACAGGCCATAAGAACTGTTGAGGCATATCTGAACAGGGCTGAGGCTTATTCCCACATCGACGGAAAATCAGCTGATGCCCTCGAAGATGTAGAAAGGATCAGGGTGAACAGGATTAAGCCTGACAAATATGTGCCGCTTACGGCGACCTCCAAGGAAGATGTAATCCAGGCTGTCCGCGATGAGCGCAGAAGGGAAATGTGCTTCGAACGTCTGAGATGGTTCGACCTCAGGAGATGGGGACGTCCTTCCATTACCCATACCTATACTCCGGACATTAAGAATCCTACTGTGACCGAGACCTATGTCCTTCAGGAAAATGATCCGGCGTATACACTCCCTGTCCCTAAGGAGGTGCTGGAAATGGAACCGGAACTCACTGATATTGAAAGGCCTGTAAGAAATCCTCAGGCTACGGCGTAAAACATTGAAATCGTATTGAAAATGAAAACATTGACCATAAAGACGATATTGGCGTCCGTTGTATTGCCGGCAATGCTGACGGCTTGTTACAAGGAAGACCCTCTCCATTCTGAGAGGGGCGAGATTCCTTATAAGATAGAGGATAGCGACAATCCTGCCCTCCACTATATTTACGAGTACAATCAGAAGACGGGAGTGTATATCCTTTCCGATTATACCGACGTGGACTTCAAGTGGAATGTCGGTTCGGAGTCCAACAATGACTTGATAAGAATCAAGGACGGGGTGTTGGATGATGCCATCGAATATGTGAAAGCTGTATTGACCGAGGTCTATCCGGAAGAATTCGCGAAAAAATACTTTCCTCTGAAGGTGCTTCTCGCCGATAGTATAAGCGTTTCTACCAGCAAGAGTGACGACCTCCTGGTCGGCTCCGGCAGGAGTTATATCGCTATCGGAAGGCTCCATAAAGGAGATATTCCTACCGATGAGGACAAGTTGGCTGATATCAGGGGAGAGGTAAGCGGATATCTCTGGGGAAATTATATCTATTCGAACAATCTGATGACCATTCCTGAGGGATTCTTTTCTCCTAGTGAAAAGTATTACGGAGTCTCTTTCAAACAGGAAGAATACAAGCAATATGAAAATGATCCGGACTATCCGAGAAAGGTCGGTTTCTGGCGTTATGACCCTGACGGAGTTTATCCTTGTATTTGCCCTAAAAAGGAGTTGGATATCTCGGATTTCGTCAAGACGATCGTGACGCATTCTTCAGCACAGATGCAGGAACTTATGGATGGTTACGAAATTCTCCGTATCAAATACGATATTCTGATAAAGGCCGTCAAGGATAATTGCGGCGTGGATTTGCAGGCGATCGGAAACAAATATGCCAAATAAAATTTGCTAAATATAAAAAGGTAGATGGAAACAAAAATGATGAAAATGCTGGCTGCCGGGGCTGTAGCAATGCTTACTGGTACAGCGGTTATGGGTGCGCAGCCGTCTCTCGCGAGTCTTCTGAAGGGAGGAGCGAAGAAAGAAAGCGCAGACACTACGAAGTCTGAGGCTTCGTCCAAGAAAAGCTATGACAAGGTCATTACTGCTGAAGCGGAGACCGCCAAAGGTGTCATGGACATCCACAAGGTAAAGAACACGTATTATCTGGAGATTCCTTTCGAACTGATGGGAAAACCGATGCTGCTCGCTACCAAGGTATCATCCACAAGTGACAATTCGGATGTCATTGCAGGTCAGATGCCTGGCGAGCCTACACTGGTCGAGTGGAGCTGCGATGAAGACAAGGTTTATCTTCTGGACGGTACCATCCGTGCCGTATGTGATTCTGCAGAGTCCATTTCCAAAGGGTTTGCCTTGAATTACGCCAAGCCTGTCATGAAGGCTTTCCCTATCAAGGCTGTCAATCCTGATTCCACGGGTGTTGTGATTGATGTCACCAAATTTTTCTGCAGCGATGAGTCATATATGTCGCCGTTCATTCCTGCATCTCCTTTTGACGGACTGTTCGGCATAAGCAGGAAGAAAGGCTCGTTCAAGTCGGACATGTCATCCATTCTTGATTTCAAGGCTTTCCCTAAGAACATCGTATTCCGTACCAGAATGGTATATACCGTGGCATCAGCGCCGTTTACTGCTGTAGTTTCGGTTTCAATGATCCGGCTTCCTGACCAGCCGATGCGTCCTAGACTTGCAGACTACCGTATCGGATACTTCAAGGACAGACATGTCGAGTATACGGAGAAAAAGGACCGCAGCGAAATAGTAAGCTATATAAACCGCTGGAACATAGCTCCTAAGCCTGAGGATCTGGAAAAATACAAGGCCGGAGAAATGGTAGAGCCGGAGAAACCTATCGTTTATTATATTGACGATGCATTCCCTGCAGAATGGCGTCCTTACCTCAAGGAAGGTATCGAGGATTGGCAGAGAGCATTCGAGGCTATCGGCTTCAAGAATGCAATCGTAGCCAAGGACTATCCTAAGGACGATCCTGACTTCAATCCGGACGATATCCGCTACTCTTGCCTGCGGTATGCTTCCATCCAGACGGCCAATGCAATGGGCCCTTCATGGACAGACCCTCGTTCAGGCGAAATCATCAACGGTTCAGTATATTTCTATCATGACGTGCTGAAACTCCTGCACAACTGGTCATTCATCCAGACTTCTGCAGTGGAGCCTGCATCCAGAAGGGAGGTATATACCGCAGAGCAGATGGGACCGCTTCTCAGATACCTTGTGGTTCATGAAATCGGACACACTCTCGGTCTTATGCACAACATGAGGTCTTCTTATGCTTATCCTGTGGACTCTCTCCGCAGCAAGACCTTCACCGACGAATATGGTACCACTCCTTCGGTAATGGACTATGCCCGTTACAATTATGTGGCTCAGCCGGGTGATGGCGTAACATGGCTTCTTCCTCCAAGGCTTGGTGTATATGATTACTATGCAATCAGTTGGGGTTACAAGCCTATCTATGAGGCCGCTACTCCGGAAGATGAGAAACCGGTTCTGAACGAGTGGATCAAAGCTCATACCGACGACCCTATGTACTGGTATGGCGAGCAGGAATTCCTGTCTTCTGTCGACCCTGCAGCGCAGACCGAATCCCTCGGTGACGATGCTGTCAAGGCCAGCGAGTACGGTATGCGCAACCTTAAGATCATTATGTCGCATCTGGACGAGTGGACTGCAAAAGACGGCGAGAACTACAAATATACCCACGAGATGTATGGCGAGGTCCTCAAGCAGTTCAACCGCTACATGGGCCATGTCATGAAGTACATCGGCGGAAACTTCCTTCTCTATCCTGTCCACGGTGACGGCAAGCAGGCATTTGAACCTGTTACTAAAGAGAAGCAGAAAGAGGCTCTCGAGTTCATCTATACGAAAGCCGCAGAGATGCCGCAATGGCTCCAAAATCCTGACCTGCTCCGCAAGTTCGAGCCTTCCAACCCTCTGGTCAATGACCTTCAGGCCGCTTATATCAGGAACCTGATTTCCACATATCCGAAGGTGGGTTACACTTCCAGACTTGCTGAGAATCCTTACACCGTAGAAGAGTATATCGATGACATTTATTCATTGGTATTCGGCAAGACCATTGCCGGCAAGCAGCTTACGCTTTCTGACAGAAACATGGAGTATGCGTTCGTCTACAGCATGTTCGACTATCTCGGTCTGCTTGAAAGCCCTGTAAGTGCGAAAGGTTTCGCTGCTGATGACATCTTCGCTCATGGTGTAGAGGCAATTGATGACACATGGCCATGCCAGCATATCGGCTGCGGTCATGCTCATGCGGAGGAAAACAGCCTCACTGCAGCCCGCAGGGAATCTGACATCAAGATCCAGGGCAAGGCTGCATTCTACTCTACTCTCCTGAAAATCAAGAAGGTGGTAGATAAGAGAGCTTCTTCTGCCAAGGGCGTCGACAAGACTCACTACGAGTATCTTGCTCACGAAATCAGCAAAGGACTCTCCAAATAATGGTCGTCCTATTCGATTTGGATGGTGTTGTTCTGGACACGGAGTCGCAGTACACCGTGCTCTGGAACAACATTGGCAAAAAGTACGGCGATGTCGGCGAAATCGGCAGATTGAGCAAAGGACAGACATTGACCCATATCTTGGATACTTACTTCAAGGGACAGACGGAACTGCAGAAACATATCATCGAAGAATTGTATGAATTCGAGCAGAACATGTCGTATGCGCCGATTCCCGGAGTGATGGAGTTCATGAAACAGCTGAAGGCGGCTTCCGTCCCGACGGCTGTGGTCACAAGCTCGAACAAGGCCAAGATGGAAAATGTCTACAGGCATTATCCCGATTTCAAGGATATTGTCGGGCATGTCTTTACAAGTGAGTCGTTTACACGCTCGAAACCTGACCCGGAATGTTTCCTGATGGCGATGCGCGCACTCGGGGGAATGCCGGAAGATACGGTGGTGTTCGAGGACTCCGTCAATGGGCTGAAGGCTGCGCGCGCGAGCGGAGCCACCGTCGTGGGACTCGTGACTTCAAACCCGCGGGAGGTGGTCGAGCCTCTGTCCGACTATGCGATCAATGATTTTACATCAATGTCGTTGGACCGGCTGAAGGAAATGCTCCAAGCACATTGAATTTGCGGAATTATTGGGTAACTTTGCGAAAACCTTTTTTTATGTCTTTGCAAAGAATTTTGACCCATCTGCTGTCGGGCGCGGCGATGCTTTCTGCGGCAGTATCCGTAACTTCATGTTTCAATGAGGATTACGATCTTACGAAAGACATTGACACGAATATAAGCATTGACGGGGATATCAGCGCGCCGCTGGGAAACTCCGAGCTTATTCTGGTCGATGACTTCCTTAACCTTGGTAACGATGACAAGGATGTCCTGAAAGCTGATGCTTCGGGAAATTACTATATTTCTGTAACCGGACGCGGTACATCTTCGGATGTGACGCTGCCGGTTTTCTCGTTCCCGGACAAGCTGGTGACGGACGGCGGATACAGTGCCACGATCAAGAAGAGCGAACTTCCGCTGCCTTCAAGCGGAACGGTTCCGTCTACACCGTACACCAAGCATTTCAAGGCCTCTTCGACACCGATGACGGTCAATGAAAATGTCCCGACGGAAATCCTGGCTGTAAAGGATGCTGAAGCTTCAGGCGTCGTGACCGTCTCTTTGAAGACGACTGCAGGAAAGGCGACTTTGTCTGATCTGACCATTGATTTTCCTGACTATCTGGAATTTGCCGATGTGAAAGACGCCGGCATGAACTTCAATCCGAACGGCAATATCCTGACCATCAAGAGTACACAGGTCACCAAGACGGCCAAGAACTATCATCTGAATATCGTGGGCATTGATTTCGACAAGATACCTTCAGGTGAGGGATTTCTCGCTGATAAGCATAAGATCGTGCTGAATGATGAGATAAAGCTTGGAGCCTTCGATGTAAATGCCGTGTTGTCGGACTTCGGGGCTACTGTGGCCGCGATTCCGAATGAAATTTCAGCCGATATCGACATGTCCATTTCATCTTTGATTGTGAAGTCCGCGCTGGTCAAGGTGAACCCGCGCATTGTCATCGAGCCTTTCATTTCGAATGTGGGCACTTTGCCTGATTTTGTGAGCGGCGATGACGTGGTCCTCGACCTGTACAATCCTGCGCTGAAGATAGATATTGACAACCGCACCCCGCTTACATTGAACCTCAATGCCGATATCATGTCATACAAGGGCGCCGACAGGCGTTCTGCCCATGTCGGCAATGCCAATGGAGGCACGGCAGTCGCACTGAGTCCTTCCGGGATGAATCAGCTATATGTTTCCAGGACCGGCGAAGGCGTTCCGACCGGATTTACCTCTGTCGTAGTGCCTGACTTGTCATCGATCATCAGCATTGTGCCTGACCGCATAGGTATGGAAAACATTGATGTAGAGGCTGCTGACGAGTTCGTGACGTTGACCTCTGGTGGCAGGTACAATATCGTTTATGATTATGAAGTGGCTGCCTCGCTGGCATTCGGAAAGGATGTCAAGATAGTTTACAGCACTGATTTTACAGGCTGGAATGAGAATTTCAACCCTAAGGATGAGAGTTTTGCATTGGAAATCCGTAATGCTGACGTGAAGTTCGACTTCGTAAACATGATTCCGTTGTCCATTTCTCTCGATGCCGCTGCCATCGATGTGGACGGCAATGTCATTCCTGAAATAAAGGTGTCATTGGACGGAAATGTTCCGGCAGGATCTGTCGAAAAGCCGTCCACATCGGCATTGACCCTGAATCTGGAGGGTAGCGCGGAGCAGATGCGCAAGCTTGACGGCCTCCGTTTGAACCTTACCGGAAGCGATCCGGGCACGTTGGCCGGCGTCTGCCTGAACAAGAACCAGGGCGTACAGTTCAAGAACATGAAAATCAGACTCCAGGCTAAAATGGACATTGATTCAGGTCTTTAATCTATGAAAATCATGAGAAAAATTCTTTTTACGATATTGGTGTCAATGCTGGCGGCAGCAAGCGCTTTCGCACAGCAGACGATGTTGCGTTCCGCCTATTTCATGAGCGGATATAACGGAAGGGGAGACCTGAACCCAGCATTTTCAGCGGAGAGAAGCTATTTTTCCATGCCCTCACTTGGCGGCACGGCATTGTCCGCACAGAGTAACATGGGTGTGAGTACGTTCCTGTATCCTGTTGATGGTCAGCTGACTACATTCATGAGTTCAGCTGTATCCCCGGATGATTTCCTGGGCAAACTGAAGAACAGCAACAGGCTCGGTGTGAACGTGGACATGTCCATCTTCTCGCTCGGCATCTGGGGAAAAAAGTCGTTCTTCGCTTTCGGTATCCGCCAGCGTGTCAATGCGGGACTGAACGTTCCCTACAGCCTCTTCGACTTCATGAAGAATGCCGGCAAGTCGCAGTATTACGACATTTCGGACATGGCTGTCAAGGCTGATGCCTATATGGAGTATTCCTTCGGCTGGTCGCGTCAGTTCGCGGATAAGATCAATGTCGGTGCACGTGTGAAGTTCCTCATGGGCGAGGGAAGCGCCGAGGCACGTATTGACAAAATGCGTGTCCAGATGACCGAGGACAAGTGGAGCGTCACTTCCAGTGGAACATTGACCGCAGCCTGCGGCCTTCTCGACGTCAAGACGAAGGGGGAAACCGGCGCGGACATTGATTCTCCGGATGATGCGGACCTTCTGGACAAGTTCGGTTTCAAGGAATTCAACGGCTCCGATATCGGCTCGGTAATAGGCGGTTATGGTGCTGCCATTGACCTCGGTGCAGAACTGGAACTGATTCCCGGCCTGAGGCTTTCCATTGCTTTGAATGACATTGGCGGTATTTCATGGAACAGCGTCACGGAGGCGAAGACACGGAAAGACAGCTGGTCGTTCGAAGGTTTCGACAATATTTCGTTCGATGAGGGCGAGGGCAAGGAGAATTCGCTTTCAGAGCAGTTCAAGACGCTAGGCGATGATCTCCAGGACCTTGCGAAGTTCTACAGGACGGCCAAGGATGCCAGCAAGTTCAAGATGCTGACAATGACCCTGAATTTCGGTGCCGAATACGTGATGCCTTTCTACAAGGGCCTCACCGCCGGTTTCCTGAGCTCGACCCGTTTCAATGGCCCTTGTACCTGGTCTGAAGGCCGTTTCTATGCCAATCTGAAGCCATGCAAATGGTTCAGTCTGGCCACAAACTACGCCATTTCGTCCTACGGCTCCACAATGGGCGCCGCCCTGGGCTTCCACGCCGCAGGATTCAACATGTTCCTGGGTGCCGACGCCATCGGATTCAAGTACGCCAAAGCGACCGCCGAAGGCATTCCGTACCCATACGGACAGCTTCACCTGGGCCTGAATTTCGGTATTTCCTTCAACGTAGGCCGCCGCCACGACACCGCCCCGCGCCAGGCGCTCATTTCGCTGTAAGGGATCGCCTGATATCTCATAAGGTTTAAGATAGGTAATTGCATAGTTGGCTGTATAATAATGATTCATAATCCTACCATTTTAGATATCGCCCGTGAACTTGGAATATCTAAGTCCACGGTTTCGCGGGCTCTTGCAGGCAGCCCTAGTGTGAAGCAGGATACCCGGGATTCAGTTCTTGCGATGGCGGAGCGAATGCATTACAGACCGAACTATATGGCGCGTAACCTCACTAAGCATAGGACAAGGATTATAGGTGTCGTGGTCCCGGAATTTATCAATTCGTTCTTTTCTAGGATTATAATCAGGATTCAGAACGTGTTTGAGAGGGAAGGCTACCGGGTGCTTATCACGCAGTGCAATGAGTCATGGGAAACCGAGAGACGCAATCTGCAGCTTCTGGAAGAGAATATGGTGGAGGGAATACTTATCTCCGTTACCGAGAAGGGTAAGAATACGGACTACTACAACAAGCTGATAAATAGCGGTATCCCATTGGTGTTCTTTAACCGTGCAGACAAGACGGTTGATGTCTCAAGTGTCACTATTGACGACTATAAATGGGCATTCTTCGCGACAGAACATCTGATTGATGTACGACATAGATTGGGAAATCCAGCACCGAGGATAATGCATTTCAGAGGGCCTGAGGGTATAGCGTTGTCCAACCGCCGATATGCCGCGTATGCTGATGCTCTGGCAAAGCATCACTTGCCTTTCGATGAAAGCCTTGTCATATTGACAAGCGAAATTACCAAGGAGGAAAGCTTCAGACTGATGTCGGAGTTGATAGAGCAGGGAGAAGTGCCTGACGGAATATTCTGCTTCAATGACCATCTCGCCATAGGGGCCATGAGAGCGCTTCATCACTATCATATCGAGATACCGGAGCGTGTGTCCGTGATGGGTTTTTCCGAGTCGCAGTCGGCATTGATAACAACACCATCTCTGTCTTCTGTCGCGCAGCCTTTGGAACAGATGGGCGAAACTGCGGCGGAAATGCTGCTGGAGAAGATTGATAATCCTGATGCGAAATCCCGTAATGTCGTTCTGAATGCCGTATTAAATATCAGAGGCTCATCCGACCCGGAAAAAGTCGAGTAAATAGCTTCGTTGATTTTGTGGAGGCTCTTCTTGAAAAATGGGAACGGTTGCAAAGAAAACAACCGTTCCCATTTTAACGTTTGAAAATAAAAACAGGATAAATGATGTCACATGATTCAATTAAGGATACTTTTGTCAAACACCACGGGAAATGAGAGCCTGGAAATACTCTGCATGAGTGTCAGAATCCGGGAATCCTGATTTATATAACAAGTAATGTCTGCATCATATTGTAAATGATAACGGAAAATTTCAACAGACGCAGGGAACTGCAGGAGATATCTATTCATACGGATCTCGTCGTTGCTGGCGGAGGACTGACTGGCGTATGCTGTGCAATAGCGGCAGCCAGGGAGGGACTGGAAGTGGTTCTTGTACAGGACAGGCCTGTGCTTGGCGGCAATGCCTCCAGTGAAGTGCGGATCTGGGCTCTTGGCGCAACATCCCACATGGGGAACAACAATCGCTGGTCTCGGGAAGGAGGTATTATAGATGAAATACTTGTGGAGAACACCTATCGCAATAAGGAAGGTAATCCTGTTTTTTTCGATATGGTGCTTATAGACAAGGTCTTGTCGGAAAAAAACATAACTCTTCTGCTTAATACTGTGGTGTATGATGTGGAAAAGAAGGACGACCGGACTATTGCAGGGGTGACCGCTTTTAATGACCAGAATGAGATAAGGTACAAGATTTCAGCATCTTATTTCGCTGACTGCACTGGGGACGGTACTTTGGGATATCTTGCAGGGGCTTCCTATCGTCAAGGGGCAGAGGATAGCAATGTCTATGGAGAAGGCTTTGCTCCGGACAAGAAGTCCTATGGAGAATTTCTTGGTCACAGTATAATCTTCTATGTGAAAGATACGGGAAAGCCAGTCAGATTTACGGCCCCGGAGTTTGCTCTGAAGAATGCTGAAAAATTCATACCAAAGCTGCATGACCCGCTTTATTTCAATGTAGGACAGCAGGGATGTAAATACTGGTGGCTTGAGTACGGCGGACGTTTCGATACCATCAAGGATACGGAGAAGATTAAGTTTGAACTCTGGAAAGTCGTGTATGGGGTATGGGACTATATAAAGAATTCGGGTAAATTTCCTCAGGCGGCAAATCTTACTCTAGAGTGGGCTGGGCTCATCTCCGGCAAGAGGGAGAGCCGCAGGTTCATCGGGCTTTATACCATCAGCCAGAAGGACCTGATAGGACAGGTCAGGCACTATGATGATGTGGCGTTTGGCGGATGGGCAATAGACCTGCATCCATCAGATGGTGTATATGCTGAAGGAAAGGCCTGCAATCAATGGCATAGCAAAGGAGTGTACGGTATCCCGTACAGGTGTTATGTGTCACCTGATCTTGGCAATCTTTTCATAGGAGGCAGGATAATGTCTTCAAGTCATGTCGCAAATGGTTCTACACGTGTGATGTGCACTTCTGCTCTTGGAGGAGAAGTGATAGGGCGTGCCGCTGCGATATGCATGAGAACAGGGTTAGGACCTTCCGGTCTGGCGTTACCTGAAAATATTCAGGAACTTCAGACAAGGCTGATTTCCAACGGAAATTTCATACCGGGACTTGAACTTAAAAATAACCGTAACATGCTTTGTGGAGCAAAGGTCAGCGCATCGTCTGAATTGAAGCTTGGCACACTGGCTCATGACGGGTCCTGGTTCAGGCTGGATTATCCTGCTGCGCAGCTGATTCCGGTGGAAAGACGGGCCCCTTCTGTCCGGATGGATATCATTGCTGATGAAGACACTGAATTGACAGTGGAATTGAGGAGCTCTTCCAGAAGGGAAAACTACACACCTGACGTGACGGACGAGGCAAGAATAATTGCATTGACAAGAGGTGAGAACCATATATCGATTGATTTTGGGCATGAATATGACTCCTCGCGATATGTGTTCATCTGCTTTATGGCAAATCCGGCTGTCCAGATTCCACAAAGCTCTATGATTGTCTCAGGATTGACGGCGGTGTTCAATCATATCAACCCTGCCGTCTCCAATTTCGGGCGACAGGACCCGCCGGAAGGCATTGGCGTGGAATCCTTTGAGTTCTGGTGCCCGAAAAGGCGTCCGGAGGCCAGGAATATTGCCATGAATTTCGAGCCTGCATTGGACTGCTTCCGGGCGGAAAATGTGAAGTCCCCATATTACAGACCTTATCTGGGCACGAATGCTTGGGTGGCAGCGTCTGATGACAAGAGGCCTTGGCTCCGGGTTGAATTCGGAGAACCGAAGACGATCGGTACCTTGAAATTGTTCTTTGATACGGATGCTGACAATGCCATGGAAACTGTCCAGATGGGGCATTCCGAATCTGTGATGCCTTGCTGTATCCGCGGCCTCAAGGTCATTGATGACAGAGGTTCGGAGATTGCCCAAATAAAGAATAACCATAGCAGCATGCGGGAGATATCTTTTGTGGAGCCTGTTACCACTTGTTCCATGACGATTGTCCCGGAGGTGCCTGACGGTAATGTCCTTCCAGGTTTGATGGGTGTTTTTGCTGAATAAGAATCAATTGACCATACAATGCATACTCTTGATTTTATAACCATAATATTGTTTTCATTGGCGGTACTGTTTACAGGGATATCGTTCTCTCGTACCGGAAAAAACATGAAGAGCTTTTTCGCTGGTGGAGGAAATGTTCCGTGGGCCATGAGCGGATTGTCACTGTTCATGGGCTTCTTTTCGGCTGGAACGTTCGTTGTCTGGGGTTCCATCGCCTACTCATGCGGTTTGGTGGCTATTGTGATACAGCTGACCATGGCAGTCGCAGGATTTGCTGTCGGCACATGGTTCGCTCCGCGCTGGCACAAGACAGGAAGTCTGACTGCGGCCGAGTATATCACGGAACGTTTCGGAATGCAGGCCCAGAAGACTTATACATATATCTTTCTTGCAGTATCGGTATTCACCACAGGCTCGTTCCTATATCCTGTGGCGAAGATTCTGGAAGTGTCCATGGGGCTTTCGCTTACTTCGGCTATTCTCGCGTTGGGAGCCTTCAGCATGATATATGTCGCATTGGGAGGTCTGAGAGGTGTGATCGTGACGGATGTGCTGCAATTTGTAATCTTGTTTGCGGCCGTCATAATAGTGGTTCCTCTGTCATTTGAGAAGATAGGCGGCGTATCAAATTTGATAAATCAGGCTCCGGAAGGCTTCTTCAGGATGTTTCAGGGAGAATATACACCGGGATTTATATTTGCTTTCTGCATCTATAATATGTTCTTTCTTGGAGGTAACTGGGCTTATGTCCAGCGTTATACATCGGTGAGGACAGAAAAGGACTCGAAAAAGGTGGGCTGGCTTTTCGGAAGCCTGTATCTTATCAGTCCTGTGCTCTGGATGCTTCCTCCTATGATATACCGCATATATAACCCTGCACTTACGGGTTTGCAGAATGAGGATGCGTATCTGCTCATGTGCAAGGAGGCCATGCCTGACGGTCTGCTCGGCCTTATGCTCGGCGGCATGATCTTCGCTACGGCAAGTTCTCTCAATGCAACATTGAACATTTCCGCAGGTGTGTTCACGAACGACATTTTCCGTAGGATGAAGCCAGCGGCGTCAGACAAGACCCTTATGCGTGTTGCTCGTCTTTCTACATTAGGATTCGGAGTCTTGGCTGTAGCTGTCGCACTTCTGGTCAAATCCATGGGCGGTATAGTGAATGTGGTAATCAGCGTAGCCGCTCTCACAGGAGTCCCTATATATCTTCCGGTAATCTGGTCGTTGTTCTCGAAACGTCAGACGTCGCGCACGATATTGGGAGTGACCTTCGCCAGCCTTGCCATAAATCTCTTCTTCAAATTCGTTTTCCCTCATGTGTCCGGAGTATCTCTAGACAGGGAGTGGGAGATGCTGGTGGGTTCGATGGTCCCGGTGATTCTGCTTGCCGTGACAGAAGTCATGCTGTGGTGCAATGGATATGAGGATCCCGGGTATGATGCCTATATTGCAGTCAGACAGGCTCGCGTGCATGAAGAGGAGGATGCTGATTCTTCAGCTGCGAGCAAGACGGACAGTTTTACCAGAAAAGTACTTGGGACAGGAATAGTGGTCTCCGGTGTCGTGATTGTCATGCTTGGTGTACTATCAAGCGATAATGGTGCTGTCCCTATACTTGTTGGACTTTTCGTGGCCATGTCAGGAGGTGCTGTCCTGATGAAATCAAGAAAATCACATTGTAAACCTGAAATATTTACTAATAACTAATACTTGAGATATTGCACTATGAAGAATGCAGTTAATTCAAAGATGAGATGGCTTGCGGCCGGTCTGTGCACTGTGCTTCTGGCCGTGTTCTCATTGCCTTCGATGCTGTATGCGGCAGGGGCAGGACAGACCAGGAAACTGTCCGGAACTGTTGTGGATTTCGAGACAGGCGAACCTGTTATCGGAGCGTCGGTTTCCGTGGTGGGCAAGAAAGTAGCCGGCATCAGCGATCTTGACGGAAATTTTTCCATTGAGCTTTCACCGGAAGAAAATGAGCTGGAGTTCTCTTGTATAGGCTACAAGGCACAGCGGATAAGTCTCAAGAATGAGACGAAGCTTACGGTTATGCTCCATGTCGATTCTGAACGTCTCGAGGAAGCTGTCGCTATCGGATATGGCACGACAGCTCGAAAGGACCTTACAGGCTCCATTGCCAGTGTGGATGTTTCTGAAATGAAGAAAGCCCCGGTGGCCAATTTTGAAGAGATGCTTGCCGGACGTGTTACAGGTGTGTCCGTAACATCTTCTGACGGTCAGCCTGGAAGTGACATGAATATCGTGATCAGGGGAAATAATTCTGTGACTCAGGATAATTCCCCGCTTTATGTCGTGGACGGATTTCCTATGGAGACAGCTGTAGGATCGATAATCAATCCTGAAGAGATAGCGTCCATAAGCATACTTAAAGATGCCTCGGCTACGGCAATCTATGGCGCAAGGGGAGCCAACGGTGTGGTGCTGATTACTACGAAGAAAGGACATGTTGGCGCACCTGTCATTTCCTATAATGGCTGGGTGGGTGTGCAGACCGTGACGAGGCGGATGGAGATGATGAATCCTGAAGAGTTCGTGCGATATCAGCTTGATCTTGATGCCAACCGTTATGAGCCTGTGTATCTGAACGGGGAACGGGACATTGAGTGGTATAAGGGAGTTTCCGGCATTGACTGGCAGGATCTTCTGTTGAGGAATGCAGTGGTCCATAACCATAATATCTCAGTCCGTGGAGGTAATGAAAAGACACGCTATTCTATTTCCGGCTCCATCAACGACCAGAATGGTATTATCATCAACAGCGGCTACCGTAAATATCAGGGAAGAGCTGTTCTTGACCAGGTGATCAATAAAAGGCTCAAGGTCGGAATCAATTTGAACTATACATATACGAAGAAATACGGCACCGTTGTCTCCGAATCCAACATCAGCCCGACAACCAGCCTTATGTACAGCATGCTTGGCTACCGTCCTGTGTCGAGCGTCAGAAATGAGGATCTGCTCAATACGATGTTCGATGACGAGACTAATCCCAATGCTGACTACCGCGTGAATCCTATTATGGCTGTGAAGAACGAATATAACCCGCTCTTTACCTATAATTTCATTGCCAATGCCTATTTTGAATGGAAGATTCTGGACAATCTTGTGCTGAGGGTGACAGGCGGATATAATAAGATCAACCAGAGAAAGGAGGTATTCTTCAATTCAAGCTCAAGACTAGGACATAAGTACACGAATGACAAGGTCAACGGGTCGTTGACAAACATCGAACGTACCAATTTGCTGAACGAGAATACACTTACATGGAGCCCTAAGCTGAATAAGAATCATAATCTCAAGATTCTTGGCGGATTTACACTTCAGGATACAGGTTATCGTTCAAACGCAATATATTCAATCAACATTCCTAACGAGTCATTGGGCATCAGCGGGCTGGATGACGGGGAGATCACGAAGGCCCCTATAACCATTACTTCCAATGGACTCATGTCGGCTCTTGCGAGGGTGGATTATAACTATAAGTCAAGATATTTCATCACGGGATCATTCCGAGCCGATGCCTCATCGAAATTTTCGAAACAGAACAGGTGGGCATATTTCCCTTCTGTATCTGCTGCATGGTCTTTTGCGAATGAAGGCTTCATGAAGTCTCTTCGCTGGTGGAGCACAGGCAAACTTCGTGCAGGATATGGCTCTACGGGTAACAACAGGGTGAGCGACTATGCTTCGTATGTCTCGATGGAAGTCACTCCTGATTCTGGATATGTCGTTGGGAATATTCCGGCCCTAGGTGTCGTTCCGAAGGTGCTGGGCAACAAGAATCTGAAATGGGAGGTCACCCGTCAGGCAAACATAGGCCTTGATCTTGGTTTCCTTGAAGACAGGATTACTGCCAACATTGACTGGTATCACAAGCGGACGGATGATCTTCTGCTGAATGCTACACTTGCTCCGAGCATGGGTTTCCTCAATGCGTACAAGAATGTGGGAAGTGTCTCGAATTCAGGACTTGAGATAACCCTTAATACTACCAATATCCAGACAAAGGATTTTCTTTGGACATCAAGCTTCAATATCTCATTCAATACCAACAAGGTCATTGCTCTGAACGAGGACGAGCCGAGTCTGGCGACACGTGTGGCATGGGGTAACTTCAACAATGTGTATCCGTATATTGCAGTCCCCGGACAGCCGATAGCAATGTTCTATGGCTATCTGTTTGACGGAATCTACCAATATGAAGATTTCGACAAGGTGGGGGAGAAGTATGTGCTCAAGACCAGTGTCCCGAACAACGGCAAAGACCGTGATACGATCCAGCCTGGAGACATCCGGTACAAGGATATCAATGGCGATGGAATCGTGAATGTCTACGACCAGACCATCATCGGCAATCCTAATCCGAAGCATATCGGAGGATTCAATAATTACTTCCAGTACAAGAATCTGGACTTCAGTATCTATTTTCAGTGGAGCTATGGCGGCGATATATTGAATGCGAACAGAATCGTGTTTGAGGCGGGCGAGCCTACGGCACGTCAGTCACTTAACATGTTCGCCTCATTCGCGGACAGGTGGACGCCTGAAAATCCGTCAAATACTTTGTATCGTGCAGGAGGGCAGGGACCTGCCGCATATTCAGACAGAGTACTTGAAGATGGTTCATTTCTTCGTCTGAAGACTTTTTCCATAGGATACCGTTTCCCTGTAAATTGGCTGCAGAAGATAAAGGTGAAATCTCTCAGAGTATATTTTTCGGGACAGAATCTGTTCACGTGGACAAGATATACAGGCTTCGATCCTGAAGTCTCCACCCGCCCTACAGCTCTGACTCCGGCTTTTGACTGGTCTGCATACCCTAGGGCAATGACATTGACGGGAGGACTTGAACTGACATTCTGATGGACTTTAATAAGATATTCGACATGAAACGCTATATTCTAAATATGATAATGCTGATTGCAGGTCTCTCTCTTGCATCATGCTCCTTCCTGGAAAGAGAGCCTGACTTCGTGACTCCGGATTACTATTACAAGACTGAAGCAGAGATGCAGAAAGCGCTCAATGGAGTGTATAACAGGCTTATAGATACGAACGGACGAATGTACAGCAAGGGATTGTTCGGATTTTTCGTGTTAAGCGATGAATTCTCATATACGAACAATTTCCTCGAGAACAATATCCGTCACGGTTCTTTTGATGCCGCAGACCTTGATATAGGAAGATTGTGGGAAATCTTGTACGAGGGCGTCAGTAGGGCAAATTTCCTTATTGCAAGCTTCAATGATACCATACCGGAAGAAAAGTCCCGGAAGGCTATCCTCGGCGAGGCTCTCTTCATGCGTGGATATTATTACTTCCTTCTTACGACATGTTTCGGAGAAGTGCCGCTGAAGCTTACGCCTACGGTGAATCCGGATGAGGAGTATCTTGCGAAGTCCTCTCTGGAAGCCGTCTATCATCAGATTATTGACGATATGACCAGGGCCGAAGGCCTTGTGCTTGAAATTGATGAACTGGGCTCGAACGAGCGTATCTCGAAGACAGGAGTACAGGCCATCTTGGCAAGAGTCTATCTGAAGATGGCGGGAGAGCCGCTTACTCCGAAAGAAGAAAGATATTCGGAGAAGGCTATGAAATATTACGAGCAGGCACTTATCTATGCCAATATGGTGATTTCTTCAGGAAAACATTCGCTGAACAGCGATTATGCGCAGATTTTCATAAATCAGATTCAGAATGTGAACGAGCCGAAGGAAGTCCTTTGGGAAGTCGGCATGTATGGCAATAAGATCGGGGCGGAAGATCTCGCGGGTTCTGTGGGCGTGGAGAATGGAGTGCTGTGCCGCGATGAGAAATTCGGTTATTCCGGTGGCCCTATGACTGCACAGAAAAAGCTGTTCGATGCGTTTGAGCCTGCCGATCTGCGACGGGACTGGTCCATTGCGGATCATCAATGGGGCTATGATTCGAAGAATGATGTCCGAACGAAAATAGATTTAAGCGATGAGTCCAATCCTAACAACCTCTGGAAACGTAATCCTGGCAAATGGAGAAGGGAATATGAGACGGGCAACAAGGCTCAGCTATATACGGCGACTAATTTTCCGCTTATGCGCTACAGTGATGTCCTTCTGATGAAAGCTGAGGCCTTGAATGCATTGCAGGGACCGGTGGAGGATGCGTATAACGCTGTCAATCAGGTGCGTAGAAGAGCTTACAGTAAACCTCTGGATACTCCTGATGCATCATGCGATATCCGTCTGGGACTTGACAGGGATGAGTTTCAGCAGGAAATTGAAGATGAAAGATTCCGGGAGTTCTGTTTCGAGGGAATCAGGAAGTGGGATCTGATCCGTTGGGGTGTTTATGTGTCCACTATGCGTCGGCTTGCGTCAGATGTCACCTCATTCGTCACCAACAAAAATAATAAAGTGGATCAGGTGTATCTGTATTGCGCCAGGGCCGGGAACAAGACTACGGACCGTAATGTGCTGTTTCCGATTCCGAATACGGAGCTTACGGTAAACAAAAAAATGACCCAGAACCCGGGATGGTAACTCTTAAACTAGATTAATAAATGAAAAATATATTATTTTCGGCGTTGGCAGCATTGACAGCTGTCTCATGCATGAAAGATGTCGCTCCTGATGCGAATCTTGTGGTGGTGCCTTCTAAGGATAAATATGAAGCAGGGGAGCCTGTCACGTTCAAGTTTACAGGAGATCCGGACAACATCGTGTTTTATTCAGGAGAAGACGGGCATAGATATGAGAATAAGCACCGTACAGAAGGTGACTGTGACATATATGTCGATTTCAAGACATTCGTGCGTTCTAACAATGCCGGTGTCTATGATAACCTCAGATTTCTTGTGTCCACTGATTTCTCAGGGGTCTATAGTCAGGAAAATGTCGAGGCTGCTACCTGGATTGACCTTACGGACAATTTCAGACTGTCTCATGGCAATGACAATTATCCGAGCGGGGAAATGAAACTGAATGAATATGTCGGAGCAGGAAAATTCTTTATTGCGTTCAAATATGTCGGAAAGGGTAACCAGTGGATTGTCAGGACTGCTGACGTGTCCCAGGTGACTCCGGAGGGGATAAGGAACAGTATCGGTTCCATAAGCAAGATGGGATGGGCTGCAGTTGACTGCGGAAATCCTGGCGTCGGCATTGATACGAAAAATCTTAACAGACTGTATTTTGACGGCAATGCATCTGGTAATGGAGAAGACAACTGTGACTGGGTGATATCCAAGCCACTGGATGCCAAGGGGCTTGTCCCTGATACAGGTGTTGCTATAAAGAATCTCAGCACGACCATGTCTGAATTTACCTATACATACGAGAAGCCCGGCACGTATAATGCCGTATTCGAGACCTCGTCCGTATGGTATGACGACAGCAAGTATTCCAGGACGGAAGTTGAGGTGCATGTTGCAGGCGAACCATATATGGAGCCTGTTCCTGTGCTCAATATTGCTTCCGGCAAGTCTGAATATGCGGCTGGAGAGGCTGCGGTATTCACTCTTTCCGGCTCGGGTGTTTCCAATATTACATTATGGACAGGAGATGAAGGCCATGACTGGGCGGAGCGGGATAACTACGTCAGGAAAGCGAACGGAAATCTGGCTGTCGTATTTACGACGAAGCTGGACTGGTTCAAGGGCGAGTCCCCGGCATCGGATAATCTCAGATTTCTCGTTTCGAAAGACTTTGACGGTATCTATGATGCTCAGAATATATCTGCGGCGACGTGGACTGATCTTTCGGAATACTGTACCTTTGCCAAGGAAGGCCAGGACCATATCTCATCTGGAGAACTGCTTCTCAATAACTATGTGTCAGGTGATGAACCGGTATATATGGCATTCAGATATACGAACGAAACTGCATGGGCGAACAGATGGGTTGTGCGTTCCATCAGGGTCGATGCGATAACTCCTGTCGGAGTGAGAAACAATGTAGCGAATATGGCTTCAATGGACTGGAAACTTATGGACCTGAAAGGAACTGACAAATGGACTGCTTCCGGTCAGTTGCTGCTGGCTTCTAAACTTGGAGTGGAAAATGAAGACTGGGCCATTTCCAAGGCATTTGACAGGGGGTCAGTCTCAATCGGTCCTGATACTGGAGTCGCAGCCGAACTTGGTACGAAGACTTATGTATTCAAGGTTGCCGGAACCTACACGGTCGTAGCCGACTATTTTGACGGCAAGGCATGGAAGCAGTCATTTGTTTCTGTGACTGTCAAGTAATTACTTCTGAGGACTTTTGAACGTATGAGAGGAAAGAAACTGCTGTATTGTATTGCCTTGAGTGTCTTCTGGACAGTCCCGTCGTTTTCTGTGGTACCACCTTCACTTTCTTCTGATAATCTGGAACTGAAGTGGGTAGCCTGTGATGACGGAATAAGGCTCGATTCCATAAAGGTAAGAGCTACAGATGGCTGGAAGGCCCTGAAACCTGCGGAGCATCAGCACAGGGTGCTATATTCTGCGGAGAAACCTGGCACTGACCCGCAGGCCATTTATGACAGGCAAGGAAGGGAGATAGCGTTTCCTGAACCTCAATACCGCTATATTATAGCTTCCTGGCAGCAGAATAACACAGATGTTGCCTTGAACAAGGCAGGAATGAATATTCCATACTTGCCAGCAACGTCCCGGATGGATGGTGACGTAGCCGTATTCTGCTATGAAAACGAGAATATGGCGATTGAAGAGAGGTGGCGGCTGGATTCCAGATATGCAGGAGATATTATAGTCGAGATGTCGCTCAAGGCGAAGCGTGCCGGCTACTGGTCGCTGACCACTCCGTCACTGGCGGTTGCTGACAAATATGACTTTCAATGGGCGGCTGTCCCCGGAGTATATCAGGGCTCGGACATCAATTCTGATTATGTCCGGGCTCTGGCTTATGGTCAAGGAATTCCTGATGCGCCAGTGGTTTCCCGGGAACGGACTGCATCGACACTGACATCAATGATTACAGACAAGTCGGGCGTCACATTGGCAGTGACAGCCGAGCCTGGTACAGCAAGGGACCCATGGGAATATGATACGAAAACCCATTCTTTATGGAAACTTGGTCTTTCGCTCATGAACAGGGATGGGGAGTTCAGCCCGACTCTTTATCATCCGGTCCTTGGAGAGGCTGGCTCATATCTTGACGCAGGCGGGAGCGTATCATTTTCGTTCCGATATACTGTCTGTGAATCCGATTGGTATCCGGTGCTCAAGCATGTTGCTGAAGATGTCTATGCATTTTCAGATTGCCTTAAGCTTAAACGGACCGCAAAGCCGCTTACGGAAAGGTTATATGACATGCATAGGTATCTGGTGAATGACAGTACTTCAATGTGGCGCAACTCTGACTATAAAGGAGTTCTTATCGGCGCGCAGGATTATCGTGGAGGAGTCTATGGCTCGGAAAAGGATGCCATGAAGAATTCGGACTATGGCGCGATGTGGATGCTGGCATCAATGACTGGCGACGAGAGGCTGACGAAGTCACGCCTTCCTTATGCTCTGAATTTCAAGCTGATGCAGCAGAATGATGCCCCTGGGGCATTGTACGGTTCATCGGCTGGACAATATTATCTTTACAAGAGTCGCCGTTTTACGGAAGAATGGGGGCCTTATACGGAACCGATAGCCACGACATACTATATGCTTATGGATATGGGCAACATATTGTTGTTCGAGCCGGGACGTAAAGACATTAAAAAGCATCTGCGTGTTGCTGCGGATTGCCTGCTCAAGTGGATGAAGCCGGATGGAAGCTGGGAGGTGGCTTATGATAATGAGACAGGAACACCGATGTTTACTGATGTGAAGGATCTGCGTCCTACATTCTATGGCCTTTTGGTGGCGTATGAGATATTGAGGGACAGAAAATATCTGGATGCTGCCTGCAAAGGAGCTGACTGGTATGTGAAGAATGCTGTCGAGAAAGGGCATTTTCTCGGAGTGTGCGGAGATACACGTTTCGCTCCTGACTTTGCTTCCGCCCAAGCCGTGCAGGCTCTTCTGGAAATTGCTGAGGCCACGGGGCTGGATAAATATAGGGCAGCGGCAATCAAGGCTGCGAAGATATACACGACTTCAATATATACTCACCCCATTCCTTCTACTGATATCAAGAAAGTCAAGGGAGTGGAACTTGAGGATTGGGAAATTGCACAGGCAGGACTTGGTTTTGAGCATGGTGGGGTCATAGGTTCTGCGAATCACCGGGGCCCGATACTGCTTGCCTCTCATGCCGGGATGTTTGTGCGGATGTATGGAATCACACATGACTCTCTGTTCTTGAATATGGCACGCGCCGCAGCTATAGGACGTGATGCTTTCGTGGACAAGAAGACAGGTGTCGCTTCTTATTATTGGGATTCCATGGATAATGGAGCAGGGCCGTATCCTCATCATGCCTGGTGGCAGATTGGTTGGATTACTGACTATCTCATTTCTGAAGCTCAGATACGTTCAGATGGCAGAATATCTTTTCCGTGCGGATTCATCACACCGAAGGTTGGCCCGCATCGGACGTATGGATTTGCCCCTGGCACCATCTATGGCGCAGAAGCCGGACTTGTGATGAGGCAGAAGATGATCACTACGGAAAATCCTTATTTTGAATATCTTACAGCATTTGATAAGAAATCTTCCACGCTATATGTTATCTTTATGAATAATGATGATGACAGGCAGGCAGCGTCAGTTTTGGTGGATGAAGATAAACTTTTCGGAGAAAGTGGACATGCCGTGGTGACGGCTTCAATTATAACGGCAGATGGACAATCCGCATCTGTATCTGCTGCCGGAAAATGGAATATTTCTGTTGAGGCTTATGGATTGAAAGTGTTGAAAATAAGATATAAATGAAACGAAGAAATATTATATGCAGTGTGGCGGGCCTGCTGGCGACATTTGGCATGAATGCGGCTGCGGGTAATTATCTGTTTGAAGCTGAATCATTTCAGTTCAAGGGGAAATGGTTCTCTGAAAGCTCCTCCGACTGTATGGGCTCATCAATGCTGAGGCTTGGAGGCGGAGGCAGTCTTGATGCGCGGTATGATGCGCTGACTGTCGTGAAAATTCCGGAGTCAGGAGAGTATAATGTCTGGGTGCGTTCTGCGGACTATGACAAACTTCAAGGTACGAGACGTTTCCGTTTGAGCGTCAATGAACAGCCTATGACTGAATCAGGCGTGCATGGAAAGTCCGGATGGTATTGGGAGAATGTCGGCAAAGTGCATCTGGACAAGGGAGAGGCACTTCTGAGGTTGCATGACTCGAACAGGAACTTCGGGCGTTGCGATGCGGTGCTGTTCAGCAGTGATGTGTCAGTTGATCCTAATGGTTTGGACAGAAAGGAGATAGGCAAATGGAGACGCAATCCGGAAAAGATAGTGACGCACAGTTCAGGACTTGAGAATATTTCGGCTGCGGTAGATGCAGGATATGATACACAGGCGATAGCTGCAGTAGAGAATTCCTGTCTCAGGCTTAGTTTCGTCAAGACGGCATCTGGGGCGATAGCTTGCAGGACAGAGGTGAATGTCAACGGGTCGTGGAGGCGTTTTCATTCCAATCTTGAAGATAACAAGGTATTTCTCATTTCATCAAAGAGCAATGAGATCGGGTATGATAAATTCTTTGCCTCATGGAAAGAGCCTAAGGCTGAAAGCCGGTTCGTCTTTGGTGGAAAGACATATATGGTACGTTCCGATGCTGATTATATGAATCCGTTTGTCGCAGGTGACTTGAGTGAAGCTATACCGGTATCTGCAGAAAAGGTGAATGACAGGAGTATATCCGTCACATATATCACGAAGAACGGCTCTGTGATATGTGGTATGTGGAATCTTCCTGAAAAAGGATATTATATGGAAGCTGTTCTTTCTTGCACGGCTTCAGAAGATGCCATGTACAGCATGGGTGTCACAGCACTTCAGCCTGTCCCGTCTGCTGTTGTCACAAATGTCCTTATGCCTCCTATGTTCCAGTTCCAGAGAATTCCTGAAAATCCGATTCTCATGCCGTCGTCCATGATGCAGCAGCCATTGTCGATTGTAGAGACGTCTACTGTCCATGGAGGTGTGATGTCGTCATTTGTCTGCGGTGATGATACTGTATTTCCGGAGGACTGGGGCAGTGCGGCCTATTCTCCTGTCGGTTTCTCTCTCAGAAATCAGAACAATGAGATACAGCCGTCAGCATTTTCTCCTATTATTGGACTTGCTGATTCAAAGGTGCGTGCTGGGGATAGCATAGTCCGTAAATTTGTAGTAGGGACGATTCCGGATAACTGGGCAGGAGCTCTTGAGTACATATCTGAAGATATCTATAAGGTCAGGGACTATCGGAAACAAGAAAAGGTGTCTCTTACGGATGCAATGTTCAATATCTGGGAACTTATGGCTGATTCGGAGTTTGGCGGATGGAATGCGGATATGAAAGGATTCTACGATATTGAGGGTGATCCTGGGACAGCTCCTACAGTGGTGCATTCTGCACCTTTGGCAGTGATTTCAGCCGCAGCTGTGTCCGATGATGAGGATTTCTATATGAAACGGGCACTTCCGACTGTCGAATATACGTTGTCCCGTAGCGGATACCGTTGGGCGACAGATATCGTTCCGTCTGGGTATAACAAGACTTTGGAAACATTGGAGCTGAATCCTTTGAAGTCTCAGTTCAATACATCGTACTACGAGGGACTGAACTCTATGCTTGGAAAACTGAATCCATGGCTGGAAAAGATAGCTCTCCCTGACGGTAAAATCCGCCAGACGAAAGGTTATGCCACACCGGTATTGTCGTATGTGCAGTATCTTTCTGCATATAGAATGACAGGAGACATGAAATGGCTTGATCTGGCGACATCCACGGCGGACAGGTATGTGGACATGCATATATACGGGAAACAGGACAAGCCTTCCGGAAGCATGGCGTTCTATAACTCCAATGTCTATCCTTCCTGGTGGAATCTTGTTGACTTGTACGAAATTACAAAAAACAAGAAATATCTTGATGCGGCAAGATATGGTGCTGCCAGCACGATAGCCGGCATCCGAAGCTATCCTGCCGTCAATGGGAATCTCATGACCATACACCCGGGAGGCAAGTTCGAAGGAAATACGACAATGTGGTGGAAGGGGAAGGAGAAATTTCGTCTTGGCTTTCCGCGTGTCCCTGGAGATGCTCCTGAAAAGCAGGTTCCGGACTGGCTGGTTTCACCGGTCGGACTTGGCTTTGAACAGCCTGGCACATATTTCCTCCGTCAGAGCGGCAAGCAGGTGCGCCCTGTATTCATGAGCAGCTGGGCGCCGCATCTGCTGCGGCTGTATCGCCATACCGGGGAAGACATATATCGAACTTATGCCCGCAATGCCGTGATCGGCAGGTTCGGCAATTATCCGGGGTATTATGCGACTGGCTATACCGACATCACCATGTCCGAAGATTTTCCGTACAAGGGACCTGATGTCAGCTCGATATACTATCACCATATTCCTCCTCACCTTGCTTTCACATGGGATTATCTTGTGTCAGAAGCAATGGAACGTTCGCGAGGTAACGTGGCATTTCCTTACAGTTTGCAAGAAGGTTTTGTGTGGTTTACCAACAGGGTCTATAATGCGGAGCCCGGCAATGTGTTTTCTGACAGAAATGCCCGTTTGTGGATGAAAAGGAATCTGATACGGGTTGACAGGCCAGATGTTAATTATGTCACCGCTATTTCCGACAAGTATTTCTGGATATTGCTTTCGAGCGAGTCGGATGATGAAATGAAAGTGAATCTGAAACTTGCGGATGTTACGCCCAAACTTGTGCCTGAATCTGGTGCTGTACAATACACTGAAAACGGAAAGAGCTCGAAACTTGTGCTGGATAAAGATGGAGTCGAAGTCGTGCTTCCTGCAAAAGGATTCAGGGCGATAGCTCTTCCTCTATTGAAGACGAGGACCGAAAGCATACCTGCGCTGAAGCATGGGATGGAGGTGCTGGACACCGGGGATGTATTCGGCAAGGTCTTTCTGTTCCGCATCCGTTCCATGTTTGGCTGGGACTCCATATATGGATTCGCGGAAACTGCACCTCGGAAAGATAGGAATCTGTCTGTAAGCGTGGAGTGTAACGGTATGAGCACCACTGTTTCCGGCTATCCTTTCGAGTGGAGCTTCCATAAGATTGGTATTGACGAGAAGGCTGTCGTGAGGATGAGGTTCTGTGAAGATGGCAAACCTGAGGTCGTCAAGGAAATTGTCATGGACAATAAATAGTGTTTTATAAATAGATCGGAAAACCATGTTCAAGTGTTTTGAAATAAAATTCATGCTCGCTGCAGTGCTGCTGTATTCAGCTCCGCTTGCATACGCGCAGAAAATCAACGATGATGCTCTTATCGCTGCTTCTCAGGATGGAGCATCTCACCTCGTATATACTGTCGGAGGCCGGGATGTGGCAGATATAACCATGGGAGGTTTCCAGGACGGCCGGGAATGTAATGTGCGTGTCGGGCTTCCTGGCTTCTTCGGCAAGGTCTCCCGTGGTGAAGCTGTCACTGTCGCTTTTGTCGGAGGAAGCATTACCCAAGGTGATTATTGCTACCGTCTGCAGATAAGCAGGTTCATGGAAAAGAAATGGCCCGGGGGTCCTTTCACATGGCTGAATGCAGGAGTGTCCGGAACCGGTACGGATCTTGGTGCTTTCCGTATCGGAGAGCAGGTTCTCAGATATGATCCGGATTTGGTATTCCTTGAATTTGCGGTCAATGGCGCGTATCCGGAAGGATTGGAGGGAATGGTGCGTAAAATCCGGAAGAATAATCCATCGGCTGATATTTGTCTGATATACGCCATGAATTCAAAACAGAAGGAAGTGTATCAGAACGGAGGTGTCCCGCAGGAGCAGGAACGGCTGGAAAAAGTGGCTGAGCATTATTCATTGCCGTCCATACACCTTGGCATGGAAGCGGCGATGTTAGAAAAATCCGGAAAGTTGGTGTGGAAGGGCGATGCTGATGACGGAAAGCTTCTTTTCTCGAACGACGGACTGCATCCCCTTGCTGCAGGAGGAAATCTGTATGCGGCAGCCATTGCCAGAGGCTTGGAAAAGATGTCCGGACTAGGCAAGGCTAAGCCTCATGTCTTGCCTTCAGAACCGCTTTTCGGAACCAGGTGGGATGACGCTGGCATGTATCTTCCTTCTGAAATAGCCATGTTCGACGGGAACTGGAAAGAAATACAGACCGGAAGCCGGATGGAGTTTAAGAAATTTTCCGGTTGGTTTGACAAGGTGCTTGTTTCTGGCAGAAAAGAATCAGTCATGCATTTTGCCTTCGAAGGAGACATGTTCGGTCTTTTCGATATTGGAGGCCCGGAGTCGGGACAGCTGGAAGTCATTGTTGACGGGCAGCTGGTGAAATTGAAGCCATGCAGTCAAAATGGCTTCGGCTGGTTACGGGCGAATGACATTGAAGGAGACTATACGCTGAACCGTTTCAGCAGATGGTGCAACAACCGTTATCGCGGTCAGTATTTTGTGGTGGAGGTCCCGTATGGACGGCATCAGGTGACACTTCGCATATCTTCTGTCGACGCAAATAAGAAATCAATACTGGACAATGCTGATGATATCGTGGAACATCCTGAAAAATATGACAGGTCTGCAATATATGTCGGGCGAATATTGTTGAGAGGCAAACCTCTTGAGGTTGAGCGCATCAAAGGTGTCCCGAAACTTCAGCAGCAGCTTAAATGGGATGACAAGCTAGCCAGGTTTAGGGAGCAGGATCGGCAGGACCCGCCTCGTGATGGGGTTATTCTGTTTGTGGGCAGTTCGACCGTTGAGAACTGGAAAACTGTGCAGTCGGTTTTTCCTGGGAAATATATACTCAACCGGGGAGTGTCCGGGACCAAGACTATAGATATGATAAACTACAGCAAGTATCTTATCAGCCCATATTCTCCGAAGCAGGTCTTCCTATATCCTGGGGATAATGATATAGGCTACCGCTGGACTCCTGAGGAGATTATGGAACAGGTGCGTAAGCTGTTCAGTATAGTAAGAACTGAAAAGCCTGATGCTGAAATCATCTTCATCTCTATCAAGCCATGCCCACGCAGGATGAAAGATATTGAAAAGATTATCGCGACTAATGCGTTGATAAAGGAGTTCGCGCAGAGCCGGCCTGATACTGAATATGCGGATGTCTTTTCTGCAATGCTTGAAGGAGGGGGCCTGCATCCGGAATATTATCGTGAGGACGGGCTCCACCTTACGGCGGAAGGCTATAAGGTATGGCAAAAAGTTGTTTCTGATTTCATAAAATAACTGAAAATGAAAAGAATTCTGTTGACTGGCTTGCTTATGGCCATGGCATGTGGCCTTATGGCACAGACATATAAGGATAGAAACGCATCTGTGGAAGACCGGGTGGAGGATTTGTTGAGACGGATGACACTTGAAGAGAAAATTGACTATATAGGAGGCTATAAAGGATTTTATATCAGAGGAATTGAACGCCTGGACCTGCCTGAGATTAAATTGACGGACGGCCCGGTCGGAACGCATAAGGACGGAAAATCCACAGCATATCCTGCAGGAGTGCTTACTGCTGCGACATGGAACAGGGACCTGGTTTATCGCCTTGGTGAGCAGCTTGGCCGTGATTCCAGGGCACGCGGTGTCCATATTCTTCTGGGGCCGGGAATGAATATCGTGCGATCTCCTCTTTGCGGACGGAATTTTGAATATTTTACGGAGGACCCTTATCTGAACAGTATTGTTGCCGTTCAATATGTCAAGGGACTTCAGGATCAGAATGTTGTCGCCACTCTCAAGCATTATGCTGCGAACAATCAGGAGTGGGACAGGAACAATGTCAGCAGCGATATTGATATACGCACCCTTCATGAAATATATCTTCCGGCCTTCAAGGCTGCCATTGATGCCGGGGCAGGTGCTGTCATGGACAGCTACAATCCTGTAAACGGCGAGCATGCCACTCAAAACTCGTATCTGAACAATACTGTGCTCAGGGATATGTGGGGTTTTGACGGAATAGTGATGAGTGACTGGTCAGCGACATACGATGCCGTTGCAGCCGCCAATGGCGGTCTGGATCTCGAAATGCCTCGTGCCAAATGGATGAACAAGGAACATCTTATTCCGGCAATCCGGGAAGGCAGTGTCTGCGAATCCACAATAGACGATAAAGTGAGGCGAATCCTTTGCGTTATCTTCCGCTTCGGTTTCTTTGATAATCCGCAGAAGGACAATTCCATTCCGTATGACAATCCTCAAGGGGCGGAAGTCGCTCTCGAACTTGCCAGAGAGGGAATCGTTCTCTTGAAAAATGATAATGGCTTGTTACCGCTTGATCCTGCAGAAGTGAAGACCGTAGCGGTGATAGGTCCGAATGCCGGGGCGTATATCTCCGGGGGTGGTAGCTCATATACATTCCCTTTCCATTCGGTTTCTGTACTTGACGGGTTGAGGAAAACTGGTGTCAAGGTGCTTTATTCTCCAGGTGTGCCTACTCTTATAGAGACTGTGGACAATTCAATGTTCTATACCGCGCCGGGCAGTCAGACGAGAGGGCTGAAGGCTGAATATTATGACAATGTCCGTCTGGATGGGAAGCCTGTCAAGGAACAGATAGGTACTGTAGTGAGAATAGGAAACGGATGGCATATAGCCGATGAAAGAAAGGGCATTCCGTTTGACCATTGCTCGATGCGCTGGAGTGGTGTCGTCAGGCCGGATAAGACGACTGACTACCGCTTCGTGGTCAGGGGATTTGACGGTTTCCGTCTTAAGGTTGGCGATGATATGATAATCAGCGAATGGCGGAATCAAGGCATCACTACCCGAGAGGCTGTCGTGTCTTTTGAGGCCGGGAAGGAATATCCTGTCGTTCTTGAATATTTTGCCAATGTACACCCGGTGGATATTTCTTTCGGCTGGAGGGAGGATAGACTTATGTTCGATGATGCGGTGAATATTGCCCGTCAAGCAGATGTCGCTATTGTTAATGTCGGTTTCAATGAAAGCAGTGAGAGGGAAAGCAATGACAGGCCGTTCAGACTTCCCGAATATCAAGATAGTCTAGTGCGGTGTGTGGCTTCCGTCAACCCGAAGACTGTGGTGCTGTTGAATTCCGGTGCGGGTGTGGATATGACACGCTGGATAGGCAATGTGCCTTCCGTGCTTCAGGTATGGTATGCGGGACAGGAAGGCGGTACGGCGATTGCGGAAATCCTTACTGGAAAGGTGAATCCGTCCGGTAAGCTTCCTATGACATTTGATAGAAGATGGGAAGACAATCCTGCATTCCCTTACTATTATGATGAGGATGGTGACAAAAGAGTAACTTATGGGGAAGGAATTTTCATGGGCTATAGGCATTATGATTCAAGTGAAACCGAACCTTTGTTTGCTTTCGGACATGGCCTTTCCTATACGGATTTCAAGTATTCCGGGCTAAAGGTCATGAAAACTGGAGATAACGCTTTCAAGGTCAGTTTCAATGTCTGGAATTCTGGTGATTTTGATGGCGCGGAGACCGCTCAGTTGTATATTGCTCCAGTCGCTCCTGCTGTTGAAAGGCCATGTAAGGAACTCAAGGGCTTTGAAAAGAAATTCATAAGAAAAGGGGAAACTGTGCGCATGGAAATTGAACTTGACTCTTCTTCATTCTCATATTATGACGTGGATTCCGGTGCTTTCCGATGCGATCCGGGGAAATACCGTATTCTGGTGGGTGATTCCTCTGACAATATTCTTCTTTCCAAAACTGTAAAGCTGTAGAAACGGTCTCTGACTCTTGGATGTTTTCTTATGGGAATTTTTCGGTTGCATATTGACCTGCAGATGATTCTATGCCTGATGCTGTTTATTGCATCATGCGACAGGCACCTGTCAGAAATCGTTGAAGATGGTGATGTGAAACCACTTGAGAGCAATATGATATTCAACGGCAATCTGTCGCTTTTCTCCTACAATCGCTGGCCGGAATATGAGCCTGTCAACAATAATAAGCGGCGCGTGATTATCAGCCACCTTCAGGATCTGCATGGGCTAGGAACTCGTGAATCAATATGGAATTCATACGGTTCTGTGAAGCCTGTGTCGTATGGCGAGAGTTTCGATTTCTCGTATAATGACAAGGTGTTCAGAGAATTGTCTGCCTCAGGGTTGAGATATTGCCTGCAGATGAAAGTGGATGCTGTCGTGGCAAATCCCGACAATTATGGACCCGTCTGGGAGAAAAACGCGGTGTGGTATATAAAGATGCTTGCTGCCAGATATGGAAGTGTCCCATTATACTATTGCCCGATGAACGAACCTGATAATCCTGGACAGCGGCTCGACGGAATTCCTGCGCTGGACACTGACCAGATAATCAGAGTGCAGAAGGTAGTGTATGAAACTCTCAAAGGTGTTGACCATAATATAATGGTTGCATCTTCGCCGTTATGTCTGCTTCAGGACAATAAAACCTATAGCTCAAGCGGCCGTCAGGTTCTGCTCGCAGGCATAACAGAATATTGTGACTACTTCGCGTTTCACAAGCATGTGGATATCGGAGAGGATGGCAGGTATTCGGAAATGGATCTTTGGAAGTTTATGGGTGAGGCTGAAAAGGCTGGGCATCCGGCAAGGCCATCAATCGTGAATGAGAACGGAACTTATCTGACGTTAAAATATGTTTATCCGGAAGCGACGGTGGAGGATATGCACCGGTTCAAGGCCTACTGGGCAGGTAATGACCTTATCCAGATGAAAGCCCTGGGGTTGAAATATATTGTAATGTATTCGCTTGCCGGCTCGTTGGCCAAGGATGGAGAGTATAACCTTATTGACCTCAATACTCAGGAAAGCTCAGGATACAAGGTGCAGGAGCCGGAATACAGTGCATATAGGGACTTGTGGAACCCATACGCTCATGACATTGCCAATGGAATCAATGGCGGGTTCGAGACACCTGAACCTGACAAGTCACGTGGCTGGGTGGTGTCTTTTCGTGGCCGTTCGTTTGAAGGTGTCGACCGAGTTGAGCCGAAGGAATGGGATTATGTTTCTATCGTGCCGAAGGGATGGCGTTCAGGCGGGCATTGCCTGAAGATGCTGCCGATAGACTTTAAGGGAACGGGCGTTTATGATTCGAAAGGAATTACGGCAAACCGCTGCAGGAGACTTGTCGAAGGGCTTGTACCTGGCAGACATTACAAGATATCGGCCTGGGTAAAACTGGAAAAGATTCCTGGACAGGATGCTCCGCACGCGTGCTTGAAAGCTTTGGGCTACAGCTATTTGGGTAAAACTTCAGAAAAAGAACTGCTGTATGGCTATTCTGAAGGGAAGTATGTGTGTCTCGAAGTTCAGTTCACGGCAGAGAATCCGTGGGTGGTCATTTCTCTTGAGCATAATGGAAAAGGTTTTGCTTTCTGGGATGATGTCACCATCAGTGTTCAGTAAGGTGTGGAGTATAAAAGGTTGGTTATCAAATAGTTCGCCATTTTCAGAGTTAGCGAAACGACAACTCTGAAGATGGCGAATTTGTTATGGGACAGGGATTTGTGCTCCACGCAGCTGCGTATTTGACAATTTTTGCCATTTTCGCGAAAAAGTATTTAGAAATCGAAGAAATTTTTGTTTAATTCGAATTATTTGTAACTTAGGGGAGGAAAATATGTGACAATCTTTAAAAGTTACTGATATGGCTGAAAAATTTCTTCTTCTCGGTGACGAGGCCTTGGCCCTAGGTGCGCTGCACGCAGGGCTGTCCGGCGTCTTCGCTTATCCGGGAACTCCATCGACTGAAATTACGGAATATATTCAGGCGCATCCTCTCACTAAGGAACGCGGCCTGCATTGTGAATGGAGCTCCAACGAAAAAACCGCTATGGAATCGGCACTCGGCATGTCGTATTCCGGAAAAAGAACATTGGTCTGCATGAAACACGTCGGCATGAACGTATGCGCGGACGCTTTCGTGAACTCGGCCATCACCGGAGCCAACGGCGGACTGGTAGTCGTGGCATGCGACGACCCTTCGCAGCACTCTTCGCAAAATGAGCAGGACTCCAGGTTCTATGCTGATTTCGCCATGGTTCCATGCTTCGAACCGTCCGACCAGCAGGAGGCTTATGATATGGTCCGTGAGGCGTTTGAATACTCGGAATCCCGTCATATCCCGGTACTTATGAGATTGACTACCAGAATGGCGCACTCCCGCGCCGTCGTTTCTACCGGCGAAATTCTGGAAGAAAACCAGGTGAAATTTCCGGAGCCGCAGCTCGCGTCCAACTGGGTGACCCTGCCGGCCAATGCCAGAAAACGTGTGCGCCAGCTCGCAGATGACGTGCTCGCATTCACCGCAGATTCTGAAAATTCTCAGGACAATGCTTTCGCGAAGGGAACTGACAATTCCGTCGGCATCATCGCTTGCGGCATTGCATATAACTATCTGATGGAGAATTTCCCTGACGGATGCCCTTATCCGGTGCTGAAAGTCACCAGATATCCGTTCCCGAAAAAACAGGCACGCGAACTCGCTTCGATGTGCAGCCGCATAATCGTAATGGAAGAAGGCCAGCCGCTCATCGAGGAAAGACTCAGAGGACTCCTCTATGACGGGGGCAATGCTGCCCTCACCATCAGCGGGCGACTTGACGGAACATTGCCTCGTACCGGAGAACTCACACCGGACTGCGTACGCGCAGCGGTCGGCCTGGCACCTACAGGAAACAAGGCAGCGTCCCAGGTAGCCGTTCCGCGTCCTCCGGCACTATGCCAGGGCTGCGGTCACAGGGACTTCTATACGGCATTGAACGTGGTCCTGGAGCGTTATGAGCCGCAGGCGCGCGTATTCAGTGACATCGGATGCTATACGCTCGGATATCTTCCGCCGTTCAAGGCATTCCATACCTGCGTCGAGATGGGTGCGTCCGTTACAATGTCCATCGGCGCTGCCTGCTCGGGCGTTTGGCCGTCCGTAGCTGTGATAGGTGACTCGACATTCACCCACAGCGGCATGACCGGCCTGCTTGATGCCGTCAATGCGAAAGCCGACATCGTAGTCTGCATTTCGGATAACCTGACCACCGGAATGACCGGAGGACAGGACTCTGCAGGCACCGGGCGACTTGAGGAAATCTGCAAGGGAATCGGCGTGGAGCCTGAACATATCCGCACCATCGTCCCTCTTCCGAAGAACTATCCGGACATGGAAAAAGTCTTTGAAGAAGAAATAAACTATCACGGAGTTTCAGTTATAATCTGCCGCAGGGAATGCATCCAGACAGCCAGACGTCATGCAGCAGCGTCCGCTAAAAAACAGGAGAAATAATATGGACAAGAAAGACATTATTCTCGCAGGCGTTGGAGGACAGGGAATCCTCTCCATCGCTACAGTCATCGGCTGGGCAGCATTGGACCAGAATCTTCATCTGAAACAGGCCGAGGTTCACGGCATGAGCCAGCGTGGAGGAGATGTGCAGAGCAACCTGCGACTCAGCCGCGAACGTATCTGGAGTGACCTGATACCTAAGGGCGGATGCGACCTTATCCTGTCGCTTGAACCGATGGAAGCGCTCAGATACCTTCCTTGGCTTGCTCCTGACGGATGGATCGTTACCAATACCACACCGTTCGTAAATATTCCGAACTATCCGGAAATGGATGATATCCATAAGGAACTTGCATCCGTAGGCAGGGTAGTCTCCGTGGATTGCGACGCCATCGCCAAAGACGCAGGCTCGCCGAAGAGCGCCAACATGGTGTTGCTCGGTGCCTCTGCATCTGTGATGGAAATCATTGACCCTGAGAAACTTCGCGAGGGAATCGCGGAAGTGTTTGCCCGCAAGGGAGAGAAAATCGTGGAAATGAACATTGCTGCATTCAACGCCGGACTTGAGGCGTCGAAGAAGTAAAAAAACACTGAATTGATGCTACCTATTTCAGAAAAAGACCTTCAGAATGTCCTGAAAGACATGGACATTTCCGATATTAATCATGCGACGATACGCCAATGCGTGAACGTGGCGCATGAACTGGAGCATATTTCCGGGGACAAATTCGTCCATCTGGAATTCGGAATTCCGGGTATCAATGCCTGTGAAGTCGGTGTCGAGGCGCAGAAAAAGGCGCTCGACGAGGGCATGGCTTCGATTTATCCGCCGGCATCCGGCACCACGGAGCTGAAACAGAACGGCGCCAGGTTCGTCAAGGCGTTCACCGGCATTGACATACACCCCGAAGGAATCGTTCCGACGGTCGGGTCAATGCAGGGCTGCTACAACCTTCTTCTGGAATGCTCGCAGCTCGTTCCCGGGAAAAACACCGTCGTCTACTTGAATCCGGGCTTCCCGTCCCATTATGTCCAGGCCAATGTCATCGGGATTCCGACCCGCATGTTCGATATTTACGACTGCCGTGGCGAGGCTCTCCGAGAGAAACTGGAATCATTGTTCAGTGACGGAAAAGTCTGCGCGATGGTCTACTCGAACCCGAACAACCCTTCCTGGGTGTGCCTGACGGAGGAAGAACTCAGGATAATCGGCGAAATGTGTACGAAATATGATGTCATCGCTCTGGAAGACATGGCCTACATGTGCATGGATTTCAGGAAGGACAGATCGGTTCCGTATGCGGCGCCTTATCAGCCGACAGTGGCGAGGTATACCGACAATTGGGTGATGCTCATATCCGCTTCCAAGATATTCAGTTATGCCGGTGAGCGAATTGCCATGGTGGCGATTTCCGACAAACTGTATCACAGGGAATATCCTGAGTTGAGGTCGCGTTACGGCATCGGCCGGTTCGGAGACAATTTCTCATTGACATATATCTATGTGAATTCTTCAAGTTGCTCGCATTCAGCTCAATGCGCGTTCGCGGCAATGCTGGGCGCGGCTGCTGACGGCCTGTACAACTTCGTGGAGAACATGAGGGAATATGGCCGCAGGTCTGCCCGTGTCAAGGCTGCATTCATCGAAAACGGATTCCATCTGGTATATGACAAGGACCTGGACGAGGATGTCAGCGACGGCTTCTTCTTCACGGTCGGCTATCCGGGAAAAACCGGAAGTGAGCTTCTGCTCGGACTTCTCAGATGTGGAATTTGTGCGATAACATTGTCCTCGGCAAAAAGCACGAGGGAAGGTATCCGCGTCTGCGTCTCCCTAATGAAGACCGAAGACGACTACGCCCGCCTGGAACATGGCTTGAAACTGTTCCGCGAGATTTATAAATAAATAATTCAAGTTTCGCAAGTGCGAAACACCGCTTATGGAGCCCGCGAGGGCGAGGGTAAGTCCCTTCCCCGAGGGGAGGGATTTAGGGAGAGGGTAACGTGCACATAAAAAAGTGCGTTGGGCTTACAGTCATCGAACGAGAGACAACCCTCAAATTCGCACTAACGTTCAGCAAGTTTGACAACTTGCGAAACTTGAGTAAATAATTGAATTATATTATGAAATTTGTGAGCGCCGACGAGGCAATGAAACTCGTCAAATCCGGAGACTGGGTCTATTTTCAGGGCAGCACCGCCGTACCTGTCATTTTGCAGGAAGCCATGGCGAGACGCGCCGATGAACTGCGTGACGTGAAAGTCGTATCCGGATTCAATGTCACCAAAGGAGTGGCACCTTTCTGCAAGCCGGAATATCGGGACTCATTCATTGTAAATAGCGTTTTCCTGTGCGCGGACCAGCGCAAATATGTCGCTGACGGCTACGGCAGCCTTATCCCGGGCTTCCTCGGAGAAATTCCGAGCCTGTTCCGCAGGGGAGAAATCCCGATTGACGTGGCATGTATAAACTGCTCGTTGCCGGATGAAAACGGATATTGCAGCTACGGTATTTCCGCAGACTTGGCTCTGTCGGCAGTGGAATCCGCGAAGATTGTCATTGCGCAGATCAACAAGAGCATACCATATCTTTACGGTACGGCAATGATCCATGTTTCGGAAATTGACGCGGCAGTGGAATGCGACGATGCACCTGTGGACATGCAGTTCGGTGCGCCGACCCCGATAGAAGCAGCCATCGGATCATACATTGCCGAGGAAATTCCTGACGGCGCGACATTGCAGATCGGTGTCGGAGGTATTCCAAATGCGATTCTGAACGGGTTGAAAGACCATAAGCACCTGGGACTCCATACCGAAGCCATGACAGATGGTGTTTTCCGCCTCATGCAGTCTGGAGTCATTGACAATTCCTGCAAGAAGGTCGAACCGGGACGCAGCGTGGCTTGTCTTGCCCTCGGTTCCCGCCACATGTATGATTATCTGGATCATAACAAGGATGCTGTGTTCTACGATGTCGCATGGACCAATGACCCTCAGCGCATCCGTCAGAATCCTAAGGCAATGGCTGTCAATTCCGCCATCGAGGTGGACATTACCGGACAGGTTTGCGCGGACAGTATCGGCGACATGATTTTCTCCAGTGTGGGAGGCCAGCATGACTTCATGTACGGCGCGGCATTGTCTGAAGGCGGCAAGACCTTCATCGCGCTTCCGTCCAGGACAATGAAAGGAAAAGGCAAGATCGTTTCTCACCTTACACCTGGTGCCGGTGTAGTCACGACCCGTTTCCAGACACAATACGTGGTGACGGAATACGGCTGTGTCTACCTGAGGAACAAGAACTTGGCGGAAAGGGCCAAGGCGCTTATCTCGATTGCCCATCCTGATGACCGTGAAGAGCTGGAGCGCGCAGCATGTGAGCGTTTCGGCTACATGTGGCTGAGGATGAAATAGTGAGGGTGCCAATTGTTTAACAATTTTAGTTATCTTTGTAGACTATCCGGAAAAACTTCGGGTAGTCTAATTTTTATTGACAATGATTAGGCCGGAGCAGGTATCGGAGTCGTGCTCTGCGCAAAGTTGACCAAGAGTAAAAAACCAAAATAAATTATGAAAAAGTTTCTATTGTCAATGATGATGCTCGCTGTCGTGTTCGCGAATGCGGATGCGAAATGGGTGAGCGGCACAGTTCATTGCGGAGGCAAGGGCCTTCGCGGAGTCCTCGTCACAGACGGCAGTTCTTTCACAAGGACTGATTCAAAGGGAGAATTCTCATTCGACATCAGCGACAATGCTGAGTTCGTTCACATTGTCACTCCTGCAGGATACGTGGCTGACTATTCTTCCGGAACACCTGTGTTCTACCATAAGGCAGACGCTTCCAAGTACGATTTCGACTTGAAGAAGACCGGCAGCCAGTCCCGATACACGATGTTCTCCATTTCTGACCCTCAGATCAGGAACAAGGAGCAGTTCGGGCAGTTCTGCGGCGCTCCGTTCAATGACCTGAAGGCGCAGGGGGCCAAATACAAGGAGAACGGACCTGTAGTAGGAGTCGTTCTGGGCGACCTCGGCTGGGACAAGAACCTGCCGGACCGCTTCGCCGAGTACAAGAAGAAAATGGCGGAAATCGGTTTTCCTGTATATTCAGTGACTGGAAATCACGATTACAACAAAGAGCGTCAGTTCAGCGATTATTCCAAGGACTATTTCCGGAATTTCGGTCCTCACAACTACGCTTTCTTTATGGGCAAGGACCTGTACATTTGTCTGAACAACATCATGTACATTAAGGAAAAGCAATACAAGGAGGGTTATTCCGAGCAAGTGCTGGAGTTCGTGGAGCAGTTGCTCAGATACATTCCGAAGGATACCCACATCTTCATTGCCCAGCACAGTCCGATATCGAACTGGAGCAAGAATAAGTCCATCATCAATGCTGACCGGATGCTCGCCCTGCTTGACGGAAGAAAGGTGGACATCCTTTCCGGACACAGCCACATCATGAACAACTACACCATTTCCGCTACCGTGATGGACCACAATGCTCCGAGCATCTGCGGTTCTTGGTGGTCAGCAGACTGGTGCCGCGACGGTGTGCCTTCCGGTTATGAGATTTTCAATGTCAAAGGCAATAACATCAGCTGGTTCTACCATTCTGTCGGCAAAAGCGACGACTGCCAGGTGGAGATCATTGCACCGGGCCAGAGCAAATACCATCCGAATTCAGTAATCGCCAATGTATGGGACTATGACCCTGAGTGGACAGTAACCTGGTCGCAGGACGGCAAGGATATGGGCCCGATGACCATGGTCCAGGACTGCTCTCCTACCTATATCAAGAAAATCGAGGAATTCTACGCCAAGGAAGGCAAGGACATCCCTTCATTCAAGAAGCCTAAGAAGAATATCCATTATTTCGCCGCAACTCCGGACCAGTATGCCAAGGTGGTGACTGTCAATGTCCGCAGCCGTTTCGGCAAGGAGTGGAAATTCGACGTGAAACTGAGCGACTATGTGGACGTCCAGGCTCACCGGGGAGGTGCCGGCCTCTGGCCTGAAAACACTTTCACGTCCATGACCAAGGCTACTGAGATGGGCGTGAACACTCTCGAACTGGACCTTCAGATTAGTCAGGACGGAAAGGTGGTCGTTTCTCACGATGCATATTTCCATTCCCGCTATGCTACCCGCCCGGACGGAAGCGAGGTGAAGAGCGGGGATCCTAAGGAATATCTCTACACGATGCCGTACAGCACCATCGCCAAATACGATGTAGGCAAACGTCCGAGTCCTGTCTGGCCGGGCAAGGAGCAGTCTCCTGCCATCAAGCCGCTCGCTACTGAACTGATCGATTCTGTAGAGAATTACGTGAAGGCCAATGGTCTGGACCCGATGAGGTACAATATCGAGATCAAGTGCAGGAAAGGCAAGGACGAAGGCAAGAACTGGCCTGAATATCACGAGTTTGTGGACAAATGTATGGAATTGCTTCTGTCCAAGAATCTCGGCGACAGACTGGTAGTCCAGTGTTTCGATGTAAGGGCCCTGAACTATATGCACGAGAAGTATCCGCAGGTAAAGCTTTCCTATCTTATAGGCAAGAAGGATACAGACTGGGATACCTATATGGGGAAACTGAATTTCACGCCTGACTGGCTCAGCCCTGAATTCGTGATTGTGGACCAGACTATGGTGGACAACTGCCGCAAGGCAGGCATCAGACTCGTGCCTTGGACAGTGGACAATGAGGCTGACATCAGGAGAATACTGGATCTCCACGTGGAGGCCATCATCACCAATTACCCTGACAGGGTCCTCAAGATAACTAGAGGTTATTAAATTATTGCTAAATTTGCGGGTTGATGATAACTCAAGAACAGATAAAGGAACTTCACGGACGTCTCGGGACATTGAAAGAATGTCTCGACATCGAGTCCAAGCGCAAGAAGGTCGGAGAACTTCAGAAACAGACGGAAGCGCCTGATTTCTGGAGCGACCCCAAGGCGGCCGAGACGTTCATGAAGAATATGAATGCCGTGAAAATCTGGGTTACGGACTTCGACAAGGCATCTACATTGACAGACGACCTGGATGTGCTGTATGAATTTGCCGAAGCGAGTATGGACGGGGCAGAGGATGAAGCGGCCGAGTCGGACGAGGTGCAAGAACTCGAGGCTGCGTATTCAGAGGCGGAAAAGGCCGTGGAAGCTTTGGAACTGAAGAATATGCTCGGTGAGGAGGGTGACAATCTCGGTGCGATCCTCACTATAAATTCCGGCGCCGGCGGTACTGAGGCGAACGACTGGTCCGCCATGCTCATGCGTATGTATATGCGCTGGTGCGAGCGTAATGGCTACAAGACCGCGGTCACGGACCTCATGGAAGGTGACGAGGTGGGAATCAAGTCTGTTACGATTCAGGTGGACGGTGATTACGCATTCGGTTATCTGAAGGCGGAAAACGGCGTACACAGGCTTGTGCGCATATCTCCGTTCAATGCGCAGGGGAAGCGCCAGACGACTTTTTCATCGGTTTTCGTCTATCCGCTCGTCGATGATACCATCAACATTGAAATAAATCCTTCGGATCTCGAATGGGATACCTTCCGCTCCGGCGGGCACGGCGGACAGAACGTGAACAAGGTGGAGACGGGCGTGCGTGTGCGTCATATTCCTACGGGGATCATGGTCGAGAATACCGAGACGCGGTCGCAGCAGGACAACAGGCAGAATGCGCTCCGTATTTTGCGCTCGCGACTGTACGACATTGAACTGAAGAAGCGTCAGGAGAAGCAGGCGGAGCTGGAGGGCAGCAAGAAGAGGATCGAGTGGGGGTCGCAGATCCGGTCTTATGTCCTGCATCCTTACAAGATGGTGAAGGATTTGCGCACAGGTCTTTCCACCGCTGATACCCAGGGAGTTCTGGACGGAGACCTGGACGGATTTATGAAAGCGTACCTTATGCAGC
>ERZ780100.133-NODE-133-length-42778-cov-3.124476_pt1 | contig 42778 bp, 33 predicted proteins | sample MGYA00511573_ERZ780100 | MGnify/ENA primary metagenome ERZ780100 (study PRJEB29588, sample SAMEA2161876) | human gut metagenome | biome: human gut; feature: human-associated habitat; material: faeces | place: Denmark | collected 2008/2010 ...
CGGCGCGGTTTTCCCTGTCGCTGCCATCTGCTGCCTGCTCTGCACTTCCAACTTCTGCATCGTCTGCTCCCGCGGGCCCTTCCATCACTGCGCCGTGCACGCAGTTTCCGGCGCCTAAAAGTCCCGCTACCGTGATGGTGCGGGGGCTTTCGTAACATTCCGCCGGGGTGGCAATCTGGTCAATCACACCCTGGTTCATCACGATAATGCGGTCCGCCATGGCGAATGCTTCGGACGGGTCGTGGGTAACGTGGAATACCGTGGTCTTTAACTGGCGGAAAAGCTGTGCCATTTCCGTTCTCATTTCAATACGAAGCTGCACGTCCAGATTGCAGAGCGGTCCGTCCAGCAGAATAATGGACGGGTTGGTGATAAGCGCCCTGGCGATTGCCACGCGCTGCTGCTGTCCGCCGGAAAGTTCTGCCGGATACTGGTCTAATAGTCCTTCCAGATGCAGCAGTGTTTCCACCTCGTGAAGTTTTTCCTGCATCTGCGCCTTGTCCGTTTTGCGCACCTTCAATCCGTAAATAATGTTGTCCCGTGCCTTCATATGCGGCCAGAGGGCAAAATCCTGAAATACCATGTTCATGTCTCGCTGTTCGATAGGCACCACCCTGTGTGGAGATGACATTTCTCTGCCCCGGACAAATACCTGCCCTGCGTTCAGGGGCAGAATGCCGGCAATGATATTTAATAAGGTAGACTTACCGCAGCCGGAAGGACCGAGCACACTGATAATCTCCCCTTCCTGCACCGTCAGGTTGATGCCTTTTAAGATTTCCTTCTTACCGTAATTCTTCTTTACATCTTTCAGTTCCAAAATCGTTTCCATAATTTGTAACCACTTTCTTCTTAATGTCCCTGCTTTTTCCGGTAACCGGCGTTCAGCACCACTTCCAAAAGCATCATGATGCCCACGATAAAAGCGCCGCCCACCATGGTGGCTGCTGCCGCGTAGCCGAACTTCAAATCGTTGTAGGAGTCGCTGATGTAAACCGGCAGCGTACTGTAATTTGGCGGATACAGAATGGTAGTGATGGCAAGCTACAACCCACCTCCTCCGAATGCCGCAAGTACCGCCGAAACACTGCTGTTGTGCAGAAGCGGCAAAAGAATGGTGCGGATTTTACGGAAAAAGCCGGCTCCCTGCATCTGTGCTGCCGTAAGCAGGCTGCCGGGGATTTTTGCCATGCCGCCCACCAGCACGCGGTTTATCATGGGAATGGCTGCTGCCACGCTGGCAAGTACTAAAATAGACGGCGTTCCGTACAAATGCAGTCCCACTTTTGTCAGCCATTTCTGGTTCCATACGAAAATATAACCGATGCCCAGCACCACGCCCGGCACCGCCATTGCCACAAGCGTCAGCATATCAATCAGTTTTTTCAGCTTAAAACGGGAATATGTAAGCACATACGCCACGCAAAATCCAATCAGGATGCCAAACACTGCGGATATTCCCGCCAGCCCCAGAGAATGTTTGATGCCGCTTACCATGCTGCCCGCAGAGGATAGCACTTCCTTATAATTATCCAGGGTAAAGGTAAATTTCTGCACGCTGACGGAACCTGAAAAGGACATGACCAGTTCGGAACCTACCGGTATTCCCAGTGCTATCAGACAGAACAGCACCGTTGAGGCTGTAAGTAAAACCTGCACCGGTTTTTTCGGAGAAACCACCATCACACGCTCCGTGCCGTTATCTAAGAAATCAAATTTTTTTTTTCCCATGGCGCCGTACTGCACCGCCATAGCGATTACAATCATGACCATCAGGTACAGGGAAAGCACGCCCGCCATGTCAAAACGCACCGGTGAGGAGCAGATGGCGCTGTAAATGGTGTATGGCAGTGTGGGGGAGGAATAAACCGCCGTTATGGTGGAGGACATGCCGTAATCGCCCACTGTGTCCATGAAAATCAACATTGCCGCCGAGCAGTAAGCGGGAATACAGAGGGGGAGCTGCACATTTTTCCATGCCCGGAATGCCGATGCACCGTTCATCCGCGCCGCATGCATCAGGCGGGACGGATACCACTCCATGGAAGTTTTGATGGTCACATAGGCAAGGGGAAATTTGCAAAGAACCATTACACACACCAATCCCCAGTAGCTGAAAACAAAGGAGCCGACTCCTTTTATACCCAGCCACGCACTGGCAATTCCGTTACTGGAGGAAAAATACACCCAGCCCTGCGCCAGTATAAAGGAAGGAATTATCATCAGCACCCATGCTGTAAAGTCCAGAAGTTTTGCGCACGCGAATTTATAATTTACCCGGAAATGAGCCAGTACGGCTGCCAGAATAAGACCCAGCACCGTGGTGCCGCAGCTTAAAAAGAAGGAGTTCAAAAATGCTTTTTTCCACAGCGGTCTTTTAAATACATCCAGTACGAGTGCCAGATTGGACAAATTGAATTTATCGATGGAAAGTCCCGGGCATATAACCTGAAATAGTACTGTCACCAGAGGCAACAGTACTAATAAAATCAGAAGTCCGAGTATTCCTATGCCTGCGGCATTGTCTTTACTCTTCATGTTTTCTCCTACTTCGCGGACATATCTGCAAACCATGCCTTGATGTCGGCTTCGTTTTCCGCACCGAATACTTCGTCTGCAACGGCTAAGATTGCGTTGGCATCACGCTCTGCCTTTAAGGTAACGCCTTCTACGGAGGGTTCAAAATATCCTTCGTCGCCGGTATCTACAAGCTGCTGCTGGGTCTTGGCATCCAGTAAGAAGTTTACGAAAATCTTGGCGATTTCCAGCTGCTCGGTAGATGAGCTGATGGCTGCCACACGGGTAGATCCGGGAGCGCCTTCCTCGGGCCAGATAATGGAGACGGGTTCGCCGCTTGCTACCATATCGTAAGCATTGGTTTCCTGCAGCATGGCAATGGAGATGTCTCCGCCTGCCAGAGCCTGCACAACCTGGGGATTCTTGGGGAATACCTTCAGACCGTTGTCGAACAGGGTGGTAAAGTATTCTTTTCCGGCATCCAGTCCTTTTTTATCCATGAAATAAGCTGCCAGAGGATAAGCGGGCGCTGCCACACCGGGGTCTGCCATACCAACGGCATCTTTATATTTTGCATCGGTTAAATCATCGAAGGTCTTGGGGGCGTCTGCTTCGCTCCACACGTCATTGCGGTAAACCAGAACGCCTGCCGCATGGATATCGGTGGGGTACATGCACTTGTTATCCGGTACCAGATCCTTGGAAAAGCCGGTTAAGTTTGCGGCATTTTCCGGCTCCCAGTCGGTTACAAGCTCGCCGTCTGCGGACAAATTGTATACATCATACATGGAGTCAATCCATACAACGTCCCACTGGGGATTGCCTTTTTCGGCAGCGATACGGGACATAGTTTCTGCACCGTTTCCGACAACTACCTCTACATCATAACCGGTTGCTTCCTTAAACATATCACCGATTACAGCATCAAAGTCATTTAAGTAAACCACTAAGGGCTTGGTCTGCACGGGTTTTTCCGCTGCATCGGCAGCGCTGTCGTCTGCAGTGGCATCCTTTGTATCATTTGCCACACTTTCCTTACTCTCCGTACTCTCCTGAGCGCTCTCCCCGGAAGCGGCGGTGGAAGTATTTGCTGCCGCCTTGTTCTCCTGATTGTTTGTGTTTCCGCAGGCTGCCAGTGACAATACCATTGCAGCGGCGGTAAGCATTGCGATTAATTTTTTCTTTTTCATAGTTATCCTCTTTTCTGCTTTTTACGCACATTTTGCACGTAATGATTTTTTGCTTTTACGCACATTTTGCACGTAATGATTTTTGCTTTCATCCTTTTTTGTGTACATCGGAATCATAATGCTTCTTGCCGGCTTCCGCTATCACGCTGCCGTAAATCCCATGTAAAATCCATGTGACAGAGTGGGGGTACGCATTTGACGGGATAACCTTTGAATTTCGTGTGGCAGAGTGGGGGGTACGCATTTGACGGGATAACCTTTGAATTTCATGTGGCAGAGTGAGGTGAAAACGTTTTTCGGTCGGGTCTTGATGAATTTTCATATAATTTTGGGAAAATGGCAGGCTGCCGTTGACGATGGTCATCCTTTTGCCTTATACTAAGTACATTATTTGTATTTGCAGTCTCATTTTGAGAATATATTTTACTATGCGATACAGCTGACATTTCAACATAAGATGCAGAGGGGGAAAACTGTGAAAATTAAATGTGATTATTGTGATAGTTGGATTAATGATTTTGACGAAACCTGTCCGAACTGCGGAGCAACCAACAGCCACTACGTGAGACAGTCAGACAAGGTTCCTAAAACGATCGAAGAACTGAAGGCATGGGCTAAGGCAATGAATCTGCCGCTTGCCGACATGCGTACTTTTATCGGCGAGGATTACAGAGGTCCGAAGGCCTTCGGTATTTACAAGGACCCGGACGACGGCACTTTTGTGGTTTACAAAAACAAAGCCGACGGCAGCCGTGCGGTCCGCTACAAGGGCAGCGATGAAGCCTATGCGGTAAACGAGCTTTATATGAAAATGAAAGAACGCGTTGCCGACCAGAAAGCCCGTCAGGCAGGCCAGCCGCGTCCGCAGGGGAATACTTCCGGCAACCGGAGCAGCAATGAACCGACCCGAAAAAACAAACTTCAAAACATTATTACGATTATTATCCTGATTGTAGTTGTGCAGCTGGCAATGCCCTCCCTATTTAATTGCGGCGGTTCCGGACCCAGAACCGGTTACTACACCTACGGCAACAACAATTATTATTACTATCACGGCAGCTGGTATGAATGGATGAACGACGCCTGGACTGCTACTACGGTTGCCGACTGGATGAATGATGATTATTCTTCCTATTATGATTCCAACTCTTATGACAGCAGCGCCGATTATGATGACTTCGATGATTCTCCTTACTACGACCCTTCGTATGATGATGACGACACCTGGGATTTCGACAGCAGCTGGGACTCTGACAGCAGTTGGGATTCCGATAGCAGCTGGGACTCCGGCTCCGACGATTGGGGTTCTGACTGGTAAAGAACAGAATTGAAAGACTTGATTTCATGATAAACTAAGATAAAAAAAACACTCACTATGGGTGCTTTCTTTTCTTTTTGGGGGTATTTACCCAGCTTTTGTCGCCGCCATACCCAATCATATTTCTCCTCTTGGGTATACTACTGCAGAATTGTTGGTACCTGAAACAGCTGCCGGACAATGGTTGCATTGTTCGGAACGATAGGAAATAGCAATACAAGTTGTAGGCAGGTGGCTACCCAGGAGCAGATGGACCGATTTTGAAAACTCTGTATCAATTTTCTTTACAGATAAACTTTGTTCATAGATTTATGGTATAATCAGTTTAAGCGCTTGAATAAAGGAGATGGTTATACCATGAATCTGTTTTGCGAAGAGGTTCATAAACTGGAGGCGGAATTTAAACAATGCCGGAAGCTGCTGAACGCTATCGGGGATGAGAACCGCCAGCACCTTATATGCGTCATGATGAATATGCCGATTGATGGCGGCCTTGTATTGGAGATTGTCGAGCAGACGCATCATCCGGGCTGCAAAATCCTGAATGGTCTTGGTATGTCCAGTTCCAGAGGGCTGCTCAGATCGAATTATGGACCGGACAGAAGGCTCCACTGGATGTGATGCGAAAAGAATTAAAGGAGATTATTCGGGAAGAAAATGAGAAGGCGCAGACGGAATGATTCTGTAATTCCGTCACTTCATGGGAAATAAATGTTATAGTGAATTTATAGTGAATAGAGAAACGTGATAGCGTAGCGTAGTAAGCGATAATTTCAGATGATCCAGGTTTGATCAGAGAGGACAAGAATATGAACAACTATTGTATGATCCAGAACTCCAAAACGTTTGCATTTTCCGCAGAGAATCCAACCGGTGTACGCGCAGGTGGTTCCCAGGGCGGTGACTGCACCAAGCTTCGTCCGACCGTGACGATTCCTGCAGGGGAAACCGTAACTCTGGTAGATGCTGTAGGACCGGGTGTGATCCAGCATATGTGGTTTACCGGATATGTCGGGCACCATTTTATCATCCGTATGTATTGGGATGATCAGGAATATCCGTCTGTGGAAGCTCCGCTCTCTGCATTCTTCGGATGTGCCTATGATGAAAATTTCGTGGACCGGGATGGCAAATATCCGGTGTTGAATTCTGCCATGATACTGGTAGCTCCTGGTCGCGGCTATAACAGCTATTTTGAGATGCCGTTCCATAAGAGAGCTCGGATCACGATGGAAAACCGTGGTGACAAGGATGAAAATCTCTATTATATTATCACCGGAGCTTATCAGGAGATTCCGGCGGAGGCTGGTTATTTCCATGCCACCTATCGCCAAGAGCACCCGGTTCAGAAGGGGCGTACCTACACAATCGTTGACGGAATCGAAGGCAGGGGACAATTTGTCGGTGTGACTCTGGCAACTGGTATGAATGGCAACAATACCTGTTGGGTAGAAGGCGAAGCCCGCATGTATCTGGACGATGATCCGTATCCGTCTATCCACTATACCGGAACTGAAGACTACTTCGGCGGTTCCTATGGATTTGGAAATGACATCATCATCAAGAGCTATCAGACCTTCAGCGGCTTATATACCGGCATGTATGCAATCTATGGAGACAACCGGGAATTCTATAACGGACAGCAAAGATTCCTGCTGTATCATTTCCATATTGCAGACCCGATCCGTTTTGAGAATAAGTTTCGTATGACACTCGACAACATGGGCTGGACCGGACCGCGTTACGATGATTACACCAGTGTTGCTTATTGGTATCAGACCCTGCCGTCCGCACCGCTGATGCCACTGCCGACAGATGCAGAGATGTGTATGAGATAATAGAACCAGATTGGAGATGTCAGATAGATTGGTTTTAACCTTGCGACACGTCGCATCGGTTATATCTGACTGACATCAGAGATTTGCCGGAAAGGATAGAGGTATTATGTTACTGGAAGAGAAGTTTTGGGAATTTCATCGTTATGCCAGCAGCCACAATCTGCCGCTGGAAGCTATCAGTGTCGGAGATGAGAACAAGGTACTCTGTGAGATGCACTACGCAGCAAATGCACCGAGAAATATTTATTCACATACCAAGAGTTTTACGGTAACAGCAGTTGGACTCGCAATGGAAGAGGGAAAACTAAGCCTGGAAGATCATGTGGCGGAAGTGTTTAAAGATAAACTTCCTTCAAATCCGGATCCAAATCTGGAGAAGATTCAGTTGAAACATCTGCTCTGCATGTCCAGTGGCTTTGGTAAGGCACTTCTGATGAATGCGGACAGACGTCCGGGCGTTGGCGCACCGGATTATGAGAAATATATGATGGCACAGCCGGTTCCTGTGGAGCCAGGCAGTGCATTCTGCTATTCCTCTGCCGACAGTATTCTGGCTGCTCATATGGTAGAACGGGCCGTTGGCAAGCGGATGGGAGAGTATCTGTATGAGAAGGTATTCCAGCCCCTTGATATGGGATGGCCGCTCTGGGAGCATGATCCACAGGGACATCCGAATGGCGGCGGAGGTATGTATCTGACTTGTACCGAGATGATGAAACTGGGACAGCTCTATCTGGCTGAGGGTAACTGGAAGGGCGAGCAGATTGTCAGCAGGGACTGGGTGCAGGAGGTGTCCACCCCGAAATTTACCTTCGAGCCATCTGCAGATCTCTGGCATGTAGGATATGGCTATCAGTTCTGGATCAGTCCATATCCAGGATCCTATCGTGCTGATGGCGCATTCGGACAGATTACAACGATTCTCCCAGAGAAGGGATTGGTTGTTTCCATCCAATGTCCGGAGCAAGGTAATTTCGATCAGGTGAAACGTGCGCTGCATGAACATTTTCTGATGGAATTGTAAGAATAGACTTGCAACAATATGCTATAATTTGCCCAGAATTCGCACTTTTGTCTGAAAATGCCTGAAAATCAAGGGGTTGCTTTTTATAATACCCAATAAAGCTATCTCGCAAATAACTTTATTGCCATCATATTTTCGCTTTGCTTTTATTTTTTAGGCCCGCTGTTGCGTTCCCAAAAGACGCCGTCTTCGTATCCCTGAATAGCAGGGTGCGTTTCTGCCATGGCAAGGCGCTGCTCCGCCCAGACACAATATTGTTCGTTCATTTCTATATCGATAAAATGACGTCCCAGCTTCTTTGCCGTTACTCCCGCAGTCCCGGAACCCGCAAAAGGGTCCAGAATAATATCCTCGGGGTTGGAGCTTGCCAGGATAATTTTTGCATACAATTTTTCCGGCTTCTGGGTGGGGTGATCTGTATTTTCCGGCATGGACCAGAAAGGAATGGTTATGTCATCCCAGAAATTAGAAGGGCAGGTATCGCGATATTTTCCTTTTTCCGTCTCCACCCAGTCCTTGGGTGCGCCGTCCACACGATAACTTGCCAGCACCTTTCTGCGTTGCTTCACCGCATCCACATGGAAAGTATAATCCTTCCCTTTTGTCACATACCAGATGTCCTCCATGCCGTTCTTCCAGTTATCCGAACAGCCTCTGCCTTTTTCCCGCTGCCAGGTAATACGGTTTCTTACGGTAAAAAATTCATTTAAAACCCCGCCGATAATCAGGCTGCTTTCCCAATCACAGCACACATACATGGATGCGTTATCCTTCAGAAGAGGATAAACCGCCTCCACCCATTTACGGGTATAGATTTCATATTCGGAAGCATCCTTCTTGGAAAAAGTATTCCCGTGGTAATGCTTCGTCAGGTTATAGGGCGGGTCTGCAATCAACAAATCCACGCATTTTTCCGGAAGGAGTGGCAAAGTGACAAATGTATCACCACAAATTGTCCTGTTGATAATCGCTGACACATCTTGTACCGGTTCGGTTATTCGGAGGCATCTTTCCAGGTAATTCCTTCCCTCTTCTATACTTGTCTTAATCGTTTTATTTCGTCCGCTCATACTTTATTTACTGCCCCGTTCCTGTTTTTCTGTCTCCCCATTCCTGCTTTTCTGATGCCCCGTTCCTGCTTTTATGTTTCTCCGTTGCTGCTTCTATGTCTGCCCCATTCCTGCTTTTCTGACATCTTGTTCTTATTTTACTGCTGCCTCGTTGTCGGTGCCTGCGCAGTGCTGTCATAAACTTTGCCGCCATAAAGTTCTTTGCAGATAGCATCGTACTGTTTATACATTTTCTGCACTTCATTTTCCAGAATGTAATAATGGCGGATGTAGGGGATAAGCAAAATCAGCACTACCACGGCAAGCAGCAGTGTGAAAAGGTCTGCATTTATCAGTGTCATCAGAAGTGACAGGATTTCCAGTATGGCAAACGTCACCGTCACAATTAAGTGTATCAGTCGTTCATGCTGAAAAAAAGACACCTGTGTCAGATGCTCCTGTCGTATGAGTTCCAGTTCTTCCTTGGATTTATCATGCTTTTCCAAGATTTCTTTAATCAGCTCGTCCATAAAATGTCTGTAGGTTAAAATCCTTTTCTCCATAGATACCACTGCCTTTCACTTCATCATTTCTTCCCTTACTTTACCACATTTCCTTGTTTTTGTCATAAGAACTTGCTTATCTGTCGGCGAGTCAGGATTTTTAAGTTTCATTGCCTGCCTGAACATGCCTATGCTTTCTTAAGTTCCACCGCTTGCCGCCTATGTATCTGAACTTCCGGCTAAATGCCTATGCCGCCGGTCAGTATTACATAAATTTTATTTATATCCTGCAACTTAAAAATTTATATCTCGGTCTTGTGAAGTGGACAAAAAACATGTATTATAATCAAGTGGTGTAAAAATATGGGGCGATTACCCATAGAAAAATAGAATATAAGAAAGGTACAGGTAGAAAAAATGGGTGGCTTTTTTGGTGTGGCCGCAGAAGAAGACTGCGTATTTGATTTGTTTTTCGGAGTAGATTATCATTCTCATCTGGGTACCAGACGAGGCGGAATGGCTGTGTACGGCAAGGATGGTTTTAACCGTTCCATACACAACATAGAAAATGCACCGTTCCGTACAAAATTTGACAAGGATATCCAGACCATGAAAGGATATTACGGCATCGGTTGTATTTCCGATTATGAACCCCAGCCACTGATTGTCCGTTCCCATCACGGAACCTACGCACTGACTACCGTAAGCAAAATCAACAACACGGAGGAACTGGTGAAAAAGCTTTTCGACAAAAACCATTCCCACTTTCTGGAAATGAGCGGAGGTGACATCAATGCCACCGAGCTTGTCGCTTCTTTAATTAACCAGAAGGAAAATCTGATTGAAGGTATTCAGTACGCTTTGGAGTCCATTGACGGCTCACTGTCCTTACTTTTATTAAATCAGGCAGGCATTTATGCCGCCAGAGATAAACATGGCAGAACTCCGGTTGTGATTGGCCGCAAGGAAGGAGCTTTCTGTGCTTCCTTTGAAAATTTTGCCTATAAAAATTTAGGTTATTCCGATTATAAGGAATTAGGTCCCGGCGAAGTTGCCGTATTGACGCCGAAAAACTGTGTTACCCTGGTTCATCCCGGCAAGGAAATGAAAATCTGTACCTTCCTCTGGATTTATTATGGCTATCCCGCCAGCTCTTACGAGGGCCTGAGTGTAGAACAGATGCGTTACAACTGCGGTGCAAAAATGGCGGCCCGCGATAATGTCCGCCCTGATATTGTTGCCGGTGTACCTGACTCCGGTACCGCCCATGCCATCGGTTATGCTAATGCTTCCGGAGTACCTTTCTCCAGACCTTTTATCAAATATACACCGACCTGGCCCCGTTCCTTTATGCCAACCATCCAGAGCCAGCGTAACCTGATTGCAAAAATGAAAATGCTCGCCGTACAGGATTTAATCAAGGACAAGAGTCTGCTTTTAATTGACGACTCCATCGTCCGCGGTACACAGCTTAGGGAAACAACGGAATTTCTTTATCAGAGCGGTGCAAAAGAAGTGCATATCCGTCCGGCATGTCCGCCTCTTCTTTATGGATGCAAGTACCTGAACTTCTCCCGTTCTTCTTCGGAGATGGATTTGATTACCAGACGTGTTATTGACAGATTGGAGCACGGCAATGTAACGGACGAAGTCCTGCAGGAATACGCAGACCCCGAGTCCGAAAAATATGAACGCATGGTGGAAGAAATCCGCAAGGAGCTGAATTTTACTTCCCTCCGTTTCAACAGACTGGATGATATGCTGGATGCTGTCGGCATCGACAAATGCAAACTCTGCACCTACTGCTGGGACGGCAGAGAATAATGCTCATGCAGGCACTATGCACCGCTGTCGGTAGGCATTACTATTGACAGTACCATTGTAATAAAAGATCCACTACACGGCTGTAGGCGACCATTCCGTCGTCTACGCCGTTTAATTTTAAAGAAGTTTCCACAAACCCGGTGGACACAGCATCTACTACTTCCGTATCCACGACCGCTTCTTTTTCAATCCTGTCCCAATCCTCTTTACGCACAAACACTGCGTCTTCATACACCTGCCGGTCAATCTGCACCTCTGCCATATACCTTTCATAATCTTCCCCAACAGCTTCATAAAAATCATTATTCACATAGTTGAGCACACTTAAATACCCGCTATATTGAAACAGCAGATCGTCCGAAGAAATACATGCTAAAAATCCGATAAAATTGGCTTCATCCTCCTGTATATATCCTTTCAGGTGCGCCAGCTCATGGCACATGGTCACCGGCAAATTGGTAACATATGCCACCTTGTTGTAATTTGCTTCCATGGAAAACGGGAAATAATACCCCAGCATGTACTGCTGGCTCACAAAATCCGAAAAATAAAGCGGTTTGGGCATAGGATAAAAGCCCTGCAGCGCATCATAGGTTTCGCCCAATGCCTGCATATCCGAAATTGCCTTTTTTCTCATGTTTCCTTCGTAAATGATTTCGCCTTCTTCCGTACGCTGCATCTGCCCGGACAATTCATTGCATTTTTCCACCAGCATATTCCGAAGGGCTGTCAAATCCTGTAACGTGTAGGTGCCTTTTTTAGTTTCAGCAGTATTCCCGGTATCCGTGTTTTCATTTACGTCATCTGTGGCTTTTTCTATGGCAAAATACTTCTCACTGAATGGTGTGGCATGGTACAAAATGGTGCAGTTCAAGGTCATAAGCACCAAAACTGCCAGCAGCACCCATGCAAAGAAAGTGTAAAAACCACAGCAGAGTTTGTCAAAACGCCCTCTTCCACGGGTGACACTTGGACGGGTCACATGGGGTGCTCTTGAACTTTTATCCTGTTTATCCACATGGCGCGCCCTGCATCGCCTTATTATCCACCTGAATGCAGACGCAATCATCAGTATAACGGCCGCTATTACCAGAAATACTCCCGCCACAATCAGCCATTCCCCTACCGAAAACGGAAACAACCCTGTTAATCTTCCGTAGGTATTGACCCACACCGGGAAAACATAGCGGATGTACCAGTCACAAAAAGCCTCCGAACTCCATGCGATTATATTCAGGAGCACTACCATTCCTACTATAATAAAATATATTTTTGTTTGTGTTTTCCAATTTTTTATCTTCTGCATACGTTATCTCCGAAAAAGTGAATAAAAATATTTAAAAGAGTGGTTGAAATCTCAACCACTCTCCTGTATAATCTACTTAAAGGTAATCGGATGCAGTTCCGATTTGCCCACAGTTATATTGTATCAGAAATAAGCACTCAAACTTTCGCGTGGATGGGTGCTTATTTCTTTTCGTTATGGTTGTCTATGTACGACAATGCCGCAAATATTACTAACAACAATGTAAGAATTTCTGTTGTGTTCATATGGCATCACCCCCTCCGTTTTCACTGAGGGCATCATAACCGAAACTCACACCCGAACCTTTTTTCAATTATACGTACATATTTTACCATATGCACGATATTTCCACAATAGAAAACGCTCCTTTTATCAGTATTTATATTAACCAAATTTCGATAAGCAAATTTAGTTATTATGACGATTTTCTACATCCCCACCTCGGGAAATGTCCGGATGGGTTTCATATTTTCTGTGCGTTCGCCGATGAATTTATCCATCAATACCGTATCATACCAGCGATTGAACTTGTAGCCGCTGCTTTCCAGACGACCGGCAAGGTGATAGCCCATTTTTTCATGAAAGAACATGCTTCCGTAAATGCTTTTTTCTTCTTCGGTGGGCGGTACCGTAATCAACGCAATGGTCTTTACCACGCCCTGCTTCTGTAAAATGTTCTCCAGCTTGGTATAGAGCAATCTCCCCAATCCGTGACCTTTGTAATCATACCGCAGATAAACCGTCATTTCAGCCATCCAGCCGTAAGCCACTCTGGGGTGGTAGGCTCCCGCATAGGCATAGCCGACTATCTTTCCGTCTTCTTCGGCTACCAGATAGGGATATTTTTCCAGAGTATGGACAATTCTACCCTGAAACTCTTCCACGGAAGGTACATCATACTCAAAGGTAATAGCTGTATTTTCCACATAATATCCATAAATTTTCAGAAGCTCCACGGCGTCTTCCACCCTGGCAACACGTATTGTTACAGATGAACTCATGAGTTTAGCTTCCTTTCAGACAATTTTCGCTATTATTATACATCGAAAACTGTCCGGTATCCATTAGGCAAAATCACGTTTTTTGTTCATATATAAATAGATAATTGTTAAAATCAGGATTTCCACAGCAAAAGAAACCGGGACAGCGAGCGCTCTTTCAACGGAAATATTTCCCTGCGTGATGCTGGCACTCTGGTCAAGTACAATGAACAGACTGCAGATTTTCCGAACTTTTTCCGGACAAATCAACAGTACTGAATTCGCAACTCCCTCCAGCAGGACAAAACGAATAAATGCCACTATTCCGCCCCATATCCCGCTTCTCATAATCATAATGTAAAAGACCGCCGCGCAGCACCAGTGCAGCATAATGAGAAAAATAAGCAGAAGCTGCAGCATCACCTTTCCGGTAAGCGGTACGGAAAACAGGCAGAAATATATAAAAGTCAGAAGTGTAACGGTAATGGCAGTCATGATGCCGCAGGTGCTTATTTTGGCACCTAAAATTTCAAGCGGATGATAGCCTCTCATATATTCGTAATAAATGGTTTTTTCCTTGAATTCTCTTCCGATATATACAGCAATAATGCATATCAGAAAAATCAGTATGTAGAAAAATGCAAAGTGGGCGGTTTCCAGCACCGCCTCGGAAGATACTTTTTCTTCTGCACTTGCAAAGTCAAAAATACAGACCGCAAAGCTGCCGACACATGCCCAGATGACGTATTTCATAATGGAAAAGGAATGCCGGAACCGGTATAGTTCTACCTTCAACAAATTTTTCATCGCTGCACCATCCTTTCCAGATAATACTCTTCCAGCTCAATATTCTCCTTCAGAAGTCTTGTTATGGTAAAGCCCTGCCCGATAATTTCACCGGACAATAAAGCAACATCCGCATCCGGCAGCTTAATTCTGTAAAAATTACCTTTATCCTCTATTGCATTTTCCTCTGATATTTTCTGCAAATAAGGAAACAGTCTGTCGTTTTCGGTTGTTCCAATCTGCACATATCCATTTTCTTTATTCAGCAAATCTTCCTTTCGGAACTGGTCTAAAATCCGCCCTTCCTTTATAAAAATGAAATCCGTGGACAGTTGACTCAGTTCCCCTAAAATATGGCTGGATATCAGCATAGTGATATGTTTTTCTTCACAAAGTTTTTTCAGAATATGCCGCAGTTCCGCAATGCCCTCCGGTGCCACGCCGTTCATGGGCTCGTCCAATACCAGCACTTCCGGCTCTGTAATCAGTGCTCCTGCTATCCCCAGCCTCTGTTTCATTCCCAGTGAAAACTGAGCGACTTTCTTTTTTCCGGTATTGCCGATATTTAAAAGCTCCAAAATTTCCTGCAGCTTCTTTTCATCCGTTTCCCCTTTAATGCCGCCTATAATTTTCATGTTTTCCATGGCTGTCATGCCATGATACAAATAGGGGGCTTCAATCATAAAGCTCATCTTCTGCCGGTATTCTTCTATGGTTCTGTTCCCGGAAACTGTAATTTCTCCCGCGGTAGGCTGCGCCAGACCAGCCAGCATTTTGAAAAAAGTTGTTTTTCCGGCTCCGTTGGGACCTATTATTCCGTATATATGCCCCTCTTCCATAGAAATGGAAAAAGAGTCAACCGCCTTTACATTATGGTATTCCTTGGAAAGGTTTTTCGTTTCTAACAGTATTGCCATCCTTGCCTCCGTTTGGGTTGTAAAACCATTTGAACTATCGTCTGTTTGGAGTGTTATAACTTATGCATTTTCCAATCTCTGTGCTTTTGATTTGTGGGATTGATAAAGATAATATTTTAATATCTTGTTTATATCAATATTACCCTACCGCAGAAGGAATTTCAACCAATGAATTCCTTTCCCATTTTAACCATAAAAATACCCTCCTTACTGGTTGTCCAGTAAAGAGGGTACATATCAATGTTTTTATCGGCGCCGGGGTTCTTAAACGGCTGTTGCTCGTTTATTACTTTATTTGAATATTTCTACCCAGTATGCAGTGTAAACGTACTGGCCGGTTTCCTTCCCGTCCTTGTAAACAGGGCATTTTTTATAGAATACACTGATTCCGGTTAAACCATAAATATCTCTTGGAGCGTCCAGATTTGCCTTATGTCCTTCAGAAGCTAACCAGGCATTAAAAATTCGTTCCACGCTGGGTGTTTCTCCCTTAATATCAGGGTTACCCTGGGCAATATTTTCCGAATAGCTTGTTCTTCCGCCGTTTGGTCTTGCATGGTCCCATAAATAGGATGTTTCCGCTGCTCTCATGTCAACATAATCATTCATGGTTTCACTTGTCATTTTCAAGGTAGACTGGTTAATGGAAGCACGGTATTCATTCACAAAGTTCAGCATTTCCTGTGCTTCTTCTCTGTTGTAATGACCCACTACCATTTCTTTGCGCAAGGTGCCGTCAGCATCTTGCACATCAATATAGTACACACTGTCCACGCCATCCGTGGTCAGCATCTCTATTTCTTCGGTGGCAAGCACATAGCCGCACTTGGTACAACGCAGTTCCTTAAGACCTGCCACACCGACATCCGGCTGTTTGGCAACAACCCATTCGCCGTCGTCATGTGCGCCGGTAGGGTCTACATAGGAGTCCACATAAGTATCCTGACAACGTTTGCAGGTGTGCGTGGTGTAACCCTGCTCACCGCAGGTAGGCTCTGTTACGACATCTTCGTAATCGTGGCCAAGGGCAGCGGTTTCACTGTCGGTACAGGTATAACCGCAACGCTTACAGGTATGAGTGGTGCTGCCTTTTTCCGTACAGGTAGGCTCTGTTACGACATCCTCATAATCATGGCCGAGAGCATCCGTGTAAGTATCCACGTAGCTATTGCCGCACTTACAGGTATGGGTGGTATAACCCTTTTCCGTACAAGTGGGCGCCGTTACCGTGTCTGTATACTGATGCACATGGTCTAACGCCGGAATCATCTTGGTTTGCGTTTCCTCACAACGGATGCACTGTCTCTTCATCAGACCCATGCTGTCTTCCGTAGGTTCTGTAACGGTCTCCCATTCCCCGAATTCGTGGCCGAGGGCATCGGTATAATTATCTTTAATCTGGTGACCGCAGTTAATGCAGGTACGGGTAGTGTAGCCTTTTTTCTCACAGGTAGGCGGTGTTACTACCTCTTCTCCGAAAACATGGTCCAGCGGATCCAGCTGCTCTGTATAACTGTCACCGCAGCGGCTGCAGGTATAAAGAACTTCTCCCAAGTCATCACAGGTTGCTTCTTTTACCACCTTTGCCACATAGTCGTGACCAAGGGCAGCAGGTACGTAATCGATATATTTATGTCCACAGGAGGTGCAGGTATAAGTGGTGATTCCGGGCTGTTCGCAGGTAGGCTCCGTGGTTACCACTGCTGTATACTGATGCACATGGATTTTTACGGGAATTTCTTCCGTCTGCTCTTTATTGCAGCGCTTGCAGGTTCTTACCTGTTCACCGGTTTCGGTTTCCGTTGCTTCTTTGGTGACTTTCCATTCTCCATAGTCATGACCGAGGGATTCTACATAATGATCTCTGTATTCATTTCCACAGGCACTGCAGGTATGGAGCGTGTAGCCCTGTGCATCGCAGGTGGGCTTCACAATAGTGTCCACATAACTGTGCTCTGACGGGTCAGTGAAATTACCCATATAGGCATCTCCGCATCTTCTGCAGAGGAAAAGAGAATGGCCGCCGTTCTGACAGGTAGGCGGAAATACTTTTTCTTCATAATCATGACCCAGGGCATTCGTATAGGTGTCCACATAACTGTCACCGTAGGCACAGGTATGGGTCGTATAGCCCTTTTCCGTACAGGTAGGCTCTGTTACCACTTCGGTATATTTATGCACATGGTCCGTAGTCGGAATACTTTTGGTTTCTTCTTCCTTACAACGCTTACAGCTTCTCTTGGCAAGACCTGTTTCCGTTTCCGTTGCTTCCTTCACCGTTTCCCATTCGCCAAAGTCATGGCCGAGGGCATCGGTATAATTGCCAACGTAGCTGTCGCCGCACTTACAGGTAAACGTGGTATAACCCTTTTCCGTACAGGTAGGCGCCGTTACGGTTTCTGTGTATACATGCTCATGTTCCTTCCTCGGGATTTCACGGGTTTCTTCTTAACCGCAACGTTTGCAGCTTCTCTTCTCCAGACCTGCTTCGTCTTCCGTTGCTTCCTTCACCGTTTCCCATTCGCCGAATTCATGACCGAGAGGTTCCGTATAATCACCGGTATAACTGTCGCCACACTTCTTACAGGTATAGGTCGTATAGCCTTTTTCCGTACAGGTGGGGTCTGTGACAACCTTGTCATATTCATGGTTGCAGACAGCTACCTTTACGTGGCAGAGGGAAGTCACGCCGTTTGCGGTTACCTTAATGTCTGCTTCGCCGTAATTCTTCGCCGTCAGCACACCGTTTCTTACGGTTACTACCTTGGTATTGGTAGAAGCATAGCTTAAGCTCTGGCTGTAGTCTACGACATCCGCCGCAAGCTGGGCGGTTGCTCCCTTGTCCATGGTAATGTTTTCCGTTTCAAGAATAACTTTGCTTTCTTTTACGGTAATGCGGCACTCTGCCACAACGTCATTTGCCGTTGCGGTAATAGTGGTTTCACCTTCGCCGACTGCGGTTACTTTACCGTTTACAACCGTTGCCACTTCCGGGCGGGAGCTTTCCCATACGGCTTTCTTCACAGGGCCGTCAATGGTTGCCCGAAGGGTATAGGTATTGCCTTTTTTTGTATATAATGTGTACTCTTTCTGGCTGAGTGTAATGGTCGGTTCATAGGCACTGACCGTTACTTTCACGGTGTCGGATACGCCGTTTGCCGTTGCGGTAACGGTTGCGGTTCCCACGCTCTTAGCGGTCAGCTTGCCGCCGCTTACGCTTACCACTTTGCTGTTGGAGGTCGTCCACTTTATGGTATTCCTTCTGCCTGTTACCTGATAAGAAAGAGTACAGGTTTTGTCTGTTCCTTTGGTTTTCAGAGAAATTTCTTCATTATAAATTTCCATGCGGCTGTCTTTTACCGTTACTTCACAGGTATCCGTGGTATCACGGGAAACCGTTCCTGCTGCCGCATTGCTTAAGGAAATCCGGATGGTTGCCGTACCTTCGCCTACGGCGGTCAGCTTGCCTTTTTCATCCACGGTAACCACATTGTCGTTGGAGCTTTCCCATACGACAACTTCCTTGCGCGTGGCATTGGAACGAATCTGCTTGGTTTCACCGGTATACAAAAGAACTTTTTCTTCGCTGATGGAAAGAGAGTCTTTGATAACCGTTACTTCACAGGTTGCGGACACGCCGTTTGCCGTTGCCGTAATGATAGCCGTACCCGTATTTTTACCGGTTACCCTGCCGCCGCTTACGGTTGCAACCGTCTTATCGGAGGTGGTCCATTTTACAGATTTGCCGGTACCCACAATGGTGGGTGTGAGCTTGATAGCGCTGCCGTTTCCCTTGGTGCCGAGCTGCATGGTATCCATATTCAGGGAAATGCTGTTTTTTAACACCTTTACCACGCAGGTATCGGTTTTGCCGTTTGCCGTTGCCATAATCACTGCCTGACCGTCGGAAACAGAGGTTACTTTACCTTTTTCGTCCACCGTAGCAACTGCCGGATTTAAGCTTGTCCATGTCACTGCCTTGGATGCACCCTTTACGGTCACCCGAAGCTGTACCGTCTGTGTGGAGGTGCCGCCGGTGTAAATAACTGCCGTCGGTTTGTTCACCTTGATACTGCTGTCCACGACCGTTACCGTACATTTCTTATAGGTAAGGCCTATTCTGGCGCTGATGGTGGTGCTGCCCTTCCGAACCGCGGTCACCTTACCGCTCTGATCGACGGTTGCAATGTTCACATTGTAAGAAGCCCATTTTGCAAGTTCTTCGCTTCCCACAACGCTGAGCTCCGCAGAGTCGCCGATGTTTAATGTTACTCTTGTCTGACTTAAGGAAAATGTGGCAGCACTGACTGTCATACTTCCCACAAACAAAAGACAGATAAGGGTACATAATAACCAAATCTTCTTTTTCATCTTTTGTCCTCCTTTGCCTTGTATCTTAAAATGATTCATTTATCTTAGAAAGACCACCACAAAAACTTCTTTGCGTTAATCTTAAAGGTAACTTTTTTCGTACCGCCGTAGTTATCTTTTCCGCGGATAATGACGGTGGCGGTTCCTTTGGCTACGTTGTTCCGGTAGCTTACGATTTCAAACTGGTCAGGGTCCACAACCTTGCCCTTTACTTTTACCGTAATCTGTTTCGGATCGGTTTTGTCAAGCGTAATGGGCTTGCCGGTGTAAATTTGTGCCGGTATGGTAACCGCCGCTCCCGAAATATCGTAGGTTTTGATGGCGTATTCTCCGGTCAAGGGCTCGCCTGTGTAGCTGCCCTTGGGCGTAACGGTCACACAGATAACGGTTCCCGCAGGAATAATGTCCTTCTTGTCGATAACCGTTCCCGCCTTACGCACGGTGCCGTCGTCGAGAGTCGTGTCCTCTTTGTAAGTATAAAGCAGGGTCTTCTCGTAATCCGTTCCCGCGTTCAGTACCTTGCCGTTCAAATCGGTTACGGTAACCTTGGTTGCATAGATATTTCCTTTGTTCCGGTACACCTTGTCCGCCGCCGTCAGGGTCAGCCTGCCAATATCCTGCGCCACGATGGTGAACGGCAGAATCTCCTTATAGGTGCCTGTAAAATTGCCCTTTCCTTTAATGGTTACGGAAGGAAGCTTCTTTTCGTTGCTGCCGTCGTTTAAGGCTTTGTTGTTCTTGTAGGTTACGGTGTAGTCAACGCCTTCTTTCAGCTGCAGGACATCGCCGTTTTCTGTCTTGAAGGTAACGGACAGCTCCGGCTTTACGCCGCCCTTGGCATAAGGCACTTCTGTGGATACAAGCTTTGCCTCCAGCCTGCCGTCCGCATTGGCTGCCATATTAAATGCCTGGATGCGGAAGGTTTTTTTCATGGTTCCGGTGTAGCCGTTTATGCCGGTGAAAACAACGGTTGCGGTTCCGGCATTCTGGTTTTTCTGCCACTGTACCGTGTAGTCCTTGTTTTCCGTCAGGGGCTTTTCTTCCCCGTTTAACTTCATGGTAAGCGTAAGCTCCGGCGTATGGAATTCGCCATTGTATACAAAGGTCTGCCCGGTAAGTCCCGTTACCTTGGCTTTGCTGATAGCCGTACCGGTAATCCGGAACGCTACGCGCCTTGAGCCGCTGTAGCCCGCTTCTTCAATGCCTTCGATAATGGCAAATGCAGTGCCTACCCGGTTGTTATTGCTGTAGCTTACCGTGTAGTGAACACCCTCTTCCAGTACGGTTTTACCGTCTTTTACGGTGATTTCCGGTGTCACAACGCCGTTTTTATTTGCCGTTACATAAACCTGTGACGGTATTCTTGCCACGGTAACTTTACTGATAAGCTTGACTGCCGGGTTGTCTTTCACAGACGGCAGCACTGTCAGTTTTACGGTTCTGCTGCCGGTAAAGTTGCCGTTACCGGTAAGCTCCACGTAGTAGGTGCCCACATCTGTTACGGAGTCAAGTTTTTCCGCACCGTCCGCAGGAGCTGTGTTGTCTGTGCCTGCGGCATGGAGTGCAGGCGCTGCGCTGTCTGTGTTGAGTTCATTGGCTGCATTGTCCGCGGCGGTTGTTTCATCTGTCTTGTAGTAGCTGTATGTAAACTCGGTCTTGTTCTTTAACTGTCTGCTGCCAAAGTACAGGGTGGGCACGGGTTTCTGTGCCTTGCCCGTGGAGGCAATGGAAATATTCTCGGCCCCAAACAACGGTGAGCTGATATCCAGGGGCAGTATCTTAAAGGTCTTGGTATCTTTTCCGGTGTAGTTGCCCTTGCCGGTCACGGTCAGGGTGGGCGCCTTGGCAGCCACCGTTGCATCGTTGGCATTGATGTTGTTCTTATAGGAAACAGTGTAATCCACCTGCTCCTTCAAAAGGACATTCTTGTCATAAACACGCATTTCGGGCTTTATCGCCGTGCCGGTGTAGTCATAACCGCCCTCCCGGAGGCCTGCCACCCAGAGTCCTTCCGGTATGATGCCGTCCTCCGGAGTATCCTCCATGAGAATGTCTCCTCGGTCTGCCACGGAATAGGAAACCGCCTTTTCTCCTTCGTATATGCCGATACCTTTTACGGTAAGCTCATAAGCGCCCACTTCCGTAACCTGTTCCTCATAATATACAACATAATCCTTATCCGGAACAAGGGTTTTCCCTTCGCAGATAACGGTTACTTGCGGGATATGCGGCATGCCGTCGTAAATAATACCCTCTACCTGCACCTCTGCTTCCGACAGGTCGGTACGGCTGTATGCCACGCAGAAAATCTCCGGAGTTTCGCAGCTTTCTTTCAGGGCAAGTTTTGCCTGCAGGGTGCCTTCCGCCGTGGATGTTTCCTGACCGATGTAAAGCAGGTTGTCAGAGCCCAGCACGTTTTCCGCCTCTCTGGATTTCACCGCATAAATATTGTAAATCTCGTTGGGACGCAGACCGTCAAAATTCTTTTCCCAATCTGAGAAATCGCCTGCCGGTGCGGCATCTTTGCTGTCGCTGTCATCTGCGGCATCATTCACATTTTCCGGGCTCTCGGTAGCCACCGCGGCGTCATTCACATTTTCCGGGCTTTCGGCAGCATTTACCGCATCGGTCATTCCTTCCATGCTCCGGACTGCCATCGCCGCCTGGCTCGCGGTGCTGCTCTTAAGTTCCTTAGTAACTACTTTGTCGCCGAACAGATACTGTTCGGTTACCCCCGTCTTTTCTCCAAATAAGGGATTGCCGTAGGTATACAAACCACCCTTACTGTCAACGGCGATGTGCTGCCGGTATACCGAACCATCCACTACATAAGTAGCACAGACTACCGCTTCGACTGTTTCCGTAAAGTCTTCCCTTTGTTTTCCTTCTTTGGTGCCCAACCACTCCCAAAGAGTTCCGTCCTTTTTCACAACCGCAAACTGGGTAAATAAAGTACTGATGGTTGACAAATGAGTATATTCCACATCGGGATATACCAAAAAGCTCTTTATATTTTCCGCCTGAAGCGTGGGTTCCAAATCTGTTTCATCCGCATAGAATGAACCACCGGAAGAACCGCCCTTATAGCTTCCCCATGTATACAGGTCCCTGCTCACTCCGGAAGCTGTGCCCTGCACAATAGCCGCACAAAGCTTTCCGCCGAATAAGAACTGAAATTCCGTCACTTTTTTATCCGCCAGAACAGCCGTAGGCAGGTAACTGTAGCCGCTGGTGCTGCCATTACCGAGCTGACCTGCCTGATTGCGTCCCCACAGATACAGTTTTCCTTCCTTAGTCAGCGCAGCACAGGTTCCGTTCTGCACCGTAAACTCTTTTATTCCGCTGATGCTTATCTTGGCCGGTGTATTATTTTTTGTCGAGGTTCCCGCATTTGCGCTTATGCCAAGCTGACCGTATGCATTTGACCCCCAGGCATACAACTCTCCGCCTGCAGTCAGTGCATACTTGGAACCGTAATTTTCATCTTCATAAAATCCGGCAATTTCTTCCTCCGGTAAAATCTGCTGCTGGGGAATCCACTGTTCGTTGTCCCCTTCTCCTGCCATCTGTCCGTAGCCATAACCCCATATCCAGAGCGTGCCGTTTTTCCGGACAGCCACGCCGTTTTCATAATTGAGGTGTACTTCTTTCACGCCGTCCAGGATATGCACCGCCTCTTCCGGCGAGACAACGGACTGCGTACGGATTTTTCCGGCAATACCGTAAGTATTGTTTCCCCACAGCCAGAGTGCGCCGGATTTCTCTATCGCCGCACAGGTGCCCCGGTAAACGGTAAAGCTTTCCACGTTAGTAAGGAGTCTGGTGGGAACCGTCACATACATGGAATTGCTGCTGTTAATTTCATTGTAGCTGTTGGTTCCCCACAGGTACAATTCGCCGTCGGTAGTAATTGCCACACCGTTTTTGCTGACACCGTCTGACGGGAAATACACGTTTGCCACCTTGGTATCTTTCCTGTCAAACTCCACCTTGTAGGGGGTAAGCTGCTTGCTTCCGAGCTGTCCGTTCGCCAGTCTGCCATAGGAGTCCGAACCCCACATATACAGGCTGCCATCCTTGGTAACGGCAGCACACAGCGGATTTCTGTCGTCCGGGAACCGGAATTCTTTTACATTTTCCAGCACCTTGACCGGTTTGTCCTGATTGTCCGTACTGCCGATACCAACCTGACCGTAGTCATTTCCGCCCCACATATACAGGCTGCCGTCCGCCGTCAGCGCCGCATAGGTTACATTTTTATCGTAGGAGCCTCTGTTGTAAACCATTGCGTACACTTGCTCTACATATGCCGAATCTGAAAGCTTCTTTGCGGCATTCGGGTTAATCGTTAAGGTAACGGTTCCCGTTACTTTGTCCACACCGTCCGGCAGCTTGACTTCTGCCGAATAAAGTGCGCCGTCTTTTTTTACATAAATATTCTGTTTGCCGACATTTAAGTTTAACCGGGTTTCGCCCTTAGAATTTGTCACATTGTTGCCGGTTGCCGCGATAACAGCAGCTCCCGCAACCGGATTTCCTGCTTTGTCCAAAACCCGAACATTGCCCTGATACTGCACATGGGGGCAGTCTCCCCAGCCGAAGTGGGGCGCATAATCCAGGGAAAAATATGCCGAACCCCAGGAAACGTTTTTCTCTATTAACGGCCATTTTTTCGTGAAAATTTTCAAAGTTTCCACTTTTACATCGGCTTCAAAATAAGGCCCTATGTTCACAGTGAAGCAGGTATTGCAAAGGTGTCTGTTGGAAGAACTGTCCAGTACCTTGGCTTTGGCCTTTATTTTCAGCTTTAAGCCGCCCTCCGCTTCTGCTGCCAGGCTTGCAATTTTATCATCAATAAGTTCCAAACCCATCGATATTTTAAGTCCTACCTTAAAGGTCACTTCCACCGTTTTGGTAAGTGTAAGCTCCGGCGTCTTGGAAATATTTTCCACCCCGGTGCTTTTGTTACAACGGAAACCAACAGAACCTGTCAGCGTACCTTCCGCACTGACATTTCCCTCTACGGATAATACAAACTGTACTTTAGCGGAAAATACCAGGCCGGTAAGTCCCAGCGGCTCTTTTATTTCGCCCAGCAGAATATCCTTAGTCCATTCTTTCTCGTCAATCTTTACTTCTGCTTTTATGGTGACACCGTAACTGACACCGGCTTCAATGGTATTGATGTCATTTGCTGTATCCACGTAAATCTTAACAGAAACCGCTCCGCCTATATCACTGAGTTCAATTTTTACGTTGCTCTCAGGCGGCTTAACCTCAAGATTTGCCATCTTCCATGGAAAACTCACACCGCCGTACGCAGTGCCGGCTCTGTTGGCCTGCGTTGCAATGCTGTCCGCTTCTGCCGCATAGGTTGCAGTGTTGTCTGCTTCTGCCGCATAGGTTGCAGTGTTGTCTGCTCCTGCAGCTTCTGTTGTGCTTACGGCTGTCTCCACTGCGTAGGTTGCTGCGGTGCCACTGTCGTCATCGGCGGGATCGGCCGCTCCGTATTTAATAAAGGAAATAACATCCTCGTATTCCGGGTCCGCGCCCTGAATGGTAAGAACGGTATTTTCCGCCTCGCCCTCTGTACTCAGGGATGTAACACGGGTAATGATAACATCTTCATCCGTGTAATAATAGGTAAAAATGTCGCCCTCTTTCAGCGCCAGAAAATCCTCACCGGGATTTTTAATTTTCCAGACAAGATTTTCTTCGTCCGCTTCCGAAACCACATTTACCGAAGCATCCGTGCTCTCAGGAATGACCGTTACAGAGTCCGCAAAAACAAGGAAGTTGTTGGTTTCATCCGCATCTAAATTGAGCACCTGGCTCTCCGTGAAATCACTCGTTGTCTTGGCGAAAAATTCCTGCATTTTCCGGGTATAATCATCAGTTTCAAATACCTTGCTGCAGGGACGCAGACTTACATTATCCACCAGAAAGGCTTTTACATGATAATAAGCAGGCAGGGTATCCGCTTCTATGCTGACTGTGACATCCGTGTCACCTGCAGTGACGTCCGCCGTTCCCGTTGCAATCAGGCGGATGCCGTCTTCTTCATAAATGCCCACTACCAGTGTGCAGTCCTCCAGTGCCTGTATGGAAGCCGTTGCCTTGGTGCCGTCCATCACGACTGAATAAACACCGCAGCCGGTCTGCTCTGTTTCCACTTCCGTTTCGGACATGATATCCTTAAAAAGACGTCCCAGGGAATTCTGCGCTTCCAGGGAAGCATCGCCCATATCCAATTTGGCATCGCCATCAGAAACAGAAGCATCATCTCCACTGACATCTGCGTCATTTCCAGGCTTATCCTTATCTCCGTTTCCTGCATCGCTGTCGCCGGGCTTATCCGCATTTCCGCTGCTGGTATCACCGGCTCCCTCAATATCGCTGTTGTCTGCCTGACCGGCTTCCGTGACCATGGTCCCGTTCTGTGCCGCAGCCGCATATGCAGTCAAGTCTACACTTGAAAAAGAAAGAAGTGCCGCCAGAAACATACTTAATACTCTCGCACCACTTCTCTTTGTAAATATCTTATGCATATTGCCCTCCTCATGTACGTTCCGGTTGTCCGGAACCCTTGATTTTATCCTGATTTTCATATGTATACATTTATAGCACATGGTACTCCGAATACTATATCTCGTCAAGAAACGAAGAGCAATTCTACCTGTTTTTATGAAACAAAAAGCAATTATTCCTGCTTTACAAGGACGAATTTTAATCAAACCGAAAGGCAGATTGCATTTATTGTGTCTTCGCCAGTCCGGCACAGCAATGATTTTATCCGCAATGACTTGAAGTTCCGCTTCTTCTCTGGTTTCCTTCACGGTATTGGATGCCACGGACTGGTTCACATCGCACCAGCCGCCCGGAAGCGACCAGGTTCCGTTTTTCTCAAGCACCAACAGAATTTTTCCATCCTCAAGCATCGCAAATTCTGTCCATTTATTCATATTATGTAGTTCTCTCTGTTGGTTGTTTTTTCCTGTAGGCATCTTGCTTTAGTTTTCCTTCTTGCGTGCCTACTGTTTTTTCCGGCTATAGGCACTCTGCTTCAGTTTTCCTTCTTGCGTGCCTACTGCTTTTTCCGGCTGTAGGCACTCTGCTTCAGTTTTCCTTCTTGCGTGCCTACTTTTCTTTTTCCCGTAGGCACTTTGCATCGATTTTCCCTCATTCGTGCCTACTTTTCTTTTTCCTGTAGGCACTTTACACCGATTTTCCCTCATTCGTGCCTATTCCCCGTATCTTCCTCATTATACACAGATAAGCTTCCTCATGAAAAGTCCAAATGGGAAGTTTTAAAAGATGTTGACATCTCAACTTCTTTTCTGTATGATGTGAGATGTTGAGAGTTCAACATTTAAGAGCTTCACACAACATAAAACATGTAGGAACTTCGCTTCCGGAAAGGATATGTATGGTAGACCGTTTTGAAAAATTTTCCCTTGCCATTTCGGAAATATACCGCTATTGGCACAAAATTGCCGCAGATGAGCTGAGTGAGTATCACCTGAAAAGCTCCCATGCCGTATATCTTACAACCCTGTATCGCTATCCCGACGGGCTGACAGCGCCCCGGCTTGCCGAACTGTGCGGCAAGGATAAAGCCGATGTTTCCCGCATGGTTTCCATTATGGAAGCGAAGGGGCTTGTCACCAAGGAAGGCAGCAACCAGAACCGTTACCGCGGAACTTTGAAGCTGACGGAAGAAGGTCTGCATGTGGCTGAACAAATCAGCAAGCGTGCCGCCCTCGCAGTAGAAAAAGCAAACGAAGGCATCACCGAAGAAAAAAGAGTCATTTTTACGGAGTGCCTGGACATTATAACCAGAAATTTACAGAGGGTTTCCGAAGAAGGACTGTAACCAACATCGGACAACGAATTTCATAAGAAAATTGTAACCAATATCACGCATGAATTTCGGAAGAAAATATAACTGATATTCAATGTCAATTCCCCTTGAGGAAAATCTGAGAAAGGAATAGATATGAATATTTTGAAGAAAGCTTACTGCCGTATATATCAGGCGGCATTTCGGGCAGCGATTCCCCTGCTTCCCTATCGGGAGCCGCAAATTCTGCATTCCTGCAGGGAACTGCCGGAGGCACTTTCAGGGAACAGCATCAACAGCCTTATGATTGTGACGGACAATGGCATTGTAAAGTTCGGACTTGCCGCAAAGGTTACGGCTGTGTTGGACGAAGCAGGTATTTCTTACTGCGTCTATGACAAAACCTGCCCCAATCCGACCGTGAAAAATGTGGAGGCCGCCTTAAAACTTTACAAAGAACACGGCTGTCAGGCACTGATTGCCATCGGCGGCGGTTCTGCCATGGACTGTGCCAAAGCAGTCGGCGCAAGAGTGGCATACCCCGGCAAAACCCTGAACCAGTTGAAAGGCACGCTGCATGTACTGCGGAAAATCCCCCTGTTAATTGCTATTCCCACAACTGCCGGTACCGGCAGCGAAAATACACTTGCCGCCGTTATCACCGACCCCGACCAAAAGTATAAATATGTGCTGAATGATTTCGTTTTAATTCCGAGGTATGCCGTTCTGGATGCTTCCATGACATACTCCCTGCCGCCTTCCCTCACCGCAACCACCGGGATGGATGCGCTGACCCACGCGGTGGAAGCCTACATCGGACGCTCCACCACAAAGGAAACCCGCCAAATGGCGCTTTCCGCAACGAAACTTATTTTTGCCAATATTGAAAGAGCCTCCGATGAAGAAGCCCGTTCCAATATGCTGCCTGCCTCTTACCGGGCAGGATTTGCTTTTTCCCGGTCCTATGTGGGATACATCCATGCCGTAGCGCATTCTCTCGGCGGGCAATACAATGTGCCCCACGGACTTGCAAACGCGGTTATCATGCCTTATGTGCTGGATGCTTACGGCTCCAGCGTGTATAAAAAATTGCAGCAGATGGGCTGCGCCGCAGGTGTATGCACGGAGGAAGACTCTCCCGAAGAAGGTGCTAAAAAGTTTATCGCCGCTATCCGTTCCCTAAATGAGAGGATGCAGATACCCACTTATATAGAAGGGATTCAGGAAAGTGACATTCCTGTCATGGCGGCTCATGCCGAGAAGGAAGCCAATCCTCTCTATCCCGTTCCGAAGTTAATGACCGAAAAAGAGTTGCAAAACTTTTACCGGGTTTTACAACCGGCAAAAAATATCTGAATTTAAGGAGTTATCATGGACAGCACACAAATCGACGACATCTTACAGTTACAACGTGATTTTTACGACAATGGTGCCACCATTCCCGTCAGTTTTCGTGAGAAGCAATTAAAGAAGCTATATCAGGCGGTTCAAAAATACCGGCCGCAGATAGAAGAAGCCCTGAAAAAGGACCTTGGGAAAAGCAGTTATGAGAGCTTTATGTGCGAAATCGGGCTGGTATTGTCCGAAATCAGCTACATGATGCGTCATGTAAAGAAATTTTCCAAAAGAAAAGCCGTCTACACCCCGCTTGCACAATTTGCTTCCCATAGTTATGTGCAGCCGGTGCCTTACGGCAACACCCTCATCATGAGTCCGTGGAACTATCCTTTTCTGCTCTCCATAGACCCTTTAGTTGATGCCATTGCGGCGGGAAACACCGCTATTATAAAACCCAGTGCTTACTCTCCCGCCACTTCAAAGGTTATTGAGATGCTGGTAAAGGAATGTTTTTCTCCCGCCCATGTGTCGGTGGTAACCGGCGGCAGAGCCGAAAATGCGGCTCTTTTAGAAAAGAAATTTGATTTCATCTTTTTTACCGGCTCCCAGAACGTTGGCAGGGAAGTCATGCGCCACGCAGCCGCTAATCTGACACCTGTTGTGTTAGAGCTTGGCGGCAAGAGCCCCTGCATTGTGGAGGAAAGCGCCGATATCCGTCTGGCTGCCAGACGCATTGTTTTTGGCAAATACTTAAACTGTGGGCAGACCTGCGTAGCTCCCGACTTTATCCTCTGTCACAAAAGCATTCAGAACAAGCTGCTGCAGGAACTGAAATTACAGGTAGAAAAACAGTTTGGCAGTGATCCCCTGGCAGATAACGATTACGGAAAAATTATCAATCAGAAGCACTTTGACAGACTGTGCCGCCTATTACAATCCGGGGAACTATACCTTGGCGGGGAAACCGATGCAGAGGCTCTCCGCATTGCGCCTGCTATTATGACACATGTGACTTTTGATGATCCCGTCATGCAGGAAGAAATTTTCGGTCCTGTTTTACCGGTCCTTACCTATGAGAATTTTGATGAGCTGATGCTTCTTCTGAAAAAACGTCCCAAGCCGCTGGCGCAGTATCTTTTCAGCAGCAATAAAGCACACATCCGCCGGGTAAACGAAGAACTTTCCTATGGCGGCGGCTGCATCAACGACACCATCATCCACCTTGCCACTTCCGAAATGGGCTTCGGTGGCGTGGGAGAAAGCGGTATGGGCGCTTATCATGGAAAAGCCGGTTTTGATGCTTTTTCCCATCAGAAAAGTATTGTGGACAAAAAGACCTGGCTGGATTTACCCATGCGTTACCAGCCGTATACCAGTAAGCTTTACCGTAAACTTTTGCAGATTTTCCTGCAGTAAACCTGACCTAAAAATCACGGAAACTATTTACATATCAATATTGTCCTCGCGGATTTTCGCCCGGAACCAGAGAAAGGAAACCCTATGAGCATTAAAATTATTGTAGACTCAACAACCGATTTAACCAGCAGCACCAGAAACCGTGTAGCGGTAGTACCTCTTACCGTCTGCTTCGGTGCGGACGAATACATAGACGGTGTCAATCTGACACACAAGGAATTTTATGAGAAGCTGATTGAAAGTGACACTCTTCCCACCACCAGCCAAGCGGCGCCTGCTGCTTTTATAAAGGTGCTGGATGAGGTCCTGAAACCGGATGACAGCGCTGTCATTATCACACTTTCGTCCAAGCTTTCCGGCACTTATCAGAGTGCAGTGATTGCTGCCTCCGACTATGAAAATGTCTACGTGGTGGACAGCAGCTCCGTTGCCATCGGCACTTCCATTTTGACCGAATTTGCTCTTCAGTGTCTGGAGGAGGGCATGTCTGCCGCAGAAATTGCCGAAACATTGGAAAAGAAAAAAGAGGATGTCTGCCTGATTGCCATGCTTGATACCCTCGAATACCTGAAAAAAGGCGGCCGGATTTCTCCGACCGTAGCCTTTGCCGGCGGACTGTTAAACATCAAGCCGGTTGTGAATATTGAAAACGGAGTCATTAATATTTTAGGAAAAGCCCGCGGCTCCAAGCAGGGCAACAATCTCCTGGTTCAGGAAATCCAGAAAGCCGGCGGCATTGATTTTTCCCTGCCCATTCTTTTAGGCTACACCGGTCTTACGGATGTGCTGCTCAAAAAATACATCGAAGACAGCAAGGCTCTTTGGGAAAACGGCACGGAAAATCTGCGTTACACCTCCATTGGCAGTGTAATCGGAACCCATACCGGTCCGGGTGTCATCGCTGCCGCATTTTTCCGGAAGTAAGTTTTACAAATTGCAAACCGCATATAACGGAATGTTTTTCATCCATCCCTGGTCTGTGTATTTCCTTACAGAGAAGCGCACTGCTTCCCGGGGATGGAATTTGTCACAATAAGCTTTCAGGCTTTGTGAACGAAGGTTGGTTTCCGCTTTTACTTCAATCGGAACAATGTCTTTTTCCTTCTGTATCAGGAAATCCTGCTCAAAGTTTGCATTCTCCGTTCCGTAATAATAGGGAGTGTATGGGGTATCCGCTATCAACTGCTGCAGAACATACTGCTCTGTAAGCGCTCCCTTAAACTCTACAAAAATGTCATTGCCCTCTAAAATAGACTCTGCAGGCAGTTCACTCAGTGCTCCCAGAAGCCCCACATCAAGCACAAATAATTTATAGGCACTCATACTTTTGTACGCTTTCAAAGGCATATGGGGCTCATTCACACGGCTCACTTTATAGACAAGTCCGCAGTCAATAAGCCACTGAATGGCGATTTCATAGTCGCTGCTGCGTGCTCCCTTTTTTATCTGTCCGAAGAAAAATTTCTTATTTTCCTTTGCAAGCTGCATGGGGATGGAGTCCCAGACCATCCGTATCCTCGGCAGTGTTTTCGTGTCCACATGTTTGCCGAAATCGCCTTCATACTGCCTTACAATGTCACTCTGTATCCGGCGGACCTCCTGATAATCTTTCTGCACACTGAAAGCTTTTACTACTTCCGGCATACCGCCCGTGTAATAATAATTTTTCAGCCAGAACAAATATTTATCGGAAAAATTATCGATTACTGTGTAATCTTTGGTCGCAAGGGCATCCGCTAAAGGCTTTTCTCCCATAGCGCATAAGAATTCGCGGAAATTCAGCGGATACAGGTCCAGTATATCCACCTTGCCAACCGGATAGGAAACACCTTCATGAATAGCAACCCCCAAAAGAGAACCCGCTGCTATGACATGGTACTCCGGCGCTTCTTCACAAAAATATTTCAACGACTCCAGAACCTTGGGAGTGTCCTGAATTTCATCCAGAATAATAAGGGTATCTCCGGGAGTAATTGTTACACCCGACTCAATGTTCAGGTTCATAATAATTCTCTGTATATCAAAGTCCACCTGAAAAACATCATCCATACGCTTATTATTATAGAAAGAAATATACGCCACCTTCTCGTAACAGGTTGTGCCGAACTCCTTCATCAGCCAGGTTTTTCCTACCTGTCTGGCTCCCATAATAATCAGAGGCTTTCGGTCTTTTTTTTCTTTCCATGCCTGAAGTTTTTCCATCGCAAATCTGAGCATAATGACAACCACCTTCCCTATAAAGCAGTATATCACATTTTGGGGCGGCTATTCAATGGCAGTTTCGCATTTTTTGTTACCTGATTTATGCCATTATTAACACTTTTTGGCACCTAAGTTCCATGTAACTCAACATTTTTTCGCACCTCATTTATGCTGTGCTCAACACTTTTCGTTACCTGATAAGACGCAGGTATTTCTTTGCTCCTTCATCATAATTTCACTGTGTAAGAAGCAAAGTCTTAGGATATACTACCTCAGTAACCTCCATGCAGTCTCCTCAGACTCTGCATGGAGCTAATGCAATACAAAGATGCATTGAAATCCTCCCCTTTTTATCACATATCCCTCATATGGTATGTGGCTGCGGACCTGGTTAGCCCTTTAATCCTCTTGCCTGTCTGTCCATGTCTTCTACAACGATGTCGTAGATTTCGCCGAGGGATGCGCAGTACTCCAGCACCTTCCAGGGTTCGTTGGTATGGAAATGAATTTTAATCAGTTCGTCGTCGCCAACGGCTAAAAGGCAGTCGCCCTTGAAATTCTCTGTGAAGTAATCGCTGATGACATCCTCGTCTAAGTCGTGTCCTTCAATCAGTAACTGTGTATCATATCTGAATTCTATCATGGAAAATCCTCCTGAAAATTTATTTTACCTCTGTATTATAAAGGCTGGTGATGTTGTTTGCAAGCGCTAACCTATGCAATACCCGGCGGCTTTCATGTCCCGCCCGGCCTGTATATAATGCTGCGCGCTTTCTTTAAGTCCCGCTATTTCCTCCGGAGTAAGCGCCCGGGTAACTTTGGCGGGTCTGCCCATGACCATAGAGCCGTCCGGAATATTCTGGCGCTCCAGAACGAGGCTCCCCGCCGCCACCAGACAATTTTTCCCGATGACGCTGCCGTTCATGACGGTAGCTCCCATGCCAATCAGGGTATTGTCCCCTATTTTACAGCCGTGAACAATGGCATTGTGTCCCACTGTGACGTGGTTTCCGATAATCGCCGGGTCCACGGGTGAAGTGTGGATGGTGCAGTTGTCCTGGATGTTGGTGCCGTTTCCGATTACAATTTTATTGTCATTTCCCCTGAGTACCGCATAGAATAAGACAGTACTTTCCTCGCCAATCGTCACATCCCCGATAACTACCGAGTCTTTGACAATGTTGGCGGATTTTGCTATGGTGCCGGTTACATTTATCATAAGATATCCCTCCGTAATGTATGTCCTTTCCTTTTCGCTCCGATATCGAATTCCGTTCAGCTGTTTAACAGCTTCTTCCGCTCCTTGTAGTCCGGCATGATTTCCGCCACCAGCGCCCAGAATGCTCTCGAATGATCGGGGTGGGCAAAATGGGCAAATTCATGCACCACTACATATTCAATGGCTTCTTTCGGATAAAAAATCAATTTGCTGTTCAGTGTGATTTTGCCGGTCTGCGGCTGGCAGGAACCCCATCTGGATGTCATAGCGCGGACGGTCCAGACCGGATACGGCGCTCCGTAAGGAACAAACTGTGGGTATGCCCAGTCGATGATTTCCGAAAAAGTCTTCCGGGTGAAGAAACGCATCCATTTTTCCATCATATTCTTCTTATGGGGATAATGGTCGGGCCATTTTGTCCGCAGCACAAGGCTGTCACCCCGGAAGAAAATCTCTTCCCGCCCGGTCTGAGAAAGCGTTTCCCCCGCTGCACCGGCTTCCTCCACCACCAGGGTATAATCGCGCCCCAGCAGGCGGAATATTTCCCCGGTTTCATAATTGTGGGGCCGGTCGCCTGTTTCCTCCCGGCGCTTTTCCACACGTTCAAGTGCTTCTAAGATAAACGGTGCTTTGCTTTCCACAAATTTGTCCACGTAGGCTGCCGGAACCCGCCGGTGTGCAGACACCGCTACCTCCCCGTTGCTCTTGATGCGCAGATTGATGTATTTTACCTGTTTTCGGGTGAGCACATAAGAAATGGTATAGGCTGCATCTTCTGTTTTGTAATAAATATGTCTGATTTCCATGTATGTTATTATACTCCTTTTTCTCCGGATTGACATTCCCAAAATGCAGTTCTATAATGCCAGCAGAAAGGATTCTTAAAATGAAAGAGGTAAACGAAAAAGAAGCACAGTACCGGAAAATGACGGAGACGCCGGTGGTAAAGCTGATTTTGGAGCTGAGTCTTCCCACCACCGTCAGCATGCTGGTTACAAATTTATATAATATGGTAGATACTTATTTTGTCAGCGGTATCAGCTTAAGCGCCTCCGGCGCAGTGGGCATCGTTTTCGGACTGATGGCAATTATTCAGGCGTTTGGTTTTATGTTCGGACACGGTTCCGGCAGCATTATCAGCCGTCTGCTGGGTGCCAGAGATACCGAACGGGCAAGACATTTTTCCGCAAACGGCTTTTATCTTTCTCTTGCCAGCGGTCTGTTTATTATGATAATGGGGCTGGTTCTTTTAACGCCTCTCTGCCGGCTGCTCGGCAGCACCGACACCATTCTGCCCTATGCACGCACCTATGCCTTTTACATCCTGCTGTCCGCTCCCGCCATGACCACAAGCTGCGTGATGAACAATATTCTGCGTTACGAGGGGCATGCCTCCTTTGCCATGGTGGGGCTGATTTCCGGCAGCATCATTAACATGGGCGGCGATGCGCTTTTTGTGTCAGGTCTTTCCATGGGAATTGCGGGTGCGGGACTTTCCACCATGATTTCCCAGTACATTTCCTTCTTCATCCTGCTCTGGTTCTTCTTACGGGGAAAGGTGCAAAGCAGCTTTGCACCGCGCTACATCAATCTGAACGCAAAGGATATCTGGGACATTGTTTTCACCGGTTTTCCCAGTATGCTGCGGCAGGGCATGGGCAGTGTTTCCACCATGGCTCTTAACCGGCTCGCCGCTCCTTACGGGGATGCCGCCATTGCCGCTTTGAGCGTGGTTGCCCGCATTTTCAACTTCCTCTACAGCGTGGCGCTTGGCATTGCTCAAGGCTTCCAGCCTGTTTCTTCCTTTAATTACGGCGCAAAAAAATATCCCCGGGTACGGAAAGCATTTCTGTTTACCCTGGGACTTGGTACCTGTATTATGTTATGCTTCGGCGTGTTGGGATTTATCTTCGATAAAGAACTGATTGCCATGTTTTTACAAGACGTGCAGGCTGCGGACATCGCTGTCTACACCCTGCGCCTGCAGTGCGTCACCCTTGCCTTCGTGCCGGTGTGCATCTGCGGAAATATGCTCTTCCAGTCCATCGGTCTTGCCGGAAGAGCCTCCTTTTTATCCTCACTGCGGAGCGGACTGATTTTCATTCCCACCCTGTTCCTTTTAACACCGTTCTTTCACCTGAAAGGCATCGAATGGTCGCAGCCCGTTGCGGATGTGCTTTCCGCCGCCATTTCTCTTCCTTTTATTTGGAAGATTTTGCAGCAGCTAAACGTTTCGACGGACGATAAATCATCAGTGCAATAAAAATCAACAATGCCGTTATGGAAAGGCTTAAGGGATATGCCAGCATAATGGTCGTAAAGGTGCGATGACTTGGGAACACCACATAAATCCAGAAAATTCTCACGGCGCACACCCCGATTACCGTCAGAATGGCGGGCACTAAGGAAATGCCGAAGCCTCGCAGATAACCGGACATGTTTTCATACAACATACTGAACGTGTAAGCTGCAAAGATAAGCACCAGCCGGATGTAGCCCGTTTCCACAACCTGCGGGTCATTGTTGAACAGCGACAGCAGGAATTTGCCGGACAAAAGTACTATGAGGATAGTGGTGGCAGAAGCAATGGCATCTTCTAAAATGCAGAGAAGCAGTGTCTTTTTGCAGCGCTTCAGATTGCCCGCCCCGTAGTTTTGCCCTACAAAGGTTGTGCACGCCTGGCTGAAGGAGTTCATCACATCGTAAGCAAAAATCTCAATATTGAATGCCGCACTGGAGGCCGCCATAACAACGGTTCCCAGACTGTTGATTGCGGATTGGATAATAATGTTTGCCACCGCAAAGACCGCACTCTGAATACCCGCGGGCAGACCAATCTTCATAATTCTTCCCAGAATATCCCCATCCACGCGCAAATCCTGTATATTCACATGAATAACCTTGTCCGAATGCATCAGCTTGATAAACAGAAACACCGAGCTTATCACATTGGACAGCACCGTGGCAATCGCCACGCCGTTTACCGTCATTTTCAGCACAATAACAAAGAATAAGTTGAGCAGCACGTTCAAAACACCGGACACAGCCAGCGCTGCCAGCGGCATCCTGGTATCACCCACACTTCTGAAAATCGCCGCCTCAAAGTTATACAAAAGGATGGCGGGCATACCTAAAAGGTAAATCCGTATGTAAAGCAGCGCATAGGGGTAAACCTCATCCGGCACGTTTATCAGACGCAGAAGGTTTCCGATAAACAGTTGCCCTACCAGTGCTACCAGTACACCGCCGATGAGCGCCATTAAAATAGAAGTATGTACTGCCTTGTGAATGGTCTTTTCATCGTTTTTTCCCACTGCATTGGCAATGACCACGTTGGCACCCAGTGCAATGCCGATAAACAAATTTAAGATAAGACCGATAATGGGGCTGTTGGCGCCGACTGCTGCTACCGCCACCGTCTTGATATCCCCGGTAAAGTTTCCGACAATCGCAATATCCGAGGCATTAAAAAGCTGCTCCAGGATGCCTGTTGCAGCGACGGGTAATGCATACATGGGAAGTTTGTTCCAGATAGACCCGTGCAGCATGTCAATTTTTTGTTTTTGTACTTCTGTTTCCAATTTTCTCACCTGATTTTATGATTGATTTTTACTATTTTATGCTTTCCTTATTACCGTTTACAGGGGTAATATGGTATAGTAGAATATTAGATAAAGAAGTTTTTCTTGTCAAGAGATTTATCAAAGGACACCCTGCTAATGAAAAATATATTTTACAAACAACGGGAGGATTTTCTTAAGACTCTTCTCGAAAGAGATAAAAAATTTACTTTCCCGGATGATGTGGAAGAAATAAAAAATGTTCCCTATGCCTCAGACGGACTGCCTGCCCACAGGCTGGATATTTACCGTCCCCGCAAGGCCGGCGGGCAAAAGCTTCCCGTGATTGTGAATGTGCACGGCGGCGGCCTTATTATCGGCTGCAAGGAATTTAACCGTTATTTCTGTGCCAATCTTTGTAAAAAGGGATATCTTGTTTTCAGCGTGGAGTACCGGCTGGTGCCGGACTGCCTGTTTTTTGACCAGTGCCGGGACGTGTTTGCCGCCATGGATTTTATCGGTGAGCATCTTGCGGAATACAGCGGTCTGCCGGATCGGATTTTTGCGGTAGGCGACAGCGGCGGCGCCTGCCTGCTGACCTATTGTCTGGCCATGCAGAATTCCCGGACGGTAGCAAAAGCTGCCGGGGCAATGTCTTCCCCGGCTTACGAAGCGTCCAGTGCGGATTTCGCCCCGTCATTCCTTCCTGTAAAGGCGGCCGGCTTCATCAGCGGCATGTTTTATACCACCCGATTCGATAAGATCGGGCTTTTCCTGCCGAACTACCTGTTTGGCAAAGGTTATAGACACAGCGCCTTTGCCCCTTATGTCAACCCGGAGCATCCCGACATCATAAAGGCTCTGCCACCCTGCTACCTGGTGACAAGCCATAAAGACCATTTGCGGAACTACACGTTGCAGTTTGAAAAAGCATTGTCCCATTACCACATGCCCCATAAGCTGCACGATTTTCCGCCTGATAAAAAATTAGTGCATGCATTCAGTGTATTTGAACCATTTCTCGAAGAAAGCGACGAAACCCTGCAGGAAATAGCCGAGTTCTTTCAGAGCATTGACTAAGGAGGAATTTTATGAATTACGACGAGTCCGTTTTTAAAGAAAAAGCAAACCGGAGAGCCCGGCGCATCTGGCTCATCTTCGCTATTCTGCTTTCCGCAAACTATGGTGCCGATGTGGCAAACCATTTACAAAGTACGACCTATTATTTCATCTTTCTGGCGCTCTGCTGGCTGCCCATCATCATCGGCGAAATTTTACTCCGTGTGAAGGGCTTTGCCTCCGACCTTTATAAATTCAATCTGGTTATCGGGTACGGCATTTTTTATACTTTTGTGCTGAGTACCACCGAGTCACCCATTGCCTTCACTTATGTTCTGCCTGTGACAAGTCTTTTGGTCCTGTATAAAAACAAGAAATTCATGGTAGGCTGCGGCATTGTAAACTCCCTGATTATCGTGGGAAGCGCCGCCTACCGGATGATGCTGGGATTTCAGTCCGCTTCCAACATGAAGGACTACCAGCTGGAGCTGGCCTGCATTATCCTCTGTTACGTCTGCTATGTAATGTCCATCAAGCACTTAAATGAGTCCGACGGTGCCATGACCGACAGCATCAAAGCGGATCTGCAGCGTGTCATCACCACTGTGGAGCAGGTAAAACAGGCATGCAACACCATTATGAACGGCGTTACCGTGGTTAGGGAGCTGGCTTCCGAAAACAGCCACGGCGCTACCATTGTGGTAAACAGCCTGCACAAATTAAACGAGCACAACACAAATCTGCAGGAAAGCACGGCCTCTTCCAATCAAATGACTTCCGATATTCATGCCCAGGTAAACCATGTAGCGGAAATGATTGATCAGATGGTAGCTCTCACGACCACTTCCATACAGCACGCAAAGGTGAGCTCCGCGGATTTGGCGGACCTGGTTACCACTACCAACACCATGGCTTCCCTTTCCGGGGAGATTGAACAGACCCTGCAGAACTTCAAGGCCGAATTTGCCATGGTAAAAAAAGAAACCGGTATTATTGAAAATATTACCTCCCAGACGAACCTGTTAGCCCTGAACGCTTCCATCGAAGCTGCCCGCGTCGGCGATGCCGGAAAAGGATTTGCCGTTGTTGCCGAGCAGATACGTTCCTTAAGTGAAGAAACCAAGACCTCTTCCGGTCAAATCAGACAGGCCTTAAAACATCTGGAAGACACCGCCGAAAAGATGACGGCTTCCATGGAAGAAACCCTGCGTTTAATCCAGCTTACCCTTACCAAGGTGACACAGACCGGCAGCAGTATGACGGAAATCGCTTCCGACACCACGCAGATTGGGGAAAACATCCAGGTTATCGACAGCGCCATGAAAGAAGTCGAAGCCTCCAACCTTCATCTGGTTGACAATCTGAAACAGGTTTCCGGCATTGTGGGCGATATGACAAACTGCATCGCCGACTCCAACGAAATTAATAACCGTATGCTCAGCAAATACGATGAATCTTCCAACAATATCAATTCCATTGAGCTGGTTATCGAATCGCTGATGTGTGAACTGGGTATCGGTGGTTTTATGGGCATGGAAGATATTCTGCCCGGCATGAAACTGATGGTTACCATAAAGAATACTAAGAATTTTTACGGAGAAGTGCTGGCACGGGAAAACAATACCTTATCCGTTTCCCTTACCGAAGCTCCCGACATTTCCGACGTTACCGAGTGTAAACTACAGGTAACCGTGGGCAATGTGCTGTACTGCTGGGATACCGCGAAAATCGTACATACGGCAAAGGAGCTTTCCAACCACTTTACCATTAACATTGAGTCCCGTCCCAAGATTAACAACCGCCGCAAATACCCGCGGCTGGATGTTTCCAATACCTGCACCATTACGCCTGCGGACGGCACTACCGTCATCGAGGGCAAGCTGGACAACTTAAGCGCCAACGGCTTTGCTTTCCTGACCCACGACAACTATTTCGCCACCCACAAGGGTGCCGTTATCACCATGAAAATCCACAACTTCGACCTGCCCCAGCACGACGTCCTGGAGGGTCGCGTCATCCGCTGCACCAACAACGAAGGACTCTACATCGTAGGCTGCCAGATGCCCGGCGATGATTTCCTCATCCGTGATTATGTGAAGGAAAGGCTGTAGAGGGATTATTTTTTAATATTTATAGCCCCATTGCTGATTTCTCTAAACTTATTTTCCGGATTTCTATTCCAAAATTTTTGGATATCAAAGTCATGATTTAATAGTTTCTTTTTGAGATTTTTCTCGACTATTAAATCATGCTTGAAATCCTTATTCGATTTGCTCCCTAACAGTTCTTTTATCTGCTTAATATGACAGCTCCGAAGCAATTCGTCCTCCAGATTATTTACCTGCGGTATGCAAATCAAACCCTTCTTTTGCATATGATTTCCCCTATATTGTCTTTTGTCAGCAGTTTGCCAGATCGTATATTTCATCCATTTTGGGTGCCACAGAAAACAAATCATTTTCAACGGCATTTTTTATACAATCCGTGTTCCTTTTCAACAAAGAAGAGGCACTTATGCATTTTATGGGATTTTCCTCATCATTCATATCTTTTTGCAGGAAAATAAAGGAATGCTTAGGCAATGGCAGGTCCAATATATCTGTATTGTGAGTCGTAAAAAATAACTGTTCATTTTCATGAAGTTTGTTAATCATAACCGATAATATGGCTTTTTCCATATCGCTGTGTATATAGGAAAATTTTTCATCACAATAATAAAAGCCAAATTCCCCCTCTAAAATGGAAGTGAGCACTCCGGCAATTTCTATTCCCGCCTTTGTTCCGCTCGACAATATATTGGGCTCTATAACCCTTCCGTCCTGAATAATCACGGACTTGTCCACATAACGTATAATGTAAGTATTGTCTACCTCATCGGATTTTTCCACCTTCAAAATAGCCGGGTCCAATGATTTGAGAATTTTATCCAATACCCTCAAAAAACGCTCTGCATTTTTGGTTGTATATATCCCTTTCATGCTTTCCGAACTGTCAAACGGATACTCAAACATCCAGGATAAATCCTGAATTTTTTCCAGTTCCTGAATATAGGTTGCCGCTTTTGCTTCTTTCTGGGCCTCTATTTTTTTGACACAGGTTTCATAACTGTCCCTGAGTGTTATGTCTGTGGAATGAACCGTTACATCTATATTAGAAAGGGAATACTTCTCTCCGTTCTTCGGTCTTATGACCGTTTTTACTCTATATAGTACACATTTATCTGTAACAAAATCCATTTCGAAAGATGCATTTTTATCTACATCACAAATTACATCTGTCAGACTTTCATATTGCTTTTTATCTATAAAGTTAAATATCCTCATTAACATTTTGCCTATGGAGGTTTTACCCGATGCATTTGCTCCCATAATTATATTTACTTTTTTATATCTGAAATTTGTTCTACCGGGCAAAAATTCATTTTCAATGTATGAACCCACTATCTTTTTAGGATACGACATGTTCATGTGAAAGTTTCGGAAACAGATAAAATTATCAATTTTAACATCCATTACTACCATATCACATTTCTCCTTTTGTATTATTTCGGATTTCACGAACTAATCTCTCCTTTATCATACAATAAGATTTACAAAAAAACAAATACTATTTTATATATATGTGATATTTGGGGATAAAATGCTTTCTTTTTTAATTTAAAGAATATAGTCAAACAAACTCATCTGTGTATCCAGCCATTGTTCCTGCTTTGCCTGATGAATAACATCTTCCGGGCGGCTTTCTCCTATCAGAAACGGTGAATTCGGATTGTGGTGTTTTCGGTTTTCCCTGACTAATACGGCATTATCGTTTGCGTAACAGTAGCGGCATAAGTGTCCGCAGGTATGATACGCCCCACTGTCATTACCCAGAAAGCAGGCGCACTCCGGTCTTTTAGGGGCCTGCTTCGGAATGTGCAAGTGCCCTTTTAAGGCTTTCTCATAAGTGGAAACGGTCATACAACCGTTGCAATCCACTCCAAATCTTTCCAGTTCCCTTCCTTCCACACAACCCCCTCAAAACAAAAAAAAACGAAGTACCATTCGATACTTCGCTTTCCGCTACTGCTGGTGGCCGGACTTGAACCGGCACGGTGTTGCCACCGAGGGATTTTAAGTCCTAGACTATCAATACCATATTTACGACAAGAATAGAAATAACTGGAATATAATATCCCATCAAATACCCATTCTATCAATAATTCTGTGCAAAATCCCCCGAAATCTCACAGTTCCAGACTATGTAACAAAAATACCTTCCAAAATACGTTCGGAGGGATATTACAAACATTTTATCAGGAACCGTGCCAAATTTGTTTCAGTTCTCTGCCATGACATACATAATGTTTTAAAAAAGACATTCTCGCAAAGGATGTCTTTATTATGAAAGGGGTAAATATGGATTATCAGATTGAAATTAAACAAATCGTGGACTATCCACGCTGCCGCATTTACAGAAATTTTTTAAGAGATCTTATGGAAGATAGGAATATCCGGACAAACGGAAGTTCCTATCTTTTTT
>ERZ780100.161-NODE-161-length-38356-cov-4.655596_pt1 | contig 38356 bp, 36 predicted proteins | sample MGYA00511573_ERZ780100 | MGnify/ENA primary metagenome ERZ780100 (study PRJEB29588, sample SAMEA2161876) | human gut metagenome | biome: human gut; feature: human-associated habitat; material: faeces | place: Denmark | collected 2008/2010 ...
CCCAACAAGGCGGTAGAGGTAATAATCCCCCCAGCCGATGGAGAGACAATCTATCTGGATGAGTCATATCTTAACGAGACACCGAGGGAAGACCTTACGGTCAATAACCAGACATACATACTTGGCGATGACGAGTATTTCATGATGGGTGATAACCGTAATAATTCAACGGATTCCAGATTCTGGGGAAATGTTAAGAGAGACCGGTTCGTGGCCAAAGTTCTTTTCAAGTATTGGAAAGGATTTGAGATAATTAAATAGAATGACAAAGGGAACGGTTTGATGCCGTTCCCTTATTATTTATCTTACATCAGCTTCAAAAAACAGTGCAATTGTTCCCGGACCGGAATGTGAACCGATTGTCGGGCATATAGTATTAATTATTATATTATTGATATTCAGGCGCTCCCTGATGAGTGAAGCGACAAATTCGGCATCTTCAAGGCTGTCACCATGGCTTATCATAATGACGTCATTATCGCGGCTTCCCATTGTAGCGGCCATCTTGTCCACAAGCGATACAAGGGATTTCTTACGTCCGCGTGTCTTGCCGATTGCAATCAGTCGTCCTTCATCATCTACATGGAGTAGAGGCTTGATGCCGATGATGGTTCCGATAATGGCTGTTGCCTTGGAAACACGGCCGCCTCTGTGAAGATGAAACAGATCATCAACGGTAAACTGGTGTGAAATATGAAGCTTAAGTTCTTCTATATAAGATACTGTTTCTTCATATGAGTGACCGGCATTCATGAAATTAACGGCCTTGTATACAAGCAGGCCCTCGCCCATTGATGCGCATAAAGAATCGATTACAGTGATTTTATGTTCCGGATATTCTTCATTAAGCTCGGATGCTGCAACACATGTGTTCTGATATGAACTGCTGAGAGCCGATGAAAAAGAAATATGGATTATGTCATATCCTTCACGTAAGCGCGATTCAAAAATCTCACGGGATGCTTCCGGATTAGTAGCCATTGTAGTAGGCATTTCGCCATCCCTCATACGCTTATAGAACTCTGCAGGCGTAATATCCTTGTCGCCGCCGTATACTTCATTATCCCCGAAACGATAGTATAAAGGATGTATGTCTATATTATTCGACTTGCAAAAATCCTTCGGTAAATCGCATGTGGTATCGGATGTAATTATAAATTTGCTCATTATGTGCCCTCCGGGTTGAATCAGATTAGTTTTTGTGGTATTATTGTACCATAGTCACAGGTAAAATTCAATTATGTAACTATTTTCTATTTTTGCCCTAAAAATGTATTGACATACAATGCTTTTGATGATATATTATAGAAGTTGTGAAAAGAAGAAGAGTATCCGCTCTCACCTTGGCGCACTGGCGACCCGGGTTATAATACAGAAATATATGATTTATATGATCATTGGTGTATATATGCGGATAGTTATTCTATCAGCATATTTTTTTTGGGAGGTACACTACCATTAGCGAGTTAATGATTAATGAACAGATCAGAGACAAAGAGGTTCGTGTTATCGGCGAGAATGGCGAGATGATTGGCGTCATGTCTTCCAAAGATGCAATGAAGCTTGCAAGAGAGGCCGAACTGGATCTTGTTAAGATTGCACCGACTGCCAAGCCGCCTGTATGTAAGATCGTAGATTACGGTAAATACAGATATGAGCTTGCACGTAAGGAGAAGGAAGCCAAGAAGAAACAGAAGATAGTTGAGCTTAAGGAAGTGAGGTTATCTCCTAATATTGAAGCTAACGACCTTAATACCAAGATCGGTTCAGCCAGAAAGTTCCTTGAGAAAGGTAATAAAGTTAAAGTTACTTTAAGATTCAGAGGACGTGAAATGGCACATATGACAGCCAGCAAGCATATTCTTGATGATTTTGCCAAGGCACTTGAAGAGTGTGCGGTTGTTGAGAAACCGGCCAAGGTTGAAGGCAGAAGTATGGCTATGGTTTTAGCTGAGAAACGTTAAATATTATATGCACAATTTTAAGGAGGATTTTTATCATGCCAAAAATGAAGACAAGCAGAGCTGCTGCAAAGCGTTTTAAAAAGACAGGAACAGGTCAGTTAAAGAGAATGAAAGCATATAAGAGCCACATTCTTACAAAGAAGACCACTAAGAGAAAGAGAAATCTTAGAAAGGCTGCTCTTGTTGACAGCACTAACGTAAAGAATATGAAGAAGATTTTACCATATATGTAATTGGTATTGTAAGGAGGATAACTTAAATGGCAAGAATTAAAGGCGGATTAAACGCAAAGAAGAAACATAACAGAGTTCTTAAGTTAGCTAAAGGTTACAGAGGAGCCCGTTCAAAACAGTATAGAGTTGCAAAACAGTCAGTAATGAGAGCTTTAACATCTGCATATGCAGGAAGAAAGCAGAAGAAGAGACAGATGAGACAGCTCTGGATTGCCAGAATCAATGCTGCTGCAAGAATGAATGGTCTTTCATACAGCAAGTTTATGTTTGGTCTTAAGAGCGCAGGCATCGAGATGAACAGAAAGATGCTCGCTGAAATCGCTGTTAATGATGCTGCTGCATTCACAAAGCTTGCAGAGACAGCTAAGGCTAATCTTAAATAAATTTAATGATTTCAGGCGGCTGCCGGTTAATACCGGCGGTCGCTTTTTTTTGTTAAGAAATCTGATACGTTTCTAAGAATATTGATATTTCGTCCCCGATATTTACGGTGTTATAATCAACTCAACGGTTGAATAACCAGTAAATAAAAGGAGAAGGATTAAAATGAGAAAACTTATTAAGAGAATTGCTGTATGTGTAAGCGCATTCGCTCTTGTTGCAGCCGGAATTGTGGCCGGAAAGGCAGATGCAGTAAAGGCTGCGGAAATCGAAACGACAGCACATGTAATCGTAAAGGGCGCACCGGAAGGAGCCGATAAGATTGGTTTTAATATCTGGGGCGGAGCATGGGTTGTTTCGGATGAATGGGTAAATCTTGCAGAAGCTACTACAGCTCTTAAAGCATGGGGCTGGGGAGATACCTATGTAGGTAACATCAACATGACTCCGGATGCAAATGGAATGTACACATGTTCAATGAAGTTTGACCAGGCGCAGTTTGACGCAGCTACAGGTTACGGTGTACAGGCATTTATATATGGTGCTGAGAATGCAGCAGTTGCAGCAGATTACACAGATACACTTCATAAACTTCTTGCAGATGAGAGCGTATCAGACATCTATATCATCGCAGATTACACCAATGCAAACGGTGCTGACGGTGGTGTTATTACAATTCAGAAGGATAATCCTTTAGCTGACAACAGTGGAGATGAGGATAATAACACACCTTCAGACGAAGATAACAATACACCTTCAGACGAGGATAACAACACACCTTCTGATGATGATGTAACAGCAGGAGATGCAACATCAATAGTTATGCTTATTGCAGTTGCAGCAGTTGCAGCAGCAACAGTTGTTATTACAAGAAAGAAATCTGTAGAAGAGTAATTTTGCAGGCCGATTAATTACCATATATAAGCCAAAAAAAAGGAACCGTCATATATATTATGGCGGTTCCTTTAGTATGTGCATATAATTGATTTACATTGCTTTCATATTGGGATTATCGTTGGTGTCATCTTCATCAAAATTAAAATCCTTACCCGGAAGGATTGCATTGAGGATGATACCTACCAAAGCTCCGACTGCAAGACCGGAGAAGTCAATTGTAACCTTGCCGATCGTGAAGGATATGCTTCCGGCAGAGCTGTATTTAATACCGATTGAAAGTACAAGGATTAGTGCTGCAATTATTACATTACGTGATTTGGAGAAATCTACCTTGTTCTCTACGACGTTACGCACACCTACGGCTGAGATCATACCGTAAAGTATAAGGGATATACCACCGATTGTAGCTGTTGGCATTGCCTCGATTACTGCCGCAAACTTAGGACAGAATGAAAACAGAATAGCAAAACCTGCTGCGATTTCAATTACGAGTGGGTCGTATACCTTTGAAAGAGAAAGAACACCGGTATTTTCACCGTATGTTGTGTTGGCAGGGGCACCGAAAAGCGATGCAACGATTGTTGCGGCACCGTCTCCGACAAGCGTTCTGTGAAGACCCGGATCCTTTATGTAATTAATGCCGGTTGTCGAAGATATGGCTGAAATGTCACCGATATGCTCAACAATTGTAGCAAGTGCAATAGGCATAATGGTTATTATTGATGTTATAAATAAGGAAGAATTAAAATGTGCTCCAAATATGGAGAAAACAGTAGCTTCCTTGGCAACAGGAAGTCCGAACCATGCAGCATCTTTGATTGTATTGAAATCGACATCTCCGAAAAAGATTCCGGCAATATATGATACAACTACACCGATGAGTATAGGAATGATTTTGATCATACCTTTACCAAAAATGTTGCATATAATAACAACAACAATAGCAATAAGTGCCACCCACCAGTTGGCAGCGCAGTTATCTATGGCTGACTGTGAAAGGGTAAGTCCGATAGCAATAATGATAGGACCTGTAACAATAGGCGGGAAGAAACGCATAACTCTCTTGGCACCGAATGCTTTGATAAATGCAGCAAGGACAAAATAAAGAAGTCCGGCAAATGCAACACCTACGCATGCATAAGGAAGAAGTTCGGAATTGTCAAGCGCATTGCCTGCTGCATCCGTTAACGGAGCTATAGCGGCATAACCGCCGAGAAATGCGAAAGATGAACCTAAGAAAGCCGGTACCTTACGCTTCGTGATCAGGTGGAATAATAGTGTTCCGAGACCTGCAAAAAGTAATGTGGTAGAAATGCTCAATCCTGTAAGAATAGGAACGAGTACTGTGGCGCCGAACATAGCAAACATGTGCTGGAAGCCCAGCAGCAGCATCCGCGGCGTACCCAGCTGGCGCGCATCGTAAATGCCCTTAGAAAAATCGACTTTATTTTTTGACATAGAAATTAAATTCCCTTCTTTTCAACAGATCACTTCTTATTTGGTGCCGAAGATACGGTCGCCGGCATCACCCAGACCAGGAACGATGTAGGCGTCCTTGTTCAGATGGTCATCTACGGCTGCCACGTAGATATCTACGTCAGGATGCTCCTTCTGCACACGTGCGATTCCTTCAGGAGCTGACACGAGACACATGAGGCGGATATTGTTGCAGCCACGCTCCTTCAGCATTGACAATGCATCGCAGGCACTGCCGCCGGTTGCGAGCATCGGGTCGGTCACGATGACGAGACGCTGGTTTATATCCTCCGGAAGCTTGCAGTAATACACTACAGGTACATGGGTCTCCTCGTTACGATAAAGGCCGATATGTCCGACCTTCGCTACCGGAACGAGTGTCTGCAAACCATCCACCATACCGATGCCGGCACGGAGAATAGGCACGATAGCCAGCTTCCTTCCGGAAACTTTCTTGGCCATGGTCTTGCAGATAGGGGTTTCGATTTCAATGTCATCCAACGGCAGGTCACGGGTAACCTCGTAGCCCATAAGAAGTGAAATCTCTTTAAGTAATTCGCGGAAATCTTTAGAACCGGTTTCCTTTTTCCTCATGATCGTCAGTTTATGCTGGATCATCGGATGGTCTATTACGTGGATTTGGCTCATTATTTTTAATTTTTCGTAAAGTTATCTATTTTTGTGCAAATTCCAATCATGAGCAGACGCTGATTTGGGACATAAACTATCACATACGGAATCAATGGTAAAGATATTCTGCAAGAACACAGGAACTTACAAGGAGTTCCAGGAGGGCACGATGCTTCTCGACATGATCAATGAATTCGACTTCGAGAAACCTTACGAAATCATTGCCGCAAGGGTGAACAATGTCGCCCAGGGCCTGAAATTCAGGGCCTACCACAGCCGCGACATCGAATTTCTGGATTACCGCACCTACAGCGGGCGCAATGTCTACAGCCGTTCACTCTGCTTCCTATTATATAAGGCGGCATTGGACATTTTCCCGGACTGCAAAGTCGTAATGCGCCGCCCCATCTCGAAAGGATTCTTCTGCAGCATTGACAAGTGCGATGGTAATCCATTGTCTGCCAGGGACATTGACCTGATAAAGGCGAGGATGCGCGAGATTGTCGAGGAGGATATTCAGTTTCACCGGCACGAAGTGCAGATCGCGGAAGCAATCGACGTGTTCCGGAAGCTCGGACATTTCGACAAGGTGAAGCTGCTGGAGACTTGCGGCGAGGTCTACATCAGCTATTATACGCTCGGCGGGACAGCTGACTATTATTATGACGTGCTGGTTCCTAGCTCCGGATACCTGAAAATCTGGGATTTGACACCGTACCGTAACGGGGCATTGCTCCGCGTGCCGGACAGACACCATCCAGAGCAGCTTGCGCCGTTCCATGAGCAGCCGAAGACCTTCGAAGTGTTCTCGGAGACCATCAAATGGAACAGCATCATGGGCCTGGACAATGTCGGCGACGTGAACAAGGCGTGCCTGGACGGCAAGGCCACCGACCTTATCCAGGTGGCGGAAGCATTGCAGGAGAAGAAGATAGTCCAGATAGCAGAGGAAATCAACAAGAGGTACAGGTCACCGCAGAAGGTTCGGATCGTACTTATCACCGGACCGACCAGCAGCGGAAAAAGCACGTTCTGCAAGCGTTTGAGCGTCCAGCTGATGACATGCGGACTGCACCCGATTTCGTTCTCCACGGACGACTATTTCGTAAACAGGCTGGATACGCCGAAACTGCCGGACGGAAGCTACGATTTCGACAATTTCGACACCGTGGACCACGCGCAGCTCCAGAAAGATGTGTTAAGACTGATCTCCGGAAAGACCGTGGAAGTACCTGAATATAATTTCGTTACGGGCATTCGTGAATATAACGGCAAGAGCCTTAAACTGGAAGAAGGCTCCGTGCTGCTCATCGAAGGCCTGCACGCATTGAACCCGAAACTGCTGGACAATATTTCCGATTCTGAGAAGTTCAAGATTTTCATCAATACCATCACCAGCTACTCGCTGGACGACCACAACTGCATACCGACCAGCGACAACCGCCTGCTGCGCCGCATCGTGCGCGACTTCAACAAAGGTGCGTTCTCGGCCCGGGAGACCATCTCGAACTGGCCCAATGTCCGCCGCGCGGAGGTGAAATGGATCTATCCGTACCAGGAGGATGCGGACGTATTGTTCAATTCCGCATATCTGGTGGAGTTCGCGGTGTTGAGAAGCCATGCCGAGAGGATTCTGGCGACGGTGCCGAAGAATTGCCCTGAGTACAGCGAGGCGCACAGGCTCATGAAATTCCTGCATTACTTCATTCCGGTGTCGGACAAGCAGATACCGCAGACGTCGCTGATGAGGTATTTCATCGGATAACGTCGATTTCGACAAGAATATTTCAAAATGAGGATGTTTACACTTATAATATCCTCATTTTTAGCATATTATCGCCTCCCCCCCCCCACGAAATTCCATAATATGGACCAAAATATGTTGCTTTCGTCATCTATTATAAGTACCTTTGTCACTGCAGTGGAATAAAACTGAGCCGTTATGATGGATAAGTATAATTCCGAAGTGAATGTGCAATTGCAACTGGATGTTGCAATGTGTGAGGACATAAAATAGGAAACGATGATGACGCTGGATAGCTCTGACTCAAACCCTATAGCCGAGGGAGCGACCAAAACTCCTGAAGGGCAGCAGATTACCGGACAAGATGAGAAAGTCATGTCAGGTGATATTTCAGTTGTCACCCGGCACACGGCCACCGGCAAGGAAGCCGAAACCTGGAGCTACCTCAGCATCCACAACATGCGAGTCGCCTCATTCGAAGACCGCGTCATCAATGACGCCAAGTTCAAATGCTTCATCCACAGGACATGGCAGAAGACAATGTCCCACGGCACACCTAAAAAGGAATTGAAACCCACGGTGAGCGGACTCGTATTCCTGCAAGGAAAACCGGACGAAATCCAGAAATATCTGGACGAGTATTATCCGCCATACCATCTGGTAAAAGACTGCAGCACAGGCAGACCTGCCATCATACGGGATGCACAGATGCAGCCCTTCATGAAAATCGCATCAGTACATCCTGACCGCGTCAGGTTCCTGCGCAAGCCATTCATGAAATTCGCAGAAGGCCATACACTACTACGCGTGCTCACAGGTCCGTTCGCCGGGCAGGAAGGATACATCGTACGCATTGACCGCGACCGTCAGCTCGTCATGGATTTCGGCGGCATTGCGGTAGCGTTCAGCGGCATACGGAACGAAGACGTGGAACCTGTAACGAAAAACTAAACAATAATTACTCATATTTATGACTATTATAAGAAGAATATCCAACTGGTATTTCTCCAAAGCAGCACTCCCTTACTGGTGCATTCTGGTAATCGACTGTACAATCGTAGCGGCATCCAGCTACATCGGATGCTACCTGAGCGAGGGCGGGGATATGCTGGCCTCACTTTTCTGGCCATTAACCTACGGCATAGCCATCGGCATGGTGCCGTTCATCATCGCATTCAGAGCCTTACATACATACTCCGGCATTGTCCGCTATTCGTCCTTCGTCGACTTGCAGAAAGTCGCGACGGCGGCGTTTATCGGGACGCTCACCTGTTACTTCCTCCATCTGGTAGTCAACGAAGCATGGGGACAGACAGCGATAGTGTTCCCGAGTTTCAAGAGTTCATTGATCATATTCATAAGCAGCACGGTACTCCTCTGGGCAGAACGCATTGTCGTGAAACGCCTTTTCGACTCGTTCCACCTCGACGGGGCCATTCCTGCTGTCATCTACGGTACGAAGGCCGGGGGCATCAGCATCGCCAAGAGCATTGTCGCGCTCAAGGACAAGAAATATTCATTGGACTCATTCATCTCCGACGGAGAGGAGATGCGCGGCTCGTTCATAATGGGCAAGCCGGTGTTCCTGAACCACAAGGGAATTGCCAAGGAATTGAAGAATAGAGGCGTGAAAGCATTGCTCGTTTCGCCGCTGAAAACCGAGAAGTTCCGCCAGAACAGCGCGATGGTGGACGAGTTCATCGACGCGGACATCAAGATAATGATGATGGACTACGGCACCGAATGGAACGGAGACGAATCTTCATTGTCCCACAAGCAGTTGCATGCGGTAGACATCGAGGACTTGCTGCCTCGCGACAAGATTGAGGTCAATATGGCTGAGATAGAGAAGCAGCTGCGCGGCAAGCGTATCCTCATCACCGGCGCGGCAGGTTCCATCGGTTCCGAAATCGTGCGTCAGGTAGCGCAGTTCGGCCCGGCGGAGATGACGCTGATCGACCAGGCGGAGACCCCGATGCACGACATCAGGATGATGATGGCCAGACGGTTCCCGAACATCAAGAACGAGACCATCGTTTCCAGCATTGCCAACAAGGAGCACATGGAGAAGATTTTCGAGGCTCACAGGCCGGAGTACGTTTTCCATGCAGCTGCCTACAAGCATGTCCCGATGATGGAGGACGACCCGGCGATCGCTGTGCAGAACAATATCTACGGCACACGTGTAATCGCCGACCTGGCAGTGAAATACGGCACATTGAAATTCGTCATGATCTCGACCGACAAGGCTGTGAATCCGACCAATGTCATGGGCTGCAGCAAGCGAATCTGCGAGATATATTGCCAGAGCCTGAACCAGGCGATAATGGAAGGCAAGGTTTCAGGTGTCACCCAGTTCGTCACCACACGTTTCGGCAACGTATTGGGTTCCAACGGCTCCGTCATTCCTATCTTCAAGCAGCAGATACGTGCGGGCGGACCTGTAACAGTCACCCACCCGGACATTGTCCGTTTCTTCATGCTCATTCCTGAAGCTTGCCGTCTGGTACTCGAGGCCGGCACGATGGGCAAGGGCGGCGAGATTTTCGTGTTCGACATGGGCCAGCCGGTGAAAATCGTGGACCTGGCGAAACGAATGATTGCGCTTTCCGGTGCGACCGACGTGGAAATCAAGTTCACAGGGCTGCGTGACGGCGAAAAGCTGTATGAAGAGGTGCTGAACGACAAGGAAGGCACCATCCCGACATCCAATCCGAAAATCATGGTCGCAAAGGTGCGCGAATACGATTACGCCACGGCATGCGCCAACGAGGAGCGCCTTCTGGAAGTATCCAAGTCATTCGACGACATGGCGATTGTGCGCGTGATGAAGGACATTGTCCCTGAATACAAGAGCAGACAGAGCAAATACGAAGTTCTAGATAATTAGTGTCATTATGAAAGATATGAAAATAGCAGTAGCTGGAACAGGCTATGTTGGCCTTTCCATCGCGACGTTGCTTTCACAGCATCACAAGGTAACGGCAGTAGACGTCATTCCCGAAAAAGTAGAGAAAATCAACAACAAGGTCTCCCCTATCCAGGACGACTACATCGAGAAGTACCTGGCAGAAAAGAACTTGGACCTGACGGCGACTCTTGACGGCGAGGCTGCATATAGTGATGCAGACTTCGTGGTAATCGCCGCACCTACGAACTACGACAGCAAGAAGAACTTCTTCGACACCTCACACGTGGAAGAGGTCATCGAACTGGTCCTGAAAGTGAACCCGGAAGCAGTCATGGTCATCAAATCGACTGTACCTGTGGGATATACGGCATCCGTCCGCGAAAAATTCTCCTATAGGGAGCGTCTTGCCGACGGCACCATGAAGACAGTAATGCCGAAAATCATCTTCGCACCGGAATTCCTGAGAGAATCCAAGGCATTGTACGACAATCTCTACCCTAGCAGAATCATTGTCGGTTACGGCGACGACAGCCTGAAGGAAGCAGCGCACACCTTCGCGGACCTCATTCACGAAGGCGCCATCAAGGAGGACGTGCCGGTGCTGTTCATGGGCACGACCGAAGCCGAGGCCGTAAAGCTCTTCGCCAACACCTACCTCGCGCTCCGCGTAAGTTATTTCAATGAACTCGACACATACGCCGAGATGAAAGGTCTTGACACCAAGTCCATTATAGACGGTGTCGGTCTGGACCCGAGAATCGGCACACACTATAACAATCCGTCATTCGGCTACGGCGGATATTGCCTCCCGAAAGACACGAAACAGCTTCTGGCGAACTACAATGACGTGCCTGAGAATCTTATCCAGGCCATCGTGGATTCGAACAGCACCAGAAAGGATTTCATTGCTGACCAGGTACTTGACAAGGCCGGCTACTACAGCAGCAACAGCCAGTGGGACAGCCATCAGGAGAAGAAATGTGTAATCGGCGTCTTCCGTCTGACCATGAAATCCAATTCGGACAATTTCCGTCAGTCTGCCATCCAGGGCATCATGAAGCGTATCAAGGCGAAGGGTGCCGAGGTGATAATCTACGAGCCGACATTGGAAAACGGCACACTGTTCTTCGGCAGCGAAGTGGTCAATGATTTGGAAGCTTTCAAGGCGAGGTCACAGGCCATCATCGCGAACCGCTACGACACCTGCCTCGATGACGTGAAAGATAAGGTTTACACCAGGGATATATTCAGAAGGGATTAATTCAGGACTTTCAGGATGGTAAAATACAATGTTTCTCTGGACGGGAAAACCGTTCTGGTGACCGGTGCAGCCGGATTCATAGGCAGCAACCTGGTCAAGAGACTTTTCAAGGAATTCCCCGATATAAAAATCGTCGGAATAGACTCTGTCACAGATTATTACGATGTAAATATCAAATATGGCCGACTGGCGGAGATCGAGGCATTGAACCGCGACTGGACCTTCGTGAAAGCAAGCATTGCCGACAAAGGCATTGTCAACGACCTTTTCGCGAAGCATCATTTTGCGGTGGTGGTGAATCTCGCGGCACAGGCCGGTGTGCGTTATTCAATTACGAACCCGGACGCCTACATAGAGAGCAACCTCATCGGTTTCTACAATATCCTGGAGGCTTGCCGCCACTACGAGGTAGAACATCTAGTATATGCCTCATCATCAAGCGTTTACGGCTCGAACAAGAAGGTGCCGTATTCGACTGACGACAAGGTGGACAATCCCGTAAGCCTCTATGCCGCGACGAAAAAGAGCAACGAGCTGATGGCTCATGCCTATTCGAAGCTCTACAACATTCCGTCCACAGGCCTGAGATTTTTCACGGTCTACGGTCCGGCCGGACGTCCCGACATGGCATATTTCGGCTTCACGAACAAGCTTGTCCACGGCGACACCATAAAAATCTTCAATTACGGCAACTGCAAACGTGATTTCACCTTCGTGGACGACATCGTCGAGGGCGTGGTCCGTGTCATGCAGCATGCCCCTGAGAAGCAGAACGGCGAGGACGGTCTTCCGATTCCGCCGTACAAGGTATATAATATAGGTAACAGCCACCCGGAGAACCTTCTGGAATTCGTCGATATTCTCCAGCAGGAACTCCTCCGCGCCGGCGTATTGCCATCCGACTACGATTTCGACGCGCACAAGGAACTGGTTCCGATGCAGCCTGGCGACGTCCCTGTCACCTACGCCGACACCACGCCGCTGGAGCAGGACTTCGGGTTCAAGCCCTCCACTCCCCTGCGTGAGGGCCTGAGGAAGTTCGCCGAGTGGTATCGGGGTTACTATGCGAAATAGAACCTTCTAGCATAAATGCCGGTAAATCAGCTGAAAGCAGGAGTCGTCCTGAACTATGTCGTAATCTTCCTGAACACGGTCGTCGGTCTGTTGTACACACCGTACATGCTCAGGATGATGGGACAGAGCGAATACGGCTTGTACTCTCTGGTTGCATCCGTGATTGCGTACCTGACCGTACTTGATCTCGGATTCGGCAATGCGATTGTCAGATATACCGCGAAGTTCCGGGCAGAAAAGAAGACGGAAGAACAATATGAGATGTTCGGAATGTTCTTCCTGCTGTACCTCGTCATAGGAATCATCGCATTCGGGATAGGGCTGGGGCTTTATTTCAATGTGGACACCCTCTTCGGGAACACGATGACAGCCGTCGAACTCGGCCGTGCCCGCATTATGATGCTCCTTCTGGTGGCCAACCTGGCATTTACCTTTCCGATGAGCATCTGGGGTTCGATTATCCAGGCATACGAGGATTTCGTCTTCCAGAAGTCGCTGAATATCATCAGGATCATTCTCAATACCGCAGTAATGATCTGCCTCCTCCACTTCGGTTACAAGGCCGTGGCGATGGTAGTGGTCCAGACAATATTCAACGTCCTGACCCTTGTAGTCAACTTCATATATTGCAGAAGGAAGCTAAATATACATATATATTTCAGGTTCAAGCACTTTCACTGGGGATTCCTCAAAGAAGTCGCGATTTATTCATTCTGGATATTCCTCAACGCCATCATGGACAGGGTGTATTGGAGCACCGGACAGTTTGTCCTCGGAGCGATGGTCGGGACGGCAGCAGTGGCGGTCTTCGCCATAGCCATCCAGCTCGAAGGAATGTACATGCAGTTTTCCACGGCGATTTCCTCGGTTTTCCTTCCGAAAGTCACAGCCATGGTAGCCACGAACAGAAGCCGCAAGGAAATTTCAGACCTGTTCATAAGGACAGGACGCATACAATACATAGTTCTGGCGTACATACTCTCCGGATTCATCATCTTCGGACGCCAATTCATCGAGTTATGGGCCGGAGCAGGCTACTCCGACGCGTATATTATATCACTTCTGTTTTTCATTCCGCTGACGGTGCCTCTCATCCAGAATCTGGGGATAACGATTCTTCAGGCACGTAACGAAATGAAATTCAGGTCCGTATTGTACATAATCATTGCCCTTGTCAGCCTTGGGATGCAGATAGTGCTGACCAGATTTTTCGGCGGCATCGGCTGCGCCATGGGCGTTTCGGGCGCATTGGTCGTGGGACAGATACTGATAATGAACGTATATTACCGGCGCAGGCAGGACCTCGACATAAAGACATTCTGGAAGGAGATAAGCAAGATGTCTATAATTCCCATCGTCTTGATATTCAGCTCAATGCTGGTTATCCGTCACTTCTTCGCATTGGATTCATGGGGAAAACTGATACTGGGGATAGCGGCATTCTCATTGGTTTATATCCCGCTGTTCTTCCGTTTCAGCATGACGGACGATGAACGGAACCTGTTCATTTCGATGGTCCATAAAATCTTCGCCAGGGCATGATCGACATCAAGAGAGCAGAGGATTGCTGCGGCTGCGGCGCATGCGCGCAAGTTTGCCCGAAGTCATGCATTTCAATGACTGCAGACAATGAGGGCTTCCTGTACCCGCACGTAAACACGTCGGACTGCGTCCAATGCGGCCTGTGCGAGAAGGCATGCAATATATTGCACCCACGAGAAGAACACGCTCCGCTGAAAGTACTGGCAGCAATAAACCGCGATGAAAAGATCAGGAAGCAAAGTTCTTCCGGCGGCATTTTCCATATACTGGCAGAAAACGTCATCAATAAAGGCGGCATCGTTTTCGGGGCCAGATTCGATGAAAACTGGCAGGTCGTGTTCGACTATGCCGATACCCTTGATGGGGTAAAGCCGTTCATGGGTTCGAAATATGTCCAGGCGACCATAGGCGATGCCTATAAAACAGCCAAAAGTTTCCTTGAAGAAGGAAGGCAAGTGATGTTTACAGGTACGCCATGCCAGATAGCCGGACTGCATCAATATCTGAGGAAAAGCTATCCGAATCTCCTGACCGTGGATTTCGTCTGTCATGGAGTTCCCAGTCCGAAAGTCTGGGGGAAATATCTGGAACAGCTGAAGGCGGACATCCGGAAAAAAGGAGACGATTACGTATATGTGCCTTTCCGTAAAAGCCACTACATGAAGGCTTTCCTGGCCGACATCATCCTGCGTCCGTCCTGCTATGAATGCAAGTCCAAGGGAGGAAGGAGCAACAGCGATATCACGCTGGCGGACTTCTGGGGAATTTCATCAATATTCCCTGAAATGGATGACAACAAAGGGACGAGCATGGTTTTCGTGAACACGGACAAAGGAGCATCAGCGCTGGACCTTTCCACGTTCAGTTCCAAGGAAGCGGCATACGAACAGATTAAGCCTCTGAATCCTTCCTGCTACCGTTCCGCGTCGAGACCGGCAAACAGACAAATGTTTTTCGACTCGTTGGACTCGACCGACGACCTGAACACATTGGTCGACAGATGCACGAGATGGACATTCAGAAAAAGACTGAAAAACACCTGCCGGGTTCTGCTCCGCATGATTCAACGGAGCAAGACCACATCTGATTCGACCATCAAGTCGATATCGTTCAGAGACAAATCGGAAGGCTGGAGCTCGTACGGATTGTCCATAAAGCTGGAACGAAAGATGAAAATAGGGATACTGACGCAACCGCTCTGCACCAACTATGGCGGGCTTTTGCAGAATTATGCCCTCCAACAGATACTCATCAGAGCCGGATTTGAAGTGGAGACGATAGATTGGGGCGAGCCCGAAGGGTTCAGGCAATCATTGTACCGGATAAAAATCCGCGTCCGCCATGCACTTTTTCCGGGACGCTGGCCGGAGCCGATTTACAGGCCGAGCGCTGACGAAATTTCGGCAATCAGACGCAATACCGGTTATTTCGTAAATAAATATATACGCCATACGGAGGCATTGATCTCCAAAAGCATGTTTGCGAAGCAGTCAGAACGTGGCGAGTATGAGGCCTATGTGGTCGGCAGCGACCAATGCTGGAGACCATGTTACAACTATTATCTCCCTGCAATGTTTCTTGACTTCGCCCGGGACAAGGAAGTCAGACGAATCGCTTATGCGGCGTCTTTCGGAACGGACAAATGGGAGTTTTCCCCGCAGCAGACCGGCATCTGCGCACCTCTGGCGAAGAAGTTCGACCTAATAACGGTACGGGAGGATTCGGGAGCCGGGCTATGCAAGAGATATTTGGGAGCGGACGCCACACATGTGCTGGACCCGACAATGCTTCTAGCCAAAGAGGACTATATACATCTGTGCGAAGCGGAAAATGAACCACGTGCAGAAGGTACGCTTTTCCACTACATTCTGGACCCCGATGACAGGAAAACCTCATTTGTCGGGAAGGTCGCCGCTGAAACCGGATTGAAAGCATTTCAAGTAATGCCGAAGCGCTTTATCGGAAATCATACGCGAGAGGACATGAAATGCAGGATCGGGGATTTCGTATTTCCTAGGGTCACCACATGGCTTCAGGCATTCATGGACGCGGAAATGACCGTTGTGGACAGTTTCCACGGAGCGGTGTTCTCGATTATCTTCAACAAGCCTTTCTGGGTGATAGGAAACGAAAAGCGGGGCATGGCCCGTTTCACTTCCCTACTGAAAATGTTCCACCTGGAAGACAGGCTCGTCGACGAATCGGAACTCGGCAATATCGATTTCCACAAGGCGATAGATTGGAACGAAGTGAACAGCATATTGGAGGAGAAACGAAGGGCAAGCAAAGAGTTGTTATTGGAAAACCTGCATGACTGACATGCCGAAAACAAGTATCATAGTTCCCGTATACAAGGCAGAAAAATATTTGAGACGATGTATCGAAAGCATTGTCCATCAGACATATACGGATTGGGAGCTTCTTCTGGTCGACGACGGTTCTCCTGACGGCAGCGGCGGGATTTGCGATGAATACGCCGGCAGGGACGCGCGCATACGGGTTTTTCATAAGGAAAACGGCGGCGTCAGTTCCGCGCGCAACCTGGGCTTGGAGAACGTACATGGAGAATATGTGACGTTCGTGGACAGCGATGACATGATAGACGCCCGCACGCTGGAAATCTGCATGTCACGTTGCAAAGGCCTGGAGATGCTGCAGTTCTCGTTTTCCAGGAATGTAGCGGACCTGGGCCCGGCAGTTAATTCCGAGCCGGAAATCTTCGCCAACCGGGATTATGTGAACAATGCCGCCCTACACAAGTGCGTCTGGGGAACCATCTTCAGCTCCGATATCATCCGCCGGAACCATATCAGGTTCGACGAAAGCATGAAATTGGCTGAAGACCAGCTGTTTGTCTTTTCATGCATGAAGCAAGCGGAAAGGATAATGAGACTCCCCGACGTGCTGTATTACTACTATTACGACAATCCGTCCAGTGCCACGAACAATGAGCGTTGCAATGATCTCATACATTCGTCGCAGCGATGCATTGATTTCAAGAAGAAGCATCCGTTGTTCGCGCGCCCGATTGATGAAACGGTCATATATCTGATAGAGAAGCTGATAGCGAGGGGAAAGTATTCCGCGTCCTATAAGCTGTTGTCGGAATTGAAGCCTCACCATGCCGAGTCGCGTCCATGGCCTTCAAGGCTGATGGTCCGCATCTCCCGCTGCAGCGCCCTGGCCGGAATATGCATCGGTGCGCCTCTGTATAACGTATATTGTTTCGTCAGGAAAACATTGACCCGCATAAAATGTGCATGAAGAAAACGCCTAAGGTTTCTGTCATCGTCCCGGTATATGGAGTCGAAAAATATATCGGACGGTGCGTCAGAAGCTTGTTCGAACAGACATTGGAAGACATCGAATACATTTTCGTGGACGATTGCACCCCGGACGGTTCGATTTCCGTCCTCAACAGCGTGCTTGCTTCATATCCGGACAGGCAGGAACAGGTCAAGATAATCCGTCATGAAAAGAATGAGGGGCTTGTCCATGCGCGGCAGACAGGGCTGAAGGTCGCAAGCGGCGAATATATAGCGCATTGCGACAGCGATGATTGGGTGGACACGAATCTATACGAGACGCTCTACGACCAGGCCGCGGCCCAAGGTTCGGACATGGTCGCGTTCGTCTGCAAATATACCGACGGAGAGAGGACGATAAAGGAGGCCCTCACCGGAAACCGCACGGAAACCGCTGAGTGTCTGGCAGATATGATACACGGGAAGATGTGGTGGTCATTGTGCAACAAGCTTATAAGGAGTGATGTATACCGCCATAGCGACATAATCTACCCGACCGACGGAATGGGTGAAGACATGTGCCTGTCGCTCCAGCTTCTGTATTATTGCAAGTCGATATCATACAATCACGACGTATGCTATCATTACTACCAGAATCCGACGTCCATGACGAAGGTCCAGACCGAAGAGAGCTGCCTCTCCAGATTCCGTCAGATCTGCCGCAATGTCGAGATAGTCAAGAAATTCTATTCCGGCAAGCCGGTCAATGACAGCCTCCGCAAAGGTTTCAGGTATCTGGAGTTCAATGCCAAGCGCCCCCTGACCCCGCTGCTGTCCGAAAGGAAATACCGCAAGCTCTGGCGCCAAACCTACCAAGGCAGCGAATGGTCCGTACTGACCGACCCCGAGGCCCCGGCCCACGAGCGCCTCAAGTCCCTCCTCTGCCTCTTCGGCATCAACGCGCTGCAGTATGAGCGGTTGCGGGGGTGGGTGAAGAGAAATCAAGAATAATAATAGTTTAAATTTAACATATCATGAGCATTTTTGCTGGAAAAACATTGATGATTACCGGTGGTACCGGTAGTTTCGGAAACGCAGTATTGAAGCGTTTTCTCAGAACAGACATTGCTGAGATCAGGATTTTCTCACGCGACGAGAAGAAACAGGACGACATGCGCCACGAGTATCAGGCGAAATACCCGGACGTTGCACACAAGATAAAATTCTATATCGGCGACGTCAGAAGTCTGGAAAGCGTGCGCTCGGCGATGCCAGGCACAGATTACATCTTCCATGCAGCCGCACTCAAGCAGGTCCCTAGCTGCGAATTCTTCCCGATGGAAGCAGTGAAGACCAATGTGATAGGCACTGACAATGTTCTTACGGCCGCTATCGAAAACAATGTCGGAGCGGTCATCTGTCTCTCTACCGACAAGGCAGCATATCCGATCAATGCAATGGGCATCACCAAAGCCATCGAAGAGAAAATCGCCGTAGCCAAGAGCCGTAACTCCCGCAACACCAAGATCTGCTGCACACGTTATGGCAATGTCATGTGCTCACGCGGTTCTGTGATTCCTCTATGGATCGAGCAGATCCGCAGCGGCAACCCTATCACTCTTACAGAGCCTAAGATGACACGTTTCATCATGTCCCTCGAAGAGGCTGTGGACCTGGTACTTTTCGCATTTGAGCATGGCCACAATGGCGATATTCTCGTTCAGAAAGCTCCGGCATGCACCATCCAGACACAGGCAGAAGCTGTCTGCGACCTTTTCGGCGGCAAGAAAGAGGACATCAAGGTCATCGGTATCCGTCACGGCGAGAAGATGTACGAGACACTCCTTACCAAGGAAGAATGCGCCAAAGCCGAGGATATGGGCAACTTCTATCGTGTTCCGGCAGACAACCGCGACCTGAACTACGACCAGTACTTCACCAAGGGTGATGTAAAGCGTGCTACCATAGAGGAGTTCAATTCCGACAACACATACCGTCTGAACTTGGAAGAAACAATCGCCAAAATCGGTGCTCTGGAATATATCCAGAACGAATTGAACGGAGTTGAAAACCTCGCAAAATAATGAAGATTCTGGTTACCGGCGCCAAAGGATTCGTAGGCAAGAACCTTTGCTGCCAACTGAACAACATAAAAGAAGGCAAGGCCCGCTGCTATGGAGACCTCCAGGTCGATGAAGTATTTGAATACGACATTGATTCGACTCCTGAGCAGCTGGACAGCTGGTGCGGCGAATGCGATTTCGTCTTCAACCTCGCGGGCGTGAACCGGCCGAAGGACAATGACGAGTTCATGAAGGGCAATTTCGGTTTCGCATCCACATTGCTCGACACATTGAAAAAGCACCACAACACTTGTCCTGTGATGCTTTCCAGTTCACAACAAGCCTCATTGACAGGACGTTTCGGCAACAGCGAATACGGCAGAAGCAAGAAAGCCGGCGAGGATCTTTTCCTTGAATACGGCAAGGAGACCGGTGCGAAAGTGCTCGTCTACCGTTTCCCGAACCTTTACGGGAAATGGTGCCGTCCGAACTACAATTCGGCCATCGCCACGTTCTGCAACAATATCGCCAATGACCTCCCTATCCAGGTCAATGACAGAAGTGTACAGATGGAAATCCTCTATATCGACGATCTGGTCGAGGAAATGATCTGCGCACTCAAAGGTCAGGAACATCATTGCGAATTCGAGGGACTTGACGTACTGCCATCCGCTGAAGGACGTTATTGCTATTGTCCTGTCACTCACAAGACTACGCTTGGAGAAATCGTTGATACCATATATGAATGTGCACGTGCAGTACGTGCCGTACCGGATTCTGCGGAAGGCCCTTCGACTGCAATCGAAATGCCGCAAGACAGTCTGCGTTATCGCCTGATGTCCACATTCCTCAGCTACCTCCCGAAAGAAAAGGCGATTTTCGATTTGAAGATGAACGTGGATCAGCGCGGGTCGTTTACCGAACTGGTACACACACTGAATTGCGGTCAGGTAAGCATCAACATTTCCAAACCGGGCATCACGAAAGGAGAGCATTGGCACAACTCTAAATGGGAACAGTTCATCGTGGTTTCCGGCCATGGGCTCATCCAGATGCGCAAAGAAGGTACGGATGAAGTCCTGAACTACGAAGTAAGCGGTGACAAGATCCAGTCTGTCATCATGCTCCCGGGCTACACTCACAACATCATCAATCTTTCCGAGACCGAAGACCTCGTGACCGTAATGTATTGCAACGAAGTCTTCAATCCTGAAAGACCTGACACATATTTCGATAAAGTGGAGAAATAAAAAAATGGAAAAGACACCTAAATTAGATTATTCAGATATTCATTGGAAGGAGAACGGCAAACTCAAGCTCTGTATCGTAGTAGGTACGCGCCCTGAGATTATCCGTTTGGCAGCTGTCATCACCAAATGCCGCAAATATTTCGATGTCATCCTCGCACATACAGGCCAGAACTATGACTACAACCTGAACGGCATCTTCTTCAGGGACCTCAAACTCGCTGAACCTGAAGTCTATATGGATGCAGTCGGTGACGACCTCGGCGCGACATGCGGCAACATCATCAACTGTTCATACAAGCTTTTCGCCCAGACCAAGCCGGACGCAGTGCTGGTTCTCGGTGACACGAACAGTTGTCTCTCAGTCATTGGCGCGAAACGTCTTCACATTCCGATTTTCCACATGGAGGCCGGCAACCGCTGCAAGGATGAGTGTCTTCCGGAGGAGACCAACCGCCGCATCGTCGACATCATCTCCGATGTGAACCTGGCATATTCCGAGCACGCACGCCGTTACCTTGCCGACTGCGGACTTCCAAAGGAGCGCACCTATGTCACAGGCTCCCCTATGGCCGAGGTGCTTCATAACAATCTCGCCGAAATCGAGGCTAGTGATGTCCACAAGCGTCTCGGGCTGGAGAAAGGCAAATATATCCTGTTAAGTGCTCACCGTGAGGAAAACATCGACACGGAAAAGAATTTTCTCAGCCTTTTCAATGCCATCAACAAACTGGCCGAGAAATATGATATGCCTATTCTCTACAGCTGCCATCCGCGCAGCCGCAACAGACTGGCGTCCAGCGGATTCAAGCTAGACCCGCGTGTCATCCAGCACGAACCGCTAGGATTCCACGACTACAACTGCCTCCAGATGAATGCCTTTGCAGTGGTCAGCGACTCCGGCACCCTTCCTGAAGAAAGTTCATTCTTCACCAGCGTAGGCCATCCATTCCCTGCCATCTGCATCCGCACCTCCACAGAGCGTCCTGAATCTCTCGACAAAGCCGGATTCATTCTCTCCGGCATCGACACCAACGGACTGCTCCAGTCAGTGGAGACTGCAGTAGAACTGGTCAAAAACGGCGACTACGGCACACCTGTTCCAGACTACACCGACGAAAACGTCAGCACGAAAGTCGTGAAGATAATCCAGAGCTATGTGGGCGTGGTTAACAAGATGGTTTGGAGGAAGTATTAGGCTTGGAACTGGTTTTTACTATTTTTGCAAGAACGTAATCCAACTATATTCAAAGACTTCGCGAGAATTGCATAAAATTTGTATATTTGCAACAAACACACATGAAAATGAAAAAGTCATTTTATAGAACAGACTATCTTTTCTCTAAGGGATCATATCTCTTGGGGATGGGAAGCATCATGAGTATCTTCGTGCCGTACTATACCTTTAATGGCTCCAACTCTGAAATGCAAGCAGATAAGACGGCCATTGAATCTGACTTTGGAGTTATTGGTCAGGACATTTATTCTGCTTTAAGTTCATATAAATAATAAACATACTGGTGCTATGAGTGAAACTATTCCAAACAAAGTAACACATATAGAAGAACTGCACGACAGTGATTGTCCGGATGAAGTAATCCTTAATGCAGTTCCAGAAAACAAGAAGAAGGAAGTCAAAGAAGCATTAATGGTAATTCGCAGCGAGGTGTTTTCAGGCCCGATTCCACCGCCAGAAGCGCTTGCGCGTTACGAAGGAATCCAGTCTGGCGCTGCAGACAGAATCATTAAGATGGCTGAAAAACAGCAAGATCATAGAATGTCACTTGAGAAAAAAGCCATTGGCGGCCAAATTGACCAAAGCAAAAGAGGCCAAATATTTGGATTTGTTGCAATACTCTTGTGTATAGGAGTAGCGATATTTTTTGCGGCAAGTTTTGACATGACGACATTTGCGGCAAGTTTCCTTTCCATCACTATGGTTGTTTTGGTCGGGCTGTTTGTCACAGGCAAAAATATTATGAAAAAAGATCTGAAAGAGAAATCAAAAGATCAGAAGAAATAATATTATTTTAAGCATTCTGATGTGACGATGGTGTTGCACCAATTATATGCGTCCAGATCGCTTCGACTTTGTGTTTTCCGAGGTGTAAGTGCCTTATCCTTACTATCTATATAAGAAAACTTCCAAGTGCAATTTGCTACCACAGGATTTGACACATATGGTTCACTCAGCTATGTGATATGCAACGGGCGATGTATGGACAGCTCTAATTGATTGTGCCAAAGTCGTAGGATGAAATGAAGCTCTTGTAAAGAGAGCGCTCTCTGCTTTGCTGGCATAGAAAACATTAAATGGCTTTCCGGAATCAAACATAAATGGACACCAAGAAACTCATAGAAGAAGTATTATTGGACTTGGGCAACAACAAGTCATTGAAGGATGTATCTACAAAGATTCAGATAATCGTCAGACTTTTAGGCGATGACAAACTTAAAGAATGGTACAACAATGAGTTCATCACTGGATATAAAGGGAAAGAACATCCTGATTATCGTATTACGCAAGCAGCAGACATCAAGGCAACCTATCTCGTGCCGCAGGGATTTGGTGTCTTGCAAGTACCTGGACAAAGTGTACCTGTATTAAATTTAGGCGCTGAAGAGTATGAGAAGATAACGACAATTAAGTTTGATGACACCATACCGGCGATCATAAACTATTCCAAGCATCCAAAACCGGAAGAAGTAGTCGTATCGCTCTCTCCATACGAGCGAATACAAGTGCAAAAGATACTTGGTGAAGCACAAATACAAAACGCCCATAAAGTAATACCACCTTCTGCATTTCAAATTATCATAGACAATGTCCAAAGCAAAATCATCGACCTGTTTATAAACTTGAATAATACCGTATTCGATGGTGAAATAGACCTAAAGTCTCCAGCAACAAAAGAAGAAATCCATCAAGTGATAACAAATAATTTCACAGCCGGAATAATCCAGACGGGTTCAGGTGTTATAGAGGCCCAACATTCAACGATTGCCGCGAATGCGGACAATTCCTTGTCGCCAGAAGTGATTGCAAGGCTACTGTCACTGACCGATAACATTGACAGGATTATAAGAGAAAATGATGAAGAACATGATGAGATTGCTCAAGATATAATCGACATTAAATCTGAACTTTCAGAGACTAAACCAAAACGCAACATGCTGAAGAAATCATTCAGGTCGCTTGCATATAGTGTGGCCTCAACGTCATGTAAAGCTGCGGTAGAATCTATTGTATCGGAGGTGATGACGTCATTGTTGTAGAATGTAAGTTTTATCATCCAACGATTTGTCCTTCATACGATATGAATGCAGGTGACAGATACTTGGATATAAACATAAAATGGTTTATGTGTCGAACGCAAAGGTTGAAGGTATTGACCGCTGCTTCACTCAGGTTGAAAACAATTAACGATAACTCCTAATTATTAAGCGATAAACATTATACATGTCTGACAAGATATCAAATAACAAAAGGATTGCAAAGAATACGCTGTTTTTATATTTTCGTATGCTTTTGTTAATGGCAATCTCTCTCTATACTAATAGAGTAGTTCTAGATAAGTTAGGAGTTACAGATTATGGTATCTATAATGTAGTAGGAGGTATCGTTGCAATGCTTGGCTTTTTAAGCGGCTGCATGAGCAATTCTGTTCAACGCTATCTTTCCTACGAGATCGGCAAAAATGATAAAGCGAAAGTAAATCTTATTTTCAATGTTTCAATACTTGTTCACATAACCATAGCAATAACTGTTTTCATTATAATGGAAATAGGCGGTTTATGGTATTTGAATACACATATGAATATTCCGCATTGTAGGATCAATGCTGCAAATTGGGTTTTTCAATGTTCATTGTTAACAACTCTTTTTACTATCATGCAAGTACCATATAACGCGATGATAATAGCAAAAGAGAAGATGGACATATATGCCTATTTATCAATTCTAGAAGCTGCGTTGAAATTACTGATAGTTTATCTTCTTGCAATAGGAACTTTTGACAAACTTAAGTTATATGGGATACTAATTATGATTGTCACTATAAGTATCTTATTGGCATATAGGGTGTATTGTTTGAAAAAATTTGATGAAGCCAAAATCAAGTTCATACGCAACCGAAAACTGTTTAACGAACTTATAAGCTTTTCAGGTTGGAACATGCTAAGTGAAGTTGCATGGACTCTTACGGGGCCGGGGGTTAATTTAATATTAAATGCTTTTTGGGGACCTACAATAAATGCAGCTAAAGGTATAGCCGAGCAAGTGAATGGTGCGGTATCTCGATTTGTTGCTAGTTTTCAAACCGCTGTAAACCCTCAGTTAATAAAATTATATGCTCAAGATTCAATAGAAGGGATGATTTCGTTATTATACCGAAGTACTCGTTTTTCATTTTACCTACTATATGCTCTTTCATTACCATTAATTATTGAAATGAAATTTGTATTAAGCATTTGGCTAAAAGAAGTGCCTCCATATACTGCATTATTTTGCCAATTAGTTCTTATTTGCTCTTTAGTATCTGTAAATTCTTCATTATTACCACGAATTGCATGGGCATATGGTAAAATTAAAAAATATCAAATAATTGTTTCTTCTGTATTATTTTTGAACTTTCCATTATCATATCTAGTGTTGAAGTTAGGGGCGTCTCCAGTTATGACAACAATTGTAGCAATCGCTATTCAGATAGTAGTAATTTGGGTAAGATTATATTTAGTAAGTAAAATGGTTAACCTTTCGATACTCGATTATTTTAAGAAAGTTATACTTAACACATTGAGTGTTGCTTTTTTATCATTAATCGCACCTATAGCCGTTAAATGTAATTTATCAGATTCGCCCAAAGATGCATTTCTCATTATAGCCCTTTCAGTAGCTAGCGTGTGTGCTGTTTCTTTCATAATCGGAATGAACAAAGAGGAGAAATACTTTATAAAAGATGCTCTTAAAAAACATTGTTTTAAAAAATAATATAGCCGAATGAAAAAGATTTTGATTATTCATAGCTCGCTTGGAGGAGGAGGAGCTGAAAGGGTATTAATTGATTTGCTTAAAAATATCGATCAATCAAAATTTTCTGTTGATTTACTTTTAATTTATGGAAGAGGAGTATATCTCAATGAAATACCTCCTTACATAAATTATATTGGATGTATCTATAAGGGGGATCGACCTTTCTATAAATGGTTTATAGCACGTTTACATCTAGGGCATTTGTTTGAAAAATATGAAATTCGACGAATCGTAAAAGGGCACTATGATACGATTGTTTCATTTATGGAAAACGGGCCAATAAAATATCACTCATTTATTACAGATAAGGCAGATAAAAATGTAACATGGGTTCACATCGATTTACTTAATAATCATTATTCTCGTTATAGTTTTATGGGTCTAGGACATGAACTTCGAGCATATCAATTAATGGACACTATCGTTTTTGTATCTGAAACGGCTAAGGATAATTTCACAAAACTATTTAGGATTAAATCCGACAAACTTGTTGTCATTCATAATCCCATAGATGTTAATAGAATTAAAGAGTTAGCAAAACAACCAATAGCGGCTAAAAAACAGTTTTCAATTTGCATGGTTGGACGAATCTGTCAACAAAAACGATACGACCGTCTAGTACAAGCCGCACGAATATTAGTAGATAAAAATTGTGACATTCATATTGATGTGCTTGGTACTGGACCCGAAGAAGAACGTATAATGGAATTAGTAAGGACATCTAGTCTTGAATCAGTGTTTACTTTTCATGGTTTTTGCACTAATCCTTATCCATTTATTAAGCGGTCAGATGCATTTTGCTTAAGTTCAGACGCAGAAGGCTTTCCTACCGTTATTTGCGAAGCAATGGTATTAGGGACGCCCGTCATTGCAACAAACGTAGCTGGTTCTCGAGATCTGCTTGACAATAATAAATATGGAATCCTGACAGACCTTTCACCTCAAGGCTTTGCAGATGGTATTTTTAAGCTCTATTGTTCTGTCGAGTTAAGAGAATTTTATAAGATAAAATCTCTTGAACGCTCTAAAATGTTTGATATCGGCACTGCCATGGATAGTATATATAAAATCATATGATCAACTACTATTATATGTTTTATTTTACATTTGCATTTCTATATTTTGTACTATTTGGTATACTAAATTCTTTAATACGGGATAATCGTAAGTTTTATTTACTACTATATATAGCAATTGTCGGCTTTTGGGGATTATCATATACGTACGCTGCAGACGTCGAAGGATACATGGAATATTTCTATCGAGAAGTAAAAACAATCTCACAGGGAATAGATTTATCTGCTCATGGCTTTGAAGCGGGCTTTAATTTACTAGCTGCAATATGCAAAAGTATTGTACCGGAATACATTTTCTTCCAGTTTACACTATTTGCTATAGAAATGGCCCTAGTAATAATAGGCATTACGAGTTTATTGACAACGCAGCAAGCACGATGTGTGTTAGTATTGTTATTTTTCTTATATCCAAGTATGTTGGCTGCCACGAGACAAGGTATGTCCATCGCGTTAATAATTTATGCTCTCCAGTTCATAAAAAATAAAAGCTGGAAATGTTATTTTGGATTAATTGCAATAGCATATACGTTTCATCATTCTTCATTAATAGCTATCCCCTTATACTTTGTGATCTTTTTCAAAAAATATTTGGAGCCAAACACAGTTTTAATCTCGATTCTACTGTTGGCAGATTTGTGTTGGTTTTTGGGGATTTCTCTATCTAATTATCTAGATAGCAGTTTAGCTGTTTTATTGAATAATGGTTCTGAAATAGAAAAATATTCTATTTACATGAACGATGCTGAAACTTCTGTCTCAAATTATGGCTTAGGAAAAATTCTTGAAATAAATCTAGCTTACATAGGTTATTTATATTATCGAAAATTAAGCAATGATTCAAATGTAATATTACCATTGTTCTTAATATTATATACAATAATCGGTCTAATGCTAGGTGGTATTTTAGCTCATCGTTTTTTATACTACTTCATCATAGTCTACTATGCATGTGTGGTTATTGGCATTAATTCATTATTGAGTAAATCGTCGAGTAAAACTATTTTAGGTGCGTCTTATGCATTCCTTGCCTTATATATGTTCTGGCTTTATATAATAAGGGGCGATATGATGACACTAGAATATATCTTCTTACCTTAATTTCATAAAATTCATATGATACTATTATCGATTATTATTCCCGTGTATAACGTCGAATTATTTGTAGAAAAATGTATTCGTAGTTGCGAGACTCAAGATATCAATAAAGACGAATATGAAATCATCGTAGTAAATGATGGTTCAACGGATAATAGCCTAAATATTGTTAATGATCTAGCAAGAAGGTTCCCGAATATCCGCGTTTTTTCTCAAAGCAATGCTGGCTTGAGCGCAGCCCGTAACAAAGGCATTCAAAATGCTCGAGGAGACTACATAATGTTTGTGGATTCTGACGACTGGATTGCTGAAAAATGCCTTGGCAAGATATGTAGTAAGCTAAAAATAGAACAACCTGATGCGTTGGCTATTTGTGCTGCAAATGTAAAAGGCGATGGCATGATAGAAAGAAGGCAAGCTTATGCAGATGTAACACCAATGTCAGGGTATGAGCTGCTAAAGAAAGGAGTATCTCCTTGCGCCCCATTTGCGATATGGTCGGCCAAGTTCTTTAAGAAGTATGAACTTTCCTTTTTTGAGGGAATTTTTCATGAAGACTCTGAGTTTACGCCACGAGCGTATTATTTGGCAGATAAGGTATCATTTGTTAATGACATAATATACTATGTGTTTCAGAATCCGAACTCAATAACCAGAACTCCAAATCCTAAACGTGCCTTTGACCTTGTGAATGTTGTGTGTACACACCTTTCGAAATTTTGTAAGTCGATTGTACGTAAGGAACATAGGCCGGTCTTTTATAACCTGATAGCCTTGTATCTGAACAATGCATTGGCATATATATGTATGGCAGACAAGAGACAGCAGAAATTGCTTGATGATGCGATATTCTTAAATGAACACCTCATTTTGGATATGCAAAATGCCCCTTCTATAAAGTATCGGCTTGAAGTTTTCTTGTTTAGAGTTTTCCCAAAACATTATGTAAGAATCTACAAAATATTGAAACTGAGAATAAAATGAGTTTTTATAGATTTGTCTTTCAGGACTGTATCGCACGTAACCCTCATGCTGGATGTTTAAAATACATTCAGCAATATGTTCGTATTCCTGCATACAGGATAATTATTAGATACCGGTTGTGTCAATACCTAAAAGAGTATCGGGGGGGGGGGATAATACTCACCTTAAACAGACTATTGATGGAACGAATATGCGGAAAATATTGCGTAACATTGTCAGATGGACTTAACTCAGGAGAAGGACTTGCCTTTCCACATAATGGTCCGTTTGTCATTAACCCAGGGGCTGTTATAGGCAAATATTGCACAATACATCCTCAGGTGCTAATTGGCGGTGACAGGGAGAAGGGGGCACCACGGATAGGAGACTATGTTTTCATCGGAAATGGTGCTAAGGTTATCGGAAATGCAAAGATTGGAAATTGGGTTTTTATCTCTCCTGGAGCTATTGTAACAAAGGACGTTCCAGATGGTTGTTTGGTTGGAGCTGGCTTGAATAACATATTGAATAATGATGGACGTAAACACGTAGAAATGTATTTGTTATAAACACGAAAATATGCAAAAACTTTGTTTGATATTCAACGCTGCGCCTCGCTATCGCGAGGCGGTTTTTCGCATGATAGATGCAGAATATAATTGTGACTGGTATTTTGGAGAGACCAAGTCGGACATAAAGGAAATGGATACTTCGTTACTAAAAAGTGTGAAGTATTACAAGACTTTGGGCAATCCAAGTAAAATGTACTGGAAGCGAGGAATATTGCGGCTTCTGTTTAAGAAAGAGTACAACAATTTCTTTATGCTGGCAGAGTCGCGTTCATTGACTGACTATCTGTTTTTATTATTGGCATCATGTTTTTTCCCGAAGAAGAAAATTTATATATGGACACATGGTTGGTATGGCAAGGAGTATGGCGTTGATGCAAAATTAAAAATGTGGCAGTTTAGGCACGTGTCGGGAATGTTTGTGTATGGTGACAGGGCAAAAAAGCTATTGACAGAGCGTGGTATCTCTGAGAAGAAGTTATTTGCTATCCATAATTCGCTTGATTATGACACACAAAAGGCACTTCGAGAGAATTTAAAGTCATCTGATATCTATAAGTCACATTTTAATAATGAACAAAAAACTATCATTTTTATTGGCAGATTGACGAAAGTGAAGAAGTTGGATATGATTGTAGATGCTCTTGCTGCGCTTCGTGATAAGGGAGAAAAATACAATTTGGTGTTTGTTGGTAATGGAGAAGAGGCTGAGGCTCTGAAGAGTAAGGTGAAAGCCTTGGACATGGACGGACAAGTCTGGTTTTACGGAGCCTGTTATGATGAGGGCAAGAATGCCGAGCTTGTATACAATGCAGATTTGTGTGTGTCGCCAGGAAATGTGGGGCTTACGGCAATACATTGCTTGACATTCGGCTGTCCGATTATTACCCATAATTGCTTTGAATGGCAGATGCCAGAATACGAGGCTATAAGCACTGGCGTAACAGGCGATTTTTTCAAGAAGGGTGATATCTCTGATTTAGCGAACAAGATTAGCGGTTGGTTTGCGAAAAAGCATAACCAACGTGAGAATATACGACAGGCATGTTTCAAGGAAATAGATACGAACTGGAATCCATATTATCAAATGGAAGTAATAAGAAAAAATTTAAAATTGATATGACTTTCGGCTGTTTATATTCAAAATTTTTTAAAAGAGTACTGCGAGGGAAAAGTATCTTGAATAGCGATATCGATAAAACTGCCAAAATATATTCTGGGACCACTTTCTATTATTCAAAATTAGGACGCCACTCGTATGTGGGTTACGACAGTGAAGTTACCAATTGTGAAATTGGCGCATTTTGCAGCATCGCCAATGGTTTAATTGTAGGCGGAGCTAAGCATCCTATTAATTGGGTTTCAACTTCTCCTGTTTTTTATAATGCCAACAGCAGAACATGTCATCATCTTGGAAAATTACCTATAAAAATAACAACTAAAACAATTATAGGAAATGATATTTGGATCGGTAGCCGGGCAATAATAATGCAAGGACTGATAATCGGGACAGGTGCTGTAATAGGAGCTGGTGCTGTTGTTACTAAAGATGTTCCTCCATACGCAGTTGTTGCAGGATGTCCTGCAAAGATAATAAAATATAGATTTGACGAAGATATAATAAAAAAAATATTAAATTCTCAGTGGTGGTTAATGTCTGATAAACAATTGGTAAAAATAGCAAAGTATATGAATAATCCGGTTGCGTTCTTATCGAAATTAAATAATAAGGGGGGAAAAAGGATAAATAGTAATAATCATAGCATAGGCGTCTCATGCTTGTGTAATAAATCATTCGCTTATGATGAGAGGAGGAGCGTGGCATGAGTATGACCCTCTTACAAATCAACGCCACCGCCAACTGGGGATCTACGGGAAAAATTGCCGAGCAGATAGGGATATGCGCTAGGAAACATGGTTGGGAGTCATACATAGCATATGGTCGTTGGTTTAATCCTTCTCAATCGCATTTAATCAAAGTTGGAGGCAAATTAGACTTATATCTTCACTATGCAGCACAGCGGATTTGTGATAATGAAGGGCTTAACTCTCGTTGGGCGACTAAATACTTGATTCACAAGATAAAATCTATTAAACCGGATATTGTTCAGTTGCATAATATTCATGATCACTTCCTTAACTATCGATTACTCTTTGAATACCTCAATAAGACAGATATTAAGGTTGTTTGGACTTTTCACGATTGTTGGGCTTTTACAGGCCATTGTTTCCATTTTGTAACGAAGAATTGCGAGCGCTGGAAAACTGGGTGCCATGATTGTCCATTAAAAGATGAGTACCCAAAGACATGGACAGATCGTTCAAAGAAGAATTATTATTTAAAAAAACATTTGTTTGGAGAATGTAAGAATCTAACCATCGTTTCTTGTTCCGAGTGGATGGACACATTCGTAAAGTCATCTTTTCTAAAAGAGAAAGAAATGACGATTATCAAGAATGGCGTAGATTTGACTACTTTCAAACCTTATTTTACAAAAATATCAAATACTAATAGACGTTTTCGCATTCTTGCAGTTTCTAGTGTTTGGTCTCCTGACAAAGGAGAGTTAGATATCTATAAATTAAGGACATTGCTCGCTCAAAATGATTATGAAATAACAATGGTAGGTCTCTCAGCTGACCAGCTAAAAAGTCTACCTGTTGGTATCACAGGAATACAACGGACTCAAAACGTGCATGAATTGGCACAACTTTATTCCACTTCGGACGTATTAATTAATCCGACTTATGCTGATACCTTCCCGACGGTAAATCTTGAGTCTTTAGCCTGCGGCACTCCGGTTATTACATATAAGACAGGTGGTAGCCCTGAGGCAATAGACGAGAAGACCGGGATAGTTGTGGAACAGGGAGATGTCAATGGTTTAGCAGAGGCTATTATGAAATTAAAAGCATCTCCATTATCAGCTGAGGACTGCCGTAAACGGGCTGAAGAGCATTTCGACAAAAACAAATGTTTCGAAAGATATATTGAACTGTATAAGACTACTATTTCAGATCTTCACAGTAAACCAACCGAAGAGTGAATCTAAGTATCTCAACTGAATAGAAACCGACCTGAATAATAGATCAACTCAATCATGGACAACAAGAAAATTCTGCTAATATCTCCACACTTTTATCCGGAGAACTTCAAATGCAATGATGTATCATTTGAGCTCGCCAGAAGAGGATATGACGTCACTGTCTTAAGCGATATTCCCAATTATCCTGGAGGAAAATTCTTCAAAGGATACGGATTGTTCAAAAAGAGGAAAGAAATAGTCAATGGCGTAAAAATTATTCGCACTGCAATTATTCCCCGAGGGAATGGCAGCGGAAAAATGCTGGCACTGAACTACATGAGTTTTGCATTCACTGCAAGCATCCGGGCTATCTTCATGGGCATATTTCATAAATATGATGCAATAGTCGTACATGAGACAAGTCCCGTAACTGTAGGAATACCAGCTATCATCATCAAAAAAATAAGGCCAAAGACACAACTGCTGTTTTGGGTACTTGACCTATGGCCAGAGAGCCTCCAAGTTGCCGGAGGAATAAACAACAAGACAATCCTCGGAATATTCGAAAGCATTGCCAAAAGTTGTTATCGGAACTCGGATAAGATTTTGATGAGTTCGAAAGGTTTCCGGAATAGTATCTGCCAGAAAGGCGACTTTGCTTCAAAACTCGTATACTTTCCAAACTGGGCAGAAGAAGGCCTCGTATCCTGCCACGACTATAAATTACCAAATCTGCCAAATGGTTTCAAGGTAATGTTCGCAGGTAATATAGGAGAGGCTCAAGACTTCGAACATACGATGAAAGCCATGAAGATTCTCTCAGAAAGAGGCAGGAATGATATACATTTTATTCTTGTCGGCGATGGAAGGAAACGTCAGTGGGTAGAGGAATACATCCAACATCAGGGACTTCAGGACACTGTGCATTGGGTAGGGCGTCATCCTCTGGAAACAATGGGGCTTTTCTTCAGCAACGCTGATGTATTGTATTTCGCATTGAAAGACTCGCTTATATTCAATCTCACATGCCCGGCAAAGCTCCAAGCATATATGTCTGCTGGAAAGCCTGTTATTGCAATGGTTAATGGTGAAGGCAACGCCATCGTCAAGGAATCTGGATGCGGTTTTACCGTTCCTGCAGGAGATGCCGAGCATCTGGCAGACACCATCGAGAAAATGTCTTCTATGGAAGCTATTGAACTTGAGCAAATGGGACAAAACGGCAAGGCCTACTGCAAGGAACATTTTTCGTTCCACAAAAACATGTCACTACTTGAGAAACTGATCAACAATTTCTAAGACAGAATTAACCCAATAAAAAGTATAAACGCATGAGCATTAATTTGATAGTACCGATCATACTTGGAGTTATTACTGCCGTTGCTGCTGTAAATTGGATTTACTTCAAGATTCTAAAGATTGCTTTGGATAAGAAACTGGTAGATATTCCAGATGCTAGGAAACTTCAAAAAAGACCGATCCCTGTAGTCGGCGGACTTGCCGTATTTTTCGGGGTTTTGGCCGGTATGATGATTGCAGCCGTTTTCAACCAGCTGTTTTCTCCAGATGAAATTCACATAAGCCTATTTCCTATTCTGGCCGCCATGGGTATGATGCTATACATTGGAGCCATGGATGACATAATAGGACTGACACCTAAATCCAGGTTCATCATCGAAATTGCTACCATCTTATGTTTGATTTTTTCTAGCGGAATGTGCATTGACACTTTCAGGGGAATGTGGGGAGTTGAGTCTTTTTCTTGGTGGATTGCAGTTCCTCTAACAATCTTTGCCGGGGTCGGCATTATCAATGCCATTAATATGGTAGATGGAGTAAATGGATTGTCGAGCGGCTTGTGCATAAACTGCTGTGTCCTATTCGGTGCGGCATTTATAAAAGCCGGCGATATCCCAAATGCTGTTCTGGCGCTTACAATGTCAGGAGCACTTATTCCATTCTTCATTCACAATGTCTTCGGTTTGAAGTCCAGAATGTTTATAGGAGATGCCGGCACTATGGTGATGGGAATTCTCTTGACATGGTTTTTAATTTGCATCTTGAGTTCTGACAGTACCGTGTCTTATTATGAGGCAGCTGATGGCGTCAATATGATCGCGCTTTCATTGGCAATTCTTTCTGTGCCTGTGTTTGATACACTAAGGGTCATGTCAATGAGGATAGCAAACAAAAAGAGCCCTTTTAAACCTGACAAAACTCATCTGCATCATGCGTTTGTCAATATTGGTGTAAGTCATTTCATCACGACCATGATTGAGATTCTTATCGGAATGCTGATCACCGCGATATGGGGAATAAGTGTCTTTTTCAAAGCCTCCATGGAATTACAGCTTTACATTGTAATCATATCATCAATAGTTTTCGTGTGGGGCACGTATGCATTGATCCGTTATCACGCGAAGCGGCATACGACGTTTCTTCACAAAATCATAGGTTTCAGTATCAGTACGCATCTTGGCAGAACTAAATGGTGGAAGGCAATCACGGCATGGTTGGATGCTCCTGGTAACTATAGCAGTTTGACGCATGATGCAGAACAAACAATAAACAAGCATATTCAGTCCATTAAACCTGTTAATTACAAAGAACTAGATCGAAAACGGATACTTGAGTATGTAAAAGGGAAAGCTGAAGTCTATGTAAGTGACATTATTGAAAATAGCGGAGCGGAAAAATTGCGAGTTTATCCTATCATTTTTGAGGAGATGCTAGCCGGATACATGATAGCTATAACGAGCGATGTCTGGGGAATTCCGACTATTGTCACATTAAATAATGAATCGTAATCAATTAATAAAAGTGTTTTTCATGGCTGATTATAAAGAACAGGACCGTAAGAAGATAATTGATTTTCTAATGTCAAATGGTGGTACCGCCACTGTAAATGATATACTTGCATATAGCGGTGCAGAGAAATTACGAGTATATCCGATTTTAATCGAAGAACATATGGCTGGTAAAATCGATTTCCAGGAAGAAGAGTATTATGGTGCTCCGAAAGTCGTGCGGCTAGTCTGAATACAATGAATTATGGCGTTACTATTATGATTTTAGTAGCGCCATAATAATAAACTCAAGCGTTGTCTGTATTAGTCCTCGTCAGACTGCGCGAATATACGATTGCTGTACGATAAGCAGATGCATCATTGACATTACGGGAGGAGTCTTGGAAGAAGAGAGAAGGTTGTTGCCTAAGGTAGATCGGGGAGATCTGGCCAGAGAGGGTTCCAAAGTTTGAGAAAGTCGTAGATGAGTTTCGCTGATTTCAAGAGTTGATAAATCTTCTGACTGTGGTTTGCATAGATGTGAAAGGCTCTGGCTGTGAGTCTTTTGAAGGAGGCCGTGAAGCGATGATTGTTTTTATCTTTTTTATTAAACATAGTTATGGAATCTTGCCGGTTTCAGTTCCTCATTGTTGATTGCACTGCGGGCAAAATTCTTTTTCTCATCGCGCGGCTGTCAAAAGTATACAGAATCAATCAAAGCATAGGTTTATCTATTTATCTCCGTAAACCTGTTTTCAATAATTATGAGGAACAGGCTTTATTGAACAAGTTGGCAGGCCTAATATTCCGGAGATAATTGATTAACAGCGCATTGTAGCATCAGCAGCGTGCCCACTCCCCTATTTTTTCATGAGAGTTGGCATGGGCCTATTCAAGCTTTTAGCACCATAATCACCTATCTTTCAGGTTATTACAGCCACAGACAAGTACGTCAACATCTGCCAACTTGTTCAGGATTTTCATCTGAAAGAAAGAATTTGTAGGTGACATACAAAGGCCGGCGGGACAATTCACGAAATTATTGCAGACGGACAGGATAGAACAAAGGGCACGTTTGGCGGCTGCCTGACACTGAAACTTGCAGTCAATGCGGAGCTCTTGTGGGGAAACTGTGTCCTCGTCATGAAAAACAGACAAAAAATCCGTCCGAAACGACCGGAAACAGATATGTAATTGAAATTTTGATGAGCCGGATGCAGAAATTGAAGGGATTGTCTGCTGCTTCGCTCATATTGAAAACATTAAACGACAATCCCTATTTTATAAATCCTTATATACTAAACAATTATGGCGTATTTTCCAGATCATATTGTGACTGCTGTTTGGCAAAAAGCTAAGATCGAGAATGGATATGACCCCAATATCTGGCGTAAAGATTTTGCTGGGGCATGGATTAGGAGGGACCATTATGGGGTAGAATCGAAATACGGTTGGGAGATAGATCATCTTAAACCTTCTTCCAAAGGAGGTTCCGATGAAATTTCCAACCTGAATCCTCTTCATTGGTGCAACAATAGGAAAAAGTCTGATAATTATCCTCTTTTTCAGACAATAATGACATCGAATGCTAATACAAACATAGAAAAAATACAGTCATGGAAGGTAGACTAACTCCAATTGATAATTCTCACTTTAAATCGAGATGGGAGAGTAAATTGACTTTGGCGGAGATTGCGATGGGGGTTTCAATGGTAATCATCATTTTTCTCTTTTGTGTTCATCAGCCATGGTTTAAATGGAACAATACTATTGACATTCCAAAGTGGGGTACATTTGGCGATTTTATTGGGGGCATAATCGGTACGGCATGCGCCTATATCAGTGTACGGCTCCTTGTGAAGAATCTAAAAGAACAGGAAAAGGCGAATGAATATTTGAAAGCAAGTAATGACAGAAGTAGTGAAGTCTATGAGTTGCAACTTGTTCATGAAAATGTTATGAGCTTATCCAATTCTCGCCAAAAGGTTCTCGAGTGTCTCAAATTCAATGAAGATACTAAAGGTATTGATGCGATTACTGCTATCGCTAGAGACTTATATGACAAATATCAAGATGCTGCTGATAGTGCTGCTCTTGAGGCACGGATTGATGAGGCTAGGAAGTGTTTCGATGCAAAATATATAACATATAGAGATACCTTGGCCGTTTACTTCAGGTTGCTTTATCAAACATTTCAAGTGATTTGGCAATCAGATTTAAAGGGCGACAAAAAAGCATTACTATCGAAGATGCAAAGAAGTCAGTTCACTGAAGATGAACTTTTGTTATTGAGGTATAATTGTTTGACTTCAAATGGGGAGAAAATGCGTTTCTATGTGAACCAGTTTAATATACTAAAGCATCTCCCTTTGTCGCATTTATTAGAGTTTAAACGGTGGGTAAAAAATTTAGATGAAGTGCAACGAAATAGATTAGATACGGAGTGTATCCTCCTTAAGAAGCGAATTAAGAATCTATTAATAGAAGATAAAAACAAAGATGAAACCTTGGAATATTCGACGAAATATCAAGGAAAAATAACTATATCTAAAGATAATAGAGAATGCCAGTTCGAACTCATAAGAAATTCAAACGCTGATACCTCTGAGGATATAACCTCGATGGATAAAGTTCTGGATAAGTGGAATGATCAAGAAATTCGTGATTTCTTTGTAGATTATTTTAAGTACGTTTTTGATTATTCGAATTTTTCACAATTTAACAAGATTTCTGAGCTGACTATTAATCACGATATTAAGACTGAAAACAATGGTCAAAAACACACAATTTGGACATTAATTAAAAAAGATAATTGTCCGTTAGTCGTATCAATGCCGCAAAATGAGGATCCTAAAAATTAGGTTTGATGATAAAGAGTAGAATAATAGGAATTGGATATACTTATGAGTGGTCTTTACGCTCTCAGGAGTGTTTGTAGTATCCTTCAGAATGCTGTACTTGCTCTTTGGGCAAGGTCCAGTCTGTAGGTCTATATGACTGCAGCTTTAATAAACCACTGCCATTGGTAGGGTTATCTGCAAGGATATCGAAAATGGCTGGTTAATGGTTATGAGGGTGGGCTTGGGTTTCCGGACCTGCCCTCTTTTAAGTGAATCAACTAACGTTATATCAAGATAATAT
>ERZ780100.170-NODE-170-length-37489-cov-5.931853_pt1 | contig 37489 bp, 27 predicted proteins | sample MGYA00511573_ERZ780100 | MGnify/ENA primary metagenome ERZ780100 (study PRJEB29588, sample SAMEA2161876) | human gut metagenome | biome: human gut; feature: human-associated habitat; material: faeces | place: Denmark | collected 2008/2010 ...
AGAACTGACATAATACCACCACCAGGACCGAGGATGCCTTGGACCTCAGGAGAGCGGCATAGATAAGGGTATTTGTCATGACGCTGTGGCCCTGGCTTTCACCTACGATACCGTTTGCACAAACCTGGCCCTGACGGATTGCAGAGAAAAGGCATACGAGACCTACTGCGAGACCTACACCGAAAAGCTTCGGACCCATGACCGCGAAGTCAGGCTTGAATACGACGAGCCAAAGAAGGAATCCTACGAATCCGTAAAGACCCTGTGTTGCAGGAAGTGCAGAGAGAATCATGTAAGTAGATGATTTCTCAGGATTCTTTTTGAGGGCGCCCTCAGCCGCATTGGCAGCAATGGTAGTTCCGTAGCTGGAACCGATACCGGCGAGGCCAAGCATTAGGCCAAGACCGAGATAACCAAGAATTTCGTTCATAGTTTTTAATTATTATTTGTCATTATTTTGTTTTCGTCAAAGGGTTGTATTTGGCACCGGCACCCTCATAACCGGAATTCTTGAAGTACTCCACAAACGTAAGACGCAGCGGATGTACAAATGCACCGAGGCAGGACATCGCCAGATTCAGCACATGGCCGAAAATCAGGATCACGATGCAGAACACCCAATTCACTACCGGAACAGGAATATCCAGAATCATCGTTCCCATGATGTTGAAAGCATTTCCGAGCATACCGCCGGCAAGACCGAGCGCATAAAGACGGATGTAGCTCAATACATCTCCGAGGAGGCCTGTAACCATGTTATAGGTATCCCAGAGGCCGGATCCGATGTTCACCAACGGATTGCGTCCAGGTGTATTGAACACGAAAATCGCAAGACCGCTGACAGCAGCAAGTGCAATGATTACCCACTTGAATGCCTCTGCGGAAAGGACTTCCGTCATGCCCAATGATATTACGACCAAACCGCCGACAATGAGCAAAGTCCATCCCCAGGTAGCGACAGTCTTGCTGAATCCGAAACGTTTGGTGAAGTTTATCGTCTTGATAATCATCGCCAGGCAGATGTGGAACACACCGATTGCCACGGCAAGTACCATCTGGACAGGGAATCCGGCAATCTTGCCGTCAGGGAACCACCCGTCAACGCAAACGGCTTTCAGCCAGGACGGTGCCCATGACGCCTCCAGAATACTCATTCCGAAGAATGTTCCAAGGAACAGTCCCACGAAGAATGTCATTCCGCCGAGGAAGCCGATAAGCCTGTACATCTTTCCCAGTCCGGAATCACTCATCTTCAACTTCATGAACAACGCAATGATCATCAGCAGGATACCATAGCCGGCATCTCCCATACACATCGCGAAGAACAGCATGAAGAAAGGTCCGAGAACAGGTGTCGGGTCGAATTCGTCATATACAGGCATGCCATACATTCCGGTCAGGACCTCGAAGTTCCTTGCAAACCAGTTGTTGTGCAGCTTGATAGGAGGATTGTCCTCCTTCGTGGCCGGAGCAGCCGTATAATATACGCCCAGTGAATCGAATGCCTTGCGGAGCTTGTCATCATCTTCAGTAGGAGCGAAACCGGTAAGAACCGTAACATAATTGTCCACGGCTTTCTCCGTAGCAGCTTCCGCGAAATAAAGATCCAGTTCACCAAGTCTCGCTTCATAATTCTTTTCAAGCTCACTTATGCATGATTTCATATTGGCGAGCTTGCGGTTTTCTTCATCCGATTCTGCCTGGAGTTTCGCCAACGCCGCTTCCGCTTCATTCGCAGAACCGGCAGGAGCAGCGACAGGTTCAATCGGGAAACTGTATTCACCGTCCGCAGGGGCTACTGTCACGAAATAGACAGTGCTGTCTGTCGAACTGATGACCTGAAGAGGCTGGATCTCAGCCCATGACGCATCGAAACGCTTCTTCTGACAGCTATAGAACCTTACTACAAGTCCCTGCTGTTCAAGCTTATGCAAATCTTCGCTGTTGAATGCACCCCAAGGCTTCCTCGATGTCAGCTCTTTCTTGGCTGAAGCGATTTCTCCACGGAGTTCTTCAATACGCTCATCAATCTCAAGAACATCATAAGCGGAAATATGCGAGTTCACTTCAGCGCCCTGCCCGGGTTCCCCCTTGCAGCTGCCAAGTACGGCCAAAGCCTTCTTGACCTTATCCGCTTCCGCAAGCAATGCCTCTGACTTCTCATCGACAGGCTTGAGCGAACGGGTAATGTCAATGACTCCAAGGTCCTGGATCTTCGACAGGAATTCCTCCGTCTGCCCTGAAAGCAGCACAAAGGAGTATTTCGTCATTGGACTAATCATTCTGCAGCTCCTCCATAGCTTCTTCCTCTTCGTGACGGCTCTTGACAATCTTGGACGAGGCCTTGCTCAGGTTCTCCTCATCCTCCATATATCTCTTGATTTTTCTGATAGCCTCCTGATAACCGGGAATCTGCACCTTCTCGTAGAGGTTCACCTTCTGTGTGGTCTTCTTCCTCTGCCAGTCAAGGATGCGGCTCTTTTCCTGATATACTTCCGACTCGATGCCCAGACGTGTGAGTTCCTTCAGGATAGTCACGCCGTCAGCATACCATGCCGGTTTCACGAAAGCATTGAAAGGATGAATCTCATAATGGATTTCTTTCAGCTCAGGTGTCTTCACTCCGGCAAGTTTCGCTGTAACCAGATCCACATCCGTAATGGATATCAGACCCGGATCGAACTCGTTCCAAAGAGCGGCAAGATAGTCGTACTTCTTCATGGAGGCATTCAGTTCCCCAATAAGCTTTTCAGAACGCTCCTTGGCCTTGCGGACTTCGAGGCGCAGGGCGGACTCCTTATTCTGTAGGGTAGGGAGCGCCTTCTGACGCATCTTCAGCTGCTTGCCGAGATTGTTCAGAGATGTCTTATTGTATTGGAATTTTATTGCCATATCAAAATTTTCAATTAATGGTCAACATTGACCTTTACGCTTTCCAGTATTTGTCGATCAATGCCTGCTTGATTCCGGTCTCAGCCTTGGAGAAATACTTGCCGAAGAGTTCCCAAGCAGTGTCAAGCATCTCCTCGATGGTGATGTTGACGTCGATGGAAAGAAGTCGGGTAGCATATTCCTTGGCATATTTGAGACAACGGTGGTCGTAGTCGCTCAGGTCGAAACCGTTCTCCAGTTTCGTCTTCGCATTCTGCGCATCGGCATATAGACGCACGCTGGCATTCATCACCTGGCTATGGTCCTCACGGGTTTTCTTGCCCTGTACCAGCTGTTTCAGTCGAGACAGCGAACGGAACGGGTCAATGATGACCTTGCCGGAATCAGCGTCGGCACGAAGGTACAACTGACCCTCCGTGATATAACCGGTATTGTCCGGAATAGCATGGGTAATATCACCATCGTTCAATGTAGTTACGGCAATGATCGTGATGGATCCGCCTGACGGCAGCTGTACGGCCTTCTCGTAAATCTTGGCGAGGTCGGAGTAAAGCGAACCAGGCATGGAGTCCTTCGAAGGAATCTGGTCCATACGGTTGGACACGATACTCAGCGCATCGGCATACAATGTCATATCCGTCAGCAGCACAAGCACTTTCTCGTTCTTGTCCACGGCGAAATACTCGGCAGCGGCCAATGTCATGTCAGGAATGAGCAGACGCTCTACAGGAGGCTCCTCAGTCGTATTGATGAAGCTGATGATCTTGTCCAATGCGCCGGCTGACTCGAAAGCGTTGCGGAAGAAGAGATAATCGTCATTGGAAAGTCCCATTCCTCCGAGGATGATCTTGTCCACATCCGCACGGAGAGCCACATCCGCCATAACCTGGTTGTAAGGCTGGTCCGCATCGGCGAAGAACGGAATCTTCTGACCGGAAACGATGGTATTGTTAAGGTCAATGCCCGCGATACCCGTAGGGATAAGCTCAGAAGGCTGACGTCTCTTGTAAGGGTTGACTGAAGGACCGCCGATTTCGCGTTCCTCACCTTCCACCTCCGGACCGCCGTCAATAGGCTTGCCGTAAGCATTGAAGAAACGTCCTGAAAGCTGGTCGCTTACCTTCAATGTCGGAGGAGCGCCGATAAATGATACTTCGGCATCGGTAGGAATACCCTCAGTACCTGAAAAGACCTGAAGCGTAACTGCGTCACCCTTGGTCTTCACCACCTGGGCCAGACGTCCCGCAACGGTAGCAAGCTCGTCATTGGCTACACCTGAAGCCTTCAGTGAAACTGTTGCCTTGGTGATGGCATCCAGCTGTGTATATGTTCTTTGAAAAGCTTTATTTGCCATTTTCTTCCAGAAGTTTTGAAAGTTGTGAGTTATATTTCTCGAAATCTTCGCTGTGGAAGTCCGTGTAGTTCATCTGACGGAGGTCATTGATCATCTCCTTGAAGAAATTACGGCAATCCTCGAAGTTGTCGAATTCGAATTTTCTGTCGCAGATGTCCAGAATGAGGTTCAGCATATATTTCTGACGCTCAAGCGGGCAAAGGCTGTCCACAGCATCGAATGCATCCTGCTGAAGGAAGACGAAGTCCAGAAGTTCTGATTTCCAGAATGTCTCATGGTAGCTCATCGGAACACCGTCATCACCGAGAATGTTGATCTGCTCGGCAGCGTCACGTCCCTGACGGATGATGTTCTTGGCCTTGGCGACCATGTCTGCCCAGCCCTTCTCAATCTTCTCGTCCAGGAATTCGCGGATCTCCGGATATTCGAGATATTTCGAGTAAGAATCAATAGGGTTCACCGCAGGGTACCTTTTCTGGTCTGCACGGTTCTGCTCCAACGCATAGAAACATCTCGCAGCCTTCTTGGTAGATTCCGTAACAGGCTCCTTGAGGTTACCGCCGGCAGGAGATACAGTTCCGATAAATGTGACCGCACCTGTCTTTCCGTTGTTCAGCACGACCATTCCTGAACGTGCGTAGAAGTTGGAAATGATGGCAGACAAGTCCACAGGGAACGCGTCAGCGCCAGGAAGTTCCTCCATACGGTTACTCATCTCTCTCAATGCCTGAGCCCAACGTGACGTAGAGTCGGCAAGAAGAAGACATTTGAGACCCATTGCGCGGTAATACTCGCAGATGGTCATTGCCGTATATACGGATGCCTCACGGGCAGCGACAGGCATGTTGGAAGTATTGCAGATGATGGTCGTACGTTCCATCAGGTGGCGTCCTGTATGCGGGTCGATAAGTTCAGGGAACTCGGTAAAGATTTCCACGACCTCGTTCGCACGCTCACCGCAGGCTGCCATCACGATGACGTCGGCATCACCCTGCTTCGCAATTGCATGCTGAAGCACCGTCTTTCCGCAACCGAAAGGACCCGGGATGAAGCCCGTACCGCCTTCGGCAATAGGATTCAGCGTGTCAATGACTCTGACTCCGGTTTCCATGATCTTGTTCGGCCTAGGCTTTTCCTTGTAGCATTTGATAGCCACTTTCACAGGCCATTTCTGTACCATCGTGACAGGCACGTCTTCACCGCTTTCATCGGTAAGGACAGCTATCGTATGGTCGATATTGTATTGTCCGGCAGCGACAATGCTCTTCACGGTGTATGTTCCCTTGAATGAGAACGGAACCATGATTTTATGAGGCAGCCAGCCTTCCTTGACTTCACCGAGCCAGTCAGCGGCAACTACCTTGTCTCCCGGATTCACCATAGGGGTGAAGTCCCAGAGCTTGGTATTGTCCAATGGTGCGGTGTATTCGCCTCTCTTGAGGAATACGCCTTCCATGGTGGTAAGGTTGTTCTGAAGTCCGTCATAGACGCTTGACAGCAGTCCGGGACCGAGAGATATTTCGAGCATCTTGCCCTCGAATTCGACAGAATCCCCGTTTTTCAGGCCTCGTGTGCTTTCAAAGACCTGAACGGAAGCATTCTTGCCTTTCACCTTGATGACCTCCGCCATGAGCTTGGTCCCGCCCAAGGTGATGTAGCAAAGTTCGTTCTCTGCCACAGGTCCGTCGACCTCCACAGTGACAAGGTTCGAAACGATGCCCGTTACCTTTCCTTTAGTTTTCATCTATCTAAAATATTTAGTTTCACTTTTCCTCTTTAGCTGACGGCTTTGTCGGCGGCGGCACGGATACCGGTGTAGGAACCGCGCACCTCATCCACGAGACGGGCAAACATCTGTCTGCCTGTCGCGTCATCCAACTTCAGCCATCTGGATACAATATGAAGCTTCGCTATAAAACCGAGAACGGCGTCAATGTCGAAATAGTCGAAAGTCGTCAACTCATCAATCTTCGACCACATCAGATCATCGATTCCACGCTCCCTGGCCAGGATATCATCCGTATTCAGCACAGCCTCCAATCTCTGCGCCTCCTCGAACTCTCCCGGAGCCTCAAGAAAGATATCAGTTCCGGCAGGACGTCGGAGCTCCCTGTTCAGATATGCTACCTTGGCATTCCGGACATTGAGGTCGAAACGGAAATACTCCTTCAGGAAAGCATCTTTGGAAGAAAGCATCTCCTGATAGAACTCCAGATTCAACTTGTCATCCTGATAACCCTCCAGCAGCTTATCTATCAGGCGATTATCCTTTTCAGAACTCAGTTCCCTGATTTCCTGCATAATAGCATCGGCAGTTCCGGCATCCGCACCTTTCCAATCAGGGCTGATGTCAGGAAGACCGGCTATCAGATACTCATAATTCGCCATAATTCAGCAGCAGATTATTCTCCGAAAAGAAGTTTTCTGGTAGCAGGACGCAGATACTCGCTTATAAGTTCCTTGAATGTCTCATCAGTAAGGCTGATGAAATATCCGCCATCCTTGGGACCGATCGTGAATCCGCCGGAAATCTTCTTGGAGAATGAAGCATTGACCTCACCTTTCAGCATAGAAGAAAGTTCCTTCGTGATGAAAGGCTCCAGCGCTGACTTCATTGACTCAGGAAGTACAATATCCAGATCCACAGCCTCTTCAGCATTGAACTTGGAAGCGACAGCCTTTACGATTTCTTTCACGAACTCGACATCGGAGAGCGCCTTGTCGGCAGCGGCACCTGTCATCTTGAAGACAACGAGGTTCTCGATATCCTTTCTTGTAGCCTGGATGCTCTGTGAAGCAGCCATCTTGAGGTCACCTGCCACCTTGGTCTTGTAATCGGCAGCCTGTTTCTCAGCCTTGGCAATGATTTCCTTAGCTTCTTTCTCGGCAGCCGCTACAATTTCAGCAGCATCGCTTTTAGCCTTGGCAAGAAGAACTTCACCTTCTGCCTTACCCTTGGACAGACCCTCGTTATAGAGTTTGTCTGTCAATTCCTGTAACTTATTCTCCATATAGAGTTTCAAATTTTAATCGTTTTTAATCAAAATCAAGCAAATTTACGCATTTTGCACGTCTTTGCAAATTAAATCTTTTTATATGCCCGAAATGCGGCCTAGATACTATAACCCCACTGCTCGACAGCCTTGTGCCAATGAGCATTGACAGTGTTCACGGTCTTTTCGTCGTATTGATACTTGTTCTTCTTGAATCCCTTCTTCTCGCCGGTATAAGCCGCCATCAACGGCTTGACCGCCTGGAAATCACCGAGACCGAGCTTCGCATAAATCTCCTCCGCCTTGGCTATCGGGTCCTGCTCGAAATCCTCGAAACGGACCTCCATGAGATGTCCTTCCGGAATCAATTTCTTGTCAGCCTCATACTTGTCATAGAGTTCCACATAAGTCTCGACAATCTGCCTTTCCAGTTCAGCCTCATCTATATCCTGGAGCTGGAGAGTAGGGATCGTATTCTTGATGAAACTCATGGTAGACTTGTATACCGTATACGGATTACGTACCATATATATGAACTTCGCCTCCGGATAGAGTTCCAGCAACTCCTTCACACGACCTGTATGAGGGGGATTCTTGCTGAGGAACTGTTTCTTTCCACTCACATGCAACGCTGTATCAATCATTGACTTCTGACAATGCTTGAACTCATTGAGCTCCTCGTCTTTCAAGTCCTGCATAAGCAAATACCTATGCCTGTATTCTGCAATATGACGTGGGAACATCCAGAAATGATAGTACGAATACGGCGTCATGTTGGTGAATGCGAACTCTTCCTCCTGCGGCTGGTCAGGATTGAGTTCCAATGAATCCGTAGGTCTGCTTTCAGGCATGACAGCCTTCATGCACCAGCGGAAAAACGGCCTTCCGCACAACATAAGATGCGGAAACACGGTCTGATATGTAGAACAATAACCGAACTGCGGGTCCTTGGAAAGGACATTGTGAATGAACGTGGTGCCGCTGCGCCAATGTCCTATGATGAACACAGGATCCTTCACGCCTTCTGCAGGAAGAAGCTTGGCAGCCTTCCTGTCATTCAGTTTGTACATCGGTGTAAGAATCGCGGATACGAACTTGGACAGGCGGTATTTTCCCTTATATTTTTTATCCACCTCACTTCCGCCGTAAGTAACCTTGTTGAAAGTGTCCAAACTTGAGCCCACAAGAGTATTTACAGGCAGATTCTCGAAATTAAAGAGTCCCATCAGAATTTTAGTTTAACATTGTCAATGTGGAACATAGCCCCCGGAGAGCCTACATAAGCTCCGCCGTGACCTGAAGAAAAACGCAATATGATATGTGTAGGCTTTTCGCCAGGAGCGGCCCAGCCCACCTCATGGACAGGAACAGCCTCGCCCTTGCTGTTCTTGCAATGCGGAGCATCTTCCCCTCCGGAAATTAAGGCCATATATGACTTATATTCAGGATTTTTCGTAATGTCGCCATAATGAAGCTCCGCCTCATGGGCATTGATCCATTTGCCGGAAGACTTGTCATACCTTTCCCACGCGGTAGCGACACGCTTCGCATAGACATTGCCGTCGGCATCCTCCCATCTCTTCTGAAGCAGCAGGCACATTTCTGCGGCATTGGTCCCCTGGACATCCTGAACGCGGCTGAAACCGGTCATTTTCATACGTTTGCCGCCATCCGAACCTTGGTCGAACTTATAGTCATAGATTATGCTATGCGGACGCTCCGTGAACGGGATTCCCATCATCAGTTTTGCCTGAGGATTCTTCGTATCCCTCACAGGTTCAGCGATTTCCCCGAGAAATATTGTTCCGGTAGCAAGTACGGAGATATTGACAAGTCCCATTACCTTCACCCTCTCGATACGGGTTTCCAGACGGGCGGCATGACCTTTTCCGTGATATTCCGGAAAAACAGTGCAACTGCTCTTGGTAACGCCCTTGACCACGGCGAGCACGCTGGAAGTTGCCCATGGAGACACCTTCAGATTCGGAACGAACGGGGTATTGTCCTTCAGCGTATCACCGGGAGCGACCTCATAGAGATAACGGGTCTTGCCGCCTATGATAAATGACTCGTCCACCTTGCGGACAAGCCACTTTTCCATATTTCCGAAAGGAATTTCACGCACCTGCGCGAACAAGGAAGAAACGGACGCCGCCAGCGCGACGACCAGACTAAAGATAATCCTCTTCATATTTTCCGCCAGTGTTTCTGCCGGGCAATGCTACCCTCCCAATGATTTTCTCCATAATGCGTGACGCGCACTCTTCCGGATTGGAATTCGTAGTATCCACGTCAATATCAGCATTTTCCGGAACATCGAACGGTGCGGAAATGCCGGTAAAATTCTTGACTTCCCCCTTGCGCGCACGAGCATAGAGCCCCTTCACGTCACGTCGTTCGCACTCCTCCAGCGGAGTCGACATATACACCTCGAAGAAATCGTCCTGGCCAATGATATTGCGCGCAATCTGACGCAAGTCCTCGGTAGGAGAAACAAAAGAAGCTATCGTAATGATACCTGTGTCATCGAAAAGCTTGCAGACTTCAGCGATACGTCTGATATTTTCCGCGCGGTCCTCTGCTGAAAAACCGAGATTGGAATTAAGACCTGTGCGGATATTGTCGCCGTCCAGGACTTTGCAAAGGAAGCCCTTGGCTGCCAATGCCTGTTCCAATGCAGAAGCCACGGTGCTCTTACCTGATCCGGAAAGTCCGGTAAACCAAACAGTAAGACCCCTCTGTCCGATAAACGCCTCCTTGTCGGCACGAGTCTGGATCTTGTTGAAAATCGGATAAATATTTTCCATCTATAATTATAGTCTCTAAAAAACGCAGACAAAAATACGACTTTTTGACTGAAAATAAGTAACGCTGCGACATTTTGACCAACTATTTGCTGTTTTGGAAAATTTTTCCGGGGCATATCAATGTCCTGTTTCGAAAAACCGGGAATTATTCGTAAATTGCGGATTGCAAAAACAAAAACCAACAACATGATCGAAAAGAACAACGCCGAAATCCGGCAATACATCGAAGAGAACAAGGACAGATTCTTCGAAGAATTGTTTTCCCTGATGCGCATTCCATCCGTAAGCGCAAAACCCGAGCACAAGCAGGATATGACCAGATGTGCTGAACGCTACGTGGAACTTCTGAAAGAAGCCGGAGCGGATGAAGCGGGAGTCTTCCCTACAGCCGGCAATCCTGTGGTTTTCGGACAGAAGATCATTGACCCGAGACTCAAGACCGTCCTCGTTTACGGGCATTATGACGTTCAGCCAGCAGAGCCGCTGGAGAAATGGAATTCGGACCCTTTCGAGCCGGAAATCCATGACGGCGCCATCTGGGGACGCGGTGCGAATGATGATAAAGGCCAGACTTTCATGCACTTGAAGGCATTTGAATATCTTGTCAGAAAAGGCCTGTTGAAGCACAATGTCAAATTCATTTTCGAGGGCGAAGAGGAAGTCGGCAGCAAGAGTCTCCCTGCATGGGTCGAAGCCAACAAGGAAAGGCTGGCATGCGACGTGATCCTCGTTTCAGACACGACAATGATTTCGGACAAAGTCCCTTCCATCAACTGCGGAATGCGCGGCGTGACATATCTTCAGGTCAACGTGCAGGGCCCGGACAAGGACCTTCATTCCGGCCACTATGGTGGAGCTGTCGCGAACCCTATCAACACATTGTGCGACATGATTTCGACCCTCATTGACGAGGACGGAAGAGTCACCATACCCGGATTCTACGATGATGTCGTGGAGGTTTCCGACGAGGACAGGAAAGAACTGGCAAGAGCACCGTTCGACATTGACGAATACAAGGAAAGCATCGGCATAGACGAAGTCAAGGGAGAGAAAGGTTACACGACTTTGGAGCGCACGGCGATCAGGCCTTGCCTGGATGTGTGCGGAATCTGGGGCGGATATACCGGAGTCGGAAGCAAGACAGTGCTGCCGTCCGAGGCCCATGCGAAAATTTCCATGCGCATCGTGCCTGACCAGAAAGCGGACAAGATCATTGACCTGGCAGCGAAGCACATACTTTCCATCGCTCCGCCTTACGCGCATGTGACGGTGGAGAAGATGGAGGCCGGCAACGGATTCCTTATCCCTATAACATCTTCAGCTTATCAGGCGGCATCCAAAGCAATGGCGGAAGTATATGGTATCGAACCTGTTCCGAGCCGTGGAGGCGGCAGCATCTGCGTTCTTGCGGACATGAGGAACATTCTCGGCGCCGACCCGCTGCTCATGGGCTTCGGACTTGAAAGGGACACAATCCACTCCCCTAACGAGAGCTACCTGATCAAGCAGCTTTTCGCAGGAATCGAGTCCATCGCCCTGTTCTACGAATACTGGAAATAATCACAAACATAAATAACAATGAACGAATTGAACGAAATAATCTCGGCATTTGCCATCGAAGGCGATGTCGCAGAAATCAAACCGCTGGGAAACGGACTTATCAATGATACATATAAGGTTACCACTACTGGTGCGACACCTGACTACGTTCTGCAGAGAGTGAACAATGCGATATTCAAGGATGTCGATCTCCTGCAGCACAACATTGAAGCCGTTACCGGCCATATCCGCAAAAAACTGGAAGCGGCCGGAGAGCAGGACATTGACCGTAAGGTGTTGAAATTCATACCGGTAAAAGAAACCGGCAAGACATATCTCGAAAAGGACGGCAAATTCTGGAGAATCTCCGTGTTCATTCCGGACGCATTCACTTACGAGACCGTCAACCCGGAATATTCATACTACGCAGGCAAGGCCTTCGGCAATTTCGAGGCAATGCTGGCGGACCTCGACGAGGAACTCGGTGAGACCATCCCGGACTTCCACAACATGGAACTGCGTATGAGCCAGCTCATAGAGGCTGTCAACAACGACAATTTCTGCCGCATCGACGCACCGGAGGAAGGTGACGGAAGAAAGCCGATAGAGGGCGATCCCGACCATCAGGAAGAGGTTCTGTCAATGCTGGAGGACATCGACGAGCATAGCGTGGAAATGTGCAAGGCCGAGCAGCTTCACAGAGACGGCAAACTGCCTAAACGCATCTGCCATTGTGATACGAAGGTGAACAACATGATGTTCGACAAGGACGGCAACGTTCTCTGTGTCATTGACTTGGATACTGTCATGCCGAGCTATGTATTCTCCGACTTCGGTGATTTCCTGAGGACAGCTGCGAATACAGCCGCCGAGGATGAACCTGATACAAGCAAGATCAGCTTCAACATGGACATCTTCAAGTCCTTCGCGAAGGGTTACATCGAGTCCGCCGGAGGATTCCTCACGGACATCGAGCGTGAGAACCTGCCTTACGCCGCTTGCATGTTCCCGTTCATGCAAGCCGTACGTTTCCTGGCAGATTACCTTAACGGTGACACGTATTTCAAGACCAAATACATCGACCACAACTTCGTGCGCGCACGTGCGCAAATGGCTCTGTTCCATAGTGCTATGGAGCATGCCGACGAGATGGCCGAATATATTGCTACACTATAAGCGCGACAGGAATCCCAGGGCGATATCCACGGCTTTCTGCCTGATTCCCCTTGAAAACAAATGGTCGCCACGTGGTATTATATGCAGCTCTGCCTGAGGCAGGGCTGCATTTATCTTGTCCGACAGATTCATCTCCACGAGGCGGTCCCTTTCGCCCAGCAGCACGCAAGCAGGCCCATGATAAGCGGAAATCGTCTTGAATGTGTCGAGTTGGCGGGCCGTGACGAAATACTTCTTCGACAAGCTGGAGCCCCAGACTTCCACGATTTCCGGAATATTCTCAGGGTCAAATGTGACGGTTCCCACGCGACCGGCGTTGGAATCCGCTTCCACATTCACCGCCGGCGCCAGCAGGAAAAGCCCTGCCAATGCTGACGACAATTTTCCAATGTCTCCCGCGTATTCCAGCCCGTGGACCCGTCCTCCGGACAATGCCGATGCGACCAACAGCGACACCAAGCCTCCCAGCGAATGACCGCACAGGACAATGCTGCCATGACATCCGAATTCATCGGAATGCCCGACGGCATACTCCATAACGGAAAGCAAATCAGAGACTTCCGTAAGCGGAGTCATATCCGTTATCGCGCCGCTGCTGCGTCCGTTTCCACGAAAATCCAGCCGCAGGGTATCATATCCGCCCTCATTCAGACCTTCAGCCACGTCACGAATCGGATTCAAACTTCCGCTCATCATCATGCCGTGACACATGATGACGAGCGGCTTTACAGAATCAGGAGTTTCCGCAGATGTGTAAACCGCGAAAACATCACCCTCACTTGTCGGAATAAATATTTCCTTTCTGACCATAATTACAGACCGACATTGACAATTACCCCGGCCTTGGCGATTATTCCCGGCTGAGGGATGTTGCCGTAGTCGTAGTACTTGTGATTCAGGAGGTTATTGACTTCCACATAGAAGCTGTATCCCGGACGGCAGCGCTTCACGCCTTTAGTCCCCATCGTCCATGACAGGCGGGCATCCACCAGAGAATATGGTCTATATGGTTCCAGACGTCCGGTAGACACTTTATTTTCGAAAAGCTCATAATTGCCGACGCGGTCCTGCCAGCGCCATGTGGCATCTGCGCAAAGCCCTTTCCAGATGTGGAATCCGGCTTTCACGACGGCCTTATGTTTCAGATACTCAAGCGCATATTTGGATTGGATGTCTTTTCCAAGCGCCTTGTCCTGACGGATGTGGCTGTAAGAAAGTTCCAATGTACGGATGAAGAAATCGTCGCGGACGAGCATTGTCGGGAAATCTATTCTCGCGGAAATTTCCTGACCGAAAGTATTGATTTTCGTATAGTTGACCGATCTCCACGGAGCATCGCCCCCCTCTGACAAATCCTTGATCCAGTCAATCATGTCGCTGCCGTGATTATAGTAGACCGTAGCCACGGCATTGATCCAAGGACGTGAGAAACGAAGTCCGCCTTCCACGGACTGCATCTTTTCAGCTTTCAGATTCTTGTCCGCCGCATGGCCGCCGACCGAGTAGTAAAGTTCCGTGAAGGTCGGCATTCTCAATGATGAGTTGTATGATACGTAAACCTTCCAGTCGCCCAGGAATCTGTAACTTGCATTGACACCCGGATAGAAACGGAACTTGTCATTGTTTCCGGTATTCTTAACGGCTGCGACACCGGCCGACGCCGAAAGATTCCTGAACTCCGCACTATGCTCCAGGAAAATGCTGTAATTGGTTCGGTTCAGGCCTTTAAGATATTGGGCATCAGCACCATGCACTTTCTTGGGATTATCCAGGTCTTCACCGAGATTGGTACTGACAATGTCCTCGTTCCTCACCTCGAAACCAAGTGCCGTCTTTCCGGCAACGGTTTCTACCCAGGCATTGACATTCGCGCCCAACACGCTGGTTCTGTGGTAGTTGTATTTGACAGCATCCGGTTTTCCCCTGACGAGTTCGAACCTGTCCTCTCCCCTGTTCCAGTACAATGCCGGTTTCACTTTCACGAAGCCTCGCGTCTGAGCCTGAACCGAAGCGAAGGTCTTGAACGTGTGCTCGAACTGGTCATCAAACTTGGCACTGTAGAAAGTGTTGGAACCGAAGTCCCTGGCGCTTAATCCGGCATGCCAGTCCAGGTCTGCCGCACGGCTCTTGAACGTACCATGATAAGATGCCTTGACCGTCTGGTAGTCACTGTTCAGCCCGCCTGCAGAATTGCGGCTGAAGCCATCGGAACGCAGATATCCGGCAGAAATTTGATTCGATACCTTGCCGGTGACCAGGCCGACACGAGCCCCGCCGTTGAAATAACCGTAGGAACCGCCTTCGGCATGGGCCGAGACTCCGGAAGAAGTGCATTTTTTCGTCACGATATTGATGGCTCCGGTCAATGATGATGAGCCGTATGCCACGCCGGCAGGGCCGGAAAGTATCTCAATGCGTTCAATATCAGTGATATCCACAGGAAGGTCGACAGCATTGTGCCCGGTCTGCGGGTCACAGATATTTATTCCGTCCAAATAAACGGCTATCTGATCGCTGGTTCCTCCGCGCATGCTGATATCAGTCTGTGCGCCCATATCGCCACGCTGTCTCACGTCCACACCAGCGACGAATTTCAGGACATCGTTCACGCTCACCACAGGCAGCGACGAAATCACCGTGCTGTCCATCAATGTCACGATGCGCGCACTTTTCCCCAGCACCGACGGCACTCTGCTGCCCGTCACGGACACCGAGTCCAATTTCAATGTTTTTCCAAATGAATCTGTAGTTTTCAAATCAGCCGATCTGGCTGCAAGACAAGAACTTGACAAGACTGTCAGGACAACTGCCACACGGCAGCCACATGTTCGTTTCATAAAATTCAAACGTATATTTAAGAGTCATACACCCGCAAAGGTACGAAATAACCTCGACAATCCGAAACTTTGGGGCATACGAGGAAACAAGAACGACGAGCATTTGTCTATAATTGTTATATTTGTAGATTCGTGCAAAAAGTGCGGTCTGAAATTGAAATGGGTAGTATTCGGGATAATATACGATGGGCTTGGCAGGCTTCAGCGGGGCGGAGGGCTGCCATTGCGTTGTGCTGCGTCATGGAGGTGCTGCATATTGCGGTGTCTATGGTTTTCATATGGATAAGCAAGCATATCATTGACATTGCTACGGGTAATTCTGACGGGACGTTGGGTGCGAGCATCGTTTATCTGGTGGTATGCGTGCTGGTGCAGCAAGGACTTTCCATCGCATGTACCAGAATGGAAATCATTTATGAAATCCGGCTGAGGGGAAAATTGAGACAGCGGCTGTTCACCAAAATAATGGACAGCAGGTGGACGGGAAGGGAAAGCATGCACTCTGGCGACTTTCTGAACAGGCTTATGGAGGATGTGCAGGAAGTCAGCGAGACATTGTGCCTGACAGTGCCGCGGATTGCGGCAACGGTCGCCCAGCTTGTTCTGGCGACATTGCTGATTTCCAAAATCGATGTGAGACTTGCCGCCGTGCTGTTTTTCATAATGCCTGTGGCATTGGTCCTCAGCAAAAGTTTCTTCCTGAGACTGAGGAAGTTATCTAGAGACATAAAAGATACGGACAGCAAAGTCCAGAGCCATATACAGGAAAACATACGGCACAGGATGCTTATTTCCGCATTTGAGCAGACGGATGCGGTATCGGATACGCTTTATGGACTGCAAGAGAACCTGACACGGAAAGTTACGGCCAAGACTGACTATGCATTGTTTTCGAGGACATTGATAAGACTCGGATTTGCAGCAGGTTACGCGACGGTGCTGATTTGGGGCGCGTACGGTCTGATGAACGGGACATTGACCTTCGGTATCATGGCGGCGTTCCTGCAGCTGGTTTCGCAGATACAGCGTCCTGCCGTGGAATTCAGCCGACTGGCTCCTGGATTGATAAGGACATCCGCCTCTATCGAAAGACTCTGTGAAATAGATTTTCTGCCTCAAGAGGAGCACGGAGAACAGATAATGATGGCAGGATGCCCGGGAATACGCATAAGCGGGCTGGACTATTCCTACCCGGACTCCACAAGGCGCGTTTTCAGTAATTTTTCATACGATTTCACGCCTGGCAGCCGTACGGAAATCATCGGTGAGACGGGTATCGGCAAAAGCACATTGATACGGCTCATCTTGGCGCAGCTCAGCCCGAACAGCGGCCGTATCACATTGTACGACAATGAGAAAGAAGTGCCGGCAGGAGCAATGACGAGATGCAATTTCATCTATGTCCCGCAGGGCAATTCCCTCATAAGCGGAACGATACGGGAAAATCTGATGCTCGGAAAACCGGACGCCACGGAAGAAGAAATGACCGGTGCCCTGTACGATGCTGCAGCTGAATTCGTCATGGAACTTCCGGATGGACTGGACACCATCTGCGGGGAATCAGGAACAGGACTCAGTGAGGGACAGGCCCAGAGAATAGCCATTGCCAGAGGCCTGCTCAGACCGGGAGGCATAATGTTGCTGGACGAACCGACTTCCGCGCTGGACAGCAACACCGAACATACTCTACTTGAGCGTTTGTCACGATGCTCCGGCACGAAGACAATCATCATAATAACTCACAAGGAAGCGGCGTCAGGATTCTGCACCGGAACTTTGAGAATCAAGAGCTAAAGCGGCTTTATATTGGGTCGGCGAGACTCCTACAATCTTCTTGAATGCCTTGGACAATGCCGATGCATCCGTAAAACCGGACAGTTGAGCAAGTTCGGACAATGACGACTTGTTGCCGGCATCCAACATTTTACGGATTTCCTCGACACGGAGAGAATTGATCCACAAATTGAAATTCATGCCGTAGACACTGTTCAGAAAATCCGAGAGGTGTCTCGGGTTCAAACCCATCTGGTCTGCCGTGTCGCCAAGAGTAAGGCCGTCACGCATGAAATATTTGTTTTCATTCTCTTTCCATGCCGTAACAATGCTTTCGAATGATGAGGACTTCGCATTGTTCTTGACATCATTGACGATATTGACTTCTTCCTTTTTCTGCTCATTTTCAATATCTTGGGCGATGAGTTCCTGCTGATAAGTAAAGGCCGGAGACACCGCAGAGAAAAGTCGTTGCAGATTTATGAGGTCAATCACGAAGAAGCAGAAAAGGATGGTTATTACCAACATTATGATAGCACTTCCCAATTCTGAGAGACATAACAAATTGATTCCGCCAAGAAGGAAATACATGAAGAAAGCAATACGGACGGACATCAGTTTTTTATTCCCTACAAGTTCATTTCCGGAATAATAGTTTCTGAGCATCTTATTATATCTGATAAAACTCTGGACAAGCCAAGTGCCTAGGAAACAGACATCAACGGTAATGACAAGCAGTAAAAGATACCGCAACGTAATGGAGAATCCGGCATGTACATAACGGGTATATTCCTGCACATCTATAATCAATCCGTTTTTGACGAAGAAACCTGCATAATGGACAAATGCAATCAGCAGCACCGGCAGAAGAAGCAAAGTCTGATTTCTCTGCGTTATGCGCGGAAAGCGCATGAAATGAAGCATGGCTGACGCGCACATGAACAATTGGAAAAACAGTACCAGCGGAGCCAGGAAATGATTCACCATAAGATAATTGGTTCCTACAATCTGAAGGGCAAGAATAGCGATGAAAACCAATACTTCAAGAAATGATGCAAACGCCACATATTTCTTTACGACAAAATAATCTTTGTCAGAATCATCTGAATAGCCGAAGCGTACTCCGAGAAGAACAATCCCAAGCACCAAATCAACAACCCCACAACACAAGTAGGTAAAAAAGTCAAAAATATCTTGCGTCATAAACGACAAAGATAGACATTTTCAATGCTTATATCAAGCATTCTATTCAGAAATATTACCGCTCAATTTATTTCTGAATTGGGATGGCGTCTCACCTTCCAACCGCTTGAATACTCGGGACATGGCTGCCAATTCACTGAATCCAGCTTTCAATGCAAGCTCTGACATTGTCATAGCAGTTCCTTTCTTCAGTTCTGCCTTCACGAAGTCAATTCTCAGCATATTGATCCAGGTATTGAAATTGACCTCATAGATGTCATTGATATAACTGGAGAGAAAACGGGGACTGATGCCCATCTGGGCGGCTGCAGAGCCCAAGGTTATACCATCCTTGAGATAAGGCTTGTCGTCCCTTCCGCTCCAGACCCTTACAATATCCTCTACATATCTTCTGTCGGCGGCATTGTCGGATTCAGCCGCAGCAGGTCCGACGTCAGACGGTTCGTCAGACATGGAAGGAGAAAATGCAGGAGACGCCTCGATATATGTAACCTGCAAGTTCAGGACAACGATGGCGAAGGACATGTACAATATGGTGTTTACCCACATGAGCGCCACATCCACGGCCGGGTTGGAAGCTATAAAGTCAAAGGATGCCAGACCGATGTAAGTTATGACGGCAAAAATCAACAATATAGGCTTGGAACTTGAAATTTTCTGCTGTCCGGAGAAATAGTTTCCTATTATTTCACGATACTTGATGATTCGGACGCACGCAGCTGCCAACACTAAGATTACTTCCAGAATTATTATCGCATACAACAATGCGGATATCAACCTTGCCGGTATTGTTCCGGTAAAAGATATGTAATTCTCCATGGAACTTGTCCATCCGTTGAACTTCCAAAATGCAATGACGTATGCCGCTGAAACCAACAGAATCGGAACAGGCAGTATTATTCTGTATTTCAAAACGTTGAGACGAGAATGCAGAAGTGCCAGAAAAGCAAACGACACGAGATATATCTGCACATAGAACGCTACAGGCACCACGAATTTGTCAAGCAGCAGATAATCAAAACCATTCCAGATGCACAAGAGATTTCCGGCATATTGTATCACGTCAATAGACGCACAAGTAGCCAAGAGAAGTTTCACCCTGTAAAACGCCCCCTCGCCTTTGCTTTTGATTTTGACGCCGAACAGAAATATAGCAACAACCAGACTCACGACCGCGCCAAAGAAATATGTGGCTAATTCCAATAACACCATTACCACAGAAATCTTCTTCAGTTTTTCGGCCGCTAATATACGAATTTTTCCGTCTCCAAAAACGTTTATCTAAAAAATTTTAATAAAGTCGTAACAACCATAAATACTAAAAGCAACCTGAATCAGACTCCAAGTTGCTTTTCTATGAAATTTCAATTCAAATAAATGATTGTCAATTATTTGGCCGCTTCGACCTCTTCCTGGTCGGCAGGTTTCGAAACATGTTCGAATTCACCTTCCTTCAGCATTTTGCAGGTTCCGTCGAAATGCGCTCCGAGCTCTACGACAAGTCGCTGTACGTGCAAATCTCCATTCACCGAACAAGTATCTTTAAGGGTCAATGTATCACGTACGAAAAGGCTCCCTGTCATTTTTCCCCAGAAATCTACATTATCGCAGACGATATCGCCCTTGATTTCCGCTTTTTCTCCTACGACTACCCTGCCCTTGGAGAAAATCTTGCCTTCGAAAACGCCGTCAATCCTTATATCGTTAGGAGAATTGATCTCTCCCTTAATCACCGTACCGGTGGAAATCCTGCTGACTTCATTTACATTGACAACCGGCGTCTGTGTTTTATTGCTCATCGTGCAAATACACTTATTAAATCATTCAACTTCAATACTAAACAAGTCCCTTGCCGTGGCAGTTCTTGTATTTGAGTCCCGAACCGCATGGACATGGATCATTTCTTCCTATCTTCTTCTCCACATGGACAGGCATCTTGGCCTTCGGCTGGCCGCCATTGGTGGTAAGGTCGCCGCGCTGGGTCTGCATTCTGGACATGTCCTGCTTAGGCTGCGGCTCTCTCGCCTGCTGTGCCTGATCCGGATCTCTCAAGAAGATCGCTGCACGGAAAAGGAATGAAAGCACATCCTTGTCCAGCGCCTCAAGCATTGCCGCAAAAAGATTGTAGCTCTCAAGCTTGTAGATTACGAGAGGATCTTTCTGCTCGTATGCCGCATTCTGGACTGACTGGCGGAGGTCATCAAGATCCCTGAGCTGCTGCTTCCAATGATCATCTATCTGGTAAAGAATGATGGACTTGCTCAATGTCTTCGTAAGTTCCCTTCCTTCAGTATCATAAGCCTTCTTGAGGTCGATGACGAGCTGGAGGACCTTACGGCCGTCCGTGATAGGAACGGCAATGTTCTGCCATCTCGAACCCTGTTTTTCATACACATCCTTGATGAACGGATAAACCTTGGCGATCATGGCATCCATACGTCTGCCGTAAACCTCCATCATATGGTCCGTAAGAGCCTTCTTGATATCATCCTTCTTGGCATCTGACCAGAAAGCTTCGTCAAAACCCGGATCGATGGACAGCTGCGCCATGAGATATGAAGAGAAATCATCGTAGCTCATGCCCTCGGCATTATTGACAATCACCTCGGAAGCATCGATCATCATGTTCATGACGTCAATCTCGATACGCTCTCCTGAAAGTGCATTACGTCTTCTGGAATATATCGCCTCACGCTGATAGTTCATCACATCATCATACTCCAGCAATCTCTTACGGATACCGAAGTTGTTCTCCTCGACTTTCCTCTGGGCTTTTTCAATGCTGTTCGACAACATCTTGCTTTCAAGAGCATCCTCATCTGTCATACCGAGCTTGTCCACGATGGACGCGATACGCTCGGAACCGAACAGACGCATCAGCTTGTCTTCCAGAGACACATAGAAAGTAGATGAACCAGGGTCTCCCTGACGTCCGGCACGACCACGGAGCTGACGGTCGACACGACGGCTGTCATGACGCTCCGTACCGATGATTGCAAGACCTCCTGCTGCTTTCACTTCAGGAGAAAGCTTGATATCGGTTCCTCGACCTGCCATGTTGGTGGCCACGGTTACGGTACTTGACTGACCGGCCTGTGCGACAATCTCAGCCTCTCTTGCAAACTGCTTGGCATTGAGCACATTGTGAGGAATACCGCGCATCTTGAGCATACGGCTCAGGAGCTCTGACGTCTCCACGTCCGTGGTACCCACGAGCACCGGCCTTCCCTCTGCACGCAACTCAGCTATCTTATTGATTACAGCTGCATATTTAGCTTTCTTGGTCTTATAGATAAGGTCATCACCATCTTTCCTGATTACAGGTCTGTTCGTCGGGATGACCACTACATCCAATTTATAGATGGACCAGAACTCACCTGCCTCTGTCTCTGCCGTACCGGTCATACCGGCAAGCTTGTGATACATCCTGAAATAGTTCTGGAGCGTAATCGTGGCAAATGTCTGTGTAGCAGCTTCCACCGCCACATTTTCCTTGGCCTCTACAGCCTGGTGGAGACCGTCGCTCCAACGTCTTCCTTCCATGATACGGCCAGTCTGCTCATCCACGATCTTCACCTTGCCGTCATCGGAAATGATATAGTCGACGTTCTTCTCGAACATTGCATAAGCCTTGAGAAGCTGGATCACGGTATGGACACGCTCGCTCTTGAGTGCATAATCTTCCATGAGGGCATCCTTGCGGCTCTGCTTCTCTGCCGGAGATTCTTCGCTCTTTTCAATGTCGGCAACCATTGAACCGACATCAGGAAGGATGAAGAAACTCGGGTCGGACACCTCGGCAGCCAACATGTCATGCCCCTTGTCGGTCATATCCACGGAGTGTTGCTGCTCGTTGATCACGAAGTAGAGGTCATCCGTAACCTCAGGCATGTTGCGCTCATTGTCCTGAATATAGAAATTCTCTGCTTTCTGCATGAGCTGCTTCATGCCCGGCTCGCTCAAGAACTTGATAAGCGGCTGATATTTAGGAAGTCCCTTGTGGCAACGGAACAGGAGTTTGGCTCCCTCGTCCTCATTGCCGTCGGCAATAGCCTTCTTCGCCTCGTTCAATGTCTTGGTGACGAGAGCACGCTGATTGCTGTATAGTTTCTCGACATAAGGTCTGAAAATCTTGAACTGCTCGTCATCCTGTGACTTGGCCACCGGACCGGAAATGATGAGCGGAGTCCTGGCGTCATCGATGAGCACGGAGTCGACCTCATCGACGATTGCGAAATGATGCTTGCGCTGTACGAGGTCCTTCATGCCCGTGGCCATGTTGTCACGGAGATAGTCGAAACCGAATTCATTGTTCGTACCGAAGGTCACATCGCACTCATACGCCCTTCTGCGCGCATCGCTGTTAGGCTCATGCTTGTCAATGCAATCCACGGAAAGTCCATGGAACATGTACAGAGGTCCCATCCACTCGGAGTCTCGTTTGGAGAGGTAGTCGTTCACGGTCACCATGTGGACACCCTTTCCTGCAAGCGCATTCAGGAAAACCGGAAGCGTCGCGACGAGTGTCTTTCCTTCACCGGTAGCCATCTCGGCAATCTTTCCCTGATGGAGGACGATACCGCCGATGATCTGCACGTCATAGTGGACCATATCCCAGGTGACCTCGTTTCCGCCGGCCATCCAATGGTTCTGCCACAATGCCTTGTCGCCTTCGATCTTCACGAAGTCATGGGAAGCACTGAGATTCCTGTCGAAATCATTGGCAGTAACTTCCACTATCGGATTCTGCGCAAACCTGCGCGCCGTAGACTTCATTATCGCGAATGCGTCAGGAAGAATCTCGTTCAGAATCTTCTCGATCTCAGCATCTTCGTCCTTCACAAGCTTGTCGGACTCAGTCGCAAGAGACTCCTTCTGACTCACCGGAATATCACTTTCAAGCTGTTCCTTGATTTCGGCAATTCTCTTTTCAAACGGCTCCTCGACTTCACGGATCCGCCTCTTGAGGTCCTCGGCCTTCGCTCTCAGTTCGTCGTTCGAAAGTTTGTCAATGCTTTCGTATGCGGCAAGCACTTTTTCCAGAATAGGCTTGACCTGTTTCATGTCTCGCTCGGACTTGGTGCCGAACACTTTCTTTATTATGTCTACTAAAGCCATCGTTAATCGATTTTTATACAAACGTGCAAATATAATGAAAAACGTGTGCATTATGAAATTTCCGCAAGTAAATATGTTTCGACAGGTCTAACCTATTGTAAATAAAAATGCTAACCGCTATATTAGCAAGACTAATAACTGAAATATATGCCACAAGTATCCCAGAGAGGAATCGAACTTCCAGCTTCGCCGATACGTAAGCTGACCCCGTTTGCCGACCAGGCCAAGAAACGTGGAATGAAAGTCTATCATCTGAACATCGGACAGCCTGACCTGCCGACGCCGGAAAAGGCATTGAATGCCGTAAGAAAGATAGGCAGAAAGACATTGGAATACAGCCCGAGCCAAGGCTTGAAGTCCTTGCGGGACAAATTTGCCGTCTATTACAGGAAATACGGCATTGACCTGTCCCCGGAACAGATTATCGTTACCGCAGGCGGCTCCGAGGCGCTGCTGGCTACATTTCTGACCTGTTTCGATGAGGGAGACGAGGTAATCATCACAGAACCGGGTTATGCGAACTATCTCGGGTTTGCGAAAGCCGCCGGACTCACAGTGAAAGCAGTGACATCGCGTATCGAGGACAGGTTCGCGCTTCCGTCCGCCGAAGATTTCCGGAAAGCCATCACCCCCAAGACAAAGGCGATACTGATATGCAATCCGAACAATCCTACCGGCTACCTGTATTCTCCGGAAGAATTGTTCCAGCTGAGGGATCTGGTGAAAGAATATGACCTGTTCCTCATCGCTGACGAAGTGTACCGCGAATTCGTCTATACCGACGAACCTTACGTTTCCGCGCTGACGCTGTTCGGCATCGAGGACAATGTCATAGTAGTAGACTCTGTATCAAAGAGATACTCCGAGTGCGGAATCAGAATCGGCATGGTCGTCACCCGCAATGACGCCGTACGCGAAGCATTGATGAAGTTCTGTCAATCCAGACTCAGCCCGCCGCTTCTGGGACAAATAGCCGCAGAGGCGTCCGTAGAAGGCACCGAACTGTATTCGAAAAAATGCTTCAAGGAGTACAAGGCACGCAGAGACTACTTTATCAAGGCATTGAACGAGATTCCGGGGGTCTACACCCCAATGCCGGAAGGCGCATTCTATACCGTGGCCAGGCTTCCGGTGAAAAATGCCGAGGATTTCTGCAAATGGTGCCTGACCGATTTCTGCTACAAGGAAAACGATGAAGGCAACGCCACGGATGACGGAAAGATCCATTTCAGCGATCCTCTGCCTGGCCCTGATGTTCCGGAGCCGGAATTCATCGGCGAAACGGTGATGATGGCCCCTGCTTCAGGCTTCTACGCCACACCTGGCCTGGGTCTTGATGAAGTCAGAATGGCATACGTACTGAACACCAAAGACTTGCGCAGAGCCATAATAGTTCTGCGGGCAGCATTGGAAGAATATAAGAAATCAGGAAGAGACTAACGGCTCATCAAAGATTTCAACTTGGTTACCGTGCTCTGTGAAAGGATTTTGCAAGACAATTGACTTTCCAGGGCACGGAATCTGTGACAATCCGTGCCTACCATGGAATACCATCCCTTGTCCAAAATAGCTTCGGCCTTGCGTGATACGTTGTCGCCATATACACCTATTATGGACGGCAGATTCAACTGCAATTCCGCCCCCATATCGACAAGACGCTTGTAATCTTTCATCTGCATATAGCGATAGCGTTCCGGATGTGCTACAACAGGCTTGATTCCTGCAACCAGGATACTGTCAATCATGTCCCAGAAATCCATCGGGGCAGCCCAGGTAGATGTCTCCACCATCAGTTTGCCGTCACCATGAAACAGAAAGTCACGTGTCTCAAGCCTTTCCTTGAAAAGGTTGTCCAGCATGTTTTCAGAAGCAAGTTTGAGTTCAATGCTTCCTGTCCACGCAGACTTGAGGTTCTCGAACTTTTCACGTATATCGGCTGTCTTGTTCGGGACATCCTCCATAAAATGGGGAGTACACCAGACGGTCTTCACGCCCTCGTCTTCCATGAGAGACAATATTGACAACGCTTCTTCCTTGGTGCCGACACCGTCGTCAACACCATAGAGGATATGCGAATGATTATCCGTAAAGCCTTTCATGAGGCCTGTATCGTGCAGACTTGTCCTGCTGCTGAAAAAACCGAACATCACCTAGCTGTTGACTGAACCGGAATCAGTATTGCCATAGCCGTAGCCGTAACCGTATCGGCTGTAATTACCATACTTTCTGGCAGTAAGGTCCACGCCGTTGAGAACAAGCGACATGTTGCTGTATACCTTGCTTGCATACAAATCATTGAGGAAAGGCAATCCGCGTTTGTCGAACAGACCGGCCCTCATCACGAAGATAGTATAATCCGCGCTCTTCGCGATAATGGAGCTGTCGGCTACGATGTCGATAGGAGGACAATCCATGAAGACATAGTCGTAATGCTCTGCCAAGATATCCATCATACCGCGGAATCTCTCGGAATCGAGAAGTTCCGCAGGATTAGGAGGCAATGAGCCTACGGTCAGGACATCGAGATTCTCCCTCAAATTCTGTATTGCAGGAACCGGATCTGAAATCTTGCCGTTCAAGTATGCTGAAACTCCTGTCCTGTTCATATTCAGCTCGATGCCCAATGTTCCCTTACGCAAATCAAGGTCCACAATCAGCACTTTCGCACCCCTCAATGCCATGGTGGCAGCAATGTTCATGAGTACGAATGTCTTGCCGGCATTAGGATTGAATGATGTGACCATTATCTTCTTGCAGCCATGAGACTGCGAAGTCATGAAATCGAGATTCGTTCTCATTACCCTGAATGCTTCATTGATGACATTCCTGTTGGAAGCCTCGACCACGATTCTCCTGTCATGAGAATCCGTCTTCTTCTTGCGGAACTTATCCTTCCAGCTGGTATCGCCTTCCATTTCAGGCACTTCTGCAAGGAACGGCACTTTCACGGAAGCAATATCGGAATGAGTCTTGACTTTATTGTCCAATTGCTTGAGCATAAAGAAGATACCGAAAGGAATACCAAGTCCGAGGAAGAGGGCCACAAGAGCTATCATCTTCTTGTTCGGAGACTCCGGGAAATCAGAACCGTCAGGAGCCATCACAAGACGGGTATTGCCGACATTGACAAGACTTGCAATCTCGTTCTCCTCTCTCTTCTTGAGAAGGAACACATACAGTTCCTCCTTGATCTTCTGCTGACGCTCGATGGAAAGCAACTGGAGCTCCTGTCCTGAAGTGTTGGAAATCTTCGACATGATGGCATTTTCCTCCGCATCCACTTTCTGTGCCTGGAGTTCAAGAGTCGAAATGAGGTTATCTACTGAACGGTTGATGGCCACCTTGAGAGAGGCGATGCTCTGGTTCAAGTCAGCTACCAACGGGTTTTCATTGCTGCTGTCATTGATGAGACGGTCCCTATTGAGGACAATCTGGTTATATTCTCTGATCTGCGCCTCGATGGTAGTGCTCTCAATACCTGAATTTGCAGGCAACAGCGCTCCGTCATGTGCAGGGTTGTCCAGATACTCCTTGATGAATTTCGCAATGGCAAGCTGGTTGCTTACCTCGAAAGATCTCGTCTTGAATTGCGAAGAAGCTTCCATATATGATGCAGAAAGAGACTGGATATCAGTGATTTTATGAGAAGCCTTATAATCTTTCAAGTCCTCCTCCACGCCACCGAGTTCCTTCTCGATGATGACCAGACGGTCATTGATGAAAGAAGTGGTGTTTCTTGCCGACTTGTTCTTGTTTTCCACCCACTGAGTATTGTAGACATCAATGAGAGTACGGAGAACGCTTTCGGCACGCGCAGGGAACCTGTCCTTGAACGTAAGCACGAGAACGGTGGATTCCTTGCCGGACAATGAGACTGAAAGACTCTTCGTATAAGCCTTGGCCAGACGTCTTGGACTTACCCAACTGACATATATCGGTTTCGGCTTCTTCCAATCAGCGTAAACCATTGACGGAAGCACCACGAGCTTGCCGACAGGAGTATCCAATGTATCTCTGAGACGTCCTTCTACTGTCTCATCCAGTTCATCCACATCCTTGCCGGCCACACGGAATTTCTTCAACACGAATGTGCTGTCACCGCTTTTGGCAAGTTCGAAGGAATATGCTGAAACGTGGTTATCCCCGGCCTGCAGCACGGTTACAGGAGAATTCTGGAACAATTCCCTTGAACGCAGGAACTGTTTCTCCCTGTAGGAGGTCTCAAGTCCAAGCTTCTGAATAACCGTAGACATGATGTCCGGTGAAGAGAACGCCTCGATTTCATTGTAGACATTAGACATTCCGGAAGTCCTGTAACGCGACATGCCACCGGTAAACGAAGCCAAATCCCTCAAGGTAGAGTTCTCATTACTGTCATCAATGATGACCTTAGCCGTTCTGCTGAATGTCGGCGATGTCCTATATATATAGAAGGCGGCAAAAAATATGCATATTACCACGGAAACGGCATACCATTTCTTGTGATTCCATATCAATGCCCAGATTTCTGCCAGACTGAGGAAATCTTCTTCTCCCTGGTCATTGCCGTTAAACGGCTGTTTTTCAAGGTTTTCCATCAATATATCGTATCAGTTATTTAGAAATTGCAATAATAAGGTTGGCGATAGTCACCAGGAAAGAACCGACTGACATCCAGAAAGATGTGGATTTCAAGCTGTTCTCGTTGATCGTGGACTGTCCTGCCCTGACTTTGTTCGGCTCGACCATGACCACGTCGTTCTGTTTCAGGTAATATGAAGGCGAAGTGAACAGATCCATTGACCTGAGGTCATTGATGTAGACCGTACGCTTGCCGTTGATTTCGCGGATGACGCAGACACGGTCGCGGCGGCCATATATCGTAAGGTCTCCTGCGAGACTCAATGCTTCCAGCAAGGTAATCTTGTCACCGGTAACCGTGTAGGTTCCCGGATGTGCCACTTCACCGAGCACGGAGACCTTGAAATTCAGGAACTCCACGGAAATGACAGGGTCTTTCAGCAAATTTCTGGAAACGAGCTCTTCTTTCACCTTGTCCGCAACCTGCCATCTTGTAAGCCCTGAAACATTGATCTTGCCGACGATAGGAAAATCAATGTTGCCGTTGTTGTCCACTGAATACCCGAGGATACGGTTATATGAACCTGTCGTAGATGTCTCACCGCCGGCCTGATAGCTGACATTGGTAAGATTGAACATGGCTGACAGTTCAGGATTTCTGCTGGACACTACGATGGAAATCATATCCTTAGGCTGTACCAGGATACCTTCCTCCGGAAGCATGGTTACGGTAGTGTCTTTCTGCGCTTCCTGCAGATAATTGATGTTGCGGGATGTCTTCGAACCGCATGACGCCAGCAGCATCACAGCTGCAGCTGTCATCAATATTGATAAAAATTTGCTCTTCATATCAGATCTATTGGACTGCAAAGATATTCATTTTTTGTCGAAAAGAAGTAAATTTGTATTTATAATTGAAGAAAATGGAGAATCGCAGACCTATAATATATATTTACACCGACGGCGCATCCAGCGGCAATCCCGGCCCGGGAGGCTATGGCGTAGTAATGAAATGCGCCGGCCTGGAAAAAGAAATGAGCGGCGGATTCATACGCACCACAAACAACAGGATGGAACTTCTGGCCGTAATCAAGGGCCTGGAAGCCATAAAATGGAAAAATGCGGAAGTCGAAATCTGGAGCGACTCGTCTTATGTCGTCAAGGCGATAAATGAAGGATGGCTGCGGAAATGGGAGTCCAAGGGTTTCGTGAAGGTCAAGAATCCGGACCTGTGGAAGCGTTTTCTGATGATTTACAGGCAGCACCACGTAATATTCCATTGGCTCAAAGGGCATGCGGGCCACCCTGAAAACGAAAGGTGCGACGCATTGGCGGTAGATGCCGGCGCAGGAGCATTTTCCCGTGGCGAACAGCTTCCGGCAGATACCGGTTATGAAGATTCCATAGCCGGAAACCAAGGACTTTTCGAAGCATGACGATGTCAGCATTGGAAAATCAAAACAGTTTCGTAAATTTGAGAGGATAATTAAAAAGACATATTGCCATGATCAATAATAAACTCACCGTCGGGATCACACAAGGCGACGGCAACGGTATCGGTTACGAAGTCATCATCAAAGCGCTGGCTGATGCCAGGATACTGGACGGCTTCACCCCGGTAATCTACGGTTCTTCCAAGATTTTCGGTTTCTACAGGAAACAGATACATAACCTCGAACAGCTTGACACTTACGTAATCAATTCTGCGAAAGATGCCAAGGTCAAGAAAATCAACATCCTGAATTGTCTTCCTGACAATGTCTATGTGGAGCCCGGCCAGGCCACTCCCGATTCAGCGAAATCCGCCATCACGGCATTGGAAAGAGCCGTGGCTGACCTTAAAAGCGGAGACATCGACGTTCTGGTGACAGGCCCGATCAACAAGAGGGCGATGACCAATGCCGGCTTCGGATTTACAGGCCACACAGAGTATCTGAAACAGGAATTCGGTGTGAAAGACGTGACTATGTTCATGATCAGCAGCCAGTTGAAGATCGGTGTAGTCACAGGACACATTCCTCTTAAAGATGTTCCGTCCAGCATCACCGCCGAGAAAATCCTTACGAAACTCCGTCTCATGAACGCATCGCTGAAACGTGATTTCGGCATTGCATATCCTAAGATTGCAGTTCTCGGGCTTAATCCGCATTGCGGCGACGACGGACTTCTCGGCGACGAGGAAGAGACCATCATCGCACCGGCAGTCAAGGCGGCCAACGACGTAGGCATCATGGCATTCGGACCTTACTCTCCGGACGGATTCTTCGGTCTCGCGAACTACAGCAAGTTCGATGCGACATTGGCAATGTACCACGACCAGGGACTTGCCCCGTTCAAGGCACTCGACTTCGAGGACGGTGTGAATTTCACCGCAGGACTCCCGGTAGTAAGGACTTCGCCGGACCACGGCACGGCATTTTCAATGGCAGGACGCGACGAGGCGGATCCTATGTCAATGATTTCCGCAATATATGCCGCAATCGACATTTACAAGCATAGAGCGGCATACGACAAGTTGGAAGCAGGAAAAATGCAGGTAAGAACACCAGAAGACAACAGACCTGAGCGCTCTGGAAGGCCTCAGATTGAATAAATTGACAATGCAGACGGAACTCAAGCCGGAAATACAGTTTCTTAAAGGAGTAGGGCCGAAAAGAGCCCTTCTTCTGGAATCCGAATTGGGTATAAAGACCGTCAATGACCTCATAAGGACATATCCGTACAAATACATTGACCGGAGTACGATCATTCCCATCGCAGATATCCGGACCGACAGCGCATACATCCAGGTGCGCGCCAGGGTCTTGTCCGCGACTGTCCTGGACAAGAGCGGCAATGCCGTAGACCCTTCCGATGCCAAGTTCAATGCCGTGAGCAGGCTGAGCGTCATGATTGCCGACGAAAGCGCACAGATGGAACTTGTCTTCTTCAAGGGCATTAAATACATGCTGGCAAAGCTCCAGCCGGGAAAGGCCTTCATATTTTTCGGCAAGCCGTCATTCTACAACGGATGGATGAACATGGTGCATCCGGAAGTGGACGATGTAGTTTCCAGCCAGCCGCTGCCGGCGGGCACAATGACCGGCGTATATCCGTCTACGGAGAAATTGAAAAATGCCGGCATCACCGGAAAGGTGATGAACAAAATCATGGCAGCGGCCCTGCAGAGCGTTTCCGGCACCGTCACAGAAACATTGCCCGAATATATATTGAAAGAGAAAGGGCTTGTCCCACTGGCATTTGCATTGACGAACATTCATTTTCCGAAGGATATGAACGCCTTGCGGAAGGCGGAATACCGTCTGAAATTCGAGGAACTTTTCTTCCTCCAGCTTTCGCTCCTGAAACAGAAATACATCAGAAGCCGGAACGAGCACGGAATACCGATGCCGAAAGTCGGCGACGCGTTCAATATCTGTTACAATGCATTGCCGTACAGCCTGACGGGGGCGCAAAAGCGGGTGATAAAGGAGATCCGCGCCGACATGATGAGCGGCAGGCAGATGAACAGGCTGCTCCAGGGTGACGTGGGGTCAGGAAAGACCATGGTGGCTGTCCTCTCGGCGCTTATCGCATACGGAAACGGATATCAGTCCTGCATAATGGCTCCGACAGAAGTGCTTGCAAGGCAGCATTTTGCAAACATCCGCAAATACCTGTCCGGAACAGGTGTAGAAATAACGATATTGACCGGAACCACCAAGGCATCGGAGAGGAAGACATTGCTCGCGGACCTTGCTTCGGGGAAAACGGGAATTATCGTAGGCACGCACGCATTGATCGAAGACAATGTCGTGTTCAAGAGGCTCGGGCTGGCAATCATTGACGAGCAGCACCGGTTCGGCGTGGACCAGCGGGCGCGACTTTGGCAGAAAACGAGCACCGGCGTGCCTCCGCACATATTGGTCATGACTGCGACACCGATTCCCAGGACATTGGCAATGACTTTGTACGGGGATCTGGACGTGTCCGTGATCGATGAAATGCCGCCGGGACGAATACCGATACAGACGGTACAGATAACCGAACGGCAGAAATTGCAGCTTTTCCATTTCATGAGGGAACAGATAGCCAAGGGGCATCAGGCCTACGTGGTCTATCCTATGATTTTCATCAATGAAAAACTGGATTACAAGAATCTGGAAAGCGGTTATGAAGAGATAGTCCAGGCATTTCCGTTTCCGCCGTACAAGGTAGCGATTGTCCACGGACAGCAGAGCGACGAGGACAAGGCTTTCAACATGAACGCTTTCGTGGCTGGACGCGCCAACATATTGGTTTCCACCACGGTAATCGAAGTGGGAGTGGATGTGCCCAATGCCACGGTCATGGTCATTGAAAGTCCTGAAAGGTTCGGCCTCAGTCAGCTTCATCAGCTGCGCGGACGTGTCGGACGAGGGGGCGGCGCATCGTATTGCATCCTGGTACGCGGCAACAAGCTCAGCGACGAATCGAAGAAAAGACTTGACCTTCTGTGCAAGACCGAGGACGGATTCGTATTGGCGGAAGAAGATATGAAGATGAGGGGGCCTGGAGATCTGGAGGGCACGCAGCAGAGCGGACTGCCTATCGAGCTGTCCATAGCGTCATTGGCGAAAGACGGGCAGATACTTTCGGATGCGAGAGACTACGCTTCGCATATATTGGAGCAGGACCCGGACCTGTCGCAACTGAAGAACAGGCCGCTGCTTCAGGAACTGCGCAAGGAGAAGTATTTCCGGCAGGACTACAGCAAGATAAGCTGAAACAAAACACACAGCATAATGAAAGGTTTAATCAAGACAGGCGGGATGACCGCATTGGCAATCAGCGCATTATTGGCAATGAACTGTACAAGTGAAGAAAAGTCGGCGGACTACATCGGACCGTCGCAGATCGAAATCAAGGATGGAAAAATGACTCCGGAGGCCCTTCTGGCATTCGGAAGGCTCTCGGATCCGCAGCTTTCTCCGGACGGAAAACACATCCTCTACGGCGTGAGCTACACCTCGATCGAGGAGAATATAAGCTGCCGCAATCTGTTCATAATCAATGCAGACGGGACAGAGCCACGACAGCTGACCAAGGACGGAAAGAGCATCAGCTGCGCCAGGTGGATTGACGGCGGAAAAGGCATCGCCTACATCCAGGGAGGGCAGATATGGAAAGCGACATTGCGCGGAATCGGCGGCAAGTCGCCGAAACTCGTGAAGAAGGTGCAGATGAGCAACGTTCCGGCAGGAATCGGCGATTTCAAACTTTCTCCGGACGAGAGCAAGGTAATGTATGTCAGCTATATACATAGCGACGTAAAGCAGCCTTCCGACACCGATCCGAAACTGGACAAGGCCACGGCGTACGTTGCGGAAGACCTGATGTACAGGCATTGGGACCACTGGGTAACCGAGCTCCCGCACACTTTCATTGCCGATTTCGGCGAAGGAATTTCCCCGGAGAAGAGCATTGACATACTCGCGTCAGAGGACAAGCTTTACGAGCTGCCGACGGAGCCTTTCGGAGGGATGGAGCAGCTGGATTGGAGCCCGGACGGAAAGTATATCGCATATTCCTGCAAGAAGAAGGCGGGCAAGGAATACGCTTTCAGCACGAACACCGAAATCTATATTTACAATGTCGCCGACGGTTCCTGCAATGTCATTCCCATGGGCGGCGGATATGACACCGAACCTGCGTGGAGCCCTGACGGTCAGCACATTGCATGGTTGAGTATGGCCAGGGACGGATATGAGGCCGACAAGACCAGACTGATGGTGGCCGATGTCGCCGACGGCAAGGCCGGCGCAATCCGCGACCTGACGGCCGGTTTCAAGTACAATGCTGCCGCACCTGTCTGGGACGACGACTCCAGGACCATTTATTTCAATGCTCTCGCGGAGGGACTCCAAGGCATCTTCAAGGCCAATGTCGACGGTACGATCAGCCGCATAACGTCTGACACTCAGTGGTGTGACTACAATTCTCCGTTTGCTGTCCAGAAGTCTGACAAAGGCACTACCCTTCTCGCTTCATGGTGCAGCATGGACTTCCCTACCGAGCTCGTAAGTGTTTCAGCCGAAGACGGTTCTACCGTTCAGATAACCAAGGAGAACGAGCACATCCTTTCGCAGCTGGCAGACCACAAAATGGAGGCGCGCATGGTCAAGACCGTGGACGGAAAAGACATGCTGACTTGGGTGATGTACCCTCCTCAGTTCGACTCCACAAAGGTTTATCCGTCTATCCTCATCTGCCTCGGCGGTCCTCAGGGAACTATCAGCCAGTCATGGTCTTACAGATGGAACTACAGGCTCATGGCGGCACAGGGATATGTGGTGGTACTGCCTAACAGACGCGGGACCACGGCGTTCGGCCAGGAGTGGTGCGAGCAGATTTCCGGCGACTATTCAGGTCTGAATATCCAGGATTACATTTCCGCAGCGAAGGAAATGAAGGCTGAACCGTTCATCGGCAAGATGGCTGCATGCGGGGCAAGTTATGGCGGTTATTCCGTTTATTATCTCGCGGGCGTGCATGAGAAACTATTTGATTGCTTCATCGCACATGCGGGTATTTTCGACGAGAAATACATGTACTACGAGACTGAAGAGATGTGGTTCTGCAACTGGGACAACGGCGGTATGACGGAATTCGCATACACTCCAGGACAGACAGGTCCTGCAGGTGACGGCATCACCTTCGGAGGTCTCCAACAGGCCGGTTCTCCATGGAGTTCTGCAGCGAAAGCAAAATGGCACTACACTCATTGCCCTGCAGACAATGTGACGAAATGGAACACGCCGATTCTCTGCATCCACGGCGGCATGGACTTCCGTATTCCTTATGACCAGGGCATGGCTGCATTCAACGCTGCACAGATGATGGGCGTTCCGTCCAAGCTCATAGTCTTCCCGGACGAGTGCCACTGGATTCTTAAGCCGCAGAACGCACTGTTCTGGCACAGGGAATATTTCGACTGGCTGGACAAATGGTGCAAATGACAGGTATTAAAGAAAGCGCTCTGACTTGCTGAGTCAGAGCGCTTTGTTTTGGTACCCCCAAGGGGATTCGAACCTCTACCGTCAGAACCGGAATCTGAAATCCTATCCATTAGACTATGGGGGCAAAAATAAAGGAACAGGTGATTGTTCCTCTTTGCTGACACAAAGTTAATGATTATTCCGCAATAATTTTCGCTTTTCTCTAAGATTTTGATTAATTTTGCCTGTGGTAGGGCGTATTGTATCTGCTACGCAAGAAGTTAACTTGCGGAAAAGACGTTAGGTTAGAGTATTTATTAAAAAATCATATAATTAAGGTATGAAGAAAGCATATGTATTTCCAGGTCAGGGTGCACAATTCCCGGGTATGGCCAAAGAAGTATATGAGAAGAGTCAGAAGGCCAGAGAAATGTTCGAGAAGGCCAATGAGATTCTAGGATTCAAGATTACAGACATAATGTTCGAAGGAACGCCGGAGGCATTGAAGGCCACAAAGGTCACCCAGCCTGCGATTTTCCTTCATTCGGTCATTCTTACGGCATGTTATGACCAGTTCCAGCCGGATATGGTAGCAGGACACTCCCTCGGAGAGTTCTCTGCACTTGCGGCAAGCCACGCCATCACTTTCGAAGACGCGTTGAAACTCGTTGCAATAAGGGCAAAGGCTATGCAGAAATGCTGCGAGCAGGTCCCTGGTACGATGGCAGCCATCATCGGACTTGAAAACGAGCAGGTAGAAGCACTCTGCAAGTCTTGCCACGGTCTCGTGATTCCGGCGAACTACAACTGCGACGGCCAGGTCGTGATTTCAGGAGAAAAAGATTCAGTTGCGGAAGCTTGCGACAGAGCCAAGGCAGAAGGAGCCAAGAGGGCATTGCCTCTGGCAGTAAGCGGAGCCTTCCACTCGCCTCTCATGGAGCCGGCGAGAGTCGAGCTCGGAGAGGCAATAGAGGCAACGGAGTTCAAGGCACCGATCTGCCCTATCTACCAGAACTATACCGCACAGCCTACACAGGGCCCTAAACTTATAAAAGAGAATCTGCTCGCACAGCTCACAGCACCTGTAAAATGGACCCAGTCCGTAAAGAACATGCTGGCTGACGAAGCAGATTATTTTATGGAGATAGGTCCGGGCAAAGTCCTTCAGGGCCTGGTAAAGAGAATTGCAGGTTCCATTGTGACCGTAGAAGGTCTTGAGACATTGTAAAAGAAAAACTAATTACATAAACATAAACGAATATGGCAAAAGAAAAGAAATTCATCACTTGTGATGGTAATTTCGCAGCATCCCAGATCGCTTACCTTTTCAGTGAGCACGCTGCGATTTACCCTATCACACCATCTTCGACAATGGCAGAGAACATTGACGAGTGGGCGGCCCACGGAAAAAAGAACTTGTGGGGCGAAACAGTGAAAGTTACTGAAATGCAGAGTGAAGGAGGTGCTGCCGGAGCTGTTCATGGATCACTCCAGGCTGGCGCTCTTACCACCACATATACCGCATCCCAGGGACTTCTCCTCATGATCCCTAACATGTACAAGATTGCAGGCGAGATGCTTCCGGCAGTATTCCACGTTTCAGCACGTGCGCTGGCTTCTCACGCATTGTCAATCTTCGGTGACCATCAGGACGTCATGGCTTGCCGCCAGACCGGCTTCGCAATGCTCGCTTCAGGTTCTGTACAGGAAGCTCAGGACATGGCTGCTGTAGCACACCTCTCAGCTATCAAATCCAGCATTCCTTTCCTCCATTTCTTCGACGGTTTCCGTACATCACACGAAATCCAGAAGATCGAGGCAATCGACGAGGACGATCTCAGAAGCATGGTCAGCACCAAGTCTCTTGAGAAATTCAGAGCAAGAGCTCTTACTCCGGAGTCTCCTGTTACCAGAGGTACCGCACAAAACGGTGACGTGTATTTCCAGGCAGTAGAGTCCAGAAATCAGTTCTATGATGCTGTTCCTGACGTAGTTGCACGTTACATGGGCGAGCTCGGTGAACTTACCGGCAGAAACTACCGTCCATTCGAGTATTACGGTGCACCGGATGCAGAAGAGATCATCGTGGCTATGGGTTCCGTAACAGAAACCATCAAGGAGACCGTCGACTATCTCGAAGCTCACGGAAGAAAATATGGTGTCGTTTCCGTTCACCTTTACAGACCTTTCTCAGAGAAATATTTCTTCAAGGTGCTGCCTAAGAGCGTGAAGAAGATTGCCGTTCTCGACAGGACCAAGGAGCCGGGATCACTCGGAGAGC
>ERZ780100.184-NODE-184-length-36250-cov-21.651416_pt1 | contig 36250 bp, 23 predicted proteins | sample MGYA00511573_ERZ780100 | MGnify/ENA primary metagenome ERZ780100 (study PRJEB29588, sample SAMEA2161876) | human gut metagenome | biome: human gut; feature: human-associated habitat; material: faeces | place: Denmark | collected 2008/2010 ...
ATCCTCTTGATTCCAGATACCGTCGATGTAAACGGCGCGGGGAGCAGCAACAATCTTGTAGCCCTCTTTCTCCAGATAGGCGAAAAGTTCGACATAGTTGTCGTACAGTTTGTCATACGGGCCGAAGACTTTCAGGCAAGCCGCCAGCGGCACGACCGGGATGTCCTTGAACTTGATAAGAGCGGAGTCGGTACCCTTTTTCGTGACCTTCTCGCAATACTCGATGTCGATGTCCTGCGGCTTGTATCCGCCGTGTTCGATGGTGTAGCAATAGCCGGGTCCCGGGCACTCACAGCCCAGACGGGCCATTTCGGGGCCGATTACCTCGCAGCAGAGGCGGCCGAGGTCCTCGAAAGAAGGGATGATGGTACGATGGCTGGCCACGGTGATGGCCGGAAGTGATTCAAAGTAAACTTTTTCCATTTTGTGCAACTTCTTTTGGGAAGCCACCACCGCCTTGAGCATCCGTTTCCGCTCCTTGAGCACCGCCAGCTCATCCTCACACTTGCGGATCTTTTCCTCCAGCGATTCCACCGTAGGGAAATGCTGGTCATCATCCCACAGGTCCCGGATTTCCTCCAGCGAATAACCCATATTTTTGAGCTGGGTGATGCTGAAGATTTTCTGCAACTGACCTACGGAATAATAGCGATACCCGGTATCCCGGTCCACAATCTCAGGAGTAAGCAGGTCAATCTCCTCGTAATGCCTCAGAGCCCTCACGGTCACTCTGCCCAGGCGGGAAAACTCCCCGATTTTCAACTTGTTTTTACCCATAACAATTCGTGCACTTTTGTTATTCGCCGGCAAAGATAATATATGCCGTAGGGTACGAGTCAAGAGAAAAATGAAAAAAGTTTAATAGAATGTTCGCATCCGGCAAATGCTTCACGCTTATTAACCCGAACTTACTTGTATATCCGATTAATCTCCTCCTGTGGATTGGCCAGGAATCTTCCGGCGTGAGCACCGTCCACTTGAACATAGTCGCAGGCGACGATGCAGCCGGCGTCTTGGATCATCGATTATTCCCTGAATGGTGTCCACAGGCCGCCACCAGCTATGGGCAGGAACCCATCCGGAACCTCTGCCCTGGCGTACTTCCGCTTCCACCAGAAGTACTGGTGCTCTGGAATGCCTTTCTCTTTCAACAGGGCCTTGATTGCTGTCCCTTTCTCCCGGGCCTCGCCCTGGATCTCTTCGATTTGTTCGCGTGTAAGCATGTCAGTTAGTATTAGTGGTGCAAAGTTATATGCCACTTAATCAAACTGGGTCGTACTTTATCGAATGCTTACGCACGGTAGGCGGACACCACAACCAGTGTTGATGGCAAAAAGAAAAGGGAATGACCAGAGTTGGCCATCCCCCTTGTGAATATCAGCGTGTTCGGATTATTTGCCGAAGACAGCGTTGATTACATGTACACCCTCTGTGTAGTTTGTGGTTCCATGTACAAAATTAGCGAAGTTGCCGGCGTCAATCTTGGTCCCTTCAACAGATCCGGATACTTTGATCGGGCTGGTCTCTCCAAGAGTGATGTTCTTCGTCTTACCGTTGAATTTACCAATCACAAGACCTCTTGTGTCCTCGGCTCCGCCGGAAATCACGCAATCCACGACACAACCGTTTCCTGTGTTGTGAGCGGCGTTTCCGATGTTTCCGATAAGGCCTCCGATGCCATCAACAGTTGCCATGGCGGTCACTTTTCCGAAAGCCTTGCAGGTCTCTATGGTGTTGCCTTGAGAGTGGAAACCGCAGAGGCTGCCGATAACGCTGGCCTTGTCGCCGGATTCGAAGATGATCTCACCTTCGTTTGTACAGTTGTCCATGTTGCCGGTACCTCCCTGAACTCCACCTGCGCGAACCTTAACAGTTCCGCTAATGGTAATGTCACCCTTGTTGACACAGTCTTTCGTGCATGTGCTTTGCTTAGCCTCTTTTCCTGGCCAGCCCACGATTCCGCCTACTGCTGAATTGGACTTTGACGCATCAGAGAACACGTTGATCGGACCTTCGTTGGTACAGCCTGTGATGTTCGACTTGATCTGTCCCACGGCGAAGTAATCTCCTCCTGTGATGCCACCTGCTAGAACAATCGCCTCATTTCCGGACATGGCAGAACCATTGCTGGAAGCAAGTTTCGCGTAAACCTCGCCGTAGTTGTGACAATTAGTGATGTCACCGTTGGACGCTCCGGCAATACCTCCGACATCCTGTCTCTTCACGTTTTCCGTTACTGAGTCAATAGATGTGTTCACAAGAGATACCTTGCCTTTGTTCACGCAATTCGTCACAGCGAACTGTCCGTTTTCATCATTGCCGCCGTAAGCGACAAGACCGCCTACTGAAGGTGCGCAGTTCTTCACATCGACAATAGTCGAAGCGCCGTTGACAAAGGCGCATGAGGCACTTATCGTCCCTTCGTTTGAGCAGTCTTTCATTGTCGCCTTGAGATATCCGGCGATGCCGGCGACGGCCGCACCCTTCATTGATGTCTGAGCTGTCACTGTGATGTTGCCGGTGTTGTGGCAATCGGTGATGTCGGCCAGACCTTCAGCGACAAGGGCTCCACAGATGACGGCGTCGTCAAAGGCGTCGGCGCTCATTGTGATGTTCGCCTTGTTTGTCACGTTGGTGAGCTCACCCTTGTTCCTTATGGCAATGATTCCGAATTCGGAAGCCGTCGGAACGAACGAGCATGACGCGTCAATGACAAGATCCTTGACGGTGCCGACTTCAGTGAACAAAGGAGCGGTTCCCTTCCAGTTCTTGATGCTGTGGTTGTTACCGTTGAAGATTCCAGGGAATGTCGCGCAAGTCGGGATTGTCTTCCCCGTAAGGTCGATGTCTGCGGTCAGGTTGACAACACTCGTGGCATCAGCTGTGGTTAGTTCCTTTCCGTTAAAGAGTTTGACGAACTCATCGGCTGTCGCTATGTCCTTAGGGAATGCAGCCTTTTCAAGTGTGGTGATGTCAAGAGTCTCGGAATATTCGGATTCCTTGCCGTCCTTATTGAGAGACTTGGCTCTCACGTTATACTTTGTCTTGTCTGTAAGGTCTGAAATCTTAAGCGCTGTCTCCTCTGTCTCTATTGTTGTCCAGTCAGAAGCGGAAGCGAGTTTGTATTCCACGACATATTTGACAGCGTTCACGCAAGGGTCCCATTTCAAAGTAATGGCGTCAGCAAGCGGAGTCGCCGCAAGATTAGGAATGCCGACAAAATCAGGCTTTACGAACCCGTAGCCGAGAACAAGTTGGACAGGCTCGTTGTCTTGAGCGATATATACCCAGTCAGAGAATACGGATCTTGGATAGTTGGCTCTGATTCTGATGTAATACTGGCTGAACTTTTTCAGGCCTGTGAAAGTCGTGGCGTTTTTGACCTTTACCTTTTCGTCGCTGTAAACGATGGTGTGGGTGACGCTGTTGTTGTAATTGTCGCCGTTGTTGAGTTCTGTGGTAAGCTGGACGGTCGCGCTGGTCGCTCCAGCCTCAATCATGCTGGCGTCGTCCCAGTAGACTGAAATGGATGTTTCCGATGAATTGTCTTCATCATAAGTGAATTCCTTCGGTGCCGGTTTGGATGAGTCTATGCCAAAGTGCTCTTCTTCTTCACATCCTATAAAAAGAGAAGATGCCAAGGCTACGGCCGCGAGGGCTTTAATGGATTTCATATTTTCTTTAGTGATTGTTAGTTGGAAACTGTAAATACTAAAATTAAGGCTATGCTTCTTAAGCACCCTTAACAACCATCAGAAAGATGTAAGATGTCACTCGAAAGTGAACTTTATTTCAGTTTGCCTGAGACAAAGATATTCAAGTTAAATGAAAAATGCAAGGCGGAGACTGATTTTTTTTGTATTTTTGTGAATCCTTTCAATCGTTTTTAGTCGTAAGTCTGAAATTCGCTGTGGAAGGTTACCCGGTAGGGTATCATGGTATATGCGAACTTATTTATGTCAAGTTATGAGGAAGGTATTAAGGTTTTTATTTGTTATTGTGCTGTCTGTGTGGGCGGTGGACTTGTCCGCACAGTCTCAGACCGTACAGTTTTTCGCTCATCGCGCCAGCCGTTTCGAGTATGATGAGAACACGCTCCCGGCATTCAAGGCTTGCTATGAACAAGGAATAAGGGGCTTTGAGACCGACATCAGAATGAGCAAGGACGGACAGCTTGTTGTGAACCACGATGAGACGTTCGCCAGATTGACTCCGTGCACCGGTGCGGTCGAGTCGATGACATCTGATGAGATCCGCAAGTTGACAACATTCCAGGGCAACAAGATTCTTTTCCTTGATGAGCTTGTGGGCTTCCTTTCGGACAAGGATGACCTCTACGTTGAGTTTGAAATGAAGGTCAGTCCGACATCAAGTTATCCGGAGGATCGCCTTCGCGAGTATTGCGACAAACTCTACAAGGCGGTCATGTCCAAGAAGCCGGAGCATTCCACTTATCTGTTCACGTCCAGCAGCAGAGATGCCTTGAATATGATGAGAAAACTTCATCCGGACGCTGACATGCTCATGATTTTCAGCAAGCCGGTTTGTGATGAGACCATCCAGATGGCGGAGGCTATGGGAATCAAGCGGATCGGGTGCAACATGAATGGTACTACGCGCTCCATGGTGAAAAAGGCAAAGGAAGCCGGTCTGGCCGTTTCCCTTTGGCCTTCAAGGACTCCTGAGGACATCATGCTGGGCGTGTATCTCGGTGCGGAGTATCTGTGCTGCGACAGGGCCATCGAGGTGAAGAAATTTTTGGACGAAAAGGCCACGTTTGTGAAATACAAATAGTTTTTTTGCTAAAGGGGCGCTTTAACAAAATCATTGAAGTTTAATAGTACTAAATATTCATTATTTAAAAACATTGATGCGAGGATAAAGAACCATAATAACCTTGTAAACCATTAGAAATAATAACCAAGGATTTCAGTTTGCCGCAGAATCTTGAACCTTGCTATAGGTTCTGGTAATTATTTTTATTGAAAATTTATTACGATTGAAATGAATCACATAATAACCAGTTCTTCTCCCGAAAAGGGGAAGAGTAGACAATTGTTATTGCTTACGAAAGGTTTGATGACGACCGTTATGGCGATTCTTTTGTTTCTGGTGCCATCTGAAGTGTTTGCTCAGAAACTCACTGTATCAGGTTTTGTCAAAGAGGCCGCTACCAATGAGCCTGTTCCGGGGGCGGTTGTAATGGTTAAGGGCACATCTGTGGGTACATCGACTGATGCGAACGGAGCGTACACCCTCAAGGCTGACGCCAACGCTGTCCTTGTATGCCAGCTTTTCGGTTATAAGACTGTAGAGGTTAATGTCAGCAAGAGAACAAAATTGGACATCCTTCTTCAGGAAGACACCCAGATGCTTGACGCGACTGTTGTGGTCGGTTATGGTACTCTCAAGAAGACTCAGTTGGTGGGAGCCGTCGAGAACCTGTCGGGTGAGGAACTTGAAGGCAGGACCAACTCCAATGTGACAAGGTCTCTTCAGGGACAGATCCCGGGGTTGAACATCGTTCAGGCTGACGGTAAGCCTACCCATCAAGGGTCTATCACCATCCGTGGCAATGGCACTTCATATCAGTCCAGAAAAAAGGTCGGTGGTGGCGCAGGCAACCAGAAGCACTCGATCGGCCAGGGCAGCAGCGCCCTTGTCCTCATCGACGGAGTCGAGGGAGACCTCACTACAGTGAATCCAGAGGACATCGAAACTGTCGCTGTCCTTAAGGATGCTGCCTCCGCTGCCGTATACGGTGCCAGAGGTGCTTTCGGTGTCATCCTCGTGACAACCAAGGCTCCGAAGACCGACAAGATTTCCGTGAACTACAACGGCTCTGTCTCATTGAACAGAAGAAACATCATGTGGGAGGACGAGCTTGTCACAGATGGCCTTCAGTGGCTTGATACCTTTGTTGAGTTCTTCAGGAACGACAAACGCACTCCGACTTCCTCCGGTTCTTTGCCTGGTAATGTCAATAACAGGTCCAATACCTATTCTGAGGCTTATCATGAGGAGTTCCGTCGTCGTAAAACTGATCCTACCTATGAGAATTACGGTAAGATTTATGGTGACGGAAAGGATGTCGGTTTCGGCGGCAACTATGCTTACTATGGAAGCACCAACTGGCTTGACATGTTCTACAAGGACATGAACATGACACAGAACCATAACCTCAGCATCAATGGCGCGTCAGAGAAGGTTAGCTATGCCATCAGTGGGCGTTATTATGGACAGGACGGTATCTATAAGCTTGGCAATGAGGACTTCAACCAGTTCAATCTTCGCGCCAAGGGTTCCATAAAGATTACTGATTGGTTGAAATTGACCAATAACACCTCGGTGTTCAAGCGTAAATATCACCAGCCGATGGTGTCAGGTGGTTCACAGCCGCTTCTCCGCCAGTTCGAGCATAGAGGACAGCCAATCTATCCGGCATTTAATGAAGACGGTACGCTTACGTTCTATGGCGCTTCTTGTATGTACGGTGCGTTTGAAGACGGTAATACTTATCAGGAAAATAACAAACTGGATATTATCACATCCACCACTCTTGATTTCGAGCCGATCAAGAACGTCCTGAAATTCACAGGCGACTTTACTTACAAAGCCATCCGTTCCACTCAGGCAAGAGTCTCTTGCATCCAGAGTGGTTATAGTGCCCCAGGTGCTTTGGAGACTTACAATAGTTCCTCTTATAAGTCAGACTGGCGTTTCAACACTGATTACATCTCCTCAAACATCGTCGGGACATACACTCCGAAACTTGGTGACAACCATGATTTGAATATCGTGGCTGGATGGAATCTTGAGAAGACGAACTATCGCCGTTTTTATCTTACCAGAAAAGACCTTCTGTATCCTTCCATCCCTTCATTTGAACTTATGGCGTCTGACGAGTATGGTGTGGAGGATCGTGGTCACGACAAGAGCATGGTCGGTTTCTTCGGGCGTGTGAACTACACTCTTCTCAACAGGTATATTGTCGAGGTGGCCGCACGTTACGATGGTTCCTCATTGTTCCCTTCATATTCACAATGGGGTTTCTTCCCTTCAGCGTCCGTAGGTTGGAGACTGTCCGAGGAGCCTTGGATGAAATGGGCCAAGTCTTGGATGAACAACTTTAAACTCCGCGCCAATGTGGGTTCCCTCGGTAACGCGACCATCGACCCTTACTCATTCCTGGAGCTTATGGGTGTGTCAAAATCCACAAAACTCATCAACGGGGAAAAAGTTCCTTACACAACGGCCGCCGCGATCATTCCTGACAACCTTACCTGGGAGACTGTCACCACTTATGACGTGGGACTTGACGCTGATTTCCTGAAGAGCCGTCTCTCGATCTCGGCTGACTACTATGTGCGTGATGTCAAGGATATGTTCATTCAGGGTCCGGATCTTCCTGAGGTGCTTGGTGATTCCACCCCTAAGGGTAACTACGGCGCTATCCAGACAAAGGGTTGGGAAGCCACGATCGGCTGGAGAGACTCGTTCAAACTCGCCGGTAAGGATTTCAATTATAACATCAAGGCCAGTGTCTGGGATTCACGCACTTGGGTGAAGACGTACTATAACATCAACGGTGACATCCTCAACTACTATGAGGGTAAGGAACTTGGTGAGATCTGGGGATTCAGGACCGACGGGTACTTCCTCAGCAATGAGGAGGCCAACAACTGGGCGACCGATAAATTCCACAAGAACGGATCCAACTTCAGGGCGTATGCCGGAGACCTTAAATTCATAGACATCAACGGTGACGGAAAGATTGACTACGGCAAAGGTACTCTTGATGACCATGGCGACCTTGAGCGCATCGGCAATCAGAGCCCTCGCTATTATTTTGGTATCAACCTTGGCGCCAACTGGAACGGAATCGGCGTCAGTGTCTTCCTGCAAGGCGTAGGCAAGCGTGACTGGTATCCAAGCTGCGAGTCCGGATTCTTCTGGGGAATGTACAACCGTCCTTATGGCTATCTGCCGAAGATTCATACTCAGGACGCTGTGGAAGTTGATTACTCTACTTCCAACTGGGTGGTCACCAACGCCGCAAGCAAGCCTTACTTCACACGTCAGGTGGCATACGCCGCGAACAGAAATGACGGCCCTCTTACGTTCGAGAATGACTACTACATGCAGAATGCCGCTTATGTAAGACTTAAGAACCTCACTGTGGACTATACTTTCCCAAGCAAGCTTACCAAGAAGATCCGCGTCGAGAAGCTTAAGGTTTACTTCTCCGGTGAGAATCTGCTGACTTTCTCTCCGATTTACAAGCATACCAAGATGTTTGACCCTGAGACCCTTGGTTTCGGTGATTCTGACTTCGGTGACAATGTTGGAGGTCTTAGCGGTGTGGGACAGGGATATACCTATCCTATGCTCAAGACATACACCTTCGGTCTGAACATTACTTTCTAATTTGAAGGAAGATAAACTCTAATGAATTTTAATATGAAATCAAGTATAGCAGTTAAATTACTTTTGGGAGCCGCGTCTGTTCTCGCGTTGTCTTCATGTCAGGATTTTCTCACAGCTGATCCGGTCAATAAAATATCAGCCGAGAATTTCTTCAGGACAGAAAGTGATTTGGAGATATATTCCAACGGACTGATTGAGGAATATCGCCCAAGCGGAGAGACTGTCGGCAAGGGTGATAATTATACGGATCTCATCTGCACCCAGACCTCGACGGATTTTTATCGTCCCGGCATTTGGAACTCTGTAAAGCAGACCGGTTGGGCTGTAGGGGACTGGAAAGGCATCCGCAGGGTCAACAAGATGATCGAAGGCATTGAAAAGAACAGAAGTCTCTTTAAGGATGAGGTCGCCAATCATTATCTTGGTGTCGCCCGGTTCTGGAGAGCCTATTTCTACTTCTCGAAAGTGAAGACTTTCAGCAATGTTCCGTGGATTGATCATGTCGTGAATGTTGATGATCCTATCCTTACCGCCGGCAGGGATGACCGTGAGCTTGTAATGCACAATGTTCTGGAGGATTTGAAATTCGCAAGCGAGAACATGTCCGCCGATCTGAAGACTTACAGTGGCGTGATCAACAAATATGTCGCATTGGCATTCATGTCAAGAGTCTGCCTGTATGAGGGCTCTTTCCGTAAGTACCATACGGTGAACCCGGCTACAAACAACGCATGGTCAGGACAGTATGAGTCTTCTGATGATTTCTTCAACGCCGCCGCCACAGCCGCCAAGTCTGTGATTGATTCCAAGGAGTTCTCTCTTGTTACCGGATCACCTGTCTCGGTTGCCGATGGTAAGGAGGTCGCTTCCTTGTATGACAACATTTGGAGGAGCACTGATTTCGGCAAGTCCCAAGAGGCCATCTGGACCGCGGAATATGAAGGTGGTGACCTTAACGTGTATAACGAGCTTACTTGGGTTGTGAACTCAAGTACGTACGATCAGAAGGCCGCCCCTACCAAGAACCTTGTGCGTATGTTCCTTAACCTTGACGGAACACCGGCAAAGCCGGATGTGTCTGTGACGAAGGAGTTTGACAATAAGGATTGGCGTCTTTTCAACACTGTTCACGGCCCGGGACACTTGTACACGACGTTAGCAGGGGAATCCGTCCCAAAGAAACTGAACTTTACATATACATTCAGCGGGTATCAGTTCAGGAAATGGAGTCAGGAAAAGGAGGAGAATTATTCTAAAGGAAGGAATGATAATGATATTCCTATCCTGCGTTACGCGGAGGTTCTTTTGAACTACGCCGAGGCCAAGGCTGAGCTCGGTCAGATTGATGAGACCATCTGGAATGAGACCGTCGGAGAGCTTCGCAAGCGCGCAGGTGTCAAGAATATTTATCCTGCATCCGCCGGTTATGTCGAGGATGCCTGGCTGAAGTCATACTATGGTGATCCAGCTCTCTCAAACACCATGCTGGAGATAAGAAGAGAGAGGGTTACAGAGTTGATCTGTGAGAACCTCCGCGCTTCGGATCTCAGCCGTTGGGCTTGCCAGAATCTGATTGTGGATCGTGGTACAGACAATAGTGGTTGGATGGGTATCTACGTGACCGCCGATGAGTATAAGAACGGCATCCAGTTCAATGGTGAAACGTATAAGTTCAATGCATCTAAAGTTTCTCAGTTTGCTTATAAAACAGGTACCTCAACCGCAGACCAGAACTTGACTCTCTCTGAGGGCGATCATGGATATCTTATTTACAATTACAAGCTTGAGTGGAATGACAGGGATTATGTCCGTCCTATTCCATCGACAGCCTTGACAAAGAATCCTAATCTTGGCCAGAATTATGGTTGGGAGGATTAAAATCTTAAACTATTATACATGAATAAATTACGATTTAAAAAGAGTTTATTCGGTCTAATGTCTGCAACAGCCCTCATGCTGGGGGTTGTTGCTTGCGGTAAGAATGGGGCCGATGATCCGACTCCGGACAAACCGGATCCGAAGCCGACTCCCGGAACGGAGACGGTGATCAATGGCACCTCGATTGAGTCCACAAACACTCTTGTCGGACTGATCACAGATTCCAAGACCGGAAAGGGCATCGCTGGTGTACCAGTCACAGACGGGTATTCCTTTACCACGACAGATGCCAATGGCGTTTACCAATTCAAGGCGAACCGGTATTGCCGCAATGTGTACTATACATTGCCGTCAGAGTATAAGGTGGCGTTGGACAAAGAGACCAAACTGCCTTTGTTTTACTCCACATCGACTATTTCCTACAACCGTCAGAACCGGAACGACTTTGTTTTGGAACCGCTTGATTCTCCTGAGAAGAATTTCACTTATCTGGCCATTGGGGATCCACAGTGTAAAACTGATTCCGACAGAGAGAGATTCCGTACGGAGACATTGCCGGACATGAGGAATTTCATTTCGACCTCACAGGCGAATGGTAAGTATAAGAATGTGTACATCATGTCAATGGGTGACATCACATTTGACAACACCGTTCAGTGGAAGCCAATGCGTAATGTCATGTCAAAGTTCTCGGCCAACGGCACTGATTACATTCCGTTCTATAATATGGTCGGCAATCATGACCATGACGCATCGACAAACACGCGGTATGAGTCAACGCAAAACTATGTCGATCTTTTCGGCCCGGTGGATTATTCTTTTAACAGAGGCGATGTTCATATTGTTGTGATGGACAATGTCCTTGTCACTACTACAAGCGGCAAGACCTGGGATTATGATGCTGGAGTCACGAGTTCTCAGCTGAAATGGCTGAAGGCGGATTTGGATCTGGTGAAAGACAAACAGAACAAGATGATCCTGTTCTGCGCCCATATTCCTTTCAGAGGAGGCGCAAACAGTGGCGGCGCCTCTGTGAACAAGGATAAGAATTATGCAGAGATCCTTAAACTTCTTACGGAATTCCACGAGGCTCATATCATGGTCGGTCACACCCATTATCCTCAGAACTGGATTCACTCCTCTTATGTAACCAAGGGTGGCACACCCGTTTACGAGCATGTCCATGGTGCCGCTTGCGGTGCATGGTGGTCATGCAATATGAATGTGAATGGCGCGCCTAATTGCTATAGCCTTTATGAGATCGAAGGGAACAGCATCAAGAACTGGGTTACCAAAGGCACGAAGAATGAAGTCGGGTATCAAATGCGGGTTTATAACGGCAGCCAGATTTATGGTGGTACGGATGGCACACCTTCAGGAAAATATCGGTACACATGGTACGATGGTGGTAAAGGAGGAACCGCCAATATTACCGCCAAGGGTAATTCAAATCTGAAAGGATCTTTTGTCGCCGCTATATGGAATGACGATGACAAGAACTGGAAAGTGGAATTTTTCCAGAACGGTCAGAAAGTCGGTGACATGAAGAGAGTTCCGTCCAAGGTTCCTGATATATGTGTTGTCTCATATTATTTCAACAATTTGGGTAAGAACACGACGACATGGACCACAACGACTGCTCAGCATTATTGGTACATTGAGGCTCCTGGCGGTGATCCGACCAAGGTGAAGAATTGGGAAGTGCGCGCCACGCAGACAATCCCGACCAGCGGAGAAGTCAATGTCTATTCCTGCACGGATTTGCAGACGGACTATAGCGGATTTTAGAATCCATACATAGGTGTTTTGGAACGGGGAGATTTCCCCGTTCTTTTTTGAGTACTATTTGCTTCGAGAATACAGATGATGAGAATATACAGAAATATTGCATTCTTGATTGTAGCGATGACGTTCATGTCTGCGTATGTGGCCGATGCTATGAAACTGAACGGCACTCGCATAGACAAGAAAAACAATCTCTTTGGTTTGGTCAAGGACTCCCGGACAGGGAAGGGCATCGCGGGGGTGCCGGTGACGGACGGGTACACTTTCACGGTGACGGACAGGAACGGGGTTTACCAGTTTGTGGCGGACGAGAAGTGCAGGAATGTGTACTACACGCTTCCGGCGGAGTACAAGACGGCGCTGGATCCAGTCACGAAACTTCCTCTGTTCTATTCCACGACCCCGATTGACAGGAGCCGGCAGAACAGGAACGATTTCGTGCTGGAGCCGCTTGACGCTCCCGAGAAGGATTTTACTCTGGTGATGATCGGGGATCCTCAGTGCAAGACGGACTCTGATGTCCACAGGTTCGAGACTGAGACGCTTCCGGATCTCAATAGATTCATGTCCGAGTCACAGGCCAAGGGAAAGTACTTGAATGCCTACGCTGTCACCCTCGGCGACCTGACGTTTGACAACACGGTGCAGTGGGGGCCGATGCACAAGGCCCTCTCGGGGTTCGCGCTGGAGTCTGGGGATTATCTCCCGATCTACAACTGTGTCGGCAACCACGACCATGACGCGGCCTGCGTTGATGACTACACGGCCACACAGACCTACGTCGACCTCTTCGGCCCCACGGACTACTCGTTCAACAGAGGAGACGTTCACTTTGTGGTTATGGACGACGTGGCTGTTACGACGACCAACGGCAAGACCTGGAAATATGCCGACAACATTTCCGACCGGCAGCTGGAATGGCTCAAGTCAGACCTTGCCCTTGTGAAGGACAAGGAGGAAAAGATGATTGTCTTCTGCGCCCACATCCAGTTCCGTCACAACGCCGACAAGGACAACCCGGACAAGATCAAGAACATGGCCGCAGCAATGGACTGCCTTACGGACTTCCACGAGGCGCACGTGATGATCGGTCACACGCATTACGCGCAGAATTTCATCCATCATGACTATATCACGAAGGGAGGCACTCCCGTTTACGAGCATATTCATGGAGCGGCCTGCGGCGCTTGGTGGAGCTGCAACCTCAACCTTGTCGGCTCTCCGAACGGCTACAGCGTTTACGAAGTCTCCGGGAAGACGATGAAAAACTGGCTGGCGAAAGGTACAGGCGAGTCGCCTGATCTCCAGATGCGTGTCTATGACGGCAACCAGATCTACGGCGGAGCGGAAGGTCATCCTTCCGGTGAGTATGAATATTCATGGACGGAAGGCGGCATCGGCCCGAAAGGCGCCCAGGCGCCGGGTTTCTCCGGACTCAAGGGCTGCTTCGTGGCATCCATCTGGAACAGCGACGAGGACAACTGGAAAGTCGAACTCTTCCAGGACGGGAAAAAGGTCGGAGACTTCAAACAGGTTCCTTACGAAATCGGGGATGTCTGCGCCATCTCGTTCTTCTACAATGACTTGGGACGCAAGACGGCGACATGGTCACGCAGCACGCCGCAGTACTATTGGTACATAGAGGCTCCGGGTGGCGATCCGACCAAGGTTCAGAACTGGGAGGTGCGCGCCACGCAGACCATCCCGGGCGGCGGAGTGGTCAATGAATATAAATGCTCCACGCTTCAGACGGACTATTCCGGATTCCGAAACGTGGAGTAAGGTCAGCGAATATCCCTCTTCTAGAAATCTATGGCGGCCCGCATTTCAGGGATGGTCTCGGAAAGAGCCATCCCTTTTATATAGATTCCCGCGGTGCCGCCTACGAATATGTCGGCTCCCATTCCGGCCATGAGATTGGCCCTTTCATTGCTGACGCTTCCGTCAACGCTGATGAGGATGTCCTCGCGGCCGTTGGTGTCGAGGAATCTGCGCATTCCGGCGACTTTGTCCATGATCCCGTCCACCATCTTAGCACCTGCGGCTCCTGGGTGCACAAGCATCAGGGTGACCGTGTCAAGCACGTCAAGATACTCCTTGATGGCTTCCACATCGGTCTCCGGGTTGACCGCAAGGCCGAAAAGCCCTCCTGCCTCATGAACCTTGGCTGCCAGCGCGCGGTAATCTTTCTTGACCTCGATGTGTGGGGACACTATGTCGCCTTTGCGGACCGGGAACTTGCTCATTATGAGCTCCGGATCATCGACCATAAGGTGAACGTCCACCGGCATTGTCGTGACTGCCTGCATAGCCTTTATGAAGTCCGGCCCGAATGTGAGATTAGGAACAAAATGAGCGTCCATCACATCGATGTGCAGCATGTCCGCGCCGTTCTCTTCCAACGTCTTGATATCCTGCCCCAGGTTCATAAGGTTGGAGCACATCACCGAGACGGAAATATACCTATGTTTCATATTGTCTGTTTTTATTGAATACTCCACTCGGCTCCGTCCTTGGTGTCCTTTACGGTGATGCCGAGGGCCTTGAGGTGGTCACGGATGGCATCGCTGGCCGCCCAGTCCTTCGCTGCCTTGGCCTTGGCGCGTTCCTCAAGCACCATGTCCATCAGTCCGGAGACAATCTCCTGACCCTTGTCGGATTCGGCGGCGGACTCGTCCTTCAGGCCGAGGACACCGAACACGATGTCATCAAAAAGCTGTGTCAGAGTCTCCAAATCACCCTTGCTCAGTTTTAGTTCTCCAGCCTTGGCGGAGTTGACAAGGCGTACCGCGTCAAAGATGTGCGACAGCGCTATCGGCGTGTTAAGGTCATCGCAAAGCGCCTCATAGACAGCATTGAATATTCCCTTGACCTCCTCGGAAGTCGCCGGGCAGGTGTCAGGAGCAATGGCTGTGATGAACTCGCCGTACTGCATCGCGTCCACAGGATCGCCTTCCGTGCCCTTGGCCGTGTCAGTGATTCCGGCCGCCGAAGCCAGCGTCCGGAGATCCTTCGCGGCCTGCATAACCCTCTTCAGGCCTTTCTCGGCGGCCTGCAGTGCCTCGTTGCTGAAGTCCAGCGTGCTGCGGTAGTGCGCCTGGAGGATGAAGAAGCGGACGGTCATCGGGGAATATGCCTGCGCGAGTTTCTCGTGCTGTCCGCTGAACAGCTGCGGCAGGGTGATGAAATTGCCCAGGGATTTGCCCATCTTCTGGCCGTTGATCGTGATCATGTTGTTGTGGACCCAGTAGTGGACACCCTGTGTGTGGCGGCTGGCCACATTCTGGGCGATCTCGCACTCGTGGTGAGGGAACATCAGATCCATTCCGCCGCCGTGGATGTCGAACTCGTTGCCGAGGTATTTCTCGCCCATCACGGAGCATTCCAGATGCCATCCCGGGAATCCCTCGCTCCAAGGACTCGGCCAGTGCATGATGTGTTCCGGCTCGGCCTTCTTCCAAAGGGCGAAATCGTACGGAGCCTTCTTGTCGCTCTGTCCGTCAAGTGTGCGTGTTCCTTCACGGGTGTCGTCCAGAGTGCGCCCGGAAAGGATTCCGTAGTGGTGATCCTTGTTGTATTTCTCCACGTCAAAGTACACGGATCCGTTGGAGATGTAGGCGTATCCTGCGTCCAGAATCTTCTTGACGGTCTCGATCTGCTCGATGATGTGTCCCGAGGCTCTCGGCTCTATGGATGGCGGCGCCACGTTCAGCAGGCGCATCGCCTCGTGGTAGCGGAACGTGTAGGTCTGCACAACCTCCATAGGCTCAAGCTGTTCCAGCCTTGCCTTCTTGGAGATCTTGTCCTCTCCCTCGTCGGCGTCGTGCTCAAGGTGTCCCACGTCGGTGATGTTCCGCACGTAGCGCACCTTGTAGCCAAGATGCCTGAGCAGTTTGAAAAGCACATCGTAGGTCACTCCCGGACGCGCGTGTCCGAGGTGAGCCTCTCCGTAGACCGTCGGCCCGCAGACGTACATTCCCACGTGTCCCGGTTGGATCGGCTTGAAAAGCTCTTTCGTTCGAGTAAGAGTATTTGTCAGAAATAAAGGTCTCATATTCAATGAATATTATGTTGCCAGTCTATTCGCAAGTCTATCATGGCATCATGGTGATGGTGCTTGTAGCAACCTCAAATGTACTAAATTTCAGGAGATCCCCGAAATTTCAGTGATGATTTTAGCAGAATATCTTGAATTCCCGCTCAACCATTTTTGCCGGTCAGACGCTCGTAGACCGTCCTGTAGGCTTCGCCGACGTGGCCGTTGTCCTTGCGGAAGCGGTCCTTGTCGAGGCGGTCTCCCGTGGCGATGTCCCAGAAGCGGGCGCTGTCCGGAGTGATGTCGTCGCTCATCACGAGACTGCCGTCACAGAGGTGGCCGAACTCTATCTTGAAGTCCACCAGCGTGATGCCGATCTCCTTGAAGACCGGGGTCAGGATGCTGTTGACCTGCTTTGTCAATGAATATATCCGCTCAAGTTCTTCCTTGCTCACGAGGCCGAGGGCGACGGCGTGGTAGTCGTTGATGATCGGGTCACAGAGGATGTCCGACTTGTAGCAGAGGTCGTAGACCGGCTCCTTAGGCACGATACCTTCCTCCAGCCCAAGCCTCTGGGCCATCGAGCCGGCGATCACATTCCTGACGATCACCTCCATCGGGATCACCTGTGATTTCCAGCAAAGCTGCTCAGTGTCAGAGATCTGCTCGATGAAATGCGTAGGCACTCCACCTTTCTGCAACAGTCTGGAGATCTCGCATGAAATCCCGTTGCAGTAGATCCCCTTGTCCTTGATCACCGCCTTCTTGATCTTGTTGAACGCCGTGATCTCATCCGTGAAATGTATGATCACCTTCTGCGGGTCATCCGTCTCGAAAATCTTGATGGACACCCCATCGTGAATTATATTCCTCTTCATTTATTATTAATATATTCTTTTGCCGCAGTTGCCATATGTCGCTTCGGCGACCGACGCTCCGCGCCCTGTACGGGTAAAGGGTCGCCGAAGCGACATATGGCAACCGCTCTCCGCGCCTTCTACTATGCAGCCTCAGCAAAGTAACTACCCGATAAAATACCTGACGGCGTTCTCGAACAGCGGCTGCTCGAGGTCGGCCTCGATGTTTTTCAGCAGGTTCCTCTCGTACCTCTCGCTGTGACCCATCTTTCCGAGTATCTGCCCGTTGCGGCTGATGATGCCCTCGATGGCATAGTAAGATCCGTTCGGATTGTAAGGCGACTCCATCGTAGGCTCGTCCGTCAGCGGATCAACGTACCGGAACGCCACCTGCCCGTTGGCGAACAACTCACGCGCGAGTTCCTCGCTGACCACAAACTTGCCCTCGCCGTGGCTTACAGGGATAGTATATTCATCACCGATTGCCATCCCCTTGAGCCAAGGAGAGTTTGTGGAAGCCACACGGGTCGTCACCATCTGCGAGATGTGCCTGTTGATGTCATTGCGGAACAGAGTAGGGGAGTCTTTGGTCACCTTCCCGAGCTCACCGTAAGGCAGCAGACCCGACTTCACAAGTGCCTGGAAACCATTGCATATTCCTAAAATCAGACCACCACGGGACAGCAGTCCCTCGATCGCCTCCGCGATGTCCTTGTTGTTCAGCACGTTCGCTATGAATTTGCCGCTTCCGTCCGGCTCGTCACCGGCGGAGAAGCCACCGCTGAGCATCAGGATCTGACAATCCTCGATGTTCTTCTTCATCTGGGCGATTGACTCGAACACATCCTTGTCCGAAAGGTTGCGGAACACGGACGTGCGGATCTCGGCTCCCGCCTTGCGGAAAGCTTTCGCCGAATCGTAGTCGCAGTTTGTGCCCGGGAACACAGGAAGGTAGGCGATAACCTTATCGACCTTCGGTCCCTTATATTCAAGATCCGCCTTCTTTGCCTTGAACGGCTTCACACCCTCCATGCCCTTAGGCAGCAGCCTCTTGAAGTCTGGCTTGCTGACTGCGGGGTAAACCTTCTCGAAGAGCGACGCGTTGAAATCCATCATCTCGAAGATGGAAAGTTTGGTCCCGTTCACACGGACGTTGCCGTCCTCACCGGAAGTTACGGTGCCGATCTCGACCGCGTTCTCGAAATCAAGCGCGCTGCCGTCGGTCTCCACCACGATGGAACCATAGCTTAGATTGAACAGCTCGTCCTCCGAAAGGTTGACGTCGAACCCGAACGCGTTGCCGAAGCTCATCTTGCAAAGCGCCTCTGCCACTCCACCGAATCCTACCGCCCAACCGGCCACGATCGTGCCGTCCTCTATCTTTTCCTGAATATGATTCCAGTTCCTCTTGAGCTGCTCCGTGTCAGGCATCCTGTCAGCGAGCGGAGTATGCTTCACGAGGTAGAGGCGGTCTCCCTCCCATTTGAGTTCCGGAGAGATCACCTTGTCAGCCTTTACCGGAGTGATACCGAACGCGATAAGGGTCGGCGGTACGTGGATTGTCCCGTCCTCGGTCTCGAAGGATCCACTCATCGAATCCTTGCCTCCAATGGAAGCCAGCCCAAGCTCCTTCTGCATCTTCAGAGCGCCGAGCAGAGCCGCCGTCGGCTTGCCCCATACCTTCGGATCAGCTGTCATCCTTTCAAAATATTCCTGGCAAGAGAATCTCATTGTCTCCCAATGGCCTCCCGCCGCCACGACCTTGCTGCAAGCCTCGATGAATGAATATGCCGCACCGTGGTAAGGGCTCCAGTCGCAGATGTCAGGGTTAAAGCCGAACGCCATCATGCTGGCTGTGTCGGTATAACCCTTGACCGGAAGTTTCTGCACTGAGACCTGGGTCTCGGTGGTCTGTAGCTCGCCTCCGAACGGCATCAGCACGGTGGAACGGCCGATGGTGGAGTCGAACATCTCTATAAGGCCTTTCTGGCAGGTCACGTTCGGATCCTGCAGGTTGGCGAACATTCTCTCTTTCAGGTTCTTGCCCGGAACGTCGCGGAAGAACGGATCCCTGTCCTCGACCGCTCCGATAGTGGCCTTTGAATAATGCTTCGCACCGGCGCTGTCGATGAACGCTCTGGTGAGATCCACAACGACCTTGTCGCCGTAGAACATCCTCATTCTGGCGGTGTCGGTGACCTCGGCCACGTGCGTCACCTCGATATTCTCTGAATGGCAAAGCGCCTTGAATTCCTCCTCGTCCTTGGCTTCCACTACGACGGCCATACGCTCCTGGGACTCGCTGATGGCCAGTTCCGTGGAGTTCATTCCGCTGTATTTCACCGGAACACGGTCAAGGTAGATGTCCAGCCCGTCGGCAAGCTCACCGATGGCGACACTCACTCCGCCGGCTCCGAAGTCATTCGATTTCTTTATCAGTCTCGTGACCTCAGGCCTTCTGAAAAGCCTTTCCAACTTTCTCTCCTCCGGAGCGTTACCCTTCTGGACCTCACTTCCGCAAGTCTCAAGGGACTCCTCTGTGTGTTCCTTTGAGGAACCTGTCGCACCGCCGATTCCGTCGCGTCCGGTGCGTCCGCCGATCATCAGCACGACATCCCCGGCCTTAGGGCTTTCCCTTCTCACGTCCCCGGCCTTCACCGCTCCGACAACCGCTCCGACCTCCATTCTCTTGGCCGTGTAGCCCTCGTGGTAGATCTCGCGGACGTGGGTTGTCGCAAGACCGATCTGATTGCCGTAGGAGGAATATCCCTGGGCGGCCTTCCTGGTGATGACCTTCTGCGGGAGCTTGCCCGGAAGTGTCTCGCTGACAGGTTTGTAGATGTCGCCGGCACCGGTGACACGCATCGCCTGATAGACGTAGGAGCGTCCTGAGAGCGGATCCCTGATGGCTCCGCCCAGGCAGGTGGCGGCCCCGCCGAACGGCTCGATTTCCGTAGGGTGGTTGTGGGTCTCGTTCTTGAACATCAGCAGCCATCTCTCGGTCTGCCCGTCCACATCCACATCTATGAATATGCTGCACGCATTGTTCTCCTCGCTGACCTCCAAGTCATCCAGCAAACCGTTCTTCCTGAGGTATTTCGCCCCGATTGTGGCCATATCCATCAGGTTCAGTCCCTTCTTCTCGCGGCCTGTCTCCGAGCGCATCCTCAGGTACAGGGCCATCGTCCCGTCGATGTCCTCCTTGATGAAGGAATCCTCCACGTCGATGCTTTCCAATTCCGTTGTGAATGTCGTGTGGCGGCAGTGGTCGCTCCAGTAGGTGTCCAGAATCCTGAGTTCGGTCTCGTTCGGATCCCTGCCTTCCTCGGTGAAATATTTCACAACCTCGGCGAGGTCGTCGGCGTTCATCGCAAGGCCCATCTTTTTGCAATATGCTTTCAGATCGTCCCCGCTCATATTCCTGAATCCCTCCAGCACGGGAACCGGCTTGACCGCCGCGTGTTCCGTGTCGGCCAGTTTGCTCAGGTCTTTCGCACGGGATTCCACCGGATTGATGTAGTAGTGGCGGATCTTCTCAAGCGTCTCCTCGGAGGCGTCGGAGTCCACGATCAGAAGTTTGGAACTCTTTATGCTGATCCGCGCCGTGGGGTCGATCAGGTGCACGCAGTCCACAGCCGAGGCCGCCCTCTGGTCGAACTGGCCCGGCAGGTACTCGACAGCGATGTACTTCGCTCCGTCCAGATCGATCGAATCTGTGACAGAGTCGGTCACAATCTCTCCGAAGACGCTGTAGCGGCTCTTCTCCAGAAGATCGGGCGTGAATCCGAACAAGTCGTAAACATTAAGCAGCCGAAGCGTTTTCAGCTCCAGCTGCAGGTTCTCGTTGAGTTCCCCCAGGAGGCTCTTTGCCTCCACCTGGAACTCCGGGTGTTTCTCCACGAAAATGCGGTAATTGGACATCTTTGCAAGTTCTTTTTAAGACTATCACAAAGTTAGCCTTTTTGCCCCACATTCACAAAATTTTGGGTATAATTGTCAACTGATTGTAAATGAATATATTTGTAAATGCTGCCAGGCGGATTTGGAGGGCACTGCTTTGTAAAATATTGAATGTCAAAAGGTGATGTTACACCTTCTGACATTCAATGAATTGCGGATTTGTGCCTGGCGTCAGAGCGATGTGGCCTCAGAGATGTGGCTTTTAGTTAAGCCATTTTAGTCAATCCACTGGCTGAAGAAACGCCAGATTTCGGAGCAGGTGTCCATGTCCTTGTCGGACCAGGAATGGTTGCCGCCTTCGACTTTGTAGAGCCAGACTTCGGTGGGTCTGCCGCCTTTCACCGCCGGCCTGCCGGCCTTGAACTGATAGAGGGTGACCTGGTTACGACCCTCGCGGCGAGGAAGCTCGGTGACATATTCCTCGGTACAACCGTTAACAGCGATGATTCTGCTGACCGCCGCCGGAACGGGAATATACGCTCCCCAGCCACCTTTGTTCTCTGGGTCGCCGAGCCATTCGGAAGTGTGGTCCTGTGTGCCGTGAACCTCCATGAAAGGAAGCGGATGCTTGTAGGAATATTCAGTCTCCATCCAGTTGAACTGCAGTCCTGCGATCGAGGCCATGGCCTTGAAGGCCTTCGGAGCACGCATCGCGATCAGGTAGATGATGTCGCCGCCGTTGGACATTCCGGTGAGGAATGTATTCTTTGGACTGAGATCGAATCTCTTCTGGAGTTCTTTGGAAAGGGCGATGAGGAACTTTACATCATCGGTCTTCATTCCTTCCTGTGAAGGGTAGCGGACATTCCAGCCCGGTTTACCTTTCGGATCCTTTATTCCCTGAGGGTAGCAGACAGCGAATCCGTTCTTGTCGGCGACATCCATCATCGCTTTCTTTCCCTTGAGGGCCGAGCCGCCGTAGCCGTGCAGGACTATCACGAGAGGAGCCCCGGCCTTCAATCCTTCCGGACGGTAGAGGTAATATTCCCGCTCAAGTCCTTGATTTTTCATTTTGTAACGCTCGCACCGTTCCTTTACTGAATATTCCTGTGCCGGACTTTCGCTGGAAGATAAGGACGCTTCGACAGGCTCAGCGTCCGGTTGGCTTGGTACCAGGTTATCGGTCGCTTCGGCAGGGACTGCGTCCGGTTGGCTTATGACTTGATATAAGGTGTACTTGTCTGTCCGGTCGCTGAGCTTGTCGAAGCGACTGTCTATCGTATTGCCATACCCATTGCTTCCCAAAGCGCTGCCAATGGCCAGGAGCGCCGCGATGATCGTGGAGGATAACATGCTGATTGATTGGCTTTTAATGAATATCCTCCCGTCGGATATGGCGGGAGGATAATGTTTATTATTCTGATTTACAAGTTGTTAGCCTCCACGCACTATTTGTTCTCGGCAGCCTCAACGGCCTTGAAATAGCGGTAAGAGTTGACCTTGAGCTCACCGGCGGCCGGCTCGTCAAGCACAACGACACCATTCTCGTGCAGCTGAAGGGCAGAGAGGGTGACATAGTGGCTTACAGGTCCCTCGATGGCGTCCTTGACAGCCTTGGCCTTCTTGCCGCCGAAAGCGAGGACGAGAACCTCCTTGGCACCACACACTGTGGCGACACCGACTGACATGGCCTGTTTAGGAACCTTGTTCACATCGTTGTCGAAGAAACGGGAGTTTACCTCGAGAGTGTCCTGGGTGAGGGTCATGACCCTTGTCCTGGAGTTGAGGGAAGAGAACGGCTCGTTGAACGCGAGGTGTCCGTCCTCGCCGACTCCGCCGAGGAACAGGTCGATTCCTCCGGCAGCCACGATGGCCTTCTCGTAATCCTCGCACTCTTTGGCGAGATCAGGAGCGTTGCCGTTGAGGATGTGGATGTTGCCGGCCGGAACGTCCACCTTGTCGAACAGATTCTTGTGCATGAAGCTGTGGTAGCTCTCCGGATGGCTCTCAGGAAGCCCTACATATTCATCCATGTTGAATGTGATGACATTCTTGAAGGAGATCTCTCCGGCCTCGTACATTCTGACGAGCTCGGCATAGACATCCAGTGGAGTGGAGCCGGTAGGCAGTCCGAGTACGAATGGCTTGTCGGTCTTCTCAGCCTTTGCCTTGATGGCGGCGGCAATGTGGTGGGCAGCCCAGATAGAGCCTTCCTTCTTTGTGTCTCTGATGATTACTTTCATGATGATATTCTTTTAATATGTTATTTCAATCTTAGGAAAACTTCGATGGCTTGATATTCGGCCATTCCGAGTTCGTCATATAACCTTGCGGTGTTCTGTGTGCGCTCCTCGGCCCTCTGCCAAAACTCCCTCGGGTCATCGCCCGGGAACGGAACGATGTCTTTCTGGGAAAGGTGGCGGAAGATGGCGTGGCGCTTCTCGATCAACTCGTCCGGGCTGATCGGAACTGCCATGTCCACTCTCCAGAGCTCCCACTCCATCCAGGCGCCTCTGTAGAGCCAGATCGTGGTGTCGTTCAGCCAGTCGTTGCCTTCCTCCTTGAGCTGTTCGATGGCCTCAAGGGCGGCCTCGGTGCAGACCCTGTGCGTTCCGTGAGGGTCGGCGAGGTCACCTGCCATGTAGATCTGGTCAGGGTGGATCCTGACGATCAGCTCCTTGATAATGTCAAGGTCTTTCTGTGTGCGAGGCAGTTTCGTCACTCCGCCCGACTCGTAGAACGGCAGGTTGAGGAAGTGGACGTTGGTCTTGTCGTTGAGGCCGAAGCTTCTGTCCGCTCCTCTGGCCTCGCTGCGGCGGATGGCCGCCTTGATGGCGAGAAGCTCCTTAGGCTCAGGCTCACCAGGCTTCTTTGAGTCGATGATTTTCTTTACCTCGTCGAACTTGTCTCCGAATCCAAGCTGGTAGGCGGCGTCCATATGCTGAAGCACAACGTCATCGTGCACTGCCAGGTCACCGGAGGTCTCGTAGGCCACGTGCACGTCGTGTCCCTGATGCACGAGACGGATGAATGTGCCTCCCATGGAGATCACGTCATCGTCCGGGTGAGGGGAGAAAATCAGGACCTTCTTAGGGAACGGAGTTGACTTGACAGGCCTTGTGGTGTCGTCAGCGTCAGGCTTTCCGCCCGGCCATCCGGTGATGGTGTGCTGGAAGTCATTGAAAACGTCTATGTTGATCTTGTCGAACGGCCCGTAGAGTTCGATGAGATCTCCGAGGGAGTTCTCGAAATAGTCCTGCTGCTTCAGCTTGAGGATTGGCTTATGAACCTTCTGGCAGAGCCAAACGACGGCCTTGCGGATCAGGTTCGGTGTCCACTGGCAAGGACCGACCATCCAAGGTGCGACGAGTCTGGTCAGCATAGAGGCTGACATCTCGTCAGTGTAGAATGTGATGTTGTCGTGTTCCTGAAGCCAGGTTGCAGGGCAGGCCGGATCGATGTCGCCCTCCACGACTTTCTTTACCACAGCCGCCTTGTCCTCGCCCCAGGCCATAAGGATGATCCTGCGGGCGCTCATCATCGTGCCGATGCCCATCGTGATGGCGGTCTTAGGGGTGACGGAAATGTCGCCGTTGAAATTGCGGGCCTGTCTCTTTCTGGACTGGTATGAGAGCGGAACGGTGCGTGTGCGGCTCTTCTCTGACGAGCCGGCCTCGTTGAAACCGATCTGGCCGCCTTCGCCGACACCGATCACAAGCAGGTCGAGACCTCTGGCGATCTTGTCAAACTTGGCGCAATAGTCGGATACCTCTTCCTTTGAGACTGTTCCGTCAGGAATATGCACGTTCTCCTTTTTGACATCCACATTGTCAAGGAATTCGGCGTGGAGCCTGTGGTTGCGGCTCTGGACGGAGTCGCTGCCGTATGGGTAATATTCATCAATGGAGAACACCTCGACATTGGCGAAGGAGATCTTGCCTTCCTTGAACTGCTCTGTCAGGTTGCTGTAGAGGGACACAGGTGTGGTTCCTGTGGTCAAACCGAGTTTGAAAGGACGCGGAAGAGCCGCCCTTTCGTGGTCTTTGATGGCTTTGACAATAATGTCTGCCACCTTGTCGCTTCCGATGTTCGCGTCATCGGAAATCTCGGTGGTGATCTTCTCGTAGGAATGGAGAATGCTCTTAGGCAGGTTCTCCTCAATCAATCCACCGTCCTTTGGTAAAGAAAAGTGCTTCATTTTGTTGAGCTTAATAATTTCGTAAAATATGATATGTTTCGCCAGCCCGTTTCCGGGTCAAAAGCTCTATGTCATTTCCGCGGATCAACCGGCCGCGGACACCGTGCCAAATCACTACAATTTAGATGCCGCGACACTGAATGTGTCACCGTGTTCCAAATCTCCATATTCCAGCCCGCGCTTCAGCCAGGTGTAGCGCTGCTTCGCCGTCCCGTGGGTGAAGGATTCCGTCACCACATAGCCTTGCGCCTTCTTCTGGAGGTAGTCGTCCCCGATCTTCGAGGCGCAGTTCAGCGCATTCTCTATGTCTCCTTTTTCCAGGGACTTATACTTCTTGTCATCGTTCATCGCCCAGACTCCGGCGTAGTAGTCGGCCTGGAGCTCAAGCCGGACACTGATCGCGTTCGCCTCGGTCTTGCTGACACGGTTCATTTTCTGGTGGGCCTGCCCGAGCGTGCCCAAAAGATATTGGACGTGATGACCGACCTCATGGGCGATCACGTAGGCGTAGGCCAGGTCGCCGTCCGCTCCGATCTGCCGCTTCATCGAGGTGAAGAAGCTGAGGTCGATATAGACGCTCTGGTCGGCGGAACAGTAGAACGGCCCTACCGATGAGTTCGCGGCTCCACATCCGGAAGTGGTTGATCCTGAATATAACACCATCTTCGGCGGGTCATATTCATAGCCATACTTCGCGAATATGGCTGTCCAGACATCCTCGGTTCCGGCGAGGACTTTCTTCGTGAACGATGCAAGTTCCTGTTCCTCGGCGGAGAACCCCACATGCCCCTCTGTCTGTTCGGTGCCTTGAATCGAGGACACTCCCTCAAGCACGGACGAAGGATCCCCTCCGAGCAGCATCACAATCAGCGCGATGACGATGGTTCCGCCCAGACCCACTCCGGCCTTGGCTCCACGTCCCATTCCTCTTCTGTCATCCACATTCGTGCTTTCGCGTCTTCCGTCAAGATTCATACTAATTTCAGTGTTAGCTTAAATCACACAAAGATACTCACTTTTCCCGTAAGCCGGATTGGTTTTCCGAAAAAATATCAGGCGAAAAAACTGAACGCAGGCGCCCTCATGTCAGTTCGGGTCGAAATGTCGTTTCTGCTGAGTCAGAAATGTCCACCGAAACGGCAAACTGCCGGAGAAAAGAGTCTATAGCTCGGTTTGTCCGGTATAAATGCGCTTTACCGGACATACAGGGGGCAAGATTTTTTCATTGAAGCTTTTGAAGCTTTTTGTGGAATGTTTTGGAATATCGGAGGAAAATCAATAACTTTGCAATCCTTTGAAGCGGAAGTGCAGCGGAAGTGCGAAGTTTCCAAAGGAAAGTCTACTGCCTGAATATGCCCGAATGGCGGAATTGGTAGACGCGTTGGACTCAAAATCCAATGTCCCTTAAAGACGTGCCGGTTCGAGCCCGGCTTTGGGCACCCGACCGAAGTCTCCCTCGTTTTTTTGGGAGACTTCTTCTTTTTTTGTCAGATTCAACCTTACGTCTTTTGCCCAGTACCTTCGGGCGGTGGAAACGCGCGGAGGTGTCGCTCAAGCGTGCCGTGCTGCACCCTCGGGCGACGAAGATGTACGAAAGTGTCGCCCAAGCGTGCCGTGCTGCACCCTCGGGCGACGAAGATGTACGAAAGTGTTGCCCAAGAGAGCCGTGCTGTACCCTCGGGCGACGAAGATGTACGAAAGTGTTGCCCAAGGGAGCCGTGCTGCACCCTCGGGCGACGATAAAGTACGAAAGTGTTGCCCAAGGGAGCCGTGCTGCACTCTTGGGCGACGAAGATGTACGAAAGTGTTGCCCAAGGGAGCCGTGCTGCACCCTTGGGCGACGAAGATGTACGAAAGTGTTGCCCAAGGGAGCCGTACTGCACTCTTGGGCGACGATAAGTGTGGTTTTCGTTGCCGAAGGGTTTCCTTCATCCATACTTCATTCTGCCCTGCGCCCTTGGGCAACGGGAAGGCGCGGAAGAGTCGCCTGACTGTGCCGCGCGTCACCTTCGGGTGCGGGACAGTCAGGCGTCATCGTTCCCGGAGAGCTCGGCGCCGTCCCCTGCTCCTGTCGTTGGGAGGGGGCAGGGGGCCGGTCGCATGGTCGTGCGGCCATTATATCCGGCATATTCGTTTGATATTTGGAAATTTTTATTATTTTTGTCCTGACACCTGCCACGACGACACGTCCCGTGCCGGTGACGCAAGGCAGGAGCGGGATACAGACCGAAAGGGTGACCGATGGTCGCCAAGTTATTTACCAAAGCATCGCTGAACTCATAGGACTCACGAGACTATAACCAAAACATCAATCGATATGAGCGTTTTTACACACACACACACACACACACACGGCGCGCGCTGCTGACGGCTGCCGCCGCCATCCTTCTCATCACCTCCTGCGGTAAGAAGGAGGAGACGGCCGGAGTCTCATCCGTGGCCGTCACCCCGTCCCGGATAGAGATCATAGAGGGCGAATCTGCGGTGCTGTCCGCCAGTGTCTCTCCCGAAGCCGCGTCCGACAGGGCCGTGGCGTGGTCGTCGTCCGACCGGAGCGTCGCCACTGTTGACAAGGCCGGCACCGTCCATGGCCTCAGACCCGGCACCGCGACCGTCACCGCGACGGCGGAGGGCAAGTCCGGCACCTGCGCTGTGACGGTGAAGGCCAAGGCGGTAAACGTGACGGAGGTCACTCTGGACAGGGCCGAGCTGACATTGACCGAGGGCGAGACGGAGACACTAACGGCCACGGTGAAGCCCGACAACGCGGACAACCGGAAGGTGGCGTGGAGTTCGGACAAGACGGATGTCGCCACGGTCGACGGCGACGGCAGGGTGACTGCCGTGAAGGCCGGCGTGGCGACCGTCACGGTCACGACCGAGGACGGTGGGAAGACGGCCTCCTGCAAGGTGACGGTGAAGGCCAAGGCAGTAAACGTGACGGAGGTCACTCTGGACAAGACGGAGCTGACCCTGACGGAGGGCGAGACGGAGACGCTTACGGCCACGGTGAGGCCCGACAACGCGGACAACCGGAAGGTGACGTGGAGTTCGGACAAGACGGATGTCGCCACGGTCGACGGCGACGGCAGGGTGACTGCCGTGAAGGCCGGCGTGGCGACCGTCACGGTCACGACCGAGGACGGTGGGAAGACGGCCTCCTGCAAGGTGACGGTGAAGGCCAAGGCGGTAAACGTGACGGAGGTCACTCTGGACAGGACCGAGCTGACATTGACCGAGGGCGAGACGGGAACGCTTACGGCCACGGTGAAGCCCGACAACGCTGACAACAGGAAGGTGACGTGGATCTCGGACAAGACGGATGTCGCCACGGTCGACGGTGCCGGCAAGGTTACTGCCGTGAAGGCCGGCGAGGCTGTGGTCACTGTGACGACCGAGGACGGCGGGAAGACGGCGACCTGCAAGGTGACGGTGAAGGCCAAGGCGGTTCCGGTGACCGGCGTGGAGGTCAATCCGTGGGCGGTGACCCTGTCCGTACGCGGCACCTCCAAACTCTCTTACACGATCAGACCGGCGGACGCGACCAACCAGAATGTGAAATGGGAGTCAGAATCACCGTCCGTCGCGACAGTCGATTCCGAAGGCAACGTGCAAGGCGTCGCCGCCGGAACGGCGAAGATCTGCGTGACAACCGAAGACGGCGGCTTCAAGTCCTACTGCACCGTTACCGTGAAAAAAGCGGAATCAAAATTCGAGGTTGGCGGACTGTGGTATGAATATTATTATGCTCCAAACCTGGCAAGGGTGATTCCCGATCCTGACGGAATCAAATACGGCGGGAATATCTCCATCCCCGGACAGATTGAATATGGCGGGATCACATATTCGGTCTATCAAATAGGGAGCCACGCGTTCTACGAGTGTGCAGATCTTAAGTCAGTGACCCTTGGCGAAGGGATTGAATACATTGACGCCTATGCTTTCTATAATTGCCCAAATCTCGAAAGGATAACATTCTCCTCCACGATGAATTCGTTCGACACTGGCAATCCGGTGTTTGTACGCTGTCCGAAACTCGAGATAGTCACAACACCAAAGACCTCGGAAAGCCAGCGGTATTATTTCTACACCCACGACGGGGCGTTGTATAGGCACTGCTATTATTCAGCATATACCGGAACATTCCGCAAAGAGACAGAAGCACTCTCATGGCTTCCTGAAAAGACCACCGGCGTGTTCGCCATCAAGGATGGCGTGGAGGTTATTGATGATTTCTCACTTTCTTTAACGGGTATCGACAAGATCATCATCCCGGAATCAGTAAAGTATATCGGGCCAAAATTCTTTAATGACTCCAAAACCCCTCTTGAGATCGAGTTGAACTGGAGAACGAAAGAGGACATCGACAGGATTTCCACAATAGAGTCGGATCCTTCGGGATTCTTTTTCGTCCGCACAGACCGCTCAGCCGTTAAGGTTACCGTCCCGAAAGGCACCAAGTCTCTCTATGAGTCGCACTGGCTCTGGTCTCACCTCGGCGGCATCGAGGAGCGCCCATAGAGTTTCCATAGAGTCCCCGTAGAGTCCCCGTAGCGCACGACAGCTCCAAGGTCGTCTCGTGAGTGAGACGGCGCATTCTGCTCACGGGAGAGTCTTCCGAGGTTGTCTCGTGAGCGAGACGGCGCGTTCTGCTCACGAAAAGGTCTGCCGAGGTTGCCTCGTGAGCGAGACGGCGCATTCTGCTCACGGGAGTGTCTTCCGAGGTTGTCTCGTGAGCGAGACGGCGCGTTCTGCTCACGAAAGAGTCTGCCGTTATGCTTCTGGGCGACGAAGAGTGTGTGTTGTCACCGAAGAGTCCCGTCATCCTTACTTACGTAATTCTGCCCTGCACCACCGAGCGACAAAATGGTACGAAAGTGTCGCCCAAGCGTGCCTCGCTGCACTCTCGGGCGACGATAAGTGCCAAAAGCGTTGCCCTGGAGTGTCGTCTTGGAGTGGCGCGAGGAAGGATTCTGGAACGATCAAAGGAGCATAAATGGATGGTTTTGCTCTTGTCAAAGACAAAAACGCATACGACGGTGGCATTATATGGAGAAAATGCGGCCGTCGTGATTGGTCAAGGCTCCGGGGGTGCGTTTCAGGGGATTTAGTTCCGATGTCTTAGGCTTATAACTTATTATTTTTTGTATATTTGTGAATCGGGATGGCTTCGGGAGGCGAGGATGCCGATTGGAGGAGGCCTTGATTAACCATTTAAGATTCTGGAAAGCACTATGTACAAGAGAGTTTTGCTTAAATTGAGCGGAGAGAGCCTGGGCGGGTCCGTTGGAAAGGGACTAGATCCGGAGAGTCTGCGGAAATATTCAAAGGAGATCGCGCAGGCGGCGAAGGCCGGGTTGCAGATCGCCATTGTCAACGGAGGGGGCAACATATTCAGAGGTCTCCAGGGTCTTGACAAGGGATTCGACCGCGTCGAGGGAGACAGGATGGGAATGCTGGCTACGGTGATAAACTCATTGGCGCTCAGTCAGTTCATCAAGGACGAAGGCGTGAAGGCAGAGGTGTTCTCAGCCACTCCGATGGAACCGCTTGTACGCTACTATAACCGTGACAACGCCGTCAAGGTGCTGGAGGAGGGGGGCGTTGCCCTCATCGCCGGGGGAACGGGCAGCCCGTTCTTCACTACTGATTCCGGCGCGGCTCTCAGGGCTCTTGAGATCAAGGCCGATGTCGTGCTGAAAGGAACACGTGTCGATGGAGTCTATACCGCTGACCCAGAGAAAGATCCTACCGCTGTCAAGTACGATGAACTGACCTTTGACGAGGCGATGGCGAAGCATCTCAAGGTTCTCGACCAGACCGCATACGCCCTATGCAATGACGGGAATATGCCGATCATCGTCTTCGATGTGAACGGCGAGGGCAACCTGCTGAAACTGGTCAACGGAGAGAAGGTCGGGACGCTTGTCCATAAATAGTCTTGTTGGAAACGGACAAGGGTACGACCACAATAGATTGATAAATAACAATTAACACAATACACTATGCTTACAGACAAAGCGAAAGAAATCATCAGCGGAGTGAAGTCCAAAATGGAAGACTCAGTGCTGTTCCTTGAGGAAGACCTCAAGACCTACCGTGTCGGAAAGGCCAATCCGTCCATCCTCAACAATGTGACCGTGGATTACTACGGAACTCCGACACCTGTCCCTCAGGTGGCTTCGGTGACTGTTCCTGACGCCAGGACCATCGCCATCCAGCCTTGGGAGAAGAATATGATCCCTGTGATCGAGAAGGCTATCATCAACGCCAACCTCGGTTTCACCCCTTCAAACAACGGTGAGGTCATCCGCTGCCCTGTTCCGCCTCTCACAGAGGAAAGACGTAAGGAGCTCATCAAGAAGGCCAAGGCTACCGGCGAGAACATCAAGGTCGCTGTCCGCAATGCCCGCCGCGATGGAGTTGACGCTCTGAAGAAGGCCGAGAAGGCCGGAGAGTTCTCCGAGGACGTGCGCAAGGAAGGTGAGGACGAGATCCAGAAGGTCACCGATGCGAAAGTGAAGGCGGTTGACGAGCTCGTGTCAGCGAAGGAGAAGGAGATACTGACCGTCTAATGAAAGCCTTGAGGCGGCTTGAATGAATGTTCATCCGCTATTTTGGTATATTCATTAAATTTTTAGGAACATTTTCTTCCGATTTTGCTATCTTTGCATCGTTATGATGATGAGCACACGATTTTATTCTTTCGGATTTTATTTCTTTTACCGCGGCAGGTAGAGGACCGGACGAGCGTGTGCAGGAATATTCAGAAAAAAGGTAGATGAATATACGGCTGTCCGGTGCTTTTCCGGGCAGCTTTTTTTATTTGGTTGATTTCTTCACCGCTGCGGTGAGAGCAAGTCCCTCCCATAAGGGGAGGGTGACGTGAAATGATGATGAATATGACAAAAGTCGCGATACAAGGCTACAGGGGGTGCTTCCACGAGCAGGCGGCACGGGAGTTCTATTCCGCGCGAGGGGAGGAAATATCCATCGTGGAATGCCCGACCTTCGAGGGACTGTTCAAGGCTGTGGCATCCGGCGAGGCACAGGCGGCGGTGATGGCCATCGAGAACACGATCTCCGGAGGTCTCATCCCGAATTTCGAGCTGCTTAGGTCGAACCCCTACAAGATCAAGGGTGAGGTGTATATCCCCATACATCAGAACCTTATGGCTCTTCCGGGACAGGACATCCACAACATAAAGGAGGTTCGGACGCACTATATGGCCATCAACCAGACCCGTCAGTTTTTTGAGCGTAACTGCCCGTGGATCACGATGGTGGAGTCCGAGGACACGGCCAAGAGCGCAATCGACATCGCCGCTGAGGGCTTGAGGGGAGTAGGGGCTGTGGCTTCAGAGCTTGCTGCTGAGCAGAACGGGCTGGAGATCTTGGCCCGCAGCATCGAGACCTACAAGCAGAACTTCACCCGCTTCCTGATTCTGGACGACGCCATCACGGTTCCCCGCCGTGAAATCAACAAGGCGTCCCTCTGCTTCACCCTGCCTCACAAGCCGGGTTCTTTGGCGCAGGTGCTTACGATTCTCTCGTTCTACGACATGAATCTCACCAGAATCCAGTCCCTGCCGATCCCCGGACAGGAATGGCAGTACTTTTTCTATGCAGACATCAAGTTCGCGACCTACGGACGCTACCGTCAGGCACTCAGGGCGGTCAGACCTCTGATGGAAGGACTTAACATTTTAGGCGAATATAAATCTTCGATGTAATCATGATCATTGAACCGGCAAAAAGAACATCATCTGTTCAGGAATATTACTTCTCCCGCAAACTTAAAGAGATGGACGCACTCAATGCGGAGCGTGTGGCTCGCGGGGAAGACAGGATAATCAATTTGGGAATAGGCGCTCCGGACGGGATGCCGCCACAGGCCGCTATCGAAGCTTTGGTCGAGGCTGCCCGCAAGCCAGGCAACCACGCCTACCAGAGCTATAAGGGGCTTCCAGCGTTGAGACAAGCCTTCGCGGATTGGTATTCAAGATATTACGGAGTGACGCTGAATCCGGATGGGGGCATCCAGCCGCTTGTCGGATCCAAGGAGGGAATCCTTCTTATCTCTATGGCATTTGTCAATCCGGGAGACAAGGTGTTGGTTCCGGATCCGGGCTATCCGACCTACACTTCGGCATCTAAACTTGTTGGAGCCGAGATTGTCACGTACGATCTGACGGAGGAAAACCATTGGTGGCCGGATTTCGACGCTTTGGAGAGGATGGATCTTGAGGGTGTGAAGATTATGTGGACGAACTATCCGAATATGCCGACCGGTGCCAAGGCTACTCCCGAGCTTTATCAGAAGCTGGTGGATTTCGGGCGCAAGCACAGAATCTTGATAGTGAATGACAATCCATATTCATTCATCCTTTGCGGGAAGCCGCTGTCGATTCTGGCGGCGAAGGGATCGGAGGAGTGTTGCCTCGAACTGAATTCGCTTAGCAAGGCGCACAATATGAGCGGCTGGCGAATCGGAATGGTAGGCGGCGCTCCGGAATATATCGCTGAAGTGCTGAAGGTCAAGAGCCAGATGGACTCGGGGATGTTCAAGCCGCTGCAACTCGCGGCGGTCGAGGCGCTTAACCAGTCTCCTGAATGGTTTGAGGAACTTAATTCTGAATATGTCCGCAGACGTGTCGCCGCTGGTCGTATATTCAAGACTCTGGGGGCGGTTTATGACCACGACACCGCGGGGCTGTTCCTTTGGGGGCGGGTGCCTTCGGAATATGCCGGGAACGGAATGACGGCAGGGGAAGTGCTTTCGGAACGGGTTCTGCGGCAGGCAGGTGTGTTCATCACGCCGGGCTTCATATTCGGAAAGAATGGTAATGACTACATCCGGATTTCGCTTTGCGCCAAGCCGGAGGTGCTTGAGCGCGCGAACAAAAAAATAGAAAAAGTAATAAAGAATATTTTATGATAGTAGGTATTATAGGATTAGGTCTGATAGGCGGCTCGATGGCCATCGACCTGAAGAGAAGAGGATTCGCCCGGATAGTTCTTGGGGTGGAGGCTGACCCGGTGAACGCCGCCGCGGCCGAAAGGATGGAACTTGTGGACGAGATCGTCCCGTTCGAGGAGTGCGTCCGCAGGAGCGACATCACTGTGATAGCCATACCGGTCGGCTCCGCTGTGAAGATGCTCCCGCAGGTACTCGACATATTCAAAGAGGAAGGGAACGGGAAGAAGATCGTGATAGACACTTGCTCCACGAAGAGCAACATTGTCCGCGCGGCGCACTACCATCCCCTCCGCTGCCGCTTCGTGGCGACACACCCGATGGCCGGCACTGAATATTCAGGGCCTTGGGCCGCGATGCCGAACCTCTTTGATGGCCGCGCCTGCATATTCGCAAACACCGAGGATTCAGATCCGCAGGCGGTCAAGGTGGTTGAGGGACTGTATGATGCGTTGAATATGCGACCGCTTTTCATGAACGCCGATAGCCACGATGTGCACACCGCATACGTGTCGCATATCTCTCACGTCACTTCCTTTGCTCTGGCACTTACGGTTCTTGACAAGGAAAAAGACGAGAAGCACATTTTCGACCTTGCATCCGGAGGCTTCTCATCCACCGTCCGCCTTGCGAAGAGCTCCGCCGAGATGTGGACCCCGATTCTGGAGCAGAACAGGGACAATGTGCTGCACGTCATTGACACATATTTGGAAAAGATGAGGCTGTTCCGTGACGCTATCGCTGACTATGACGGCGGACGGATCACGGAACTCATCCACGAAGCAAACAGGATTAAAAAGATTTTGAGATAGTTATGGAACGTACACTTGACATCATCCCCGTCTCCGAGTGGGGATTTTTCGACGAGAGCATTCCCCCTCTCGTTGTCGCCGGTCCTTGCAGCGCCGAGTCTGAGCTGCAGGTGATGATGACCGCCAAAGGCCTTCACGAATTCGGCATCCATGTTTTCCGCGCGGGAATATGGAAGCCCCGCACCCATCCCGGATCCTTCGAGGGTGTCGGCACTCCCGGATTGAAATGGCTCCAGAAGGTGAAGAATGAATATGGAATGAAGGTCTGCACCGAGGTAGCCAATGAGAAGCACGTCTATGAATGTCTGAAATATGGCATAGACATGGTCTGGATCGGAGCACGGACTACGGCTAATCCGTTCCTCGTGCAGGAGATCGCCGACGCGTTGAGGGACACGGATATTCCGGTCTTGGTCAAGAATCCGGTGAATCCTGACATTGATCTATGGGTCGGGGCTCTCGAAAGACTCAACCGGGCGGGGATCAGAAAACTGGGCGTTATCCATCGCGGATTCTCTACCTCGCAGAAAATCCCGTACAGAAATTTTCCGGGCTGGCAGATGGCGGTTGAGCTTCGCACACGTTACCCTAAGCTTCCGTTCTTTGCGGATCCGAGTCATATGGGGGGCTCACGCCAGTATCTCAAAGAGTTGTCACAGAGGGCGATGGATCTTGGCTTGGACGGCCTGATGATCGAGTCCCATTGCGATCCTTCCTGCGCGTTGAGCGATGCCAAACAGCAGTTGGTTCCGTCAGATCTGAAGGCTTTGCTTGAGAGCCTTACCGTCCGCCAGAAGGTCTCCAATGACAAGGAATATAACGAAGGCATCGAGCAGCTCCGTTCCCAGATTGACATCATCGACGAGAACCTGCTTGTCGCCCTTGGTTCCAGAATGGAGATCTCCCGCAGGATAGGCGAGTTCAAGAAGGCGCACAACATCGCCATTGTCCAGGCCGCCCGCTGGGACAGCATCCTATCCTCGATGATAGAGAAAGGCAAGGACTACGGCCTCTCCGAGGAGTTCATCACAGCCTTTTTCACCGCCATCCACGATGCTTCAGTCGCGGAACAGAACAGGATTCTGGAGCGGTAGTGTCGCTGCCAGGTCGTGGATTGATGAAAGGGAAATCTCTATGGCAAATTTTGGTAACGTGCAAAATTTGCCATAGAGATTTCCCTTTCTTTCCCCTGTCACTCAACCGGTAGCCGCTGGCTCGCCCTGTCGAAGCGACTTTACTACAAAACCCTTGTCATATAATCTTCCAACCGTCGATGCGGCGGTTTGCGGTGGAGAAGTTCACGCCGATTCTGAACACTCTTCTCGGGTCGTCGGCGAACGGGCGGGCGTAGCCTTTCTCTTCGATCTGCGCGAGGGCCTC
>ERZ780100.191-NODE-191-length-35509-cov-6.968861_pt1 | contig 35509 bp, 36 predicted proteins | sample MGYA00511573_ERZ780100 | MGnify/ENA primary metagenome ERZ780100 (study PRJEB29588, sample SAMEA2161876) | human gut metagenome | biome: human gut; feature: human-associated habitat; material: faeces | place: Denmark | collected 2008/2010 ...
CAGCTGCCGTGCCTCGCTCGCCGTATCGGCACTTAGAATTGTGCGGTATTGCCTTTAATTTTTCTTCTGCTCACCCTCCGGGAAGATGATCTTATAGATTGGGAAATAAATCACCATCTGCACACCGCCGTTGATGACGGTGATGAGGACGTTGTACAGCGCAGGCGGGAAGAATTGCTTGCACAGCGGCACATAAATGCCCATCAAAAAGCTGCACACGATGGTGATGAGTACGAACGCCACCACGTACCACGCGATCTGATACCACACGTTGCCCTTCGACTTAAACGTGATATTACGCTGCATCGGGAAATTAACGCACTGTGCCAGGAACAGCGTGATGGCAAACGCCGCAAAATAGCCCATACCGCCGGTAGCATCGCCGGTGACTGGGTAGTTGAACACATAGGTGTCCACCGGACCGAGGTTCAGATGAATCAGCTGACAGGGGATGCTGCACCAATCGGTCAGGTTGTAGAACAGCCCCGGCAAAAAGGTCAGCAGCAGATATTGCAGCACCGTGACAAACAGCGAAAAGGCGTAGAATTTCACAAACTGTGCCACGAGCTTATGCTTTTGGGAGAAGTTTGTCCACCAATTATTTATCGTTTCCATAGCTCACCTCATGCTTGCGCAGACACGGTCAGCTCCGCGCTGTATTCGCCGTCGGAAGCAGCAATCGTCATGGCGTCGCCGTCCCCCATGCGGACTATGGCAAGAGCCTCGCCGTAGTAGGTATCGGTTTCGCTGTCCAGATAGCTGTGCTTGTTGAAAGGGCAGGCACTGCCCAGCCCCACCAACGTGCCGCCGCGCACCTGTACCTGAATATTGCCGCGCATCAGCGGCTTGGTGATGCCGTTTTCATCGGTGTAGCGCAGACGGACGTAGCACAGATGCCCCGTTTGTGCAGCAGGTTCTTCGGCATCCAGCGTCAGGCTGGTCGCGCCGCCGGCACTTTGCAGCTTGTAGCGACCAATTTCGTGATCGGCAGCGTCATAACTGACGGCTTCCAGCGTGCCACTCTCGTAGGGAATGCTGAACCTCGCAAGGCAGTCATTTTTCAGCGTTTTACTGCCCACCGTGTGACCATTCAACACCAACTCCACACGGGCGGCGCGGGCGTAGACCTCCACGTTGGCCTTGCGCCCCTCGCAGCCGGTCCAGCTCCAGCTGGGCATGGCATTCGTCATTTTCCACGCACTGGGGCTGTGGCGGTCTCCGGTATGGTTGACCGGGCAGACGGCGATATAGGGGCCATTGTCGGCCTCCAGCGCCACGCGGGTATAGAGGGCTTCGCCCAGCGGCTTGCCGGTCAGGTCGATGCGTCCCGAACCCGCTGACACCCAGCCCAAACCGCCGTCGAAGGTCTCGGCGTAGTCGGCGTACTCCCACGAGCCGACCATGACTTCGCCCAAGTAGTCCATGCCCGCCCAGACAAAGTCGCCCACCAAGCGAGGTTCCTGTTTGGCCAGCTCGCGGAATTTATAAGCATCGTTGCAGAAGGTCTCGCTGCCCAAAATCAACCGCTGCGGGTACTTTTTCAGGTCGTGCTTATAGCGGTAGATGCCGTAGTTGTAGCCTGCAATGTCCATGTTGGCAAAGGCGTCACGGGTCTTGACGTCGCAGCCGTGCAGGGTCGCGCCGCGTTTCATGAACTCGTCACCCAGCAGCCCCGCCAGATTGTTGAAGAACTGGCTGCCGACTGCCTTTTTCTTGGCGGCTTTCTCGCCGCGCTGCTTGGCTTTCTCGGCGCGCTCGGCTTCCTTTTTTGCCTTTTCGTCGCTGTACACGCCGAAGCCGATGGAGCTTAAAAAGTTGAAGAAGATGTTCACGCCGCAGGTCACCGGGCGGGAATCGTCCAGCCCGTGCAGGAAGTCTGTCATCTCTTTGGTCAGGGCGATGCCGCGCTTTTGGGCAGTCTCGCTGACCTCGTTGCCGGTGGAGTAGAGCACCACGCAGGGGTGGTTGTAGTCTTTTTCCACCATGTCGGTCAGATCCTGACGCCACCAGTCGTTGAAATAATCCACGTAGTCATGCTCGGTTTTGTGGATGTACCAATGGTCGATGTACTCGTCCATGACAAGCACACCCTGGCGGTCGCACTCGGTCAGCAGCGCCTTGGAGCAGGGGTTGTGCGCTGAGCGAATGGCGTTGTAGCCGTTCTCTTTCAGCAGGCGTACCTTGCGCGCCACGGCGTCGGGGTCACAAACTGCGCCCAACAAACCATTATCGTGGTGGATGCACGCGCCCTGGATGATGTACCGCTTGCCGTTGAGCAGGAAACCGTCCGTACCCCACTCGACCTTGCGAACACCGAACGTCTCGGTCACCTCATCATCGGCAAAGCTGACGCGGCAGGTGTACAGGTTGGGCGTTTCAGGTGTCCAAAGGCGGGCGTTATCAAGGGTCAGGGTAAATACGGCCTCGCCGTCGCTCTCCTGCTGCATGGCGGGCAGGTCGTCCACCGTCAGGCGTACCGTGCCGGGGGCGGTGGTCTTTACGCGCACCTCCACGATGGCAGGCTGCAGCGACAGAGTGCGAATTTTAACACCATTCAGCGTGATATGCGCGCCCCTTGCCTTCCAAAGCTGCACCGGGCGGTAGATGCCCGCACCGGAATACCATCGGCTATTGGGCTGGTCGGCGTTGCGGGCAATGACCCGCAGCTCGTTCTCCCCTGCGTGCAGATACGGCGCACAATCAACATAAAAGTTGGTGTAGCCGTAGGGGCGGAACGCAGCCTTTTGACCGTTGAGCCAGACCTCGGCATTATGGTAGACACCCTCAAACTCCAGAATGTGGGTGTCTGCCAGCTCGTTTTCCGGCACGGTCAGGGTGCGCTGGTATTCGTAGTCATATCCCTCGTACCAGCCGGTATTGGTGCCGCCCGCGCTTATAGCGGTGCGGGGTTCGGCCAGCATGGCATCATGGGGCAGGGTCACCGCTTTGCCGGGTGCGGTATCGCCCAAATGGCGGCACGTCCAGCCGGTGAGAAGTGGGGTTGGTTTCATAGTGGTATACCTTTCCTGAGATTCCAAAAGGCCTCGGACGCTGCACAGCCTCCGAGACCTTTATCACTTTACATGGCTTTATCTTTGCGCATGAAAGAACTGATGAGAAGTGCCAGCATACTGATGGCGACCACCACGCAGATACGCATGATCGCGCCGATTTTGCTGACGTCGCCGAACATCGCCAAGCCGAAGAAGTAGCCGACAAAGGTATAAACGGAATCCGTAATAAAAGCGCAGAGGGAGACCGCGCTGAGCGCCGGGGCTGCGATTGCCAGCAGGTCATTGTCCGTTACCAGCCCGGCTGCACCGGCCGCCACGGCCGCCACAAGTCCAATGTATACCCAGACGTTGTTGCTGCCGGTGTCGGCAGCATGCCGCTGCCACCAGAAGTAGCAAAAGGAACGATGGTTTTGCCTGAGAAATCATAACTCTCCAAAAAAGTGTTAATAATCGTTGGTGCAACATACCACCAGATAGGAAATCCGACAAACACTAGATCATACTGATCCATACCTTCCAGTTTCCCGGCAATTGCAGGACGGAATGTCGGATCGTTCATCTCCACACTGCTGCGGCTCTTTTTATTTGTCCAGTCCAGATCGGCACTGCTGTACGGCACCTTTGGTTTAATCTCATACAGGTCTGCGCCTGCCGCTTCCGAAAGTTTCCACGCTGCCTTTGCAGTCACGCCGCTTGCTGAAAAATAGGCTACCAAAATTTTCTTACTCATAGTAATTTCCTCCGTAAATTATGTTATTGAACTTATTATAAATGAATCTATATCACCTGAAATGTTTTCCATTTTCCGGACTTCTGCCTCCAGAAGAAAATGACCGCCCGAATGCTCCAGTCGCAAACCATTGCAATAGCAATCCCGATCACGCCCATTTTCAAAACAATTCCCAAGAGCCATGATAAAAGCAGGCGCACTGCTATTGTAGATATAACCGAAACATACATGGTGAATTTTACATCACCCGCTGCACGCAGCCCATTACTAAGCGCACCGGAAAAGGGATATGCTGCTGCATTAAACACGTTATGGATTAAAACCAGCCAGATCACAAGCCGTTTGGTCTCCGGCTGCAAAGCATAAAATTTCATAAAGAATGGGGTCAGAAGAAAAATCAAAAGATTCCATGCCGATGAAATCAGCAATGTGATTCTTGTCAATCTCTTAAAATAATGATCCGCAGCATCTGTATCCCCATTTCCCATACACTGTCCAATGACTGTTATAAATACGGGACCCATAGCAACTCCCGCCAGTGCAGCCAACGACCAGATACTTTGTGCAACGCCATTTGCAGCAATCTGGTATGTTCCAAAAAGTGCAACAATACTGCTTAATGCCACTTTTACTAACTGGAAAACGCCATTTTCCATTCCGTTTGGAATTGCGATTTTTAGAATTTGTTTCATGAAATCCACATTCCACCGAAAAATCCACTTGCAGCGATAGAACACTTCATTTTTTCTCTGAAAACAAAGTGCTGTAATCATCACGGCTGAAAATGTCCGAGCGATCAGTGAAGGGTATGCAACACCCGCAACACCCCCTGATGTCAAGATAGGGACAAAAAAATTCTCAAAAAAAGCAAAAAAATAAGCCCCACAAGGCTTTTCTGACAATTCTTTGAATCATCAGGGCCTTGTAGGGCTATCCGTTATCTTATGTTATCTTATGCTATTTTATTTTCACACTGCCTGTAATGGGGTGTTCTCCATTGTTTCCTTAAACTGCTCAACTGTCATCTTTGCTTTTGCCGCAGCACGCTCCAGCGGTAAATCACCCTCTCGAACAAGCTGAACCAGCATCCGAATCTCGCCAATTCCGATGCCTTCGATTCTGCCTTCCTGACGGCCTTCTTCACGGCCTTCGGCTCTTACGCCTTGACTAAGATTGCACACTTCAAGCACCTCTCTTTCCAGTTCTTCGCTCATTGCAACGCCAAACTCTTCTTCCAGAATCTTCTTTTTCTCCGAACCTGATCTTGTGGAAGATAACAGCACTTCCATAAATTTCAGGATTCCCTTATGATTCTCCGTCCCTGGCTTGCCTAAACAAATCATTACGACACTCATCAAATCGTAGTTTTCGGTTTCTTCCTGCGCTTCTCCAATCAACTGTTCGGGTTTGATGGAGTACCGGGTAAGCGTATTTTCAAAACCATCTGACGGCTGAGTACAAATCCAGATGGAGTAGACCTTACGAATCTTCCCATATTCAGATTTTGTAAAAATCGGACCGTGCTGTGCAGAAATCATTCTGCTACAATAATAGATTGCCCGTTTCGTCAATGGGTATCCCGGCTTGAATTTTGTCTGTGCTTCCACATTGATAATCAGACGAATGACTTCTTCCTGTTCTGCACTGTCCGCAGATTTCGGTGCGATTGCATCAAAGCGAACATCGTAGAACAATGTTCCCTCGGTCAGCGTAGAGTCCTCGTTGTTACTACCCTTGATTACATCTGTTGACTTTTTGAGTCTGTTCGTATCATCGACATGAACACCAACAGAGCCAACCTCCGGGGTTCCCTCGATGTATTTCTCAACAATATCATCTACGGTGCAATCGCTGTATTCATTCACACAGCCTTTCATGATCTGTGCCAGAATCTGTTTGTTTGCCAACAGCTTTTTCGCTGTTCTGTCATACCTCGAATCATACTCTGTCTGATCTATCGTGTGGGCAAGCTGATTTTCCACCGTGCCTTGTTTTTCCATCGGCATTCACTTCCTCGCAGTAGATTCAACAAGAGCGTAAACTCTCCTATCATACTTCCATCTTACCATAATTCACCGCCCATATCAAGCAACCAACTGTAAACTTTCCTTGCACGGAGTTGTCCATATTATTGCATTCTTCGCCACTGTTATATCATAGGCAACTAATTATTTCAGAACCCACTAATGTGAGATTCACATTTCAGTCAGTACTCTCCCGTTTTCTATCTGCATCGCATCCGTTATCTTAAACGAAACAAGTCGCTGCTGTGGAAAAGCTCTTCCGCTCAGCCGATAGGACATTTTCTTGTCCCACCCAGAATCCCCGTAAATCATGCGAACCAATGCCATACACTTGATTTCGCCGCTATTAGATTCGTCTGGTTTTCCCACACGATGCGCTCCTGATTCTTCTGCTCCACACGCCTGTACAGCTATCTGTTTCATTTTACGATTATACAGAAACCGATAGTGTGACGGCCATTCTAACGCTTCCAGCGTTTTTCTGAAGACCGTGATTCGTCCCTCTTCCTCGCAGAAACTCATGCCAAGTCCTGCCTGTTGCTCCGTTTTCTGTTCTGTTTTTTGCATATTGCTCACCTCCCGCAAATGGACAGACCCTCCCCTTGTACAACCTGTCAATTAGTCCTTTCCAGCTTCAGGAGCAATCTTTCCTGTCAGAATCCCCATTGACACATACCCATCCATTTGCTTGACTTCAGATTCTTTCCGGTGTTCTTCCACAGGCACACCAAAAGTTCCCACAATATCATCCAGGTAAAATCCCTTTCGGCTGTTCACAGGTTTTGTTGACGCAGCATTATCCTGCGAATCGACTGCGTTCTTTTTTCTCTGTCCTTCATGAAAAATTTCTGGCACAAGCAGATCAAAAACATACAGAGTTTCACCCTCAAAGGTAATCCTGTACCCCAGCATTTTATATCGGCACTCGCTGTCCCATCCCATTTTCTGATAAACTAAAGTCGCAAATGGCTTGCAGGACATCTTCCGGCTTTTGCGCTTATCCGGTTTTGCCACGCACCAACGCAGAGCGTCCTTGTCATTTTCATCACACCCACGAACAACGATACGCTTCAAATCATTGTTGAACATGACATGAACGTAGACCACATCCTCCAGCCCTGTGATACAGGCTGTATTGAATGTGATACTATCTTTACGAATCACGATTGCCGGGTCACGCAGATGGGCAAACAATTCCTTTCGCACGACCTGGTAGCCATCATACGAAAAGGCACTTTCCAGTTCTTCCGCCCGTGCGTCTCTATCATCCTGCACAATCTGCTTCTCTGGCGGCATGATTGTTGTGTTTTCTTCATTCATCTATAATCAGTCCATCCTTCCATTATCTTCTCCGCTTCACGGAGCAACTCATTTAGACTTTCTGCCGTAAATATGTTCATTTCCTCTATCTCCGTCGCAGGACGAAATACATCCCAGTTTCCGGCATAATGCTCCTGCCGTAAGATACCCACCTGTGCTATACTTGTAATCGGCTGTCCAAATGTTCCAGCCCACTCTGGTGGAAAAATGTAAATCTTCTTTTTGACCGTTTCGCCCTCATCTTCTTCGGTGTTTTCCTTTGGAGGCAGAACGATTTCTTCCACCTTAATCATTTCAGGCTCATCAAATGCGAACAGCATCATTTTGTTATCGCCCTGCTCCAAAAACTGGCCACGGAACCGATAACGCAAATCCTCATCCCATTCCATAATGTCAAATAAAGTCTTTGCAAGTCCACGACAGCCCAAAGTGCTTGCACACCAACGTCCCTCTTTCAGTCTGCCCCAACGGATCGCGTTTGGATTATTCTTGTCACAGGGGCGAATGGCAATGCAGCGTTCAACAGAATTTAGCAGCAGCTCCACATATTCAACATTTTCAAACTTTTTCAAGCAAGCGGTGTTAAAGCGCAATCGTCCATTAGAAATCGTCATAGCCGGATTCTGCATAGTAGAAAAATACTGTACCCTGACTATTTCATAGCCCGTCAGATCAAGACGCTTTTTCACATCCGCAGTAACAGTGACATCCGGTTCTTTCATCACGCTTTCAGAGGCTTCCCTGTATTCTTCTGCCGAAAAACCTGTCCAATCCTTATCAAAAGGCACATATCCTCGCAAAATCCCATCTTCAACCACGCTCAACACGGGCAAGGGTCTGTTTTTCTTTGAATAATTGCGGGATGCCCGCAGATGATTGGCTGCATTAAAAACTTCTCTGGAAACAATGGCTTCATGGTGATTCTTCTGCCTGTACTGTGTCCGATCATTGTTGTTTTTCTTTGATTTATGCGTCAAAAAGTTCGGTGTAAAGGTCTTTCTTGCCAGTACATCACCACAATGGCGCTCATTTGCCAGAACACCTGCAAGTGTACCGGGATTCCACTCCACACGTCCCAACTTCGTCTTACGGCTATACTCCATCAAAAGAGTTGCAATCTCCGTAAGCGAATATCCATTCAGGTACAGGTAGTAAATCACCTTTACCGTCTGTGCTTCCTCCGGGTTAATTACAAGGTTGCCTTCCTCGTCTTTATCGTATCCAAGCAATGCAGGGGTCAGGAACAGCGGGGGGGGCCGCAGGAACACACGCGGACGCACCCGCCGATCAATCGACCAGTTCATAATGATAGATTTGGAATGCGATTCTTCCTCTGCCACAGATGCCAGAATCGTCAGAATCATGCGTCCATTGCTGTCCAGCGTATAGATATTATCTGCTTCAAATTTCACACCCACAGGCGGATTCAGATTTTTCAGAAGTTCAATCACAGAAAGGCAGTCAACGATATTTCGAGCAAAACGGGCAATGGATTTTGTAAGAACAAGGTCAATCTTGCCTGCCTTGCAGTCCTCAATCAACTGCTGCATCCCTTTTCGGTGTTCCAGAGATGTGCCGCTGATGCCCTCATCCGCATAGATTCCAACAAATACCCATCCCGGCTGTGCCTGAATATAATCCGTATAATAGTTTTTCTGAAGTTCATACGAAGAAGTCTGTTCATCATTATCCGTGGAAACACGGATATATGCTGCCACACGCCGAATCACAGAACTTGTTTCCAAATCCTCTATGATTTTGGCGGGAATGACTTCCAATTCCGATATATCTACGCCCTTATAGCGGTCTCTGATTTTTTGCTTACGGTCTACTGCTTCTACTTCACCGGTAATCATGTGCTTTTCCTCATTCTCCCGTATGGATGCTCCAATACCACTGTCGCATCTTCCGATAACTTCGGATACCGAGTTCTTTCTTCGTATTTTCTGCGGTTCTGCGGCTGATTCCTTCATCTTTCATCCGCATATAGATTTCTCTTGCTCTCATATCGCCATCAGAAAGCAACTTTTTTATCAGATATGCTGCCTTTTCTGTTTTTGACTCAAATTCCGGCACTTTCGGTTGTTCCGATGAAACGAATGTGCTCTTGCACTCCAACCATTGAAAACCCATCTCCGCTGTTATAGAAAACCGAATTTCTCCATCAGACGGAGCCAAACTGTTTTTTATCTGCCGAACAATACGAATATCTGTATCTTTCTGGTCACGCTCCACCTGCAAAACACTTCGCGCAGCAGCAACCACATCTATGCTGCCAAGGCTTCGGTACAAACCTTTCGTTCCCTCTTTCTTATTGAGATGACCAATCAGCACAATGGCACAATCATATACTGAAGCCCACATTCCGAGACGCTGCATCAGTTTTCTGGCTCTCCCTGCAATCTGGAGGTCAGAATCACTTCCTAAATACGCCTGAATCGGGTCTATAACTACAAGCCGTGGGCGAAATTCAATGATTGCCTGACGGATACGCTCATCATCCAGTGTTAGACCACTGTATGTTTCTTCATTGATAAAAGCTACTTTTCTACAATCTGCGCCACATCTTTCCAGTCTGGGTTTAATGGTATCTGATACTCCATCTTCCGAACACTGGTAGATAACCCTCTGCGGCGTCCCAACAGGCTTTCCATCCGGTGTTTTCCCACCCTTAGAAAGTTCCGCAATCAGATTCATCATCATGGTTGACTTTCCATCGCCGGGATCGCCTTGTAGCAATGTTATCTTTCCCACTGCAATGAATGGATACCACAACCAGTGAACAGAAGTTGCCTGCACATCACTATATAATGTAAGAATTCTTTTTTCTACCTTGTCCGCCATCGTCTTTCCTTCCTATTTGCAGTCTTTTCCTACCTCTATTATAAAGCATTCGTTGCGTTTTGACTGCTACCCATCAGGTACACGGTGGAAGGCGATCTGCTGGCTTCCTACGGCCAGGAAGATCTGTGCTGGACCAATAATGCGGCTGGCAATCCAGAATTCACCGAGTATATGTACAACAATCCTGACGACCTGAGCCTGGCGGAAGCTTATCATTACTACGCCAAACTGGGCGGTGCCGGTTCATATCACTGGGATCGTGAATTCGCCGGTATGCCTCAGAGCGATCTGGATGCTATGACAACCTGGAAGACGGACAACGACGCGGCGTATGTGCTGCCCGGCACACTGTCTATGACTTCTGATGAAGCCAGCAAATACACCAATATCACGAATGATGCTTTGGGAAAACAAAGGTCGCAACAAAACGGTGACTGCGATTAGATTTCAATTATCCTACTAAGTTATGTAAAGCCAGGCTCAATAGGTGCATTTCAAAAATATAGTACGATTCCTTTTACCAAGAATTATTCAGTAAACAAAAACGCCTCCTTGTACAGACTTATAGGGCTGTACAGAGAGGCGTCATTTTGCCAATAAGCGGAAACTCAAAAGATTTTAATTGTTGATGACATTGACTGGATGGTCTTCCGTATAGTACCGCACATTTTCTATGGTACAATCCATAATTCGCTGACGACTTTCCTTCGGAGCCCAGGAGATATGCGGTGTAATAATACAATTAGGAGCTGCAAGCAAGGGATTGTCTCCGTGAATCGGTTCTGTAGAAACGACATCTAAACCGGCAGCCGCCACTTTCCCACTATTTAAGGCATCCGCCAGATCCTGTTCAACAATCAACGGACCTCTGCTGTTATTCAACAGAATAACCCCATTCTTCATTTTCGCGATACTATCCTTATTGATAATTCCCTTTGTCTCAGGAAATAGCGGACAATGCAATGCAATTACATCAGATTCACTATAGATGCTATCAAGCGGAACATACTCAGCGATATGTTTTCCGGCATCACTGATCAGCGTGTCATATGCCAATACCCGCATGCCCAATGCTGAAGCTATCTTGCCAGTAGATTGACCGATTCGCCCAAAGCCAATGATCCCCATGGTCTTTCCTGCGAGCTCGATCAGCGGGTAATCCCAGTAACAGAAATCCTGACTGCGTTCCCACTTTCCCATATGGACGCTTTTGTTATGATGCCCGATATGATGACAAATCTCCAACAAAAGCGCAATAGCAAACTGAGCTACAGATGCAGTACCATACGCCGGAACGTTTGATACAGTAATACCTTTCTTGGCCGCGTACTTGTAGTCAACAATATTATAGCCTGTAGCCAACACACTAATGAATTTCATAGAAGGACAGGCGTCAATGACTCTTGCATTGATAGGAGTTTTGTTAGTAAGAACAATCTCTGCGTAATTTATCCGGCGAATAATTTCGACTTCATCATTCATTGGTGTACGGTCATATACTGTCAGTTCGCCAAACTGCTCCAGCGCTTTCCAAGAAAGATCTCCCGGATTTTCCGTATATGCATCCAAAATAACAATCTTCATAATATATCCTTCTTTTCTGCATTTGTTCCTTTGGGAATATGAAAACAATTTTTTCACAAAGACCGCTATATCATCTGAGCAGAAGAGAATAATTTATTTCTATCCAACTTAAACCCAGAATCAAAATATACTAATTCAAAGCTTCAAAAAACGGACTACCTGTTCGGCCAGTAGACGTGATCCTAAATAATTCGGATGGACCCAATCCGAATAATACTCTTCGTTAAATGCTTCCGAAATCTTGTATAGATCATTAACGCGCACATTTAATTCTGCCATCAACTCCGCAGCAGCCTGATTATAGATTTCAATTACACTGTTGTGCCTTTCAAAGTTCGGATCTACAGGGCTTTTTTCATCAATTACTTTTGTTCCAGTAGCATAAATAATTTCAGCATTCGGAAAGAATAATCTGATTCTTTGATAGATTCGCCGCAGAGTATCGACATAAAAAGGTAAGGGAGTCAGTGGACCGTCCTGATAGAATTCTCCGATATCCCACTCCAGATTGTTCCACTGAACAATGTCCATCTTTTCTCGGGGCATTGCATCTATCCATCCGGCTAGATTGCGCAGAGTATACATTGTGTAGCGAGCATTATCAAGCGGAATATAAACATTTGCCTTATCCTTCAGCATGTCACGGACAATCGTACCGTACCCGCTTGTTTGATTGCTCCCAACTAAGATTGAATCTCCAATCAGCAAAATGTTTTTCATCGACTGTCCACCTCCCGGTACTACTACACTGCATTGGTCTAGACAAAATTATATCTCAACTGTCATATCGGAAAGAAACGGCTCCGTCGGGCGCCAGACCTTCTATTGAAAACCTTCTGGTTAACAAATTCAAATGCAACGATGCTTTATAATCTTGCTTTTTCCAGACAAATGACATTTCATAACCTGCTGACTCAATATGAATCTCCGCATCACGAGCAAAAGCAGGAAACTCTGATCTGAATCTCAAGAGCTTGATTTGATCTACAACCACTTTCTTTTTCAGATATTGCCCTATTTGATCCTTTGATAGATTGGTTCGGCAGATTTCCTTATTGCCTGTAGCTCCACCCATCTTCGCTGCGTCATAATCATTCGGTCCGGCAAAAATATCTAAATACCAGATTTGGGGAACACCCGGCATAAACAGCTGAATTGCTCTTGCAAGAAGAAGATTATCATCATTCTCACCGAGAGCACTGTAAAGAGTCGTACCGATATTATAAGGAATATCCTTTTTGGCAGGCAAGTATCGTATCTCTCCACCATTGGAAGATATCAGCTTAGCAACTTCATCGATCTGTTTTCTGTCCAGTAAACCCAGAGCATCATAAACCGGAATACCATCATGGCTGCAGAGTAGATTGACCGTCTGATATTTATTCCTGATAATTTCCTCGCCCCAACAGCGAATGATACTCCCGTCATTACGAATAAACGCGTCAATAACAAGTGCCGGAAGGAAAAAGTCGTAGATACGGTAGCCATGTTCTGCCAGCTTGAAATAGGTCCTTTCCGCATAACAGTCATGAATTTCCTGTATCATTTCGAGACCATTCGGATCAGCAAGAGCTTTGATTCTTTCGAGAATATCCCATGTTTCTGGTTCGTTCATGAAATTAACTCTGCCAGGAATCTTTGAAACATGGCCAAAGGCATCCAGGCGAATCAGTCCTGCGCCATATGAAGAAAAATGATTGATGGCATCCTGATAGTATTCCCACACCATAGGGGATTGGATATTGAGATCCATCTGTGCCTGATAGATCCTACGAATCTCACCGTTTTCTTTCGTTTTTTCTGTAAACTGTTTGTAGAAGGTGCTCCAATAAGGTATCTTTTCCCCTGTATCGCACTCGATCATCAGGACCGGTAAACCTGGTCCTCGAAAATACATCATCTCAATTGCAGAAGAAAAAGGCCGCAGAATACCTTCCTGGTCCAGTTCTCCATGACCTTCCCAAAATTGATTCCAGTTGATAAAAAAATCTTTGAATTTCGACCGGCTTCCATTTTTAACAATATCTTGAAACTGTGGTGAACCAGTGGAAGCGTGGTTGACAACGAAATCCATCATCAAGTCGATATTCATCGAACGGAGATCTGAAAGATCTTTTTCAGTTGCTACTCGTTCATCCAAATCATACCGGACAACACAAAATCCCCGATCCAAATCGTTCTGATACATACTCGGAAGAATATAGAAGGATTGAAAAATTCCTTTGAATTCTTGCATGTTCAGGATTTCAACGGTTCCTGAAAGATGATTCCCCATACTGTCAGGATAAGCATACAACATTGGACCGTAATTCTTCATATTTTACCTCTTTCCTCTTATGTGTATCAATGTTATAATATCATACTAGTGTTTGGCATTAACTCAGATTGGGCAAAGAAAACCAAAGTGTTTCTTTCACTCGAAAGATTGAAACCGGGGGAAACTCACATGAATATGACTCAGTTGGAATACTTTCTCGCAATATGCAAGTACAACAATATCAGCAAGGCAGCAACACAATTGTTCATTTCTCAGCCAGCGCTAAGTCAGCAATTGATCCGGCTTGAAAAAGAACTCGGCGCAGCACTTTTTATCCGTCGCGAAAACAGTTTAATGCTAACTGAAATTGGCGAGGGGTTTCAAGAAAGTGCTAAAAGAATTCTGTTTGAATACAATAACTCGAAATCTATGATTGATGATATCCGGAGATATCGGGATCCGGCTGATCAAGTTGGTCATCTTTCTGTCGCCGTAACAAAAACAAAATCATTTATTATTCTGGCTTATATTCTTCCTGTATTTAAAGCACAGTAGCCATGCAAGTGAGTCAGATGAAACGGGCAGTAAGTCGAGCGCAGTGGGAACAGCGCATTGTGGAGTGCCGCAATTCAGGTGTTCCAGTAAAAGGAATGGCGCCGGGAGCAAGGAATCAGTTATTCCACCTACAGGCAATCGAGGATGTTTAAATCATTAGTTAATCAAGACCACAGCCAAATCATTAACATTTGTTCCTGTTGGTCCTGTCACCAGTAGTCCGCCACTCTTTTGTAATGCATGATAGGAATCACTTGCTTTCAAGGCGGCATCTATATCCACCAACCGGGACGTTTTCCCGTCCACATATCCGCCTGCAGCATCGGTTGGACCATCTGTTCCATCACTGCCAAAAGAGAACACAGCGACGTTTTGAATGCCTTCTATCTGACTGGCAGCTGCTAGTGCTATTTCTTGATTTCGTCCACCCAGACCCTTCCCCATTAGGTGGACAACGGTTTCGCCTCCTGCAAGAAAAGCAAGATGTTCAGAGGTATTAGCATGTGCTAGTGCAATTGATCCCAGAAACATCCCTGCTTCACGTGCCTCACAAGTCAAACGGTCGGTAAGAATTGTCACATCATACCCCAGCGTAGTGCAAACGTCTTTAGCGTATTCACAAAGCTTAGAAACAGAGCCAATGATTGTGTTTGTAACATTTGGTACTTCAGACGGGGTTTCAAGTTGAAGCGTCTTTTGTGCCAATGGTGAAAGAGCGAGGTGGTACTTTTCAACAATAGCAATGGCATCTGCGCGTGTAGAGGAATCCCCGCAGGTTGGACCTGAGGCAATCATGTCGATTTGATCACCAATCACATCTGATAAGATGATGGAATTAACGTGAGCAGGCTTACACATGACAGCAAATCGACCACCTTTTACCTGAGAAAGATGCTTGCGAATGGTATTGATTTCGGTGATGGATGCACCACAGGCTAATAGTTGCGCTGTGATTTCCTGCAGTTCTTCCAAAGGAATAAACGGTTTTTCAAAAAGAGAGGATCCTCCACCAGACAGAAGAAAAAGGACGGTGTCCCGCTCCTCCAATCCTGTTACCATCCGAAGGATAGCCTGCGTTCCTCGAAGTGCGTTCTCGTCAGGGACAGGATGACCGGCCTCATAGCAAACGACATCTTTAATAGACCCCTGTACATGACCGTATTTCGTAAGCACAATGCCTGCACACACCTTTTTGTCAAGGCACTGAACGGCACTATTCGCCATTTCCCATGCCGCTTTGCCAACAGCAACAAGGTAAAGCCTGCCCTCGGAGAATTTGCAATTTTGAAGTGCTGTGGTCACTGCAGGGCCGGGCATAACTCGTTGAATGGATTCGCGCATGATGCACTCAGCTTTATCGCGCATAGTCATTGCAGTCACCTGTTTACAACATGGATTGGCGCACTGGAGATAAAGTGCTGAATATTATCAGCTGTCATATCCATAATGCGCTGACGGCATTCCTTTGGTGCCCAGGAAATGTGCGGCGTGATTATGCAGTTTGGGGCAGCAAGCAACGGACTATCCGATTGAATCGGCTCAGTAGAGACAACGTCCAATCCTGCAGCGTAAATTTTCCCGCTGTGCAAGGCGGATGCCAAATCCGCCTCCACAATAAGACCGCCGCGTGCGTTGTTAAGAACAATAACGCCATCCTTCATCTTTGCAATGTTTTCTGCGCAAATGATTCCCTTCGTTTCGGGAAACAGAGGACAATGCAAGGAAATCACATCAGAACGCCGAAGAAGCTCATCAAGTTCCACATAATCGGCGATTTCTCTGCCAACATCATTTGGATGGCTGTCATATGCAAGGACGTTCATGCCAAGAGCCTTGGCGATGCGTCCTGTAGTCTGACCAACGCGCCCAAAACCAATAATGCCGATTGTCTTTTGCGCAAGCTCGATAAGCGGCGAGTCCCAAAAGCACCAATCAGGATTCGTTTCCCAACGTCCCTGATGGACTGCATCGTTGTGCGCACCAATATGGTGGCAAATTTCAAGCAGCATGGCAATAGCAAACTGACCAACAGCCATTGTACCATAGGTAGGAATGTTGGATACCGGAATACCTGCTTTCGCAGCTGCATGAGTATCAACAACATTGTATCCGGTTGCCAGAACGCTGATGAATTTAATGGAAGGACAAGAAGCAATCACATAGGCACTGATGGGCGTTTTGTTGGTAATAACAATATCGGCATTACCAATCCGTTTGCAGATAATGGCATCATCTGCCGGGGTTCGGTCATAAACCGTAAGGGTGCCAAAGGATTTAACCGCATCCCAAGACAGATCACCAGGATTTTCTGTATATCCATCCAAAACTACAATTTCCATGGTATCCTCCTTCTTTTTTAAGTAATAAACGAGCCTTACCGGATGCGTACACCATCGGCAACCAGCTGGTTCTGCAAAGTGTGGATGTCGAGATCTCGCAGAACGACATCATCTTTTATCGACAACGCAGAGGCAGTGCCGGCAGCCTGACCTGTGGTAGCACAACAAACCATCATGCGGACAGTCTGAATAGCATCATCATCACACGATGCGCAACGTCCGGCAACGCTAAGATTTTCGATACCATTGGGGAGAATCATACGGTAAGGCAGCTGGAAGTGAGCATCATCTTTTGATACAACTTCTCCGTCGATAAATGTGGTGTATACACCTATTGAATCGTCAAACTCGGAATGCCCCAGCACATCCCTGCGGCAGATGCTGTAACCACCCTGGATACGGCGCGTTTCACGAATGCCAATCTGACCAGCAATCGAACGCAACGAGCAATTGGCAAAACCCATTTCTTTTGCATAATTACGCAGTACGTCGACAGCCCACATAACCTGCTGACGTCCCTGAATCTCTGCGTGCGTCAGGTCCCAAACATTGGTTCCATCAATCCCGTTTTCAAGCGTAAGATTCAGACTGGTAAATTCACCCGTGGGGGTAAGCTCTTTCCATGCACCGCCATCACGCTCTACCGGCCATTTCCCGTCAGCCTTTGCACGCCGAAACGGAAGTTTCAAACCATGTGTATCAGGATTCGTCATCTCCGGGTGGCTTTCGATATAATCACGGAAGGTTTTGGTGTCAACGCCTGACACACCAAAAACCATAGTGACAGGAAGCACCTTGCCGTTGTTATTTTCGCCTTTCTCATAAGCAGCTCCAGCAAGAGCCGCAACGTCTCCGTCACCTGTGGCATCAACAATGCGGTCTGCCAAAATGGCACCGCGTCCAGACTTGTTCTCTACGATAACACCCTTGACGGTTTTGCCCTCCATAATTACATCAACCACAAGGGTGTGCAGCAGAGGTGTGATACCTTCTTCCTGAATCCATCAATCGAGCATATATTTGTATTTTTCCGGATTCAAAAAGTGCCCACAACCGCGGTCATCATCCTGTACGCCACCTATCTTAATCATGCGGTCTTCAATTTCTTTAGAAATGCCCTGTGCAGTATATGTGTTTTTATTAAAGTACCAAGTGTACGATTCGACCTGACCTACAAAAAGTGCGCCGCCAAAACAGCCATACCGTTCAACAAGCATGGTTTTTGCCCCGCAGCGAGCGCTGGCAACAGCTGCAGAAATACCCGCAGGACCACTTCCTACGACTAAGACCTGCGTCTCTGCAATAACAGGAACTTCTTTGCTTGGGCATGTGATAGTTTTCATTTGATATCTCCTTCAATTGAATTTGTATGCGTTGACAAAAAAGTAGTTGTCGTGTCCGGGAACAACAATATCGGTATGTTTGGAAATCCATTGGATCGTTTTTGTTGAGGCAGCTTGACTTTCGCTTTTGAAATAGCCCTTCTGATGTTCAAAAAACTCACGCGTCATTACGGAATCACCTGCGACAAGGACTTTTCCTTCCGGGCCGTCAAAAAGCAGCCCTGTAGAACCCATTGTATGACCGGGCAAGGGAACAACTTGAATATTGGGCGTCAACTTTTCTCTCAAGCCTTCCAACTTGTTGCCGTCTAACTTCCTTGCATCCAGCATTTCCCCCAGAATGTCTCGTTCCTCCATCCCGGTACACCAGCGTGCGGCAGGGAAATAGTGAATCCCATCGAAGTGGTCTGAATGAGCATGTGTAATGTATACAACATCGATATCTTTTGGCTTTAATCCGGCATGTGCATCCAGACAGCGCAGCATCTCCTCGTTAGAATAAGGCGGATCAACCAGTACGACTTGTTCCGTGTCAAACAGAACGACTCCGTTGCAAATACCGGGGCGTCGAACAACATCATCCGGCTCACCCCAAAACTGATTTCTGCTTACTTGACCGAGGTTAATCATTTTCCACGTAACCATGATTAGTCTACTTTCCTCTTGTGAAGCTCAGCAAGGTCAATACGGTGGGCGGTATCTAGGCACACAGCAACATTTTCTTCCACTTGTGCAACAGATCGCATACCTAACAAGGCCGTATCTACCAGCGGATTGGACAAAACGTACTGGATCAATGCTTTTGAGTAGTCAAAAGTATTATCCGGCTGGATTATCCGCATCCATTTTTGGAAAATACCGGAAGTCAAAGAGCGCATTGTGACAATGCCCATCCCCTTTTCTTCACGGTAATACATACTGCCCGATTGGAAAAACGGATCATACGGATGCTGAAACAGAACATTGTACTGTACCTGAACGACATCAAAGATTCCGGTATCGATCAGGCGATAGAACTCAGCATTCTGACATTCTCCCGTAAAACCAAGATATTGTACAAGACCTTCCTGTTTGGCACGGCACATTTGTTCTACCATGCCGCCGGGCTGTAAAAGTGTGTCTGTCAGCTCTTTTGTGTAGTAGTCGCCATGTAACTGCAAAAGATCAATATGTTCCCGGCGCAGTCTTGTCAGGCTGCCTTCAAGCGATTTGAAAACATCTGGTTCTTCATTGTAACGTACTTTTGTTGCCATAAAGAGATTCTCTCCGGGGATGCCATCAAGAGCCTCCCCGATGATCTGCTCGCTCAAGCCATTACCATAGCCGGGGGCGGTATCAAAGTAGTTAATACCCAATTCGTAGGCACGTCTGGCTGCGCGAACCCCCTCGCCGTAATCATCTGTTTTGCCGGGGTCATATGTCTCAACATAATTTTTTACGCCTGCAGGACAGCCTCCGAATCCAATTCTGCTGACTTTACGGTTGGTTCTTCCGAGAGTTGTATAAAGCATAAAGAATATCTCCTTCCGGGATTTCCTTATTGATGATGGGCTGATAACATGTTATAATTCTTGTAGTGGATTTTGCGCGATTATGCTCGTTGTGGCGATATATTTTTAACTCTATAAAGTTTTACCGGGTTGCATCTTCGGGAGGGCAGCATGAACTTCTTACAATTAGAATATTTCCTGACAATATTGAAATTCAACAGCATCAGCAAGGCCGCATCAGAACTTTATATTACGCAACCAGCATTGAGCCAGCAGCTGATTCACCTTGAAAAAGAGCTTGCCACAAAGTTGTTTTACCGAAAAGGCAATTCGCTGATTCTTACAGAAGCCGGGGAGCGATTTCGCGACAGCGCACAAAACATGCTGTATGAATATCGCACTATGCAAACAATGATGGCAGAGCTTAAGGATAATGGGAGCTTTTCCGGAACCGGACACTTATCCCTCGCGGTCACAAAAACCAAGTCGTTTATTACATTGACCTACCTGTTAGGTGGATTCAAACAGACGTATCCGAACATTGAGGTTTCCGTTACAGAAGTTGAGTCCGGCGGAGTAGAAGAACTGCTGGAAAACGGTTCGGTCGATCTTGGTTTTTGCTATAGCGAATCCAATTCGGCAATTACACATACGAACATTTACCAGGAACAAATTTTGCTGGCCGTTCCATCACAGATTCACATACCTTACCAACGCGAGCCTAATGGTCATTCGTTCCCCATGCTGAAATTTGAGGATATTTGTTCGCTTCCCTTTATAGTTGGTAAAACCGGCTACCTGCGAAAGTATACGCAAAACCTGTTTGAGAAACATAACTGCCAACCGAATATTGTACTGGAAACCTCTAATCCCGGTCTTGTCCATTTTCTTGTAGCTGCCAATGTTGGCTGTGCGTTTGTGGGGTATATCTCTGCCTGTGTTTCACCCATGTATATTGAGAGTCCCCTTTATTGCCAACTGGAAACACCTGATTTTCAGCAGGTTTGTATTGGATACAATAAGCAGCGTCATCTCACACGACCCATGAAATGTTTTATGGATTACGCAAAGCAGGCAATGGAAAGACCTCCCTTTAACATTTCTGAGACTATCCTTTAACACCGCCTTCGATCATACCGGAAACGATCCGTTTCTGCAAAAGCAAAACAACAATGATCAGAGGAACAGATGCGATAATAGCTGCAGCAGAAATAATGTGCCATGGCGTATAAGTCTCTGTTTCAAACATAGTCAGTGCAATCGTAACCGTTCTTGCCGATTTGGATTGGTTCAGCACAGATGGGAAAATGAAGTTATTCCATACAGCAAGAAATGTCATGATGCTAACAGTAAATACACCGGGCATTACCAGTGGCACTACTACCCTAACAAAACCACCCACCATGGAAGCGCCATCAAGCATGGCGCTTTCTTCTATTTCAATGGGAATAGACTGAAAAAAGCTCGTCAACAACCACACCGCAGTAGGGAGTTCAATTGCAGCCAGTACAACGGCCACACCTATCCTAGTGTTAAGCAGCCCGATATTGCTCATTGTCTGATAGATGGGATTCAGAAGTGTAACAGGGGGCAGCAGGGAGACTGTCAGCACAAGGATCAATACCAGTTTTTTGCCTTTGATAGGAATTCTCGCCAACGAATAGCTTGCCATAGCCGAGGCAACAACAACCAGTACGGTGCCTAAAAGAGCAATAACGAAGCTGTTATACAGATACAGTCCAAAAGGCTGTGCCTTAAAAACTGCAATGTAGTTATCCAGGGAGATGTGTTCCGGAAAAAATCGAATTGGGACTGAAAACAGTTCTTTCATGGTTTTGAACGAACCAAGAAGTAACCACAAGAACGGAAATGTAATCACCGAAATAAGGATTACGGAAAATAGGATTGCGCCAATATTTCGCTTCATGATTACACCTCCAACTTAGACTTCATCCCATCGTAAAACAGGAATGCGATGCCCAACGAAACTACAAAAGTAAGCATGGCAAGCGCAGCGCCATAGCCATAGTTGCCAAAAGAAAAATACTGTTGCATTGTATACATGGTCAGGCTGGTAGTTGATAAGCCGGGGCCACCATTTGTCAGCACTTTAATAAGATCATAGATTCGGAAACTGGAAATTGTGCGGAACATAATGGATACCAGAAGAACCGGCTTAATGCAGGGGATCGTGATTCGGAAAAACTTTGTAACGCTGCCTGCCCCATCAATTGAGGCGGCTTCATAGTATTCAGGGGGTACGGTTTTCAGACCGGCCAAAAGCAGCAAGCCCATATAGGGGGCAGTTTTCCACACATCAGAAATAACAACTGCCCAAAAGGCACAGGATGAATTTGTCAGCCATGCAACAGGTGCCATGCCGATTTGTTGAAGCAACTGGTTAATAATGCCGTAAGATTCAGCGAACATATAGGACCACATCAATCCCGATACAATAGTAGGAATACACCATGGCACAAGAATACAGCCGCGGACAATGCCCTCACCACGCATTCCAATATTCATAATCAGAGCACAGCCCATGCCGATGACAATTTCCAAAATAACCGAAACCACCGTAAAAAGCAGGGTGAATTTTAATGTCACCCATGTATTCGGATCTTGAATCAGTTGTTTATAGTTGGCAAGCCCGACCCATTTTCCGCCCGTGGCAATATTTTGAACACGAATCGAATAAAAGCTTGTTTTCAATGTGTTGAATACCGGATATGCGACAACTACCATGAATAAGATCAGCGCTGGCAGGAGAAATACATATCCCATAGCGACTCTCTTTTTATTGTTCATACCAAAAACCCTTATCAATAGATAGTTTTAAAAATTGCAATATGTGCAACGAAGTCATCTTCGCTGCACATATTGCTTTTATCCTTAACGGTTGTAGATTTCTTCTTCCTTTGCCTGAATCGTTGCAACGGCATTATCGATGCTTTGCTCTCCCATCAGTACGCTGGTGACACCTTCCTGCAGTGCAGTAGAAACTTCCTCGTAATAGGCAGAACCGGGACGGTTACGGCAGTTCTTTGCAAAATCATATAGTTTTGCCATATCGGAATCGGCAGCAAGCAAATCCTTGTTCCCGTACAGAGCTGGGCGCGCAGGCATATTGCCACTCATCGTTGCACCAATCAGCATTGCATCATCGCTTGTCCAGTACTTAACCAAGAGCTTGGCTTCTTCCTTATGAGAGGAATAAGCAGAAACACCAATGTTCCAACCGCCATTGCAGTTGTACTGCTCATTTCCGTCTGTACCTGCGGGAGGCTGTGCCACTTTTACATTACCGGCAACAGAGGACTGCTCAGGATCGTTGGCAGCGGCAAGTGCAACAGACCAGTCGCGAATATAGAGTACCTGACCGGCAAAGAAAGCCGCCTTCACGTCCTTAGACATCATGCCGAGGATACCGTCGATTGCAACGCCTTCGTCCAGAATCTTTTTCATCGAACTGATGCCGCTTTTTACAGCTTCGGTGTCAAAGGTCGGGTTGCCGTTTTCGTCCAGAACGTTTCCGTCATATCCCCAGATATGCTCCATCGTACAGCAGGTTAAAGCTTCCGCTTTTTGCCATGCAGCCGCATAACCGTAGACGCCAGGTTCCCCTGCCATTACAACCTTGCTCTGTTCGATCAATTCATCCCATGTTTTGGCGGGTTCAAACCCGTATTTTTCAAGCAGGTCAGCTCTGTAAAGCAGAGCGCCAGTATTTAAAAATGTAGGGAGACATACCAGTTTTCCATCTACATAGCATCCCTGCAGTGCGCCCTCACTGAATTCGGTTAGTTCATCACTGGTATACACATCATCCAGCGGCTCGAGCCAGCCGGCAGACGCGAACATTTCCGGCCATGTGCAGTCGATCAAAAAAGCATCCATACTGTCATCTTTTGCCTGCAGAACAGTACTTAACGTTCGCACGCGGTCTGAAGCGCCGGCAGGCATCTCAACCAGGTCGACCGTAATCCAAGGGTACAGATTCTGGAAAGCCTCGATTTTTGCCTCGTTCGCGCCGTTCGTTGCAGAGTCTGCGTAAAGCGTAATGGTAACCGGTTCATGCTGGCTTTCAGAAGAACTGCTGACGCTTTCGTTCGCAGAGGTGCCGACGCTGCTAACAGATTCAGAAGCACAACCTGTAAACAACAAGGAACCCGTAAGACCGATTGCCAGTACACGTGATACGAAATGTTTCATTTTTTCCTCCTTTTTAGATGTAAAATTTGTGTATTTCGTACATTCGTACATTGGATTGTTTCTATTATATAAGCAAAATAATGAAAAATCAAAGTCCCAAATCATATTTGTCAATAAGGATTTGCTTATAGCCTTTGCGAATCTATAAGTCGATATATGACGTCTGTTACGCTACATTCTTCTGTCAGGTAGGTCTGGCATGGTTGCTACCCTCACCCTTGAGGAAAACCAGAAAAGCCATTGGCGTAGACGCTGAGCCATATAGAAAACACCCCACTTCCCAGCACAAGCATACTCGTATACTTGTCTGACAAATGGAGTGCCGTTTTGCTTTTTTATTGAGTCTTTTTGATACGAGAAAGCCTTGCGTTGATGAGCGTATAGGCTTCATCCGGCAGGTATTTGTTGATGTGGTTCCAGATGCTGCTGAAACTTAGTGCACCACCTTGTATCATGCGGTCAGCAAGATCAGCGTGGTCAAGCTGCAGCGGCTTCACCGCAAGTTCCTGAATAATTTGGTAGCCTTCGGGATAGCGGTAGGAATCAGCTCATAGCTGTCATCTTTCGTGTCGAGATACAGCAGGTGATTCTTCTTGGAAAGAACCTCACAGCTCTGGTCGAGTTTGCCGCAAGAAACGCCAACATACTGATTTTCCGCTGCCTTTGCTGTAAGGATCATTTCCATCGGTTCGAGGTGGATACCATTGACCTTGCACAGCGCCGATAAGAAGCAAATAATGACCGAAGCTGACGAGGACAAACCACCAATCGGCAGACTTCCTTCGATAATGCCGGACAGACCGACTTTCAAACGGTACTTCTCGCCCAGCATCTTCGCTGCGCCACGCAGATGATCTGCCCAATCGCCCTGCTTTTCTTCCGGCACTGCACTTACAAAGAACTGGGCGCGCTTCGGGAAGTTCAGCGACTGCAATTCCACAACACCATTCTGCTTCGGGTGGTATGCCATGTGAATTCCCTTATCGATTGCCAGACCATTGATTTTTCCATACTGATGGTCGATATGCGCACCCAGAGGACTGATACGGTACGGGCAGAACGCCACATCAAACGGTTCCTGATGATATAATTCCTTGTAAACCCCAACACACTTCATCGGTTTATTTTCCTATTCTTCATTATTTGTAGAACTTTGCGTACCACTCAGCGAACTTCCGCAACCCCTCGCGCAAACTGGTAGAGGGCTTATATCCGAAGTCACGCTCCAGCGCACTGGTATCTGCATAGGTCACAGGTACATCACCAGGCTGCATCGGAACCAATTTTTTGTGTGCTTCAAAATCATAATCTTCCGGCAGAACACCAGCACGAATCAGTTCTTCCTGCAAAATCTGTACAAAGTCCAGCAGATTTTCCGGGTTCTGGTTGCCGATGTTATAAACTGCATACGGAGGAACGGGCAGACCATCTTCACCATTTTTACGTTTCGGCGCACCCTGCATCACACGGACAACGCCCTCGACAATATCATCCACATAAGTAAAGTCACGCTTGCAGTTACCGTAGTTGAAAATCTGAATCGTTTCGCCTTTCAGCAGCTTGTTAGTAAAGCCGAAGTACGCCATATCCGGGCGACCAGCAGGGCCGTATACTGTGAAGAAGCGCAGACCCGTGGAAGGAATGTTGTACAGTTTAGAATAGGCATGTGCCATCAGTTCATTGGACTTCTTGGTCGCTGCATACAGCGATACCGGGTTATCCACCTTGTCATCCGTACTGTAAGGCACTTTTTTATTGCTACCATATACGGAAGAACTAGACGCATAAACCAAATGTTCCACCGGGGTATGTCCTTCATCGTAAGAATGGCGGCAGGCTTCCAGAATGTTATAAAAGCCAATCAAGTTTGCTTCCACATAAGCATCAGGGTTCGTAATGGAATACCGAACCCCTGCCTGCGCACCAAGGTTCACCACAATTTCCGGCTTATACTGCTCAAAGATAGATTCGATCACCGCCTTGTCAGCCAGATTACCTTTTACGAAGCTGAAATTGTCAAACTGCTCCAATTCGTTCAAACGTGCTTCCTTCAGGCGCACATCATAATAGTGGTTCATGTTGTCCAGACCCACAACCTTGACACCCTCCACCGTGGAGAGCAGTCTCTTTGCAAGGTTAGAACCGATAAAACCAGCTACCCCCGTGATAAAAACACTCTTGTTTCTCAGATTGATTTTCGTTTTATTTCCGTCATTCATGTACATTCTGCACTCCTCACTTTTTCTATATAAACAGCAACAAACCCACGGCGGGTCGCACAAAGGCAATCCACCGTAGGCTTGAACTCTCCTGCAATCTTTATTTGCTGCTCCTTTTGTGGGTCAAAACAGAGCTTTCCAAAAAGCCTCCTACATATAACCCCAGGATTTCCCGCTTCTTGCAGTCTTTTCAACAAATAAAACTTTTGAAGGACAACTCAAGCCGTAAAAACCCTTTAGTTATCGTAGTTTTTCTTGGTTGACCCTATTATATCTCTAGCCCCTGCACGCAAAACAAATACACCAATGAGATTTCCAACAACATTGATGATATTGGAAATTACCGACAAATACATGGTCAAACTGGTTTTTCCAATACTGCGAAAAAGGGCAGCGCCAGCATTGTAAACCGCCAATGCCGGATAGGAATATGCAGAAATCCTAAGGTATGTAATACAAGAGTGCATCACAGAATCTTCCACTTTACCGAACATCAGACGAAGCATCCCTTCATTTCCAATCAGAACTATCATTGCGATCAGTATGGAAAAAATCGCAGAAAATGAAAGAAGCTGACTGGCGGATTCTCCAGCGTCATCATTTTTCTTTCTACCAATATACTGGCTGATCACAACCGCCCCTCCAGATGCCAATGCTGTAAACAGATAAATAAAAATAGTATTGAATTGATTTACCAATGAACACCGGATACTGCTGCTTCTCCGGCGTAGCTGACCACCAGTGTGTCCGCCATCCCTACAAGCATTATCAGCAGCTGCTCTAAAAACAGGGGAATAATCATAGCCATCAAACTCTTATTTGAAAACAGAACCGTTTGCTGATCCATGCCTTTTCCTCCACTAAGATTTTACAATTTATTTTTTTCTTCTGCTCTGTGAGGTTATCTTTCTGAGTCCTTTCACTGTGTAAAAGCCGATAAAGACCCCTAGTCCCATCATGGTGATATACCCTGCAAATACAGAAACTGCACTCTGTTCAAAATCAAAAAACACAAACTCCTGTTTAAGGAACATATAGGAGACAATATTTTCCTTATGGAAACAGTACGCTCCGTACCCCGCAATAAAAATTGCTATAAAACGCATCAGCCATACAAATGTAGCAGGGGTTTTCTTTCTGCTCCAAAGTCTGCGGAACAGTCCAAGAACCATGCTCCAATGAAATCCTAAATGAATACTCATCAGCACAAATCCCCAATAAGATGCCGCCAGGTGCATGGTTCTCGCTGTTGCCATCGGTCCGTGGATAGAAAGTCCCGCAAAGACATGACGGGACATCACAACTCCGCTAAACCCCAAACACAGCATGGAGATAAGAACGCTGATATTGATGATCATCTGCATTATCCGCAGCAGTGTATATTTTCCTTTGAACAGACTCCCATACCACCTGATGTTCAGAATGTTATGCAGCAGAAACAATACGAGCATTTCTGCTCCAAACCACTCATGAAGTTCCTGCCCGGTAATTTGATAGGACATTAGAAGAAACAGCAGCACTGTCATCAGGAAGTCAATTCCCATTTTAATTTTCATTTTTGCCTTCAAATAGCATCTCCTCCTTCCTGTGTCCATATCTGATATTCTGGTTATTCTTCAAAATTCAAGCCAAGACCGTTTACCCATTCCATCACTTCATCTTGAGAATCACTTCCGCTTAGGCGTTCACCAGAAAGCCACTGTGCTCCGGTTGTAAGCTGTTCCAGGTTGGCTGCACTGGAGCCCATACCACTTCCTCCGGATGTACAGAAAGGTACAATGGTCTTGCCGGAAAAGTCATAGCTTTCCATGAAAGTGCTGACGATTCTCGGTGCCTCTCCCCACCAGATGGGATAGCCAACGAATATGATGTCATACTGCTCCATGTTCTCAACAGAACCGGAAATTGCGGGACGGGCATTGGGATCGTTCATTTCAATCGTAGTACGGCTGTTGTTGTCATTGTAGTTAAGGTCTGCATCTGTATAAGGATCTTCAGGAACGATTTCGTAAATGTCTGCGTTCAGACCATTTGCGATATGCTCTGCCACACCCTTTGTGGTACCTGTCGCAGAGAAGTAGGCAACCAAAACCTTATGATCCTGTACATCTTGATTGTCCGTATTCTCCATATCTGTACTGTTTTCCGCAGAATTGGTATCAGCTTTACTTTCCACGGAAGTATCTTCTGTAGATGGTTGCTCTGTCTGGCTTGCAGAATTTCCGCAAGCTGCAAGTCCCAAAATCATAGTCAAAGAAAGTAAGATAGCGATTGCTTTTTTCATTATAAATACCTCCATCATTTTTATTCTGCCAGCGAGAAGATGACTTCCTCCCGGCTGTCAAGGTTTTCAAAAACAGATAAGTCCGAAGTCACTCTGCCAATTGGAATGACATCCACAGAAAGTACCGGGTTATCTGTCTGTGCATAGAAAATGGCCATATTATGGTGTGCCTCGCAATAGGTAATATCACCATTCTCAAAATTCTTCTGACCGCCTTCCAAATGTTCTGGATAGAACTCAACCCCTCCATAGTATTCTCTGCCACCGTAACCCACCATGGAAATTGTCAACGGAAAATATGTTTTGATTTCCTCTGCCAGTTCTGTATCGTATAGAATTCCATCTAAACTAACTTCACCAACCGTAATCTTGATAGGAGTCCCTGTTTGTACTTTAGATTTCGATATTCCTATATCTGCAAGCCATGATGAGACGGTATCCTGTGCGTTTGGAACATCTTCTGCTTCAATCGCAATACCCTCTAACAAAACTGCTGCATGGCTTGCTTCTGCAATAGTCTGATAACTGTTACCTGCACCATAGCCATCATGGGTACAAAATGGGATAACTGTTTTCCCACTTAAATCATACTCCTTCAAAAAAGATAGCACTGCCTGCGGAACATCTGTTGCCCATACGGGATAGCCAATAAATACCGTATCATAAGCGGAAATATCTAGATTGCTTTCTTTAAGCTCCGGCAAATAATTACGACTCATTTCATCATGGTTTACATCCCGCAATTCATCAAAATCTGCCGTATAAGGAGTAACTGTTTCAATCCGGTGCAGATCTCCACCCACATTCTCCGCTATCATATTAGCGACATACTCTGTTGTACCATAACGGGAATTATTATCCACTACAATACTTGCAGAAGTTATGGCATCCACATCAGAGGGATATTCTGTATTGCCCCAGCGTGAAAAATAGACGATTAAAGTGTTATTGGCCGATTGTTCGCTTTCTGTGCTTTCAGATTCTAAAACTGCATTAGACACTGAAACGCTATCTTGCTGAGAAGATGGACTTGTGGTTTGTCCACTGCTCTCCTGCGATGGATCTGCGCTACTGCTGCAAGCAGTCAGCATAAAAAGCAGAGAAAAAACGAATAGAATAGATGGAAATTTTTTCATAATTACCCCCATTTAATTTGTCACTTCCTCTTATTGTTATTTTTGTATTTTACAGATCATATAATCGATTGCATCAAGTGACTGCTGCTTTTCATGTACCTCATCAAGCAATTTGTACCGATATTTTCGCAACATCCTGATCTGCATTCCTTGATCTTCACATCCTGAAATTTTTGCGATTTCTTCTTTGCTTAATCCGGCGTTTATAAGGGAATCATAATCCGGTTTCATGAAATGGCACTCCCTCCTCAATAAAAAATATAGGTGCAGAAATGAAAGCTGTTTGCTTTATCTCTACACCTATATAATAATTTTTGAATTGAATTATATCAAATACTTAGTTTTTATGGTTTGTCCATGCCTAAAAAGCATTGAATATGTTTGATGAATTTTGTGGCTGCTAAGCTAAACGGCTGACCACGTTTCCATGCTAATACACTTGTTGCTGTAAGTGGCGGATCAAGCGGTCTGAATGTAACCTTTGATTGATCCCAGAAGGGTACAGCCCCTTCAATCACCAATGAATATGCCAAGCCTCCATTCACCATAATTGCGCTGTTCGTACTTAAATTGCTGGTAAAAACAATATCCAGTTTCTCATAGTAGTTGCCAAACCAACTTGCCAACTCACTCTGTACATTCATACGCCTTGGAAGAATCAAAGGCAGTACAGACAAATCTTTTGCGCTTACCGTTTCTTTCTTGGAGAGTGGATCATCCGATTTCATCAGAACCACCCATTTTTCCCTTATATTCAAGCGAATAAATTCATATTTTTCCATATCAACCGGCTCAAGAAGCAAACCAATATCCAGTAGTCCCTTATCCATTTGTTCCTTTACCAAATCTGCTGTGGCTGTAAAAATGTCAAAAGTAACACGGGGATATTTCTGACGAAAGGACTCAATTATTTTAGGAAGAAATTGTACAGCAGCAATTTCTCCACACCCAATGGAAATTTTACCTTCCACCTGTTCCTCTTGCTCCACTAATTCTTTTTCTGTCTTATCTACAAGCTGCAAAATTTCTTCCGCACGACGACGAAGAAGTATTCCTTCATTTGTCAATTTGATTTTCCGTGTCCCTCTATCAAACAGCTTTACACCAATATCTTCCTCCATCTGTGCAAGCTGACGTGAAAGTGTCGGTTGCGTGATATGTAAAACTTCTGAGGCTTTTGTGATACTTTCTTCCCTTACTACAGTCAGAAAATATCGAAGAACTCTAATTTCCACGAAAAATACCTCCCAAATTCATCATGCTTAATAAGCATATTTTAACGTATCTATACTCGAAAGGCAATAAAAACATCTGCTCATCGTATGCTTACCAGTAATGTAATTTTATGTAAAACTTGATAAACCCCTATCTCTCATTGATAGAGAGATAGGGGCTTTCTAATTATGCTGTCATTTCCGAAATTTCTCCGACAAAGTTATAAACAATTCGGACTTCCTGCACCTTCTGTCCGTCAATCTTCTTGACTTCGCCCACCAAAATTTTGCTGATGAGCCGGTTCAGCACCGCTTCATCCAGTTCTTCAATGGCTGCATAGTGCCGGATTTCTTTGATGAAGGTGCGGACTTCATTTTCCTGTTCGTCAGAGTGGCGCATCATCAACAGCAGGTCTTGCAGGCGCTTCTGGTTGGCTTCCTGCTCCTGTTCCAGTGTTGCTGTCAGCTTCATAAAACGCTGCTCAGTCAGGATTCCTTTTGCCTTATCGGTATATAGGCTCAGGAACATCTCATCAATTTCACGATTCCTGCTTTCCAGTCGTTGACATTCCTTCTGTGTCTGGGAGGCATCCAGAAGATACCGGCGCTCCATCCGGCTACTCAGCCGCTGATAAAAAGCATCGGCATCTTTGAGCGCAGTCTTTGCCAGTTCCTGAATGTCTTGCAACACAAGATTATATAAATCTCTGGCTTCGATCTTGTGGCTGGTACAGGCGTTCTTGCCCAGCCGGTTGTAGGTCTGGCAGATATAATACGCCTTGTCAATCGGCTCCCGCATCTCGCCGGTAAAACGGTTCTTTCCGGTTCTGCCAACCTTTTCATACCGCACCTGCATGGACTTTCCGCAGGTAGCACAGTAAATGATACCGTGGAACAGGTTATAGAAGGGACAGGAGTTGCCTTTCATAATGGTAGGTCTGCGGTCAATGATTGACTGCACCTGCTCCCATTCTTCCGGGGAAACGATTGCTTCATGGCAATCCTCAATGATTTCCCAGTCCTCACGGGGGATAATGTCATAGGTGTTGGAACGAATCCCTTTCTGATGTGTCCGGCAGACCAGATGTGCGCCCTTATAAAAGGGATTCCGCAGGATATGGCTGATTCTTGCACTTCCCCATGAATAGTAATTTACATCACATTCTGTGTTGCTTTTTACTCTGGTGATCGGGACTTTATCATCCATGAGCTGCTTTGCAATCCGCATACATCCCCAGCCATCCAACGCCATATCATAGATTTTTCGGATTACCGGTGCTGTCTCAGGGTCACGGATCAAATGTCCCTTATCCTCCGGGTCACGCATCAAACCGAGGGGCGGCTGCCCACCACAAAACTTCCCCTGCCGGGAACGGGTCATACGCCCTGCCAGCACCTTTTTGGAAATATCCCGGCTGTACATATCGTTCAGGATATTCTTAAACGGCGTAATGTCCATTTCCTGACGGGTCAGGCTGTCCACTCCGTCTGTAATGGCGATATATCGTACATTGTGTTTGGGGAAAAAGATTTCGATATAGCTGCCGGCCTCGATATAATTTCTGCCCAGTCTGGACAGGTCTTTTGTGATGACACAGCCAATCTTTCCCGCCTCAATATCAGCAATCATACGCTGAAAGGAAGGGCGGTTGAAGTTGCGGCCTGTATAACCGTCATCCACATAATACTCATACTGGAACATTCCGTTTTTTTCGGCAAAGTCCCGGAGCATAAGTTTCTGGTTGCTGATGCTCATGCTCTCATTATCGCCGCCATCCTCCAGAGAGATACGGCAATAAAGGGCTGTGATTTTCTGATTGACTTGTTTTTTCCTGCTCATAGTGTTCTCCTTCTATGAACAGGGACACGATACCATTATAATACCATGTCCCCGTTCCTGATTCAACCGCTTTACGCCGCTTTTTGTGCCATTTCCCGATGTTCTAACCATTCCTCGAAGTGTTCGCAGGTCTGGCGCTCGATCAGCTGCTCAAAGGCTTCCCGCATGGTTTTGTCCCCGGAAAACTCCCGAACCACCACGAACCGGACTTTTTTATTCTGCTTCTTGTTTTTCTCCATAGGCTACCTCCATAGTGTGACAGTCCAGATAACCGTGTGCCGGCAACGAAGTCCGGCAACCAGCCTATAAAAACCTGTAAATGAATATCTGACTGTCAATCTTTGCTTGATAAGTTTTCTTGTAAAATCTCGTTGCTTTCGTTGCCGGACAGAAAATACTTGTGAAAAATCCTTTATTTATGGGCTTTTTCTATATCAAAACCATAGATTTGCCAGCAACGAACCCGGCAACCAACTGGCAACAGACCATCATTCTCAGGCAATCCACTCCTTCGGAAGTTCCAGCTGGCGGCATTCTTCCTCGCTCAGTTCCACAAATCCGCCTTCGTTGTCGGACAGTTCGTTGTCGAAATTGTCACATTCCCAACCCTTTTGCCTGCCGTACCCGGCGAACATCCTGGGATTGGAGAAAGGCTTCCAGCCGGTCACGACTGTGTTCATGATCTCGTTGATATTGTGCAGCTGCCACCGCTTCGGCTGGTCAAAGGTATGCCCCAGCGCCTCCTTGAACAGCTGCTTGGAACAGACCATGTTCCCAGTGTAGTGTTCCAGAAAGCCCTGTATCTGCCCGGCCTCCGTATCCTCCGGCATGAAGTCCTTCTGCACCTCCACCAGCTGACGCTGGATGCTCTTGCTGAATTTCATGGAATACTGTCCGCTGCGGTAAATGGTCATGGCTTCTGCCCACACCTGCAAAAGATAGGCTCTGGAAGCATCCTCGTCCTCCAAAATATGAACCTCCGCATTCTCCGAGTAAATCATGATTGGGAGAAAGCGCCGGTTCCAGGCCCGATCCAGCGGCAGGAAGTCCAATGTGTTGGAAGAACCGCCGAACACACACTGCCGCAGCCGGTCTTTGGGCTGGGATTCATAAGGCGTTCGGTAGGTTTCCTTCTGTCGGCTGATAAAGGAGCGAATTTCTTCAATGCTCTTTGCGCTGCTGGTGGCAAGCATTTCCGACATCTCGATGATCCAGTGGCCTTGCAGCTTCTGGAACACCCGGTCATCGTCCAGCTTTTTCAGGTCATCGGAAAACCACTCGTCCCGGATTGCCAGCAGGCGGAAGAAAGTGGACTTCCCGGCACCTTGGCCGCCTACCAGACAGAGCATTTCCTCATATTTGGAACCGGGACGGAATACCCGGCGGATAGCGCCCAGCAGGAAGTGTTTCAGCATTTCTTCCACATAGTCGCTTTCATCAGCGCCAAGAAAGTGGTGCAGGCAGGAACGGATGCGGGGTGTCCCGTCCCAGACAAGGCTGTTCAGCACATCCTGAATCGGGTGATAGCAATTTTCGTTTGCTACAATGGAAAGTGCAGCTGTGATCTTTTTCTCACTGGTCAGCTCGTAGTTCTGCTCAAAATAGAGGAGAAGATATTTCACATCGGTATCTGTTAAGGCGCTGGTGTTCCTGCGCCAGCCCAAATCCCGTACAATGTCCACCCGGTCGGTCAGGAGATTTAACCGGATAGCATCCCGCAGGAGCGGATCACAGCAGAACACGATCCGGCAGTTGTCGATGGTATTGGCGGTTTTTCCCTTATCGGTGACAGAAAGGCTCTCCCGCACATCTTGGGCGCTCTGTTCCGGCGCTATGGCCTCGGCTGCGCTCATCACAGCCTGCCGGGTGGCTGGCGGTAAATTCTGATATTCGCTGCTCAATTTTCTTCACCTCTTTTCCATACTCAGCAACCACGGAAGCACGTTCTTCTATGCTGTCAGACAGGAGAATATCCAGCAGATATTCGATATATGGCTGCCTGTGCAGAGCCTCCACAAACAGGGGATGCCAGTCATCCTCCGGCTGTTTGGGAGCATATTCTTCTTTCCAGCGTTCCAGCAGACGCAGGTAATCGCACAGCACCCGAAAACATTTCTGCTCTGCCTGCCGGTATCGCACTTCCTCGCTGATTTTTCTTTTGATGATTGTCTTTCGTGGCGGACCATGACCTTTGCTGTCAAGACTGACAGAGAAATCCTCTGCCAGCTTCAAGGCAGCTTCCTTACTGCCCAGTCCAAAGAGGCGGGAAGTGAAATCAATCACATCTCCGTCCCCCTGACAGGCAAAGCAATGGAACCGCCTGTCCACCTTCATGCTGGGATGTCTGTCATCGTGAAAAGGACAACAGGCCATCCCGTTCCGTCCTACTGGAATCCCATAAAATTCCGCAGCCTGTCTTGTCGTGACAGACTGCTTTACTGTTTCAAATACATTCGATTTCCCCACCTCCAAACAAAACAAAAGGCACCCGGTTTCCTCAGAAAATCAGATGCCTTACAACTCCATATCCTGTTTTTTTGTCGGGGCGATCCGCCCCTCACGTTCCCATCGCTCCCGGTTCTTCCGGTCAGCGTCCAATTTGCCTTTCGCCAGCTTCTCTTTGATGGATTCTCTGGCTTTTTTCTTAATCTGCTCTTTGCCAGCCTGCTTGACCTCCGGCTTCAGCAGCACAGCCTGCACCTTTTTGAGAATCTTTTCTGCGGACTGCTGTAATTTTTCCCGTGCCCTTCCCAGTAGGGTATTTGCAATCTTCACCACTTCCGGCGAATTTTTTGCATTGGGGGATACCACGCTCTTTCGGTATTTCTCGATCACTTCCAAATCCTCAAGCTGGGTCTGTTCCCGTACCTTGTCTGTCACGACCTCCACTGCCTTGTCATAGGCCACATCGGAAACATCCTCCAACAGCGTCTCCACATCCTCGATTTTGAGCGTCAGTTCTTCCAGCTTTTGCTCCTGCGCCGCCATCTGTTCTTTCTGCTTCATCAGGATATAATCCTGCTTTTCCAGATAGTCACGCCCACCATAGGACGGCTCCTGTTCCAGATGCAGCCCATGCCGTTTGGCAATGTCAAATAAGATTG
>ERZ780100.212-NODE-212-length-32686-cov-3.060587_pt1 | contig 32686 bp, 27 predicted proteins | sample MGYA00511573_ERZ780100 | MGnify/ENA primary metagenome ERZ780100 (study PRJEB29588, sample SAMEA2161876) | human gut metagenome | biome: human gut; feature: human-associated habitat; material: faeces | place: Denmark | collected 2008/2010 ...
TGTATGGCATTTTCCCATGATTGCCCAGGGACATACCTTCGGACTGGATTATCCGGGAGCCCCGTATCTGGGCTTTCTGGTGTTCATTCCCTATTGTATAGGTGTGGGATCCATTCAATGGTACCTGACGAAAAAATCCGGTTCTGTCTGGCCGGCAACATTTCTTCATGCGGTCAACAATGCCTACATAAGCGGTTCGTTTCTCATGACAGCGGCAACGGATGCTGGCGGAGTTTTAGACAACGGCAACCGGCTTGCGGAAATGACGGTGCTTATGCTGCCGTCCATGCTGGTGGGCGTTGTGTGCATGATGGGGATGAGAAAGAAAAAAGAGAGCTGAAAAAAACGGCATAGTCTGGTTAACAGCAGACTATGCCGTTGTATTATTCACAGCAACGTTTGCTTAAAACTTCAGGAAGGTGCTTAACAATCCGCGTCCTAAGGAGGCGCCTACGTTTCCGCCTAACTTTTTGCCGAATTTGCCACCGACAGAGGAACCGAGGGAGTTGCCAAGTTCCCTGCCAATGGTACCGGCAGCCGAGCTGGCTACGCTTTTTACTGCTCTGTTGCGGGCAGCGGTCTGTTTCTGGGCTGCTTTTTCGGCCGCTTTCTGTGCGGAAGGAGCCTGTCTTTCGGCGGCCTTCTGTTCTGCAAGAGCCTGTTTTTCGGCGGCTTTCTGCTCCGCCAATGCCTGCTTTTCAGCAGCTTTCTTTGCAGCAGCTTCTTCAGCCGCTTTCTGGGCAGCCTCCGCATCGGCGGCGGACTGTCTCTGCAGAAATTCATAAGCGGAATCTCGGTCAAAGAAATCCTTATAACGGATGTATAAAAGATTGTCTGTAATTTCTTTCTGGCGTTCACTGTCATCCAAAGCGCCCATTTTACTCTGGGGAGGCAAAATCTGACAGCGTTCTACTATGGTAGGAACACCACCTTCGTCCAGAACGGAAACAAGTGCCTCTCCGATGCCCAATTCCAACAGGGTATCATAGGTGTTAAAGGCGGGATTTTCACGAAAGGACTGGGCTGCAGCCTTGGCGCCCTTCTGCTCTGCGGGGGTATATGCATGAAGAGCATGCTGGATTTTGTTGCCAAGCTGGCTTAACACACCGCCGGGAATATCCTTGGGATTCTGGGTAACGAAGTAAATGCCGACGCCCTTTGAGCGGATTAATTTTACCACCTGCTCAATCTTGGTGAGCAGTGCCTTGGAGGCAGAATCGAAAAGCATATGGGCCTCATCGAAGAAGAACACCATTTTAGGCTTTTCCAGATCGCCTGCTTCCGGCAGGAGTTCAAACAGTTCGGAGAGCATCCACAGCAGGAAGGTAGCGTACATGGTGGGATTGTTAATCAATCTTTGGCAATCCAGTATCTGGATGCAGCCCTTTCCGTCACAGTCTCTGGAGAACCAGTCGGCAATATTCAGGGCGGGTTCGCCGAAGAACTGTTCTCCGCCTTCTCCTTCAAGTGCTACCACGGAACGGATAATGGCGGCTAAGCTGGCAGAAGACATGTTGCCGTACTGCATGCTGTATTCCTTGGTATTTTCACTGACATACTGCAACATGGCGCGCAGGTCCTTGGTGTCGATTAAGAGCAGTCCTTCATCATCGGCAATCTTAAAGATGATGGATAAAATATCGGACTGGGTATCGTTCAGGTCTAAAATACGGCTGAGCAGCAGGGGACCCATTTCCGAAACAGTCGTTCTTAAAGGCATGCCTTTTTCTCCGTATACATCCCAGAAATTGACCGGATATTTCTGAAAGGAAAAACCCTCCTTGTCAAGTCCCATTTTAGCGGCACGTTCCGCTATGGAGCCGTTTGCTTCACCCTGACGGCACATGGCGGCGAGGTCGCCCTTTACATCGGCTAAAAATACAGGTACGCCGCAGTCGCTGAAAGACTCGGCAAGCACCTTTAAGGTCACTGTTTTACCGGTACCGGTTGCACCGGCAATAAGCCCATGACGGTTTGCCATTTTCGGGTAGATGTACACTTTTTTATCACCGGCACATCCCACCCAGATTTTTTTATCCTGATACATAAATTTCCCTCCCGGATAGGTCTGTTATTTTTTACACATACCTTTATTTTACAATGCCGGTTCCTAAATTACAAGTCAATGGGAAATCTAAAAAAAGTAATTTATATATTGAAAAAACGTAATCATTATGTTACACTACATGTAAGCAGAAAGTTCACAATCTAATATTCTAATTTTTCTAAAAGATACATTCTATTTACTCATCAAACTTCACTGCTTAAATTTCTTATTCAACTAAAAAGCAGGGAGGTTTGTGTAAGCTTCATGTGGAAGTCATGCAGGGGAAGGGGTTCTTCCAAAGTGGCAGCGCTTTTGGAACAGGTTTCTTTCAAAAGTGTGCAGACTGCATGAGTGAGCGCATGGAAGCATCGGGGACCTCCCTGAAAGGAGGACCCATGACAAACAAATTTACAGTAACAAGGGAGCAGATGGCGGAAATCCTGCGGAAACAGACCGACTTTTCCAAAATCGGCATCTTCAATGACGTAATGTTCTGCTCCGTGTTCCGGAACCCGGAGGATTGCAAAGAGCTTTTACAACGGATAACGGGGCTTCAGATTGCAGAGTTGTACATCGTGCAGGAGCAGAAAAGCATAAAAACCGGTTACCTGGGAAAAGGTGTCCGGCTGGACGTGTATGCAAAGGATGTGGACGGCAATTCCTATGACATTGAGATGCAGGTGATGAATACCGGGGAACTGCCTTTGCGGAGCCGCTACTATCACAGCCAGATGGATAACTACCAGATACAGACAGGTCAGATGTATACGAATTTGCAGAAATCCATGGTGATATTTATCTGCGGATTTGATTTATTCGGACAGAACAGGAGCATTTATACCTTTGAAACGGTCTGCCGGGGAAAATCGGACATCGTACTGGATGACAAAAGAAAGACAATTTTTGTGAACATTGGCGGCGACAGAACGGAAATCGAAAAGGAAGCGGCGGACCTGCTGGATTATTTCCGGACGGGCAATCCCACGGATACATTTACCAAGGGACTGCAGACGGAAGTGGAGAAAATCCGGCAGGATACGGAATGGAGAGAAAACTATATGACGTATGAAATGAAAATCGAACTCCAGAGCCGGATAGGCAGGGAAAAGGCGGAAGCCGAGGCAAGAGCAGCCGGCATGGCAGAAGGTTTAGCGGAAGGCAAAGCACAAGGCATGGCAGAAGGTTTAGCGGAAGGCGAAAAATCCCGTGACAGGGAACTGATTTTAAAATGGCTGCAAAAAGGCAGAACCATGCAGGAGATAGCGGAAGACCTGGACAGACCGGAAAAGTATGTCCGGAAACTGGCGGCTGAAAAAAATTAGTTTTCAGAAAATAAATTTTTAAAAGAAATCCTTACACAAAATAGTATTTTCTGTTATAATGAATTCTGCAAAATAAAAATAATAGATGTAAATCCAGCAAATGCGTGTAATCTATAGGAAACTATGGGTTGCACGTTTTTTTTGTTGTGACAACGAGGGAAAAGGAGAAGAAATGGAAAACGTAAAACAAAACAAGATGGCAGAAATGCCGGTTAACAAGCTTATGCTGAACATGGGAATTCCTATGATTTTATCCATGATGCTGCAGGCTGCTTATAATATTGTGGACAGTGCCTTTGTGGCCAATATGCAGGAAAACGGAGAGGCTGCCATCAATGCGCTGACACTGGTGTTTCCGGTACAGATGTTTATGGTGGCAATCGGAATAGGAACCGGCGTCGGCGCCAATGCATTAATTGCCAAATGCCTGGGCGCAAAGGACAGTAAAAGGGCGGGGCTGGCTGCCGGCAACACGTTATTTTTAGCAACTGTGATCTATGCAGTATTTCTGCTGTTCGGAATTTTTGGCTGCCGCAGTTATATTGCATCCCAGACGAAAAATCCGCTTATTTTGGAAATGGGTGTGGATTACCTGAGAATATGCTGCGTCTTTTCTTTTGGTATTTCTTACTTCTCGGTATTGGAAAAAATGCTGCAGGCAACCGGGAAATCCTTATATTCTACCATCGCACAGGTAACAGGCGCGGTATGTAATATTATTTTTGACCCCATCCTGATCTATGGGCTTTTAGGCTTTCCCAGGCTGGGTGTACGGGGTGCAGCATACGCCACCGTACTCGGACAGATTGTATCTTTTCTGGTGGCGCTTTTTGCCCACCTGAAATGGAATAAAGAAATTGAAAAGAAGAAGGAATATTTTAAGCCTTCGGGGGATGTCATAAAAAGTATTTATGCCATTGGCGTGCCGGCCATTATTGCCCAGGCGCTTATGTCCGTCATGACCTATCTTCTAAATATTATTCTGGTAAAGGTCAGCGAAAATATGGTAACGGCATATGGGCTTTATTATAAAATCCAGCAGTTTATTCTGTTTGCGGCTTTCGGACTCCGGGATGCGATTACCCCTATTGTTGCTTTTAATTATGGTATGGGAGATAAAGAGCGGGTGCAAAAAGCCATTCGTTGCGGACTCCGGTATACCTTATATATTATGCTGGCTGGGTTTGTTATTCTGGAGGTCTTTGCAACACCGTTCTCGGCTTTATTTGACCTTTCGGGTGAAACACAAAGTCTGTGCATCAGCGCCATCCGTATTATTTCGTTAAGCTTTGTATTTGCCGGATGCAATATTGCTTTTCAGGGAGTGTTCCAGGCGCTGGATAGCGGTCTGCCGTCCCTGATTGTTTCTGTATGCAGACAGTTTTTATTTGTAGTGCCGGTAGCTTATGGGTTTACCATGCTTGTGCTGCACGGTAACGGTGTACCGTCCTATATTATCTGGTTTACCTTTTTGATTGCGGAAGGGGGTTCGACAATCATAGCCCTGGTTTTCTATAAAAGGGTTTCCTCACGCCGCCTTCCGTGAAGACGGTAGTCGGAGGGAGTCATGCCGGTCTTTTTCTTAAAGGTACCGGAAAAATAGCTTTGGCTGGGAAAGGCTAAAATAGCGGCTATTTCCGCGGAAGAATACGAGGAAAACAGCAACATGTTCCTGGCAGTATTGATTTTCTGTTCACAGATATAGGAACTGATACTCTGACCGGTTTCTTTCTGAAACAGCCGTGACAGGTAAGAAGGGCTTAAACCGGCTATTTCTGACAACTGTGTCAGAGTAATGCGGGTGTGCAGATGGTCGTAGATATAATCGATACATTTTACCACCGGCTGTGAGCAGACGTTCTGTTTTATGAGCTCCTTCATGCGTCGGGTGTAGTCCAGACACAGAGGGGTATGGAGGGAAGCAATTTCCTCCGGGGTATGGCATCTGTCCGCAGCAGAGATGTAATAATCACTTAAATTATAGGCTACATGCAGATCCATGCCGGCGTTGATACAATAACGGGCAATAACGGCTGCGGTAATGGCAAAATGGTACTTTACATTCTGGACCGGATTTGCAGACAGGGTACCCCAGCCTTCTTTTTTAGCAAGAAAGCTTTCTTTTGTCATTTCTTTTATCTTTTTCAGGTTACCGGATACGACGGCCTGATAAAATTCCAGCTCCGGATTATAGGGCGCTCTCACAAAGCGCTCTTCTCTTTGCACAAAATCCCGGTAGGCAAGAGCCTGTCCGGAGGTGTCTGACCGGAAAATACTCATTTTAGATTTCCTCCCTGTAACCCTGTAAAAAATGTAAGGAACATAACGCCTTATATCAAGTATATGATAGCATAAAAACATAAATAAAAGCAATAAAACGATATTCATTCCATAGAATTTCCGACATACTGAAAACAGAAATGAAAGAGCCACCGGATTTGTATAGGGAAGATACAAATCCAAAACAGGGATTGCAAGGAGGAAAATCAGGATGAACTTAAAACGTGGAATTAACTTAGGCGGATATTTATCACAGTGTGATTACAGTAAAGAACATCTGGCATCTTTTATCCATAAAGAGGATCTGGACAGAATTGCGGAAATGGGTTTTGACCATGTCCGGGTGCCGGTCGATTACAATATTCTGGAAACGGAAGATGGAACTCCCATCGAAAGCGGCTATGAATTACTTGACCGGGTAACAGACTGGTGCAGGGAAAACAAGCTGAATATGATTTTGGATATGCATAAAGTTTACGGCTATGATTTTAACGATGCAGGTACCATGGAAAACAGTCTGTTTAGGAGCCCTGCGCTGATGGACCGTTTTCTTGCGCTGTGGAGAAGGCTTGCAAAACGCTACGGAAATAAAGATTTCATGGCTTTTGAGCTTTTGAATGAAATTGTGGAGGAGGATGTGGCAGAAGCCTGGAATGATTTAATCATCCGTGCGGTGAGAGAAATCCGCCGGTATGCACCCACAACTCCGATTATCTACGGCGGCATCCAGTGGAACAGCGCCAGAACCGTCAGATTTTTAAGAAAACCGGAAGATGAAAATATTATTTTTACCTTCCATTTCTATGAGCCGCTTCTGTTTACCCATCAGAAAGCATACTGGGTGGCGGCAATGGACCCCAATAAGGAAATTTCCTATCCGGCAACCATGGAATATTACAGGGAAAATTCCAAAGTGCTGGGGTATCAGGGAAATGTAGCGGTCAATGCACATTCCGGTGAGATGGGACCCAAATTCATGGAAGAGCTGATTGCGGATGCCGTAGATGCGGCAAAAAAAGCAGGTGTACCTTTATATTGCGGTGAATTTGGAGTCATCGACAGAGCACCGGTTATGGATACGCTTCGCTGGTTCAGGGATGCGAATGAGGTATTCCGCAAATTTGACGTCGGATTTGCGGCATGGACTTATAAGGAAATGGATTTTGGTATTACCGGGGAACATTATAAACCGATTTTACAGGAACTCATAAATATCTGGAACCGATAAAACAGTATAACCACGGGAGGGTACGGAATGAAAAGAAAAACAGCAAAATGGCTGACGGCTGTTCTGGCATTTACAATGGTAATGACAGCGGGCTGCGGCAAGGAAAAGGGAGCAGAGAAACAGACAGAGAATACGGAGACCGTACAGGAAACGGTAATCCGGGAAACAGAACCGGTGCAGGGAAATGACCTTGACATGACGGGGTACAACCTGGTATGGGAGGATGATTTTGAAGACGGAATTTCAGAGGATGACTGGAATTATGAGCTTCATGAACCGGGCTGGGTGAACAATGAACTGCAGTCCTATGTGAAATCGGAAGAAAATGTGTATACAAAGGACGGAAAGCTTGTCATAAAGCCGGTGGAAACGAAGGATGAGAACGGTAACACTGCCTACACATCCGGACGTGTGAATACCCAGGGCAAGCATGATTTTACTTACGGTCTCTTTGAAGCAAGCATTAAAATGCCGAAAGGCCAGGGCTTTTTACCGGCATTCTGGATGATGCCCACGGATGAAAATTTATACGGTCAGTGGCCGAGATGCGGGGAAATTGATATTGCAGAAGTGTTGGGTAATGATACGGGAACCACCTACGGAACCATCCACTATGGAAACCCGCACAAAGAAAGCCAGGGCAGCTATGTACTTTCCGAAGGGGATTTCGCAGAAGAATTCCATACCTATGCCTGTGAATGGAACCCGGGGGAAATCAAGTGGTATGTGGATGGCAATCTGATACACACAGCAAATGACTGGTACTCAGCAACGGAGGGTTTAGGGGAAATTACTTTTCCGGCACCTTTTGACCAGCCCTATTATATCATCTTTAATCTGGCGGTGGGCGGAAACGGGCCCGGTAATCCGGATGCAACTACGGATATAGCCGGTGCAACCTATGAAATTGATTATGTAAGAGTATACCAGAAAGATGAATATGACGAAAATGTCACAAAACCGGAAAAGGAAATCACCTACAGAGAGCCGGATGAAAACGGCAACTATGTCATCAACGGAGATTTTTCTGCGTCAGAGGATTTGACGGATAATGCAGACTGGAAGTTCATGGCGCAGAACGGCGGAGAAGGCAATGCGGAAATTAAGAATAATGAAATTGTTATCTCCACAGCGAATGCCGGCAGTGAGGAATACAGCATCCAGCTGGTACAGCCGGATATTCCTATCCTGAAGGGAAGCGAATACCGGGTAACCTTTGATGCCTGTGCCGATGAAGAACGCACCATGAAGGTAGCGGTTACGGCGCCCAATGCCGGATGGATCCGTTATCTGGAGGATACAGAGCTTACTCTTACGAAGGAAAAACAGAGCTACGCATTTGATTTCACGGTGACGGCGGAAAACGACCCCACCGGACGACTGGAATTCAATATGGGTAAAACAGATAGTACTGCAACGATTTCTATATCCAATGTGCGTCTGGAGATGACAACGGAAGGTTCTGGCAGCGCAGGCGGTAAGACTGTTCTTTCCGATGGCAATTACGTTTACAATGCAAATTTCCAGGAAGGTACCGACAGAGTCGGAAGCTGGGATTTTACGGAAAATGATGCGGTGACATATGAGGTTACACCGTTAAGCGACGGCAGAAGACTTCATGTAAATATGTCAAAGGATTCAGATACCCCGTTCCATGTTACGCAGAAAGACCTGGCATTGACGGAGAACGCGGAATATCTCTTAAGCTTTGAAATGCAGGCGGAAGCGGGAAGCCATATGAAAGTCCTTCTGAATGGGGAAGAACATGACATAGCTTTGTCCGAAAAGCAGGATACCTACAGCTTAAAGTTTGTATATTCCGGAAAAGAAGGAGCCAATACACTTCAATTTGGTTTTAGCAGTGCCGGGGATTATTATCTGGACAAGGTGCGTGTGGAAGAGAATGTGATGATTAAGAACGGCAGCTTCAATGCGGGGACGAGCGGATACGAGATTTTTGTGGATACTTCTGCAGATGCGAATTACGTGGTGGATTCCCTGTCAGAAGACAATGCCATGGATTTTACCATTCTTGACACCGGAGCCAGTGACTGGAACGTCCAGCTCAAGCAGAATAATATCACTCTTGAAAAGGGAAAAACGTATACCTTAACCTTTGAAGCCAAATCCGATATGAAAAGAGACATTCGTGTCATTATACAGGGCAGGGAAGACAAGGGCTGGCCGGTCTATTCCGGAGAAAACATTGTGACGCTTTCTTCTGACTATCAGACCTTCAGCACCACCTTTACCATGGAAAGCGATACGGATCCGGATGCTTTCTTAAGCGTATGCTTAGGCGCTGTCAGCGAGAGAATTGACAGCCGGCACAGAGTGTGCATAGATAATATTTCCCTGGAGGAAGTTAACTGATTTTATCCGGCTGTAGGAAACCTGAGTGGATTTCTTCATATAATATACTATACCTTAACTAAGAGAGGAAATAGTATATGGCACGATTTACCAATCAGGCACAGCTGCGATATGGCAACGCAGTAGCCAATTCCAATATTGCTGTCGGTGAAATTATGGAAGTTTTATCGGCAACAAAAACAGCGGTAAACAATACCTACGGACAAAATGATAATGTAACATATGTCATCAGTATTGTAAATTCGGGAGCTGTCCCTTTCAGCGGCATAACTGTTACAGATAATCTCGGTGAATATAATTTTGGCACGGAAACACTGACACCGTTAACGTATATTCCCGGAACGGTTAAATTTTACGCAAACGGTGTTTTGCAGCCTGCCCCTACGGTGGCGGCGGTTTCTCCGCTTACGGTTACCGGGCTGACGGTGCCGGCAGGTGGAAATGCAACCGTTATTTATGAGGCAGAGGTGAATTCTTTTGCACCCATGGAAACAGGTTCCAGGATTACCAATACGGCGGGGGGGTGTGCGCCGCGGCGGTTGTATCCGCAACCGGTATTACACCGGTTACGGTCAGTGAAACCATCCTTGTAGAGGAAGCGCCTATCCTGTCCATCACCAAATCGGTAAGCCCGGTTCCTGTTACGGAAAACGGAACTCTTACCTACACTTTCTTAATTCAGAACATGGGAAATACAGCCGCAGATGCTACTGCCGGTGTAGTGGTTCTGGATACTTTTTCCCCGATTCTCAGCAATCTCTCCGTTACCTTTAACGGAGCCGGCTGGGCAGAAGGGGCACAGTATACGTATGATGAAACAAGCGGTACCTTCAGCAGTGTAGCAGGCCGGATTACGGTTCCTGCAGCCACCTATACCCAGGATCCGGCAAGTGGTGCATGGGTGGTCAGCCCCGGTGTCAGCACTCTTATCATTTCCGGTATCGTATAAAAGGCTCCTGCTATCTGCAGGTATATCAGTAACCGGCATAGTCTTAATCGGCTATGCTGGTTTTTTTATAGAAAAGACCGGGGGCATGAAATTAAGCAGAAACACCGCCGAATTGGTTAACAAAGCAAAAGATAAAGAATAAATTGATTTTGCTGGGGACGGACATGAGTTTGTTCCCCTTCTTTTTTATTCCTTCCATAGCGGATTATATAAATGTGCATAGACATAAAAGGGCATCCTATTGCGTTTGAAATGAAGCAAAAAATCAACATAGAGGAAAATTGTTATATTTGCTTTAAAATGCCAGCGAGTGCGGAAAATGGGGTTGAGTCCTGGCAATCTCAGGTTGCGCCATGCGCCATTCGGGAGCTGCGGGGCAGCCCCTCATGGACGGCTGTCGCCGTATAATAAAAAAGAAGAGACTACATCTTAGTGAGCAAGCGGCGCCGAGCCATTCATAGCCCTGACGGGCTATTTCATGATGGGCTGTCGCCCAATAAATATAAAAAGAAAAGCTGACTGGAAAGTGAATATATTCCCTTCCAATCAGCTTTCTTTTTATACTTGCTCGGCTTGTAGCTTAACCAAAGTATCTATTCAGTAATCCTTCGAATGCTTTGCCATGTCTTGCTTCGTCGCGTGCCATTTCATGGACGGTATCATGGATAGCGTCTAAGTTTAATTCTTTTGCACGTTTTGCAAGGTCTACTTTGCCGGCGGTTGCGCCGTTTTCAGCATCAACTCTCATCTGTAAGTTCTTCTTGGTGGAGTCGGTTACCACTTCACCTAAGAGTTCTGCAAATTTTGCAGCATGTTCTGCTTCTTCGTAAGCTGCTTTTTCATAGTACATACCGATTTCAGGATAGCCTTCTCTGTGAGCTACACGTGCCATTGCCAGGTACATGCCGACTTCGGAGCATTCTCCTTCAAAGTTAGCACGAAGGTCCTTGATGATATCTTCGGGTGCACCCTGTGCAACGCCTACAACATGCTCTGCAGCCCATACCTTATCGGCAGACTGTACAGTGAACTTGGAAGCAGGTGCGTGGCAGATAGGGCACTCTGCAGGTGCTTCAGTTCCTTCATAAACATAACCGCATACTTGACATACAAATTTCATAATTCATTTCTCCTTTTCTTGTAAATAAAATGGTTTTATTGGTTATTGTTTCCCGAAAGGGCTTAAACTTTCAGGAAATAAATTACAAACAATCTCACGGAAATTCCAAAGCTCTTGCAAACAATTCCAAAGGAAAATTCAGAACTTTTGCAAACAAATTTAAGAAAAATCCACTTACTCCCGGCACGCTTCGCAGGTGCCGTAAAAATAAATATCGTAGCCTTCGATGGTACCGTTGAATCCCAGGGCTGCGGTTTCCATTACCGAATCAATACTTGGCATGGCGAGATCCATGACAGCACCGCATTTTTTGCAGACAAAGTGGTGATGCGGGGAAGTATCGTAATCGAAATGATCCGTTTTGTCCCCTACCTGCAGCCGCAGGATTTCACCGGTATCTGCCAAGAGATTTAAGTTCCGGTAAACGGTCCCAAGGCTGATATTTGGTATCTTGGTGCGCATGGCGGTGTAAACCTGGTCAGCTGTCGGATGATCCTTCCGGGTAGAAAGATATGCTTTTATTTCTTCTCGTTGCTTACTGTATTTTACTGCCATAGAGTTCCTTTCTGAAAGTAGTAACTGTTACTGTTATCAATATAATACAGATAATTTAGAAAGTCAACTGTTTTTTATAATTTTTTTAGGATATTCTTCGAATCAGTTCATTTCTTTTTATAAGAAAAGATGATATAATTTCCATAAATTCGGTAATAGCCGCATAAACGGTGGAATGAGAGGGAATATGAAATTCAAGACAAGATTGCGCATAGCATTTGCGTCCATTGTTTTTTTGCCCCTGATACTGACCGCATTAGCTTTTTTGGCCATCAGTGTGTACCTGGTGCAGGATGACCAGCCGCATTTCTTCGGACAGGTCAATTATGCGGAAATGGTGGACAGTGTGCAGTCTGTGGGCGAACAGGTACAGATGCTTTATCAGAAACTGGCGGATACGGCGGTGAGCGAACCGCAGAAATTTGAAGACACCGCTTATCTGCAGTCCTTAAACAAAAGCCTTAACCGTAAAAATTCCTACATTTTGGTCAGAAAAAACGATTCTATTTATTATGCGGGAAATATGGAAGCGGCAGAACTTATTTTTGATAAATTGCCCGAATACGGTTACGAATACGGGGATGCTGCCGCCATGTATTTTAACGACCTGCAGAAATATGTCAAACAGGTGGATTTCCGATTTACGGACGGGTCAGAGGGCAGTGTATTTATAGTAACAAGAATCAGCGGCATTATCTCCAAACGGCTTTTAATAGATATGTTTATTGCCATCTGCCTGATTCTGTTGTTTACCAGCCTGATGCAGACGCAGTGGATTCACAAGGGAGTGTTTACACCGGTAAACGAGCTGAACGTAGCCATGCAGAAGGTAAAGGAAGGCAATTTTGATTACCGGCTTTCCACGGATGCGTCCGGTGAAATAGGTGATCTGTATCGTAACTATGAGGACATGCGCCTGCGGCTTAAGGAAACGACGGAAGAACAGCTGCAGCAGGAGAAGCAGAACAAAGAGCTTATCAGCAACATTTCCCATGATTTGAAAACGCCTATTACCGCTATCAAGGGGTACATGGAGGGTATCATGGACGGCGTTGCCGATACACCGGAAAAAATGGATAAATACATCAAAACGGTGTATAACAAGGCAAATGACATGGACAGGCTTATCAATGAGCTGACAATTTATTCAGGTATTGATAATAACCGGATACCTTACCATTTTCACCGCATAAACGTTGCCGAATATTTCGGAGACTGCGTGGAAGAGGTGGGATTGGAGCTGGATTCCCGCAATATTAAACTGAATTATTCTAATTTAGTGGATCCTGCCACACTGATCATTGCCGATCCGGAGCAGCTTAAGCGCGTTATCAATAATATTATCAGTAATAGTGTAAAATATATTGATAAGGAGCAGGGCATTATTGATATCCGTATACTGGATGAGGTAGACTCCATCCGGGTGGAAATCGAGGATAACGGCAAGGGAATTGCCGCCAAAGACCTGCCCAAGATTTTTGAACGGTTTTACCGGACGGATGCTTCCCGCAACTCCACAAAGGGCGGGAGCGGCATCGGGCTTTCCATTGTAAAGAAAATTATTGAAGATCACGGCGGTTACATCTGGGCCACCAGTAAGGAAGACGAAGGCACCTGCATGCATTTTGTCCTCCGTAAATATAAAGAGCAGAAAGGAAATGAAAAGGTATGAGCAGTAGAATACTGATTATTGAAGATGAAGAAGCGATTGCAGATTTGGAAAAGGACTACCTCGAGCTCAGTGATTTTGAGGTAGAAATACAGAATACCGGAGACGGCGGCTTAAAGGCTGCTTTGGAAAAGGATTTTAACCTGATTATACTGGACCTGATGCTTCCCGGTGTGGATGGCTTTGAGGTGTGCAAGCAGATTCGGGAAAAGAAGGATATCCCCATCCTCATGGTTTCCGCTAAAAAGGATGATATTGATAAAATCAGAGGTCTGGGTCTGGGCGCGGACGATTATATGACAAAGCCTTTCAGCCCCAGTGAGCTGGTAGCAAGGGTGAAAGCACATCTTGCCAGATACGAAAGACTGGTGGGCACCAATGCCAAGCCCCAGAACGACATTGTGGAAATCAGGGGACTGCGCATCGATAAAACTGCGAGAAGAGTGTATGTGGACGGTGTGGAAAAGACCTTTACCACCAAGGAATTCGATTTGCTGACCTTCCTTGCGGAGCATCCCAATCATGTATATACCAAGGAAGAGCTGTTCCGCCAGATCTGGGACATGGATTCCATCGGTGACATTGCCACCGTTACGGTCCACATCAAGAAGATCCGTGAAAAAATCGAGTACGATACCGCGAAACCCCAGTACATCGAAACCATCTGGGGTGTGGGTTACCGCTTCAAGGTATAAATTATGCAGACACAGATTGTATACGAGGACGAGGCGGTTCTGGTTATCCGGAAGCCTGCCGGTCTGGCAACGGAGAGCGCCGGCATCGGGCAAAAGGATGTAGTCAGTGAACTGAAAAATTATGTAGCAAAGAAAAATCCGGGGAAAATGCCGTATCTGGGCATTGTTCACCGGCTTGACCAGCCTGTGGAAGGACTTTTGGTATTTGCCAAAACGAAAAAAGCCGCCGAAAATTTAACGGCGCAGCTTGGAAAAGGTACGCTTAAGAAGGAATATCTGGCGGTGGTATGTGGAAAAGTACCGGAAAATACCGGCAGGCTGGTGGATTATCTGGCAAAAGAAAAAGGTATGGCGGTGGTAAAGAACGCCGCGGATGCAAAGACAGAGAAAGACGTGGATGCGCAGGCAGGGAAAGCAGCAGGCCCACAGGCAAAAAAGGCGGTTCTTACTTACACGAAAAAAGCGGAAACCGAAAAGTTTACATTGCTTGCGGTACAGATAGAAACCGGGCGTTTTCATCAGATAAGGGCGCAGCTTTCCCACGCGGGCTTTCCCATTCTGGGAGATGAAAAATACGGTTCGGAGGAAAGTAAGGAACTTTCCCGGGAAAAGAAAATCCGTTTCACGGCGCTTTGTGCCGCTTCCTTAAGTTTCAGGCATCCCGTGACCGGCAAGTTCATGGCGTTTACCCAGGCGCCGCAAAATCCGGCATTCGCGGATTTTGTGATAGAATAAAAGCTTATGAAAGACTGGGAACCTTTGTCAGAGCATTTGGACAGATAAGTGCAGAAGCTTTTGTCAGTGTATTTCTTACAGATATATAAGAATAGAAACAGAAACATGTCATATACTAAACCCTATCAACAGGACGGGCGCGATGGATGGGCGCTGCAAAAGATTGCGGGGAGGGATTGGCATGCAGAAGAAATGGTATGAACAAAAAGGAATGGTACTGCTCCTCTTAACCGGAGCAGTCTATTTTTTTTTACGGTATCTTTCTCCGCTGCTGACGCCCATTTTAGTGGCAGGAATTCTGCTCACCCTGTGCTATCCGGCATTTGACGACATCCAGAAAAAAACGAAAATAAAGAAGCAGTACATGGCAAGCGCCATGCTGGTGCTCATTGGGGCGGTGCTCATGGGGCTTCTGTGGTGGGCAAGTGTGTATTTGTTCCGGAAAATTCCCCAGTGGGTAGCAGGTGTGGACGCACTGCAGGAAACCCTGCATCTTTTTATCGGGAACTGCTGCGGCAAAATGGAAAGTTTTCTTGGGATAGAAGCCGACGATCTGAGCCATTCCCTCACCGGTCAGATGGACGCCGCGTTTGAAAACCTGAAAATCTCCATTTTGCCGGAACTTTTACAGAACAGCTGGACCTATGTAAAAGCGGTAGGCTCCGTTTTTGCAGTGCTGGCGGTCCCCATGATTGCCGCGGTGCTGCTTGCCAAGGACTACGACGATCTGCTTGCCATGGTGGGAAAGCAGAAATGGAGTGTTATTCTTTTGGAGGTGGCGCTTAAGGTTATCCGTTATCTGGCGACCTATGTGAAAGCGCAGCTTCTTATCCTGCTTGGAATTTCCCTTATCTGTGTGACACTTCTGTCGGTTGCAGGTGTGGAAAAAAGTGTATTCTGGGGGATTTTAGCGGGAATTTTGGATGCCCTTCCTTTTATCGGCACCAGCATCGTGCTGCTTCCGCTGGCATTGTGGGAGTTTTTCTCCGGGGCATATCTGAAAGCCTTTTTCTGTCTGCTTGCATACGGCGTCAGCGCTCTGTTCCGGGAGCTGGCGGAGCCGAAGCTCATCGGCAAAAGAGTGGGCGTTTATCCCTTTATTATTCTGATTTCCGTGTATGCGGGGATGAAGCTGTTCGGACTGTGGGGCATTATCAAGGGGCCGGTGGGGCTGGTTATGATTGAGCAGTCCTATGTCTGTATCTGCCGCTATATTGACAATAAAAAGGCGGATGGATTATGATGGAGGAAACGTGTGTAAAAAGAAGGGACAAAACACATGAAAAAGAAACAGGTTAAAAAGAAGCAGCGTTCGCTTGCGGCGGATATACAGACGGTTTTGCTGTGGGTTCTGCGGGGCATAAGCTTCTTTTATCTTATTATGATGGGCGTGGTGCTGCCGTTTTATTACCACCCCGAAACATCGTATATGACAATCGGCTCCGGAAAGGCGGAATTTTACAATAAATGGGCATTCGGCACGGCAAAAGCAGCGGGAGTGTTTCTTCTTCTTTATCTGTTGACGGCGTCAGTAAGACAATTCCTGCTGTGGAAAAAGGACAGTAGCCGGAAAACAGGGGGAGCTTCCCTGTGGATGGCAATGAAGACGGGATGTCAAAATTTCTGGCAGAGCCTTACCGGTACGGAACTGTTTGCCGTCTGTTACATAGCTGCCCTGTGCATTTCTTACCTGCTGACAGACTACCCGGCATTCGCAAAAATGGGAGCCGACGGCTGGAACATGGGCTTCTGGCCCCAGATTTTGTTTTTGTTTTTCTTTTTATTATTGGAAAGAACCCTCACAACCGGGATGGCAAAGGCAGGCATCGGGATGATGCTTTCGGCATCCACGGTGGTATTTCTTTTGGGACTCTTAAACCGCTATGGGGTCAATCCCCTGCACATGGAAAGCAGCGGGCCGGGATTTATTTCCACCATCGGTAATATCAACTGGTACTGCGGTTACTGGTCGGTGCTGTTTCCGGTATGCTGCGGCATTTTCCTGTTCCGGGAGAAGGTTCTGCCGGGCAGCAGGTCCGCGCAGCAGGCTCCGGTGTCCGTTTTGTATCGTGTCCTGCCGGTGTTTAGCGGAATTGCGGTTGTTATCGGCTTTGCCACGGGCGTATCCCAGGGCAGCGACAGCGGTCTTTTGGTGCTGGCAGCCATGACGCTCATTCTGGGCTGCTTTGCCGGAAAAGAAAAGGAAGGCTTGCGTCATTTTATCGAGCTTCTGCTGTTGTTCTGTGTTTCCCTTACAGGACTTTTTGCCTTGCAGCATCTGTTCCCGGAACGGAACAAATACCAGACTGCCGGTTATCTTTTCCTGACTGGGAAGCCGTGGGGGCTGATTTTTGGCGTGCTGCTTTTGTGTTTGTATTTCTTCTTGTTTATAAGAAAGAATATCTGTGCCAATGGACGGACGAAAACGGTGGAAAACCACTGTGACAATAAATTGACGGGAACAGCGGACAGGGGCATTGTCTGGACCTACAGAGCCTGGCAGATACTGACGGGACTTTCCGCTGCGGCGCTGGTTCTTTACATCGGTCTTTTGACTTTCAATACGACACACCCGGGCGTAATACCGGCGCTTGACGGCAACGCTCTGTTTACCTTCAATACTTCATGGGGAAGCTCCCGCGGGGCAACCTGGAGCATCGGTATCCATACATTTCTGGCACAGAATTTCGGACACCGGCTCTTTGGCGTGGGACCGGACTCCATGGCGGCATACCTGTACCAGAGCGACAATTCCACATTGCTTGCGGAAGTCAGGGCGACTTTTGGGGATAAAAGACTTACCAATGCCCATGGAGAGTGGATAACTGTCCTGGTAAATACCGGACTCATGGGGCTGCTGAGCTTTGCCGCCATGATTATTTCTGTCGTGGGGACTTTGTTTTCCCGGAAGCAGAAAACACTGGCAAAAGCCTGCGGGCTTGCCGTTTTATGCTATACCCTGCACAATATTTTCAGTTTTGAGCAGATGATGAACATCAGCCAGATGTACCTTGTCATGGGCATCGGCATGGCTATGGCGCAAAAGGAAGAAAGGGACTGATATGTTATTTAACTCCACAATATTCATAGCGCTCTTCCTGCCGCTTTGTCTGATTGGCTGGTACGGGCTGCAACAATTCAAAAATCCTGCCTGGGCAAAGCTGTTTCTGGTGGGCATGTCCCTGTGGTTTTACGGCTATTATAACCCATGGTATCTGCTTATTTTAGTGGGCAGCCTGCTTGTCAATCAGGGCATCAGCGCGGCCATGGAGCATGGAAGAAGCCGGAAGCTTCTTCTAACCCTGGGACTTATTGCCAATATCGGCCTGCTGTTTTATTTTAAGTATTTTAATTTTTTCGTGGACAACTGCAATTTCTTCTTCCATACAGACTGGCAGATAGAAAAAATTGCACTGCCGCTGGGTATCAGCTTTTTCACATTCCAGCAGATTTCCTATGTGGTGGACCGTTACAAGGGAGAAGCACCCTGCTACAGTCTGATGGACTATGCCTGCTTTGTGACATTTTTTCCCCAGTTGATTGCGGGCCCCATCGTACTGCACAGTGAATTTATTCCGACGCTGCAGGCAAGGAAAAACAGGAAGCCGGACTGGGAAATGTTTTATGACGGCGTGGCGTTGTTTGTACTGGGCTTTGGAAAAAAAGTACTTTTGGCTGACGTGCTGGCGCTGCTTGTGAACTCTGTGTTTGATGTGGTGGGCGTGGTGCAGTATTATCTGGATTTCTGGACGGGACTTATTACGATTTTGTGCTATGGTTTCCAGCTTTATTTCGATTTCAGCGGTTACTGCGATATGGCGCGCGGCATCGGCAGAATGTTTGGCTTTGAACTGCCGGTGAATTTCCGTTCCCCCTTCAAGGCGGATTCCGTCCGGGATATCTGGAAACGCTGGCATGTCACACTGGGACGTTTTTTAACCGCTTATGTATACATTCCTCTCGGCGGCAACCGGAAGGGCAAGGCAAGAAAGTGTCTGAATCTGTTTCTGGTATTCCTGGTCAGCGGCATCTGGCACGGCGCCAACTGGACATATATTCTGTGGGGCATAATGCACGGGGTTGCCATTGTGTGGGAAAATCTGTTCCCGAAGCTTCGGTTCAGGAGCCGGAAGCTCAATGTCTTTTTTACCCAGATATTCTGGTTCCTGACCCTGATTATGTTCCGCAGCAATACCCTTTTGCAGGCGGGATATTTTTACCGTAATCTGTTCACGGCGCCGAAGCCCTTCCTAAACGGCATCGGTGCGGCACTGCAGATACCGGAGAACTTTATTATCATAAAGGCGCTTACCCTGAAAGCACCGCAGTATCTGCCTGTTTTTTACTTTGTTATGATTGGTCTTATGCTTGCCGTCAGCTTCTTTTTTGCTTACGGAAAAGAGGCGGGAGAATGGATAAAAGCGAAGGCACGCACGAAAAAGGGTGCATTTCTGCTGGCGGTTGTTTTTCTCTGGGGCTTTGTGTCCCTCTCCCAGGTCAGCACGTTTTTGTATTTTAACTTTTAACCGTATCAGTAAAGGAAGAATAAAATGCTTACCGGTAAAAAAGCTTTGAAGAACTTCATATTGTGGGTTGCGGCAGGGCTCCTTCTTGTTGCGGGAATTACTGTTTTGTTTGACCCCTTTTACCAGTACCACGGACCTCTGCCCGGCATGAAGGAGGTGCTGTTTGAAAGGGAAAGCCAGGTTATCGGCTCCATTCGGCATTTTTCCTATGACAGTGTACTTTTGGGTTCTTCTGTGGTGGAAAACTGCGACAGCAGCTATCTGGACAATGCCTACGGCATCAAAACCCTGAAGGTGGTGAAAGGCTCCGGCTCCACGGCGGACCTTATGTATTATCTGGAAAAAGCACATGAAAAGCAGGACATTAAGAGAGTTTTTTACGGACTGGATTTGTTTGCCCTGAAAATGCCATGTGAAGTGACGGTGGTGTCACAATATAGTCCGAATTACCTGTATACGGAAACAATTCTGGATGACGGCGCGTATCTTTTTAATAAGGACGTGCTCTTAAAGAAAATTCCGCTGATGCTGGCGTATTCTTTTGCGGATAAAAATACGGGGGGACATGCCTACGACTGGTCGGAGGACAAAACCTTCGGTCCGGCAAAAGCCATGGAAGCCTACGAGGGACCTTATGTACAGAGCGAGGAGAAGGATTTCACGGACGATAAAGCAACCATTGCGGCCAATATAGCTCTGATAACGGAAGAAATTAAGTCTCACCCGGATACCCTTTATACGGTTTTCTTCCCGCCGTACTCGCTGCTCATGTGGGACGATACCTGCAGACAGGGCGAACTTTCCGAGTACTGCTATATGCTGGATGAGGCTCTGCGGACACTTCTTTCCTATGACAATGTGGAGATTTATTATTTCCAGACGGACACGGACATTGTGTGCAATCTGAACCTTTACATGGACAAGGTGCATTATTCCCCGGACATCAACCAGTACATGTTGACCTGCATGGCGCAGGGGGATGAGTCATATCGTGTAGATAAGGATAACCGGCAGGATGTGGTACCTTCTTTGCGACAGATGTGTCAGTATATAACGGAAGAGGCTATCTATAACTATTACCCGAGGGAGCAATAACCGCGTCCGGAAGATGCATAACTGTATCGGAAAAGAAATGCTTTCGGGAGAAGAAACCGGCAGGCGGCTATGAACACCGCCCCGCAATCTGCATATCATAAGAGAAAAGGGACCGGAAGTGTCAGATATGGACTTTTCCAACCGAATTTTGCCTTTTTACATGGCATACCCACAGCCCTGCCTGATGAAGGAAGACAGCACCGTCCTGCGTGATTTGGAATACCTGCAGCAGATGTATCCCGGGCAGGCGAAGATGCTGCAGAAGAGGATTGCCGAGGTCCTGGATAAAGTGGATTATGAGGGCAGCCTGCTTTATGATGAATACCCCGACAAGTGGCAGCTTTACCGTCTGGGAGACAGCATTGTCGCTATTTTGAAGCGGGAGGAAGAGGAAAAAGGAGAAGATGTGAATACTTCCCCGGAAAAATGGGAATGGATAAAGGATATGGTACTGCTTATCCTGTATTATGAGATTTACAAACGGCGCCACAGCGGACGAAAAGGATTTATAAAATTTTAGTTGAGGTTTTCAGGCAAAATCATTAGAATATAGTCATAGTGGGTACTTCGGCCAAAGGGGATGAGGGAACACTATGACTATTGTTTTGTGAGGATACATCCATGAAGGAATTTTTGGATTTGATACAGGATATAGAAAAAGCCGGATTGCAGAATGCTGTATTCAGCAATCCCATTGACAAGGAAAAGGGCAGCAAAATCACCGTACATCCCATTCTTTTAAAAGGAGAGGCGGTGTATCAGCGCACCAGCTTTATCGGGACCAAGGTGTTCCATGAAAATCTGGTGCCGGACAGGCTGGCGGGGCAGCTCACACAGGATATGCAGGCATTCAAACAGGCGGAGTTTACCACGCCGGACTTTTCCGCCTACGTGCTGGTGAGCAAAAAAGGAAAAATGACAATCAAGAAGAAAATGACGCCGGGAGTGGGCAAAAAGAACGCGAACGAAAACCTGCCGGCAGGTCTGGAGATTGCGGAGCACAACCGAAAGAAGCATTATATATTGGAAGAAGGCAAGCCCGTGGACTTTTTAGTGGGACTCGGCGTGCAGACCCCGGAGGGCAAAATCGTAAAGGCGAAGTACGATAAGTTCCGCCAGATTAACCGTTATCTGGAATTTATCGAGGACATTGTGCGTAAGCTTCCAACAGACAGACCGGTGCGCATCATTGACTTCGGATGCGGAAAATCGTACCTTACCTTTGCCATGTATTATTACCTGCATGTGCTTCGGAAATACGAAGTGGAGATTACGGGTCTGGATTTGAAGGAGGATGTGATTGCCCTTTGCAACAGGCTGGCAGAGCAGTACGGCTACGAGCACCTGCATTTTGAGAGGGGCGACATCAGCTCCTACGAAGGCGAGGATAAGGTGGACATGGTGGTGACACTCCATGCCTGCGATACGGCAACCGATTACGCCATAGAAAAAGCGGTAAAATGGAATGCAGACGTCATTATGGTGGTGCCCTGCTGTCAGCATGAGCTGAACCGGCAGATTTCCTGCAAGGAGCTTCAGCCCGTTTTGAAATACGGACTAATACGGGAGCGTATGGCTGCCCTTATGACGGACGCCCTGCGCGCGGATATGCTGGAGGAAATGGGCTACGAGGTACAGATTCTGGAGTTCATAGATATGGAGCATACCCCGAAAAACATTTTAATCAGAGCGGTGAGGAAAAACGGCATCCGTAAAAAATCGGAGGATGTGGAAAAAGTAACCGCATTTCTGCATGTGCAGCCGACACTGCAGAAGCTTTTGGGAAAGGAACAGGCTGAATGAAAAAAGGAATTATCAAGTGGGCGGTCTTCATGGTTGTGTTTGTGGTGTCACTGTTTATATTTTCCCGGTTGTTAAATACGGGAACCAACGATATGACCATGGATATGGAGGAGCCAAAGTTCCCGGTGGTCTACATGGGCATGGGCGACATCCGCTACAACGAAATGCACGGCTATGTAAATGCCATGGATACCACGTTCATGCGGGACACCATTACCGTGCTGGACGAGAACCGCAGCACACAGTTTTTTGTGGACACTTACGGCGACAAGGTGCAGAAATTTGTGTTTGAAGTGCGCAGTGTGGATGGGGAACGGCTGATTGAAAGCACCGAGGTTACGGGGTATGAGACTACGGCGGCAGGCATTTCCGGTACGCTGACCGCCAAGGACCTGCTGGAAACAGGCAAGGAATACGAAATGGTGCTGCTTCTGACGCTGGACACGGGCAACACGGTGTATTATTATACCAGACTGGCGTGGGGGACGGACTACCATGCCTACGACAAATTAAGCTTTGCCAGGGATTTTAACAACAAGACCTTTGACAAAGAGCAGGCACAGGACCTTGCCAAATATATGGAAACCAATTCCACCGGGGACAACAGTACCCTGCATAAGGTGGATATCCATTGCAGCTTAAATCAGGTAACCTGGGGAAATCTGGAAGTGAAGAAGGTCACTTCCCCGGTTTTCCAGATTACGGAAATTGCCTCCCAGACGGCGGTCGTTACCGCTCACTATGTGGTAAGCACCGGCACCGGTAAGCAGACCTCCTACTTCTATGTGGAAGAGTACTACCGGCTCCGTTATACCACGGACCGTATTTATCTGCTCGATTATAACCGCACCATGAACAGTATTCTGCAGGAGGAGTCGGATATTTATGTAAACGACAAGATTGTCATCGGCATTGCGGATGAGAACCTGCCGATTTATGAAAGCGAGGACGGTAATATTTTTGCCTTTGTAGTGCAGGACAGACTGTATTCCTATAACGTTACCACCAATAAAATGACGGTGGTATTCGGTTTTTACAAGGATGAATACACGGATGCCCGCAAGATGGACACCAATCATGACATTCGTGTCCTAAATATTGACGAGGGTGGTAACATCCAGTTCGCGGTGGCCGGTTACATGGACAGAGGCAGCCACGAAGGTGAAGTGGGCGTACAGGTCTACAATTACGACAGCAGCTACAACACGGTGGAAGAAAAGCTGTATATTCCCTATAACGGCAACTACCGTATCCTGAAAGCGGAACTGGATGAGCTTCTTTACCTGAACAGAGAAGGCTATCTGTATACCAGGCTCGACAATGCAGTTCTGGAAATCAATCTGGAAGAAATGACCTGCAACTATCTGCTGGCGGATGTGGAACAGGGCAGCATGTGGGTATCGAACAGCGGACGGATTGCGGTATGGCAGACCGGTGGCAGCCTGTATGAGGCAACCGGGCTGACCCTTATGGATTTCGGCACCCGAAAAAAAATAACCGTCAATGCCGGAACGGATGAGTATATCCTGCCGCTTGGTTTCATGGAAGAGGATTTGATTTACGGTATCGCCCGCAGGGAGGACATCATAAAGGATAATGCCGGAAGAGTCACTTTCCCCATGTATACCGTTTCCATCTGCAACGCCAAGGGCATTGTCTTAAAGAAGTATAGCCAGGACAATATTTATGTGACGGCGTGCAGCATAAACGGCGGACAGATTACCCTCGACAGAGTGTTGAAAACGGAGAGCGGCAGCTTTACGGAAACCACGCAGGAGCACATCATGAGCAGCACCAAAGAAACGGTGGGCAAAAATACCATCAGCACTGTTGTTACGGAAAATTACGGAAAATATGTGCAGATTGCGGTGAAAAAGGAAATCGACCGGAAAGCGCTGCAGGTAAGAAACACCAAGGAAATCATGTACGAGGGTTCCCGGGATTTAGTGCTTCCCGAGGCAGAGGAAAAGGATGCGTTTTATGTGTATGAGCCGGATGGCAGCGCCGGTGTATATAAGGAAGCGGCGGCAGCCGTGAAAGCTGCCGAAGAACTGAGCGGTGTGGTAATAAACAAGGCGGGGGATTATGTCTGGATGCGGGGCAACCGTGCCGTGAAAAACCAGATTATGTCCATCAAGGCAGAAAGCAGCACAGAAGAGACCTCAAGTCTGGCTGTCTGCCTGAATGTCATGTTAAAGAAGGAAGGCATTACCCGGAATACGGAATACTGGCTTGACCGGGGCGAAAACATCTACTCCCTGCTGGAGGAGAACCTAAGCGATGCCCAGGTTTTAGACTTAAAGGGCTGCTCCTTAGACTCCGTGCTGTATTATGTAAACCGGGATATTCCGGTGCTGGCATGCTTAAATGACGGCAGTGCCGTGCTGATTACCGGTTTTAACCAGTACAATGTAGTCATTATGAATCCGTCAAAAGGAACCCTTGCCAAGATGGGCATGAACGACGCCACCGACTGGTTTGCCAAAAACGGAAACGCCTTTATCACCTATATGAAATATGAACAGTAACAGTGTAGCTTTTATGCCGTCCGGAAAATGCGGGCGGCATATTTTTTTAACGTAAAAAGTAAAATCATGCCGAACACACCGCCGGAAATGATTTCGCCGATGCCGACCGTGAGGGCAAGATACCAGAAGGCATCCTCCAGATGGTAGCCGAACATCAAAACAAGGGGAACGATAATGGTGTTGGAAACAATATTGGGAATGGGTACCAGCCATTTATTCCTGCGTACCAGATAAGCACCCACAGCGCCGATCAAGGTGGCAAAGCTTCCTAAAACAATATCCAACAGGCATGCACCCGTAATGAAATTGGAAAGCATACATCCTACGAAAAGACCGGGGATGGCGGCGGGGGTAAAAAAGGGAAGTACGGAAAGCATTTCCGAAAGGCGAATCTGGATGGCGCCGGAAGCTAAGCCGAAAGCATTGGCAAGCAAGGTAAGCACCACATAAAGAGCTGCAATCATGGCAGCCTGGACAAGATAGAGTGTTTTTTTGTTTTTCATTGATTTTCTCCTTTAGTTTTGTTTTACGTGTGGAAGGTCTCGAACACACGGTAATGCAATTTGATACTATAACATGTATGCACAAAAAATGCAACACACAAAATCATGTGTAAGAAGTATAGAATTTGTTAAGATTTTACAATTAAACACATAAAAACGGCAAAATACTATACAAAATAATTAAAAAATGGTATAATCGGTACATCACTTGAAAGGAGAATTTTGGATATGGGGAAGAAAAAAAAGAAAATTCATTCCATTAAAACCAAAATCACGGCATTGACCATCGGAATTGTAGTCTGCGTAGCGGCATTGCTCTTAGTGGTACTGATTTCCAATGGCAGAAAGCAAATCGTAAACGTTACACAGAATTATTTGCTGGATATCGCAGAGGCCTACGGCAAAGAGCTGGAAGGTCAGGAGGACAAGCTCTCCGACCCGGGATATCTTGCAAATTTACTGAATGGGGTAGGCTTACAGGGCATCTCTTCCAGCTATGCATACTTAGTGGACGCAGAAGGAACCATGTTATACCATCCCACTGCAGATAAAATCGGTAAATCCGTCGAGAACAGCGTAGTAAAGTCATTGGTACAGGATTTAAAAGCCGGTAAAAAGGTAGCAGCCAATGTAGTTACCTATGACTTTAAGGGAGCTGTCAAATATGCTTCCTATTATGTAAGCAGTACCAATGCCTATATTCTGGTTATTTCCGCGGATGAAGCAGAAGTATTGAAGCCTATCCGGAACATGGCAATCCAGGGTATTATCATTACCTGCATCATTGAAGTACTGGCTATTGTAATTGGTCTTCTCTATGCACAGAGAGTGACCGGTCCCATCAAGACTATTACCGGCATGGTAAACCGCTTTGCCGACATGGATTTTACCAAAGACGAAAAAGAAGATATTTTTAGCAGGCGCAATGATGAAACCGGCGACATGAGCCGCTCCATCAGAAAACTGCGGGAGCAGATGGAAAAGATGATACTGGATATCCGGAAAAGAAGCGAAGAGCTGTTTGCCGCATCCGATGTGCTGAGCAAGGACTCGGAGGAAACTTACGGAATGGTTATCCAGGTAGAAAAAGCGGTTTCGGAAATCGCAGAGGGCGCTACATCCCAGGCGGGAGAAACCCAGAAGGCAACCGAAAGTGTTATCACCATCGGCAATATGGTAGAAGAAACCGCCTCTGAGGCAGGCAGACTGCATGACAATACAGATGTGATTAAAAATCTGGGTTCTGAGGCCAACTCCACACTGGCGGGTCTGACGGAAATCAACCGCAGGACCAAAGAGGCGATTGAGATTATTTCCAGACAGACCAATACCACAAATGAGTCCGCACTCAAAATCAGAGAAGCAACCGCACTCATTACTTCCATTGCAACCGAAACCAATCTGCTTTCCCTGAATGCTTCCATCGAAGCGGCAAGGGCTGGGGAGCAGGGACGCGGCTTTGCCGTTGTCGCAAGCCAGATTCAGAAGCTGGCGGAGCAGTCCAATGAGTCAGCCAAGACCATTGAGCACATTGTCAGCGCCCTGATAAATGACTCCGAAAAAGCCGTACATACCATGGAAGAAGTCAAAGACGTCATGGAAGAGCAGAATACCAAGGTGGACAAGGCAGGAGAAATCTTTGAAGATGTACTCCGTGGCATTGAAGTAACCATCAAGGGTATCACCACCATTTCTGATTATACGACAAAGATGGATACCGCCCGTGTCAATGTGGTGGATGTGGTACAGAACCTGACCGCCATTGCCGAAGAAAACGCAGCCGCTACGGAAGAAACCTCCGCATCCGCTACCGAAGTCAACAACATCATCGGCAACATTTCCGACAAGGCGAAGGATGTCCGGAGCATTGCGGAAAACCTGCATGATACAGTAGAGATGTTTAAGATCTGATTAAAACCCCCTCACCGTTAGGATGAGGGGGTTTTTGATTACAGTTCGCCGGTACGATAGCGTGCTACGATGTTCTGAATTCTTTCATTGGGATTTAACAAATCGCTGATGGAAGAATCGTGGTTCAAGGTATCGATGATGTAAGCGATGTACTTGCTCATATCGCAGCTGATGTACCAGTTTTTGGAAAGCAGTTCCGGTGTCTGGTAAACCAGATTGGTGGTTAAAATTTTGGTAATAATGCCTTCTTCGTAAGCCTTGTCGAACTTGTCCAAACCGTTGGTGAACAGACCGAAGGTAGAGAATACGAAGATGTTTCTTGCCTTGCGCTCCTTTAATTCGGCAGCAACCTCCAGTACGCTTTCGCCGGAAGAAATCATATCATCAATGATAATCATGTCCTTGCCTTCTACGCTGGTGCCTAAGAACTCATGGGCAACAATGGGGTTGCGTCCGTTTACAATCTTTGTGTAGTCACGGCGCTTGTAGAACATACCCATATCCAGTCCAAGAACGTTTGCAATGTAAATAGCACGGCTCATACCGCCTTCATCCGGGCTGATAACCATCATATGGTCGGCATCAATCTGCAAATCCTTTACATTTCTTAACAGACCCTTGATAAACTGGTAAGCGGGCTGAACGGTTTCAAAACCGTGTAGGGGAATTGCGTTCTGCACACGAGGGTCATGGGCATCAAAGGTAATGATGTTGTCAACACCCATGCGGACCAGCTCCTGCAGAGCCAGGGCACAGTCAAGGGATTCACGGGAAGTACGCTTATGCTGTCTGCTTTCATATAAGAAAGGCATGATAACGGTAATTCTTCTTGCCTTACCTCCGACAGCGGCGATGATACGCTTTAAGTCCTGATAATGGTCATCGGGAGACATATGATTTTCATGACCGCAAAGAGAATATGTCAGGCTGTAGTTTGCTACATCCACTAACAGATATAAGTCGTCGCCTCTGACAGACTCTAAAATGGTACCCTTGGCTTCGCCGGAACCAAAACGGGGTACGTTGGTTTTGATAAGATAGGAAGGACGCTGATAGCCGGAAAAAGCAAGGCTTTCCTTGTGCTCGCTTTCGCGTTCTCCTCTCCACTTTACCAGATATTTGTCAATTTTTTCACCTAAAGGCTGGCAGCTCTTTAAGGCAATGATGCCCAGACTTCCAACGGGAATGGTTTCCAAATTGCGCTTTTCTTCTCGGTTTGGCATGAAAATAATCCTCTCTTTCTTGAATACATTTATGAATTTGTAAATTTCTTACGGATACGGATGTCTGAGCCGGATAATTTGCGGAAGGTAAAGGCATTGGTCAGACGGGAGAAAATACGCTCCGAATAACGCTCCTTCAAGCCCTCCAGACTCAGGTTGGTGGAGATGATAACAGGCTTTTTACGAAGACTTCTTTCGTTCAGAATAGAGAAAAGATGTGTGTTCGTAAAAGCATTGGTAAGCTCGGTGCCTAAATCATCGATAATCACCAAGTCACAATTGTACAAGTCTTCCTGGGTCTTGTAAAGTACTTCTTTCTCATTGGAAGCAAATGCCTGCCTGGAAAGCAGGTCGAACAGACCGGAAGCGGAAAAATAAATCACGGAGTAACCGTGCTGCAAAAGCTCGTAAGCGATGCAGTTGGAAAGAAATGTCTTGCCGGTGCCCACGGCGCCGAAAAACAGAAGGTTCTGGTATTCCGTGTCAAAATTGCGGATAAAGGAAAGGCTGTTTTCCACTGCTTTTTTGAAATTCTGTAAATCCTCTCCCTCGTAGTAATCATAGGAAAGAACGGAAAAATTTTCAGCCTGAAGCACTTCTTTAAGATTGCTGCGGGAGTAGAGCATGTTGACGATGCGACTCTGCAGACAGTGGCATTTTTCACCGTTTACAAAACCGGTGTCCTTACAGTCCGGACAGTCATAGATGGGAGAAAGGTAATCTTCCGGGTACCCATTTGCAAGCAGAAGCTCTCTTTTTTTACGGGAAATGTCCTGCATTTTTTCATGATATTCCGACATACTGCCCTGACCGTCCAAAAGTATCTTTTTTCCGTAGGAAACGGAAAGGGAAGCGGCAGCGCTCGTCAGCTCCTCATAGGCGGGAAGCCTGTCCGCAATTTCTGCCTTTCTCTCGGATAAAAGGCGTTCGTTTTTTAACTGTATGGCGTCGTATTCGCGCAAAATAGCGTCGTATTGGGAATTCGTGAGGCTCACGGCGTTCTCCTTATCTGCGGTTTATGGGGTAGTTATTTACTGCTTAACAGTCGCGCTTCCAGTTCGTCGTAGTCGTAGCTTCTCTGGGCAAACTGGTTGAAACGGTTGGAAGAAACCTGGGAAGAGGAAGCAGCGGAAGAGGTGCTTCTGCTCTGGCGGCTCTTCTGGTACTGGGCATCAATGCGCTGGATGTCGGACTTGTGATGCACATCCTCTTTTTTCCAGTTGCTTAAAATGCCCTCGGCATATTCAAAACGGTGGCTGTCCGTAGCAAGCACGGTACGCTCGCAGGCAATGGCAATGATGTCCTGGGAGAAGCCGTATTCCTTTGTCCAGCGTATGATGTATTCTAATTCTTTCTTGGTGGGAGTATTGTTTTTACCTAACTCCTTCATAATGGTATAAACGGATTTGTCGTATTTGGCGGCAAATTTTTCCGCCTGCTTGGGGGTCGTCACACCGGACTGCGCCCAGTTTAAGGCAACCGCCTCTATGTATTTGAAATCCTTTTTGCCGCGGTCCACGCAGTACTGCAGCAGATAATCAATCAGATCATCGGAGAAGTGCAGGCAATCCGACAGATACAGAATGGACTTCATATCGGACACACTGAGCTGTCTGCCCATGTAGGACTCCGCAATAAAAAAGAGCTGACGGATGTTTTCTTTATTTTTAAACGCAGAAAGCTGGTCTGCGGAGTAGGACGGCTTCTTGTAAGGGTCGGTCTTTTCAGCAGGCGTTTCTTCTGCTTTTTCGGTAATAGCCGTAGCTGAAACAACAGCCGTAGCTGCAGCAACAGCGGGAGCTGCAACGGTAACAGGCTCGTCCGTTCCTTTTAAAAAGCGGATGCCGGATACATTCTTGCTCTCGTCATATTCGATGGCTAAAAGCTTTAACTTTTCCCAGTACTTCAAAGAACGCAGCACTTCACGCTCCGTGTGGTTAAAGAAGTCCGCAATTTCAGACACACTGGCAGCCTGACCGGAGCCCAGCCTGCGAAGCAGATAAAGATAAATCTTAAGCTGTGCATCATTTGCATCCTTCATGTAATTGTCAATAAAAGAGTTGGAAAGAAGCGTTACACCCGGTACGTCTTCCCTGTAAATAGTAAACTGACCCATTTTCTCACCTGTCCTGATTTCCTCATTTCGCATGTCAAAGTATAACATATCTTTTTCAAAAAGGAAATAGCCCCATTTCCGCAAACCCTTGTAAATACTGGGTTTTCCGGACATTGTGGATATTGTGGATATTGTGGATAGAAAAATAAAAGTGCCAATTTTACACGGTTTTTACAGGGTAATTTATCCACAGGAAACACAAAAATATCCACAATGCCGAATCCTTTTTCGAAGGAACAGCATTGTGGATAATGTGGACAACTATTCTCCGAGGAGGTTTTCCCCGATTTTCAGTACATCTCCGGCCCCCATAGTTATCAACAGGTCACCGTTGATACAATTTTGCAGTAAAAAATTTTCAATTTCATCAAATGACGGGAAATAGTAGCAGTCGCAGCCTAAGTTTTTCAGTTCGCGGAGTAAATCTTTGGAGCTGATGCCAAGGGTATCCGTCTCACGGGAGGCATAGATGTCTGCCAGCACCACTTTATCCGCCAGGGAAAGAGCTTTTGCAAAATCCTTCAAAAATGCCTTGGTGCGGGAATAGGTATGGGGCTGGAATACGCACCAGAGGGTATTGTGGGGATATTTTGCGGCGGCTTTTAAGGTTGCGGTAATTTCTGTGGGATGATGTGCATAATCATCTATTATGGTAACGCCGCCAATCTTTCCTTTGTATTCAAAACGGCGGTCCGTTCCATGGAAAGAGGAAAGTGCCTTTGCGGAAAGCTCTGCAGGCAGCTTCAGTATGTCGGACAAGGCTAAGGAAGCCAGTGCATTCAGCACATTATGTTCACCCGGTACGCTTAAGTGCACGGGCAGGGTGCTTCCGTCCGGGAAATGCGCCGTAAACAGCGGACAACCCATTTCGTCGTAGGATATGTTCGTGGCAAAATAATCGGCATCGTCCGTAAGGCCGAAGGTAAGTACCTTACAGGGCAGCCCTTCCGTAATTTCTGTAAGATTGCTGATTTTACGATTGATAATCAGGGAGCCGTCTGCGGGCAGAAGCTCGGCAAAACGGCGGAAGGAAGCCCGGATGTCGTTGATATCCTTAAAGAAATCAAGATGGTCTTCTTCTATATTAAGGATAATACCGACTTTCGGGAAAAAGCTTAAAAAGCTGTTGGTGTATTCGCATGCCTCGGTCACAAAGAAGCCGGAGTGGCCCACACGGATATTGCCGCCGATGGATTTGTAAATGCCGCCGATGGATAAGGTGGGATCCATGTTCTGGGAAAGCAGGATTTCCGAGATCATGGAGGTTGTGGTGGTCTTGCCGTGGGTACCGCTTACGGCGATAGGGGTTTCATAGTTTTTCATCATCTGTCCCAAAAGCTCCGCACGGGAAAGACAGGGGATGCCCAGCTGGTGAATAGCTATATACTCCGGGTTGTCGGGATGAATGGCGCTGGTAAATACCGCGCAGTCGATATCGGGAGTAATGTTGGCTGCACGCTGACCGTAAAATACGGTGATGCCCTTCTCCTCCAGGGATTTGGTAAGGGGAGAAGCCTGTCTGTCGGAACCGGAAACCTGAAAGCCTTTTTCACGTAATATTTCCGCCAGTCCGCTCATACTGATGCCGCCGATTCCCACAAAGTAAATATGGATCGGATGATTAAAATCAATTTGATACATAGTCGCACTTCCTATTTTAATTTTGAACAGTCTTATACGAATGTTCAATGAGATATTTATATTATACGCACATACGGCTGAAAAAACAAATGGTAAATGTTATCTATCAAAAATTAACGAAGGATTTTACATATGTAAAATATATAATGGTTAAAGTACACAAAAAAAAGAAGAAAATGGAAATAAAAATGTAAAATTTACATAGAAAATTGTTTCCATTCCGGTGCAAACGTGCTATAATGCTTTTAACATGTAATGGGAGAGCAGCATTTTAATCTGTTTAGACTAGTTGTATGAGGTGATGATATGATTAAAAAAGAAATGATAGCCATGTTATTGGCTGGGGGACAGGGAAGCCCGCTGGGGG
>ERZ780100.232-NODE-232-length-30492-cov-21.319644_pt1 | contig 30492 bp, 22 predicted proteins | sample MGYA00511573_ERZ780100 | MGnify/ENA primary metagenome ERZ780100 (study PRJEB29588, sample SAMEA2161876) | human gut metagenome | biome: human gut; feature: human-associated habitat; material: faeces | place: Denmark | collected 2008/2010 ...
TGGTTTTATTTACTGCCAGGGCCGCTTAGGCACTGGAAAAATTAACGAACTATTGTTTCATAAAATTACGATTATTTGACGAATACCGAGGAACTCATCATTCCCAAATTCATGGAATTGACAGAATTTACGACATGGCCGTCAGTGGCCGAGGTCAAGTATAAATGATTTGGAACGGTTAGTACGTGAGCGCCATATACATATAGGCGTTGCAAATGAAGCTGGCAGCAGGGTGAATTGCTCTGCTGTTTTGATTTTTTGGTACCCTGTGCAAACCCTGTACAAACCCTGTACAAACCACAGGCACGCAAGAATGGCTCTGGTAATGCTGTGAGGCCATTGTGTGTGTCTGACCCCCATATCACGAGGGAGGGTCAGCCACAGTGATAGCGGATTGAATACCGTTGGTGGCGTTTTAGCGTGTCCGTGGTTTGTAAATGATTGGCATTCTTTGCGGATAATGCCCTTAAGTGATGTAGAAAAAAAAAGTTGCGTCAATCGATAAAATTGAATACATAGAATCACCCTTGAACATCAATATATGAGTCCACTTGAAAAAGTCGTTTTTGAAAAAAAACATGTGCCTCGCAGATACTTCTGTAAGGGGTAAAAAGTGGCAAATGGCACTTTTTCAAGTGGGCTCATATATTGCAAATTTAAAGTGATGCAGGTTATTTTTTACATTTTGCTTAACATTCTCCGGGACAACTCTCCGGAACACGCCTGCGATTTCGGCATAGTAAGGAACATGAAAATAATAAGTTGCTTCAGATTAAGAGAAGATTTTCGAGGATGGATCTATTTTCGAAGATGGAGTGTGCCGGTGACACATGACTGATGAGAGATATAGACCGAAAAAGATTCCTTAAGAAGATGCAGCTTATTTATTTTGAAGGTTTAGTACTGATGCGTTAATAATTATCAAATAAAGTAAGTTCTGAAAAAACCTTATTTCAAATGAGTAGTTGAGGGGCTGTCATAAACCTTCAGTACAAACTAATTTCAAATCGAGGTTATAGTAGAATATTGTTAAACTTTGCAATGTTAATAAGTTACGAACATAGATGCGAAAGTTGGCGCATCACTAATTTTGAAGGTTACTGAAATGTTCCTTGAGGTGAAAAATCTTCAGACAAACAAATCAAAAACAGCTTCTTATCCATGAATGGGGCGATGTTGCGCGCGGAGGAGTTCCCTGCGTCTGGCGTCCAGCGCGGGAAGTTCCGATTCCGGCATGGCGAACCTGACGAATCTGGACCAGAGGTAGTCCACGGCCTGGTCGGACGGGTGGATCATGTCGGCGGCATAGAAACGGTAGTCCCGCAGCTCGTCAAGCACGATCTCGTAGGCGGGGAAATATTCACAACGCTCCGGGAACTTCGCCAGAACCTCGTCCAGGGCGAGCAGGAGTGTGCTTTTGCTGATCTGGTTGCCATGCGCCCCGTCCTTGAAGTGGCGGATGGGAGAGACGGTGAACATGAATTCCTTCTCCGGATGCCGCGCGATCATATTCATGAGCAATGTCGCTGTCTCGCGGACTGAGAGGCGTCTGCGGGAGAACTCCTTCGCGTCGATTTTCAGGCAGTTGGAAACGGTCTCACCGGAGCGGAGATATTCATAGATCCATGCCGTGCCGAGGGTTATGATGACTTTGGAGGCTGCTTTCCACCGGAGCGAGGCTTCCTTCAAAGATGCATTGGCGACTTGCAGGAACTCGTCCTCGGTGCGGCGGGCGAAGGATGTGTGGTGGCTGAACGAGCAGACGAGGCCGGCACCGGCGCCCATCTGGACGCACTCATCTTTGGAGAACGGGATTCCGGATGTCAGGCGGGCGACGGAGTTACAAACAGAGACGGGATTATAAAGTGTTCCGAACGGGTTGAGGCAGACATCGAAACCGAGGTCAACCATCTTCTGTCCCATGTTGTCGGCGAAGCAGCTGCCGAGAATGACAATCTTGTCATTCAGGGAGACGCCTACCTTGCTTCGGCCCGTTTCGACGGGAGTCTGTAGCTTGAGTCCTTCCATACGGGTGCGAAATTACAAAATAATCAGTAATTTTGCATAAACTGCCTCGGAGGCGGGATTTTTCCTTCCTGGCTTATGAATATGAGAAAGAGCGTAATTGTAATAACACTTCTTCTGGCGTCGGCCTTCGCCGGTCGTGCCCAACAAAAGGCTACCTTTACCTACGGGGCTGATTTTCAGTACTATTTTGACAATCGGGAATATGATGGCGCTGGCAACAAGTTCGAGACATCCGGCACGGTTCACGCCGCCAGGCTGACTCCCACGGTCGGTGTCAAGGTGGCGGGCGGCCGGTTCACCCATCAGCTTACGCTCGGAATCGATGTGATGAAGAATATGGGTGAGGCCCCCGTGTCCGAAAGCGACAAGGATCTTCAGAACATAGGACTTTTCCGGGAGATGACATTCTGGTACGGCCTTGAAAGCCGGCGCGGAAGCGGAAAATTCAATCTCTTGGCGGGAATATTCCCGCGCGGGAACTCTGTTTTCGGCTCGGGTTATCAGGGCTGCGCGGAAGATCCTGTGAAGGCCGATCAGGTTCCGTCCCTGTTCATCTCCGATGTCAACCAGTTTTATGACAACAACATAGAAGGATTACTCCTGAAGTACGAGACCCGGAAAGGCTATTGCGAGGCCGGTTTGGACTGGATGGGAATGATCGGGCACGGCCGGCGTGAGCTCTTCCGGATATTCACATACGGCAATTACGCCCTTGCCGGTGATTTCCTGCGCGCCGGGTGGACGGCGACTATGTACCACTTCGCCAACACGCTTGAATATCGGGGCGTGGTGGATAATATTCTTGTCTCGCCTTTCGTGTCGCTGACCGCCGGGAGACGCGACTTCCGTTGGAACTCCAAGCTCAGCTATATTCAAGGAATACATCAGGACAGGATCAACGAGACGGGGCTTGAGCCTGCGTTCGGCGGGCTGCTGACGTTGAACCTCACGTACAAGAAACTGGGCGTTCAGAATGATTCCTACTATGGCACGGGCCAGATGCCTTACTACTTCACCATTGACGGAGGAGGGAATATGCTCGGACAGGATTTGTACGCCGGAAGTCCGTTCTACCGCGTCTGTGACTATGGCGGGAACTGGAAGCATTCCGGGTTTTATGACCGTGCCGAGATCTACTGGCAGCCGTATATCGCTGATTTCGTGCGTCTGAGGCTTTCCGCCGTGTTCCATTTCACAGGTGATGGATTCCAGGGCAGCCAGCAGAAGCTGAGCGTCCTGTTCGATCTCGGGCGTGCCTTGAACTCCAGGAAAACGGCTAAGGCTTCGGGAGGCTCACGCAGGCAAAGGAGTTTTGAAATATATTTATAAGGTATGAAAGTAATATTCAAGTCTATCATTGTCGCCGCTTCCGCCGGATTTCTGTTGGCCGGATGCGGTTCAGGTCCCAAGGACGGGGAATATGTCATCCAGCTTCTTACCACGAATGACGTGCACGGAACCTATTTCGATTCCACCTATGTCGGGAACGGGGTGAAGAAGTCCCTTTTAGCCGTCAAGCCGATAGTGGACAGCGTCCGTGCGGCGGCCGGTGCGGACAAAGTTGTCTTCATCGATGCGGGGGACTGCCTTCAGGGAGACAACGCCGCGTACTATTTCAACTATGTGGACACACTCTCTCCTCATGTCTATCCACGCCTTGCCGCCTACATGGGCTACGATGCCGTCACGGTGGGCAACCATGACATCGAGACCGGTCACAAGGTCTATGACCGCATCGCCCGGGACCTTGAGTCGCACGGAATCCCGTTTCTGGCTGGAAACGCTATCCGCACTGACAACGGGGAACCGTATTTTCCTTTGTACAAGATCTACAAGAAGGGCGGACTGAAGGTCGCCGTACTGGGTTTCACAAACGCCAACATGAAGAACTGGCTGTCGGAGAAACTCTGGAGCGGAATGACGTTCGAGAGCCTTGTTCCTCTGGCTCAGGAGGATGTGGACAAGGTGAGGGCCAAGGAGAAGCCTGATGTGGTGATCGTGTCCGTGCATTCGGGAACAGGACCCGGAGACGGCTCGATGCTGGAAGGACAGGGAATGGATCTGTACAAGAGTCTGCGTGGAGTGGATTTCGTGGTCTGCTCTCACGACCACAGGCCGTTCGTGACCTGCTGCGACAGCATCGGACTCATAAATTCCGGAAGCCATTGCCGCTTTGTGGGACACGGAACGGTGAATGTCACCGTTAAGGACGGCAAGGTCGTTTCCAAGACCCATTCCACGGAACTCATTCCGGTTGATCCCCACAGGATTGACACTCAGATGGAAAGGGACTTTTACGAGGACTATCAGGCCGTGCAGGTCTTCACCACCCAGGAGGTCGGTGAGTTGAAGGTTGATATGCGTACCCGTGACGCGTACAAGGGAATGTGTGATTATGTGAACCTTGTCCACACGCTTTGCCTTGGCTGCGCTCCGGCGCGGATCTCGATCGCGGCTCCATTGACCTATGACGGGTTCGTCAAGGGTGGGACTTTGATTTACAAGGACTTGTTTACAATTTATCCGTTTGAAAACCAGCTCTATGTGATCACGATGACCGGAAAGGAGATCAAGGACTATCTGGAGGCCTCCTACAACCGTTGGATCGTCACTGCCACGAAACCGACCGACCACGTGCTGAACATAGTCCAGAAGGACGACCCGCGCACGGGCCAGATGGGTTGGTCGTTCATCGAGCGTGCCTACAACTTCGACTCCGCCGCCGGAATCGACTACACCGTTGATGTCACAAAGCCTTTCGGCTCAAGGATCGTGATCACCTCTATGGCCGATGGAAAGCCGTTCAGTATGGACGAGACCTACAACGTAGCGATGACTTCCTACCGCGCCAGCGGAGGCGGCGGACTCCTCGCCGAGGTCGGAATCGACACGGACAAGATCGCCGAAAGGACCGTTGAATATTACCCGGAGATCCGCGAGATTCTCTATGAATATCTCAAAAAGAACCGTGTGATCGACCCGGCCGTCATCGGTGACCCTGCCAAGATCGGCCACTGGTCTTTCGTGCCGGAGAACATCGCAGGTCCGGCGATCGAGCGGGATATCAACCTCATATTCAAGAAATAACACTAAAATATTCAGATAATGATCAAACGAATTTTAACAGCATTCGCGGCACTCGCCGCCACTCTGACAGTCTCCGCCGCCGAATATGACGGGAAATGGATCGGCTGCGACTATGAGGGTGATGTCCTGAAAGGCAGCACCGTGCTCCCTGCCCGCTACCTTCGCAAGGAAGTGACACTTGACGGCAAGGTGAAGGAGGCGACCCTCCGCATCAGCGGCCTCGGAGTCTATGACACTTGGATCAACGGGGAATATATCACCCGTGACCAGGAACTTTCCCCGACCGTGTCGGAGTACAGGATAAGGGTATATTTCAATGAGTTCGATGTCCATAAGGCTCTCAAGAAAGGTCAGAACGCTCTTGCCGTAAGCCTTGGCTGCGGCCGTTATACCACGATGAGGGAGCCAGGTATGAAGGGCTTCGGGGTACCGAGGCTTTGGTACCGGTTGGACATTGTTTACACGGATGGCCGCACGGCGACCGTTGTCAGCGACGAGAGCTGGAAGATCACCTGCGAGGGACCGATCAGAGCCAACAACGAGTTCGACGGTGAGACTTACGATGCCCGTAAGGAATTGACCGGATGGACAAAGGTCGGTTACGATGATTCCGCTTGGGCGAAGGCCTCATTGATGGACGCTCCGGGCGGCAAACTGGTTCTCCAGCCTAACCCTAACATCGCTGTTCAGGACATCGTGAAGCCGGTCTCCATCACCAAGACCGATCACGGTTACATCCTTGATATGGGACAGAATATGGTCGGCCGCCTTCAGATCAAGGCCCGAGGACTGCAAAGAGGCGACACCCTCACGATGAAGTTCGCTGAACTTCTCAATCCTGACGGCACTCTCTACCTTGCCAATCTCCGTACCGCAAAGGTCCTCGACACCTACATCGCCAAGGACAGCAAGCCGATCGTCTGGCATCCTGAATATGTTTACCACGGTTTCCGTTACGTTGAGATAAAAGGCTTGAAGAACGAACCTAAGCTCGGCGATTTCGAGGGACAGGTGATGTACGACAAGATGGCTGTCACCGGTCATTTCGAGACCTCCAACGCCGTGATCAACCAGATCTACCACAACGCTTTCTGGGGAATCAGGGGCAATTATCGCGGTATGCCTACCGACTGCCCGCAGAGGGACGAGAGGCTTGGCTGGCTTGGCGACCGCACGATGGGTTGCTACGGCGAATCCTACATATTCAACAACCACGCCCTCTATTCCAAGTGGCTGACTGACATCCACGACGGGCAGAACGAGGCCGGCAGCATCTCGGACGTCTGCCCTCGCTACTGGACCCTCTATCAGGACAATTTCACCTGGCCAGGAGCGTTCTTCACTGGTGCGGATATGGTCTATCGCCGATTCGGGGACGACCGGTCCATCAAGGATCACTACGGCGCGATGAAGAAGTGGCTTGAATATATGAGGTCGAAGTACCTGAAGGATGGCGTGATGATCAAGGACACCTACGGGGACTGGTGTATGCCGCCTGAATCTCTGGAACTTATTCATTCACAGGATCCTGCGAGAAAGACAGCCTCGCCTCTGATATCCACTCCATTCTACTTTTTCCTCTTGAACAAGATGATAGAGTTCGCTCCGATCGCCGGCCATCCGGAGGATGTCAAGATATTCAATGAATATGCCGCCGCGGCCCGTGAGGCGTTCAACGCGAAGTATTTCAACGCTAAGGAAGGCTTCTACGGCAACAACACCGTGACAGCCAACCTTCTTCCGCTTTATTTCGGAATGGTTCCTGACGGGCGTGAGGGTGATGTGTTCGAGCACATCGTGCACAAGACCGAGGTGGACTGTGACGGCCATGTGAGCTGTGGAGTCGTCGGAATGATGGTTCTGATGCGCACTCTCACCGAGTTCGGCAGACCTGACCTTGCCCTTAAGATCGCCACGAACGAGACCTATCCAAGTTGGGGTTACATGGCGAAAAACGGTGCCACGACAATCTGGGAGCTTTGGAACGGCAACACCGCCGATCCTGCGATGAACTCCGGCAACCACGTGATGCTTCTCGGCGACCTCGTGACCTGGTATTATGAATATCTTGGCGGCATACGTCCTGCCGAGCCAGGCTACAAGTCAATCGAGCTGAAGCCTTACCCAATCGAAGGCCTTGACTGGGTGAACTGCTCTTATGATTCGCCTTACGGAAAGATTGTAAGCAACTGGAAGCGCACCGGCGACAAGTTCGAGTGGACCGTCGAGATCCCCGCCGGCACCACCGCCACCGCCCTCATCCCCGGCCCCGACAGCTCCCGCGAGTCCAAACTCCTCGCCCCCGGCAAACACCGCTTCGTGACCGAGCTGTAATTCCCGGTCGCTGAACCTGTCGAAGCGACATAGGTGCTGAGCGACATCGAAAAAAAGGCAAATGGCGGATTTTGCACGTTACCAAAATCCACCATTTGATTTTTTCGCTGTCGTTCGCTAAGTTTCACTGGCGTGAGCGAAAAAATAAAATCCAAAATTTTGGTAACGTGCAAAATTTTGGATTTTCCTTTTTTTCGCGTTCGCCCCAAACTTAGAAGCTGTTTTGAATTGTTTGTTTGAAGGTTAAGAGCAAGCTCTTTCCCCGCTGCTCACCTCGGCAATCCGAACAAGTTCGATTGCCCTCGGTTCGGGCGCTGGGTTGAGAGTGAAAAACTTCAGTTTCGACCGCTTCTTCCAAGGAAGATAGCGGTGCTATCTGACTGAAGAAGCGGGAAGAAAATGAAGATTTTTCACCTCAAAGAACATTTCAAACAATTCAAAACAGCTTCTTACTCCCCTAAACAAGAATCCATCAGATCTGCTATCTGTTTGCGGTCAAGATTCTGCCCGATGAAGACAATCTTGATCATACGGTCGCCATAGACCGGATCCCAATCCTTACGCAGATTCTTGTCCCTGCGCATCATCTCCTGAAGCTGATCCTCCGGCATCGTGGCGAACCACAGACCGGCGTCCTTGATGGATTTCTGGACTCCGGACTGCTCGAAGAGATAGCACTTGTCCTTCTCGTCCGCAAAATAGCACAGACCCTTGGCCCGGATCACGTTCTTCGGCCACTTTTTGGAGACGAGCCAGTCGAACTTGTTGATGTCCAACGGCTGACGGCGATAATAGACAAAGGTCCCGATGTTATATTCCTCGACTTCGCCACCCTCGTGATCGTGATGATGGTGATGCTCGTGCCCCTCGTGGTGATGCTCGTGGTCGTGTTCCTCGTGATGATGGTCATATCCATGCCCGTCATGATCCTCATCGTGGTCATCGTCATCATGATCAGCTTCGTTGCCCTCTCCTTCGATGGCGTTGATCCAAGCCGCCGAAGTAGCCGTCTTATCGAAATCGAACATCCTGGTGTTCAGAAGTTTGTCAAGATCGATGTCTCCATAGTCGCACTCGAAGATCGTCACTTTCGGATTCAGAGCCTTCACTATGCTGCGGACCCTGCCAAGCTCCTCGGGCTTCACCTCGGACGCCTTGTTCAGAAGCACGATGTTGCAGAATTCGATCTGCTGGATCACAAGATTCTCAAGGTCATCCTCCTCCAGATTGTCCTTCTTGAGAGCGTCCCCGCAGGCGAACTCACTCTGCATCCTCAGAGCGTCCACAACGGTGACTATGCAATCGAGTTTCGGAATATTCGATTGGGCATATTCAGGAACAAGCTTAGGGAAGGAGCAGATGGTCTGTGCGATAGGGGCGGGCTCGCATATTCCACTCGCCTCGATGACGATGTAGTCGAACTTGCCGGAGCGGCAGAGGTCGTTCAGCTGGGCGACAAGGTCCATTTTCAGCGTGCAGCAGATGCAGCCGTTCTGGAGAGGGACAAGGCTGTCGTCCGTGGTGCCGACAACGCCGCCTTTCTGGATGAGGTCCGCGTCGATGTTCACCTCGCCTATGTCATTGACGATGACGGCGAACTTGATGCCTTTCTTGTTGGAGAGTATTCTGTTGACCAGAGTTGTCTTGCCGCTCCCGAGGTATCCCGTCAGAAGCAGCACCGGTATTTCCCTGTTTTCCACTGTTATTGTCATGGTTATGCTGTTGTTGTCATATTGTCGCAAAATTATAATATTTACTTTGGTTTAGCAAATCGGACGCTGGCTGATGAGCAGGTCTGCTTCGTGAGTGTGGTGGCGGTTCTTGCGCACGAGGCGTGGCTTTGGGGAATGCTTCGTGAGTGTGGTGGCGGTTCTTGCGCACGAGGCGATGCTTGGGGAATGCTTCGTGAGTGTGGTGGCGGTTCTTGCGCACGAGGCGTGGCTTTGGGGAATGACGACGCGCGTGATGAGGCCGCTATGGCGCGCGATAAACAAGAGAATGAATTTTCCTTGGAATTTAATAGGTGATGCCAGTTGAAGTTCTTGTGCAAATGAAGATATTTTACTAAATTTGCGCTCATGCAGGTAAAAACAGTCCTGAGGTATGCTTGAAGGTATAAAGACAGATATCGAAAAGTTGATCGCGCTGTACGAAGCGGAAAGGTCTGAGCGTGAAAGGCTCCAGGCTGAGTTGGTGCGGTGCGGGGCTGAGAATGAGTCCTGTAGGAAGCGGATTGAGGATTTGGAACAACAGGTGAACAACCTTCATCTGTCCGAAGCTTTCGGAGTGGGCGGAGACAGTTCCGCCGCCAAGGAAAAGATAGAGAGACTTATCAAGGAGATTGACAAGTGCATCGCCTTGCTTGAGAATTAGGAATGGGACAGAACATCAAGATAAAGATCGCGGGCAATGAATATCCCCTCGTCGCCTCCTCTCCTGAGATGGAGCGGATGATGAGGCTTGCGGCGGACGCCATCAACCAGAAACTGGCGGCTTACGACGCGAAGTACCCGAACAAGACCCTTTCCGACAAACTTTCCTTTGTGGCTCTGAACGAGGCGGTCGGAAGGTTGGCCTACCAGAAGAGAGTCGCCGACGCTGATGCCGAGGCGAAAAAACTTCAGGAGGATGTTGAGTCCTACATCAAGAATATTGAAAAAGACGGCCGTTAGTCCCACGTGCTCAAATCAACAAGTTCCACGGAACCGAGTTTGCTCGAGCCGGCCATGACGGACCAAGGTTACCTTCGGGGATTGCGCCTGTGTGCGTGACGATGGATTTCTGAACCGGTGCGGATCTCAAATCTTATTCATTAAGATTTCTGACAAGCGGCTAACGGCTTTTTTTAATGTTTCTCAGACGATCGATCAGTTTCCGTTCCGGACTGTCGGTCGTTTTTTTTGCGCCGGACTGTTACGGATGACGCTGTGGATGGACAGGGGAGGACTGCCACGGTGACATATAAGGGAATATTAGAACATTTAAAATATTTATTGATATTATGTTGCAATTTTTTATAGGAGTCCTGATCGGTGCTGTAATCGCGCTGGCGGCTTACATAATCATTCAGAGAATAGTTCTGAAAGGGCAGAAGAACGAGATCATCGCCAAGGCCGAGATCGAAGCCGAGGGGATAAAGAAGGACAAGATCCATCAGGCCAGGGAGAAGTTCCTCCAGCTCAAGAGCGAGCACGAGCAGTACATCAACGAGAAGAACAGCCAGCTCAAGGACGCCGAGAACAGGATCAAGCAGAAGGAGAACTCTCTGAACCAGCAGAATTCCGAGCTTCAGAGGAAGATGCGTGACGCTGACAACGCCAAGGCGAGTTTCCAGGCCCAGCAGGAGACCCTGACCAAGAAGACTGAGGAATATGAAAGACTCAGCGCCCAGGCCAACAAGCAGCTTGAGACGATCGCCGGAATGAGCGCGCAGGAAGCCAAGAACATTCTTATTGAGAATATGAAGGCTGAGGCGAGGACCGAGGCTCAGGCCTACATCAACGACACGATGGACGAGGCTCGCCTGAACGCTTCCAAGGAGGCCAAGAGAATCGTCATCAACACCATCCAGAGAACGGCCACCGAGACCGCCATCGAGAACGCCGTGACGACATTCCCGATCGAGAACGATGAGATCAAGGGAAGGATTATCGGTCGTGAGGGACGTAATATCCGTGCCCTTGAGGCTGCCACAGGTGTCGAGATCGTGGTTGACGACACACCTGACGCCATTCTTCTTTCCGCGTTCGATCCTGTCCGCAGGGAAGTTGCCAGACTCGCCCTGCACCAGCTTGTCGTTGACGGACGAATCCACCCGGCGCGTATCGAGGAAGTTGTGACCAAGGTTCAGAAACAACTTGAGAACGAGATACTTGAGACAGGTAAGAGAACCTGCATAGACCTTGGGATCCACGGACTGAACATCGAGCTCGTGAAACTGATCGGCCGAATGAAATACCGTTCATCCTACGGTCAGAACCTGCTCCAGCACTCCCGTGAGGTCGCCAACATCTGCGCCATCATGGCAGCCGAGCTCGGTCTGAATCCTAAGCTCGCCAAGAGGGCCGGTCTCCTGCACGACATCGGTAAGGTTTCCGAGGAGGAGCCGGAGCTTCCACACGCATTGCTTGGTATGAAACTGGCCGAGCAGTACAAGGAAAAGCCTGAGATCTGCAACGCCATCGGCGCGCACCACGAAGAGATCGAGATGACATCGATCATCTCTCCTATCGTAATGATCGGTGATGCGATTTCCGGTGCCCGTCCTGGAGCCCGTCGTGAGGTCATCGAGTCTTACATCAAGAGGCTCAAGGGAATGGAAGACCTTGCCGCCGCCTATCCTGGAGTCACAAAGAGCTACGCCATCCAGGCCGGCCGCGAGCTCCGCGTCATTGTTGGCGCCGAGGAGGTCAGCGATGACCAGGCCGGAAGACTCTCCGCTGACATCGCCCAGAAGATCCAGGAGGAGATGACTTATCCGGGACAGGTCAAGATCACTGTGATCAGAGAGACCCGTTCCGTAGCCTACGCTAAATAACATTCTGAATATAACGGCAAATGTTTTGACGCTATGACACATACTTTCAAAAAAGCTGTGGCGTTGGTGGCTGCACTCCTTATCGGGAGTGTGGCCTCTTTTGCGCAAGCCCCGGAGGCCACCGCCAAGTGGTCGGTTTCCAGCAAGGTGGTTTCAGAGAATGTCTATGAACTGACATTCAAGGCCAGCATTGTGGACGGATGGCACATCTACACTGTGGATCATGCCTACAATCCTATTTCCATCGAATTCGCCTCCGATCAAGGATATTCATTGGTCGGTGGTCTCAATCAGGTGACAAAACCGTCTGATTTCCAAGGAGAAAAAGTTTTCTTTGATTCTGTGACACTCACTCAAAGGGTCAAACTGACCGGCAGTGAGGCCACGGTCACAGGTGAAGTCTCATGGAGCGGATGCAACGACAGGTTCTGCGCGGCTCCGGAATCATGGGAATTCTCCGTTCCGCTTGCTGCGGCTGTACCTGCGGCGAGTGCGTCTTCGGATGACGTTACCATTGACACTAAGTCGGAAGAGGCCTCTTCATCGCTTGAGGCCGGTATCGCATCCGGTGATAATAGCGATAACGAAGTGTCTCTGTGGGCTTTGATCATCGAAGCCATCCTGTGGGGATTCGCCATGCTGATGACCCCATGTGTGTTCCCGATGGTGCCGATGACGGTGTCGTTCTTCATGAAACAGTCCTCGACCGCCGCTGAAGGCCGCTTCAAGGCTTTCATCTACGGTCTCTTCATTGTCCTTTTGTACACTGTTCCGATCAGTGTGATCATCGGCCTGACATGGATAATCGGAGGGAATACGGTCACCGCCGACATATTCAACTGGCTTGCGACACACTGGCTGCCGAACCTGATATTCTTCGTCGTGTTCATGATTTTCGCGGCATCCTTCTTCGGCGCCTTCGAGATAGAGCTGCCGTCCAGCCTTGCCAACAAGAGTGACGCGAAGTCCAGCGGCAAAGGACTCGGCGGCATATTCTTCATGGCTCTGACCCTTGTGCTGGTGTCATTCTCATGCACCGGTCCTATTGTCGGCACGGTGCTGATCAAATCAACTCAGGGAGAGTTCTGGACTCCGATGGTCACGATGCTCGCCTTCTCCGTCGCCTTCGCCTTGCCGTTCACGATCCTGGCGATGTTCCCGTCGCTGCTGAAAAAGATGAAAGGCAAGTCCGGCTCTTGGCTCAACAGTGTCAAGGTCGTGCTCGGCTTCATCGAGGTGGCGCTTGGCTTCAAGTTCCTCAGCGTCGCTGACCAGACCTACCACTGGGGACTGCTTGACAGGGAAGTATATTTAGGAATATGGATCGTCACGTTCTCGCTTCTCGGATTTTACCTTCTTGGCAAGCTACGTTTCAAGAATGACGATCCTGTGGAGCATGTCTCTGTGCCGAGGCTTGGCCTTGCGATCGCCGTCTTCACATTCGTGGTCTATATGATTCCGGGAATGTGGGGCGCTCCGCTGAAGGCTCTGTCCGGCTACCTTCCTCCGCTTGAGACTCAGGATTTTGTGGTTTACAATTATGCGGACACTCCGGCTGGAACGGCCACTTCGACAGGCTCGGTGACCATCGAAGCGACCGAAGAAACCAGCACATCGACAAGCTCAGTGACCGGTGTCTCCACCTACGGCCGGAAGTACGACCTCAAGATGCCGCTCGGTCTGACCGGCTACTTCACCCTGGAGGAAGGCCTCGCCGCCGCCAAGGCCCAGGGCAAACCCGTCTTCGTCGACATCACCGGCCACGGCTGCGTCAACTGCCGCGAGATGGAACAGCGCGTCTGGAGCGATCCGAGAGTCCTGAGTATTCTCAGGAATGAATATGTCCTTGTGGCTCTTTATGTGGATGACAAGACCAAACTCGATGAGGCGGAATGGCTGACCACTCCGGATGGCAAGACCTTGAAGGAGATCGGTCGTGTGAACTCTTACATAGCCCGTACACGGTTCGGAGTAAACGCCCAGCCGAACTATGCCCTTCTTGACGCCGAAGGCAACCAGCTTGCCCCGGTCCGTGGCTATAATCTTTCCGTTGATGGTTTCATAGCCTTCCTCAACTCCGGCCTGAAAAAATAGCCGTGGCACTTAATGTGCTGTAAATGAATATAAAGACCGAAGTCCTGATGCCGTTACCAGCGTCAGGACTTTGGCCTTTTAATTGATTATGAGCCGCTTATCCGCCACGTATATTCATTGGTTCAGAAAGATGTTCGCTTTCCGGACAAAATTCGTTATATTTGCGGCAATGCCATACCACTGGGCAGAGTGGAGCCGCAAAATATGATAACCCCAAAATAAAACGAGACTTAGGGTCCAGACTTTAATAGCCAACTCAGGAATACAGTTTTTCTCCAGAGAGATACTTCTGGATGCGAACGACGGATTCAGACAGGTCTTTTACGAATGGTTTGATGAGGAACAGGTCGAGCAGGTTCTTGAGTATGCCTACGAGATCAGGGAGACTTGACAAGGATGGTTTCGGAACAGGCGCGAATTATTCCCGGAGGACCCTGATGACATTCGCCTTCCTGGAGATTCTGGCCAAGTACCCTGCAAACACCGATGCGAAAGCGATTCTGGACAAATGTGTCGCGATGGAACGGAAGGATTACACCGATGCCGTCGCCAGCCAAAGCGTCGCCAGTCTCGATGCGTTCATGAAGAAATATCCTGATTCCGCGTTCCGGGAGGATGTGGCCGACAGGATCGATGATCTTCCTCTCTGGCTGAAAGCCAAAGGCCAGAATACGATAGATTCCTACAAGCGGTATCTCGCCGAGTCCGAGCACCGGATCTACAAACAGGAGGCCGATGACGCCATCGCCGACCTGTCAACCTCGCAGGCTTATTTCAACGCCCTCCGTGTCAACACCATCGACGCGCTGAAGCAATTCCGCAAGGATTATCCCGCCAGTTCCTATGACAAGCGCGCCTCCAGCAAGATCGCCCGCCTGATGGCGGACAAGTTCACGTCTGAATCCTCCTACGCGGACAAAAGAATGGCCATGGAATATGCCGCTGATGACGAGACAATCAGGTATGTGAGCGACAAATACGCCACCGCCACCCGGAATAATGAAGCATATTCCTCGGTTTACAAGACATCGGTGTCACAAAGTAGGTCGTCAGATGCATCATCCCGCGGAAGTTATAGGTCCAGCCAATCTTGCATACGCTTTGGATTAACTTTGTCAGCGGATGTTGGATATTCTTATGACACTGGTTATGAGGCATATCCTTTCTCAATAGCTGCAGGTGGGATGATAAGGTTCGGAGACCAGAGACATCCGTTGAATCTTATTATCGGAGCCAAGGCTCTGATGGCCTACACAAAAATAAGATATGATGATTCTTCCTATGGCTCAAAGGAAAGCCTGACCGTAAATGAGATGGTGATTCCGGTGGATTTGAACTGGAATGTCATCACTTCCGAATATACGTCAATGTATGTTGGTGTTGGCTGCCAATATGGTTTTCAGACATCACGTGCCATTAAAGCGTCATACGGTTTCGCATGGGCCAAAGGTGACTGGCACTGTTACTATATTCATTATATTAAAGGTATGTTCAAAGGATTCGATAAAATCTCTCCATTCCTTGGCATGAGCTACACTTATTATTTCTAGTCCGCCATTCATTCAGGGAACGTTTTTTTGCAAAATGCGACGTTTGCACCTGGGAACGCGTTTGTCACATGGTTCCGAAATGGTACTCTATCTTCCATTCCGCCTGGCGGCCGGGCTCGATGAGGAGGTGGGTATAGGGTTCGAGGCATGCGACTTCGTGGTTGCACCAAAACACGGCGTATTCCATCGCGGCGTCCGAACGGGCATCCACGGTCAGGCCATTCGCGGTGTTCGCAAGCCTGAAACTGTAATTCTTCCGCTGTTCGGAACCCTTGAGGTCACCCATGAATATGGTCTCTCCGGGTCTCAGGTCCCTTGAGAAGCGTATTCCGTTGTCGGTAAGCGCCACGCTGTCATATTCATCACGCCAATGCCCTTGAGGTTTGAAAGGAAGGGTGATGACGGTGGCTTTTCCGGTCGATGCCCCGTCAAGGACGAAAAAATTGTGGTTATAGACATACATGTCCATGATCCCCTTTCCAGTGTTCTTCAGAATATGCTCCAGAACCAGAGTCCCTTCCCGGGGGATGATGATCCTTTTCATGTAATCGTATGAATATCCTCCTGCCGCCATCCTATGCCTGAATTCCGTCTGGCCGGGCGCCGCCTTGAAGTCCCTTTCGCCTTCGTCCAGCACTTTGTACAGGCGGAAGTGGTCATATTCATCAACATCCCTCTCCAGCAGACCTACCCCAGGCTTCAGAAAACCTCCCCCCCGGATCGGCGTTGTCATAGCCTATCGGCGAGAACTCCTCAGCCGGTCCGCCTACGGCGTCGTGATTGAACGGGTCATATTCCCGAAACCATTGGCTGACATATTTCCTGCCGCGGCTTTCGAGGGACAGGATTATTCCGCTCCTGTCGAAGCGGGTGCCTCTGTAGTAGGGAGTTGCGACATCCGGACGCGCCAGGACCAGTTTGGTCGAACGGTTGTGTAATTCAATCATCAGAATGTGCTGCGTTTGTTCATCTTGAATCTAATGTGGGTTTTCCACAGTGTCCTGTCGTTGATCATTCTTGCGATCTCGCGGCCCATCTCGTTGAAGTCAGTGGAGATGGTCGTCAAGCCGTTGAGAACTACGCGGTCAACAGGGGAGTCATTGTAGGAGATTATGTGATAGTCGGTCCCGACCTTGAGCCCTTTAGCGTTGTCCACCAAGGCGATCAGGCCAGAGTCCAGTTGGCTGGTCAGGATAAGGAACGCATCGCCTTTCCTTACCGTTGACGGGGCCTCGCTGAGAAATTCCACATCTATCCCATGCTCCTGACAGAAGCCGGTCACTTTCTTCTTTATGACAGGCCAGTACAGTGATGTGGGCATCGCTATAACTTTAAGGTTACCGATCTTTTCCAGTTTCTCCGCGCCCTGTTCCAGCCCCGAGTACACATCGTTCTCGAAATCCTGATAGGCGGCTCCGAAATTTCCCGCCATGCCTGGCATGAGGTGGTCCGCCATTATCAGCTTGTGGTTGGGAATCCTTTTGATTATTTTTCTTGCCCTTTCCTGAACGGTCTTGTCAAGGCTGAAGTGGGGCAGCACGACGTACCAGTCGAATTTTCCAAGATTCTCGTTTATGAAATATTCGAATATCCCGATGTCTTGATTGTGCAGCAGGATTGTGTCTTCGGACCGTCCTTTCAATTCCTGGTGGAACCCGTGCACGATCTCCTGCTTATAGACGCTGAATCTGTCAATGAGGAAAAGCACTGATATGGCGCTCTTTGCGGAAGTGTCCGCCACGTAGAATCCCTTGCCTTGCTGCGCTTCCAGGATTCCGTTCGACCGCAGGAGGTAGTATGCCCGCTTGACCGTCTCCTTGGAGATTCCCAGCTCTCCGGAAAGAGCGTTCATGGACGGAACCAACTCACCGGTTTTCAACCTTCCGTCTTTCACGGCATCAGATACGGCTGATATAAGCTGCTTATAGACAGCTGTCTTGCTTGTTGTGTCAATCGCGAAACTAATCATATTTCACTATCCTTCTTTCTTATAAGGGTGTGCTTTGGTGTGGTAAAGTTACAGTTAATTTTTCAATCTCTATACATTTTTTGAAGAAAACTGGTGTGGTATAGTGTGGTATTTATTCCAAAAATCATTATATTTGCAGGAAATAAGGACTGAAATGAAAAAATCAACTGAAATTCCGGCCACGAAAAGTGTTCAGGAAAAGTCTTGGGTCAAGTGGGAGGTCCTGCTTCTCCTTTGGATGGCGTACCTGCTGAACCAAGGTGACAGGCAGGTGTTCAACACCGTGCTTCCTTCCATAAGGGAGGCGTTGAACCTGACGGACACATCTGTCGGCCTGATCGCCACAGTGTTCAATCTGTTCTATGCCTGCATGGTGCCGCTGGGCGGTCTGGCGGGCGACAGGCTCAGCCGTAAATGGGTGGTCACAGGCTCGATCCTGTTCTGGAGCGTGGCCACGATGTTCACCGGGCTGGCCAACAGCGTGTTCCTTCTCGTGATCATGAGAAGTGTCGCCACCGGCGGCGGCGAGGCTTTCTTCGGTCCCGCTAACTATTCTCTTCTGGGGCAGTACCACACGGAAACGAGAGCCAGGGCGATGTCCATACATCAGACCGCATACTACGTGGGCGTGATAGTGGCCGGATGGCTGGCCGGCGCCATAGCTGACTATTTCGACAAGGCCGCTCCGGGGAACGGGTGGAAATATTCATTCATTATTTTTGGTGTGGCGGGAATATTCTGGGGTATCCTTATGGCTTTCAGGCTGAAAGACAAGCCTTTGACCGCGGCTGAGCAGGCGGAGAAGGATCGGAGCAAGCCTGGCATCCTGGATGGTTTCAAGACCGTGTTCACAACACCTACGGCCGCTGTTCTGACGATTGGTTTCTCTGGACTGATCTTCGTGATCACCGGCTACATGACATGGATGCCGGCGTATCTTCAGGAAGAGCTTGGCCAGAGCCAGGCCGCGGCAGGATTCAATTCGATGTTCTGGACGTATGTCGCCGCCTTTGTCGGTGTCCTGATCTCCGGCACGCTTTCGGACAGGCTCGCGGCCAGGAACCATAAGGCGAGGATGCTCCTTCAGGCGGCCGGCCTGCTGTTGGGAGCCCTGCCGCTTTTCTTCATCGCGCGAAGCACAACCCTGACCGTACTCTATTTATGTTTTGCCGCCTGGGGCTTCTTCAGGGCGTTCTTTGATGCCAACACTTACGCGGTTCTTTATGACGTCACCCCTGAGAATCTTCACGCGTCATGCTCCAGCGCGATGATAACGACCGGATTCGCTGTCGGTGCGCTCGCTCCTGTCGCCCTTGGAGCCATGAAGCAGAGCCTTGGCAGTCTTCAGGCCACATTCCCTGTGCTCGGATGCATCTGGCTGGCCTGCGGAATCATGATGGCGGTCGTGAGCTACACAAATTATCAAAAAGACTACAACAAACTGAATAAATGAAAAAGGAAACAAAAACAAGAAAGCCGAAGGCAGGTTTGCTGCTCGTCGCTTCCCCAAGGTTCAAAAACCTCTCCGGGCCTAAAAGAGGTTCATACGGTGAAAAGAAGGAAGCCGTTTCACGGCAGATAGTCGAATCCCTTGATTTCCTTGATGTCGAATATCCCGGCATCGTGTACGAGAGGGAAGACGCGGAGAAAGCCATGGATCTGTTCTACAACAGCAGGGTGGATTTCATCATCGCCGAGTTCCTTTCATGGAGCGAGGACTTCGCCTGGATCCGTTTCTTGAGGGATTGCCCCCAAATCCCGATGATCTTCGTGAACGTGGCGAAAGACAGGATGGCGTTCGAGACCACACTTGATGAGGATGATTTCATTGAATATCTCTGCTCGGGCACACTGGTCGGCTCCCTTGAGGCTTCCGGCTCGGTGCGCAGGGTTCCACGGAAGGATGTGCGCTTCGTCATGGGCACAAGAGATGAGGTGAATGAACAGATCAGGGTCTTCTCCCGCGCGGCCCTGGCACGGGCGGTGCTCCGTAAATCCAATGTAGGCCTCATGGCCAACATGAACGAGGCGATGTGGTCGACGTACATCGACAACTATGACCTGTTCACCAAGATCGGACCGGAGATCCACTACCTGCCGTATTCAGACTACAAGGAATATATCGACGCACTGACGGACGTGGAGGTCAAGGAATATGCAGACACGCTCACGTCCCGTTACCGGATGATGGAGGATGTGGAATATGACAAGTTCATCGGCTGCGTGAAGGCATCGTTGGCGTTGAAGAACATGGCCAGGGACAACGATGTGGACGTCATGGTGTATAATGACATCGACAGGGCCACATTCAAGGTCAGCGGCTGCCGTGCCGGATTCTATCACGACTGGTTCAACGAGAACATGAGTGTCCTTGTGCCCGAGGCTGACATGGGAGCCGGACTGGCGACCTTTGTCCTGAAACTGATCTCGGGAGGCCATGTGAACTTCATCGAGCCGTTCCACATTGAGAACGATTTCGGCACCTTCGCCGGAGGACATGCCGGACCGAACGACCACAACGATCCTGAGTGGCAGGACAATGTGCTGATCGCCAGGGATGTCCGCTTCGCTAAGACCAGCTGGAAATATGCCGGGGCACCGTTCGCGTGGTACCGTTTCAGCACGGGAATGAAGACGGTCACCGGCATCTATGAGGAGAACGGGAAGTACAAGATGGTCTGCTTCCAGGCCGAGTCGCTTCCGGGAGAGCATGTCCTGGCGACATATTCCCACAGCATATTCCGTCCGGTCGTTCCGGTCAAGGAACTGTTCGAGAGGCTTCTCAAGGTCGGCGTTACACAGCATTACGCCATAGTGGACGGAGACTGGCGTGCGGAGCTGGCCGCGTTCGCCGAGATCATGGGATTTGAGTTTTATGATATCAGATAAATAGGAGAAACGCAAAATGAGTTTTATGTACAACCCGTTTCCGTTCGATGACCCGAAGCCGGTCAATCGTCCGGAACTGTCCAAAAAGACAATTGACGCGGTGGTTTCAGGAGGCACACCTGCCGTGGCGAAGAAATTCGCGGCCTCTGTCATTGAGAGCGCCCGTGAATCCAACCGGATCCTGGCTTTCGATGGTTATACCACGGTGGACTGGAAACTGTTCCTGAACCTTGTGGCGAGGGAATGCCGGATAGCCGGAGTGGAGTTCGTCTCGATCGATCAGAACAAGGAGTGCTTCAAGAGCGGTGAGGAAATCGACAACATGATCGATCCGCTCCTCATCTGGGACACCAAGATCGATCCGACCCTTCTTTACGGAAAGATCTACAAGGGAGGCTATGAGGGCCTTCTTGACGAGGTCAAGACCAAGAAGTTCGAGGAAAATGTGATGTCTTTGAAGGAAGGCAAGGGCAAGGTTGTGGCCGTTTACGGCTACGGCTGTCTCATTCCGAGATTCAGGAAGCTGTACGATGTGAAGTGCTTCTTCGACATCACTCCGAAAACCTCCATCCTGCGCATCCGTGGAGGAGAGTATTCCAACATCGGCAAAGAGCGTCCGGACCAGATCAACCGTGTGATCCGTCGTTGCTATTACTGTGATTTTGAGATCGCTGTCTGCAACAGGAGGGAACTTCTGCATAACTCGGCCATAGATTTCTTCTTCCTCGCCGATGACCCTAAGAACATCGTGATGATGCCTTTCGAGACGTTCTCGGACATCTGCGCACAGTTGGTGAAATACCCGTTCAGGGCCAAGCCTTGCTACCTTGAGGGAGTGTGGGGCGGTTCCTACATGAAGAAACTCCGTCACCTGCCGGACAACATGAGGAACGCGGCCTGGGTGTTCGACTTCATACCGATGGAGGTCAGCGTGCTGGTGAAGGTCGGAGGCGAGACTCTGGACATCAACTTCTGCACATTCGTCTGCAAGGAAGGCGTGAACCTCATGAGCAAGGACTGCGTGGAGAAGTTCCACGGCTATTTCCCGATTCGTTTCAACTACGATGACAGTTACCACTCCACCGGCAACATGTCCATCCAGTGCCATTCGGGCTCAGCCTTCAATCGTGAGCATTACGGAGAGTTCGGACGCCAGGACGAGAGCTACTACGTCTGCGTCACCGGGCACGATGCCAAGACATTCATCGGTTTCCGTGACGATGCCGACATCCCTCGGTTCTTCAAGGACATAGAGGCGGCGGACACTGAGCACAAACCGTGCGACTACATGAAATATGTCAATTACGAGGAGTCAAAGCCGGGCCTCCAGGTGATGCTGCCTGCCGGAACCATCCATTCCTCAGGACGCAACCAGGTCATCCTTGAAATCGGCTCCCTCACGATCGGTTCCTACACCTACAAGATGTACGACTATCTCCGTCTGGACTTCGACGGAAAGCAGAGGCCTATCCACACCCGCCTTGGTGAGGAGAACGTGGCCCAGCATCGCACGGCATCCGTGATCCATGACCCTCAGAGTCCTGACTATATCGTCCAGAGGCCTCGCGTGGCCGCGTCCGGCGAAGGATGGAAGGAACTGATTCTCGGCGAGAACGAGCAGTTGTATTTCAGCCTGAGGCGCCTGGATTTCGAGACGGAATGCCCTCAGGACACTCACGGAGAGCGCTTCCATGTCCTTGCGCTTGTCGATGGTGACCACGTCAGGGTACGCAGCGTGGCGCATCCTGAGCGCAGTTTCGACATGGATTATCTGGACATTGTCTGTGTGCCTGCCGACATGGGCGAGTACGTGATCGAGAATCTCGGCAAGGAGCCTGTCATGGTTCACAAGACGATGCTCAGGGACGGCTATCAGGAGGTTGTCCTCTGACGAGCCTGTTGACTATTGTTTTGTTTCAGGCCATCGAGGGTAGTATATTCATAATGACCTTCGGTGGCCTTGATTTGTTTATGACTCAAAAAACGTGTAATTTTGGCTTTGTTAAGATTGATTGAATCATGCCATTGAATCTGAATATAGTTGAGCAGAGCATTGTCCCGCCTTTCAGACAGATAATAAACCAGATCGAGGAAAGCATCAGGAACGGTTCGCTTAAAAGCGGAGAGATGCTTCCTTCAATGAGCGAGATGGCCGAGTCTCTTGGATTGTCAAAGGAGACGGTGAAAAAATCCTACTTGATTCTCAGGGATCAAGGTGTCATCAATTCCACCAGAGGTGTAGGTTATTTCATAGCGTCCCCGGATTCGAACCGGAAGAAGCGCGTCATGCTGCTTTTTGACAGGCTCAGCATAGTGAAGGAAGTGATTTTCGACTCTTTCGCCTCGACCATCGGAGAGCAGGCTGAGATCAACATCTACCTGCACAACCAGCAGGTTGAGCTTCTGGACTACTATGTACGGAAATATCTTGACAGCTATGACTGGTTCGTCATCACCCCGCATTTCCCTCTTGACAGCAAGACTCAGCGGCAAGTCCTGACCATCCTGCGCAGGATTCCGATCCGCAAGCTTATTATCCTTGACCATAAACTTGACAACCTTGTGGGAAACTACGGGACTGTGTACCAGGATTATGCGACGGACGCCGCTCTCGGACTCTCCATGGCGGCCGAGGAATTGAGACCGCTCAGAAAACTGAATGTCATCATTTCCCAGTCCAGTCTTTACCATGCCTACGCGTGTCAGTCGATAAGCGATTTCTGCAAGGCGAACAAGATTTCCTGCGTGTTCCATTCCAATGTCTCACCGAGGATCGTCCATGCCGGTGAGGTTTACCTCATCGTCAACGGACAGCTTGACATGGATCTGATCAACCTTGTGAGGGCCGCGAGAGCGAAAAACCTGAAGCCCGGGAAGGACTTCAGGATCATAGCTTACAATGATTCGCCGATTCGGGAGATCGTGCTTGACGGACTCACGACCATCTCCACCGATTTCGAGCAGATGGGCCGGCTTGCCGCCGAGATGATTCTGGACAACACACCTCGTAAGGTCAAGTGCGATTTCCGCATGATCCGCCGAGGCACATTCTAAAGGAAATCCATGCAGAGGGCGAGATCCTCTTCGTCAGAGAGAACGTAACTTGCTCCGGCGATAAGCATCTGCTGGGCGTCGAGCTCGCCCCATGTCACGCCGGCAGGTATCACTCCGGCTTTCTTGCATGCCAGAACCCCTCTTTCGTCATCTCCGAGATGGGTGACCTCCCTTCCTGTCACTCCAAGGCTTTTCACAATCTCCGAAAGGATTGATGAATATGCCTCCACATCGCTCCTGCAGACACCGCTGTACACCTTCGCGAACTCCACTCCGCCGAGGTTCTTCTTGGCGGTCTCGTTGACTTTCACCTCGCTTTCGGAGGAGACGAGGAAAATTTTGATTCCTCTTGAATATAATTCCTTCACCTTCTCGCTGACCCATAGGAAGACCTTTCCGTCCGCATCCACCAGCGTGCCGTCCATGTCAAGCACAAGAGCCTTCATGGCCTTGCGGACGTAAGGATATTCATCGAACGACATGTCGTTCGGGTCGGCCCTCGGGTCACCGGTCCTGCGCATCCATCTGTGCAGCTTGCGGGCCATCCTCTTTCCGATCGCTTGATAGTCAGGTGATTCGGCTACGTTGACAATCCTGTCTGGGTCGTTTTTGACATCGTACAGCTCCCTTGCCGGCCGCAGTCCGAACGCCCTTTCAAAGATCTCTTTAGGGTATTCGTCCCTGTGGAATGACATGTAGGCCTTGGCCGGGCCGTTCCCTGTGTCACCGAACACTGGATCGACTCCTGCCGGAAGCCTCTCTGGGTGAAGATTCTCGATGTAGTGATAGTCCTTTGTAACGACGGCTCTCATCGGATAGCCGGCGCGTCCGGAAGGTCCGGGCACAATTTCAGCGAGTCCGTGCAGAAACCGTGTTCCTCACCGGATCCCACAGAATATGGTCTGTGCGGCCGTCTGCTGCCCATCCATGCGCAGATCGGCTTGTCGGCTGGAGCCTGCTCGATCCATTCGGCCAGATTCTGGACCTCATGTCCGGCGGGATTATGCTCCCATCCTGTCTGCGAGAATACTCCAGGCCCCCATCCCTTGTGCCAGTAAACTGTCATATAACCAGCCTTTTCCAACAGTTCCGGGTACACGGTCAGGTCTCGTGGAAAGTACGAGTTGAGGTTGCAGGCCTCGCCCAGGCGGTGGGCGTAGCATCCTGCCCAGATTCAGAAGGCTTGAATTCAGCTTGCCCTCAAGGTCGCGGTTGAGTATTCCGAGGCAGAGGTGTGTGCAGTACCAGTAGAATTTCTTACCTCTCGCTTTCTCACGGAACAGTCCCCAGACCGTGCCTCTCCATTGTTTTGTGGTCACGTCCCAGCACATGGACGGCTCATCGGATGTGGCGCTGTGGAAGAACCATCCGTTTTTCAGCAGTCTGACCGTGTTCCTGTTATAGATGATCACGGCGTTGGCCCCTTTGCCGGAACCGGTGCCTTCGATCTCTATCATGTCATATTCAGGAAGTAGTTCCTTCAGGTCCGCGCGCATCTTGGCCCTTGCCTCGTTTATCGCGACCACGTCAGGTTTGACGGAATCCATCATCCTCTGGATGGCGAATTTGCGTGTCTCCCAGTTCAGGACACCGGTGTCTTTAAGGGTGTTGTAGCGGATATTGAAGGACATCAGTTTCAGTTCGGCGGACGCCCTCAGGGAGAATGCTCCCAGAAGGACGGCCACCGCGAATAATAATTTGAAGAAGTGTGTTTTCATATTCAAGAAGCACATCAATATCCAGGGTTCTGCTGGATGTCGCCGTTTGTCACAAGCACATCGTTGGTCAGCGAAACGTGGCACAAATACTATGACGCTCCTGCCAGGACTCACGGAAGGGCATGCTTCGGTTGTGACGTGTGGCGAAAGAGGATGCTCTCTTTGGCCAGACAAGCCCATGACTATGGCGCTGACGGCATCATCTATGACCAGCTTGCCACAAGGTCTCCGATGTTCTGTTATTCTCCGGACCACGGCCATCCCGTTCCGGCTGTTGTCGTTGAGCAGGACAGGCTTGACTTTATCACAGAGATAAGGAATGCGATGTCGGCCATAGATCCCGAGTTTGTGGTGATGACCGAAGGTGTGGCCGATTATGAGCTGGGGTGCATCAACATATTCCATGGCTGCTCGTTCGATGTCTATCCGCCGGACCAGAAGGCGATGGAAGACCGGATGACCGGCCGTTCAGGAGCCACATGGTTCCCGGAGATGCTTGAATATACTTTCCCGGATCTTCTGATGACAGTCCGCAATCCGGCTCCCGTGACGAGCCGCAACATGAGCGACTTCACTTTGGTCAGCCACTTGAAGAACGAGATTGAGTGCCGTTACCTTGCGGATGTCCGGTATCTCAAGGAGAACAGAATCCCTGAGATCGAGGACTACTCCAATGTCACCACAAAGCCTGACCTTGCTCTTGTCCGCTCTCAGGATCCGGTGGCGATGAGGAACTATCAGAAGAAACTTGCCGATTTCCAGGATTCACATAAGGCACTGCTGAAGACCGGCCGGTTCATGGATGTTCAGGGCTTTGATTTCGAAGCCTCCCATTCTTTGAGTATGGCCAAATCTTTCGTCTCCGGCAGGAAGACCGGTGTTGTGGTCTGGAATATTTCCGAGGACACTCCTTTGGAATTCAAGGTTTCTGTCCCGGCCAGGAAGTTGGTTTTGGCTCAATCGCCGGAAGACACCGCTCTGTCATCCACGCCTGACGGGCATGTTCTGGCACCTCAAAGCATCGCCCTCCTTGTGTTTGAATAGTCTTATTTTGAAAATTATCTGAAAAACGAAGAAGCCGACCGATGAAATGGCCGGCTTCTCTATTTAGAGTCTTTTTATTACCTCTTTGAGGTGACGTCAGCCTCGTACTTCTCGACGGAAGCGATGAAGTCCTGGCCTACAGGAACACCGTTCTTGAGGTTGAAGTAGTCGTAAACGGCTCCGAACGGAAGTGACTTGGTCTCTTCCAGAAGGGCGAGACGCTGGAAGTACTTGCCGTTGTCCTCGTACTTGCGGAGGGTCTCAAGCGGCTCAAGGAAGGCCTGAAGCATACACTTCTGGGTCGAGCGGGTGCCGATTATGTAGGCTCCGATGCGGTTGATCGATGCGTCGAAGTAGTCAAGACCGATGTGTGTGCGGTCGAGGGCACCTGCGCGGACAACCTCCTTGAACAGGTCGAGGGTCTGGTCGTTCATCGTGACAACGTGGTCGGAATCCCAACGTACAGGACGGCTGGTGTGGAGCATCAGCTCAGGCACGAAGAGAAGTAGGGAAGCGACCATATCGCTGATGTTCTCGGTCTGCTCGTAGTGGCCTGTGTCAAGGGTGTACATAAGCTTGCGGGTCGAGCAGTAGCCGGTCACGAAGTCGTGTGAGCCGACGGTGTAGCTCTCAAGGCCGATTCCGAAGAGCTTAGCCTCAAGGCAGGTCTTCATTCCCGGCAGATCCTCGGCGAGAATCTCGTCCAGGGACTGCGCCATAATCTCACGGTAGCGGAGACGCTCCACGGTCTGGTCCTTCGATCCGTCGTGAACCCAGATGTTCATGATACAAGGGTCGCCCTGGAACTTGCCCATCGCGTCGGCCACCCTGCGGCAACGCTTTGTGTGCTCGATCCAGAAGTCACGGATGGACTTGTCCGGGTTGGCGAGTGAGAGGTCACCGCTCTTAGGATGCGAGAAGGATGTGGAGTTGAAGTCGAGCTTCATCCCGTTCTCCTTACCCCATTCCATCCAGCTCTGGAAGTGAGCCGGCTCAACCTCGTCACGGTCAATGTGCTTGCCCTGGAAGTCACCGTAGATCTCGTGCAGGTTCAGACGCTGTGTTCCACCGAGGAGGCTCTTCACGAACTTGATGTCGCTGCGGAGCTCGTCGATGTTGCGGGCGCGGCCAGGGTAGTTGCCGGTCGCCTGGATTCCGCCTGTGAGGGCGGTGTCGTTCTCGAAGCCCATCACGTCGTCAGCCTGCCAGCACTGGAGGGAGATCGGGGTCTTCTCAAGAAGCTCTATCGCTTTGTCTGTGTCCACGCCGATGGCGGCGTAACGCTCTTTGGCCATCTCATAGGCCTTGGTTATCAGATTCTCGTTCATATTATTTTTAGTTTATGATTTGTTATATTCTCAAAATTGATTCCGGAACAGTCCGCTCTTTGTCATTGAGGACTAACTCCTTGGCTCGTAGGTGATTGTCTGGATGGAGTTTCCGATGATGCGGCGCATATCCCAACGGTCTCCCACAAGGCCGGCCACCTTGGCCTGGAGCATGATGTTGCCGATCGCCGTGCCCTCCATCGGACCTGCGATGACAGGGATTCCGAGTGTGTCGGCCGTCAGCTGGCACATAAGTTTGTTGGCCGATCCGCCACCGATCACGTGGAGTTTCTCGATCTTGAATGACGCGAATCCCTGAAGCATCCCGATGACTTCCTTGTACCTCTTGGTGAGGCTGTGATAGATGCAGCTGATCATCTCACCATCATTCTCCGGAACTCTCTGGCCTGACTCCTGAAGGGCCGCCTTGATCTCGGCGTACATATCCTTCGGAGCGGCGAAACGTGGATCGTCCGGGTTGATCGTGGACGGGAAGTCGATGGCCTCGCGGGCCATAGCCTCCATCTGGGCGTATGAATATTCCCGGCCTTCCGCCTCCCAGGTCTTGCGGCTCTGCTCCAGCAGCCACATTCCCGTGATATTCTTGAGGAATCTGGTCGTGCCTTCTATTCCACCCTCGTTCGTGAGGTTATATTCATAAGACTTTTCATCGATGATCGGGGTCTTGGACTCGATGCCCATCAGGCTCCAGGTGCCGCTGCTGAGGTAGGCGAAGTTCTCGCCGGACGCAGGTACGGCGGCGATGGCTGAGGCTGTGTCGTGTCCGGCTACGGCGATCACAGGAACCGCCTCCATTCCGGTCTCCTCGCAAAGTTCCTTTTTGAGCACACCGACCTTAGTACCCGGCTGGGTGATGTCAAGCAGTAGGGAAGGGTTGATTCCGAGACGCTCAAGCAGGTCTCTCTGGAAGTCCCTAGTGCGCGGGTTGATGAGGCCCGATGTGGACGCGTCGGTATATTCGCAGACCATCTCTCCGGTCAGCATATACGCCAGCAGGTCAGGCATAAAGAGGATCTTGTCGGTCTGAGGCAGCCTTGAACCGGCTTCCTTGCTTTGCGCGTAGAGCTGGAAGATGGTGTTGAAGTTCATTATCTGGACTCCGGTGACGGAGTAGAGCTCCTCGCGGGGGATGATTTCAAAGACCTCCTCAGGGATTCCGTCGGTGTAAGGATCCCTGTAAGCCCTTGGCATTCCGATGATTCCGCCGTCCTTGCCGATGTGGCCGAAATCCACGCCCCAGGTGTCGATACCGATCGATTCGATCTTCACGCCCATTCCGGCGACCTTTTTCAGAGCCGCTTTGAAGTGGTCGAAGAGGGAATTGATGTCCCAGTAATATTTTCCGTCTATCTCCTTGACGGCGTTCGGGAATCTATAGACTTCCTCTGAGGTAAACTTATCGTTTTCGACAGTTCCGATGATGGCTCTGCCGCTCGTGGCTCCGAGATCAAATGCTAGAAATTTCATAAATTACGTGGCTTTTTTGTGCTTTACAAATTTTGTTTTTTTTCGCTGTTTTACCGCTGAATATTTTGATATTATAACTTGGAAATTTGATTGGGAATTATTTTTTGCTATATTTGTGACGCACAATTAGTAACAAAAGGTCTGCAAACTATGGCTTCGGTTCATCTCAAATATTTGGCGGTTAATCCTGTTGACCTCAAGTGGGGGACTGCCGTCAACTCGGTGGGTTTTCAGGAGATCGCTCCCGGAATGGACTATCCGCCTCGCAACCATCCGTCGCGCTATGTGTTTTCCGTCGCCAGCGGAAGGATTCTCCAGGAATATCAGCTCCTTTACATAACAGAAGGCAAGGGCCGGTTTTCCTGCGAGACCTTGGGACGGTCGAAGTCAATCCCGGTCAAAGGCGGGATGATGTTCCTGCTTTTCCCTGGCGAGTGGCATTCCTACTATCCTGACAAATCGACGGGGTGGAAGGAATATTGGATCGGCTTCAACGGGGAGTTCATCGACAATCTGATCAGGCAGGGCTTTTTCTCGAAGGACAGACCGCTGTTCAAGGTGAATATCCACGTGGACATAGTGAACCTCTACACTTCCGCGATCAACGCCGCCGTGGCTCAGGAGTCTGGTTTCCAGCAGGTTCTGGCCGGCATAGTGGACCGACTGCTCAGCCTTGCGTATTTCTACGACAGGAACTCGCAGTTCCAGGAGTCGGACACGGCGAACAAGATCAGTCAGGCGAAGGTGATGATCCACAGCCATTATATGACGATCTCTCCGGAGGAGGTGGCGGCGAAGCTGTGCCTGAGCTATTCCTCTTTCCGCAAGACTTTCAAGGAATATACCGGGTTCTCGCCGGCGAGGTTCATCAACGAGGTGCGGATGAGCAAGGCCAAGGAGCTGCTGACCAACACGACGATGAGCATCAAGGAGGTGGCCTACAATGTTGGCTACAACAATCATGACTATTTCTTCACCGCCTTCCGCCATATGACCGGCCAGACCCCCGCCGAATATCGCAACGCCACCCAGGTCGCCAAGTTGTAGGCTGTCCGGTCTTACGCATCTGTCTGAAACAGGTATGGTCCCTGAAAAATACCGGCCACATCCTTTGTCCGGCAATTATAGAGGTACGCTTGAATGTCATATTGAGAATGACTTCCTGTTGATATGGGTTGATGAAAGTGAACAAATCATCAAACTCGTCCGTCTTGGAAGCAATCCGGAACTTTTCGGATAATAATCACATCCGGAATCTCCTGTCTTTTTTTATAAAGGATACTATATAGTAGTTGACTAACTTTTGTTTTGGAAATCATATAGGAGTTGGCTAACATTTTCCTTATGATGCTGATATTTAAGTAATTGTGAT
>ERZ780100.256-NODE-256-length-28459-cov-4.546895_pt1 | contig 28459 bp, 33 predicted proteins | sample MGYA00511573_ERZ780100 | MGnify/ENA primary metagenome ERZ780100 (study PRJEB29588, sample SAMEA2161876) | human gut metagenome | biome: human gut; feature: human-associated habitat; material: faeces | place: Denmark | collected 2008/2010 ...
TGCTTACTGTTTGCATTTAGATAAGTATTCATATTTCGCATATAAAACATCTGCAAATCATACCTTCCTAATTTATTCATATCCTGAATAACCTTTTCAAAGCTGGATATAAGGTCGCATCTGTCATTTAATCCCATACACCCGGTTTCTTGTGGAAAAGAACTGAGACTATTTCCCCTATCGACGTTATAATATGCCTCCAAAGCACTCATTTCAACATAAGAAGCATTTCTCAAATTAATATCATTAATGTTAATCTTTTCCTCAAATTCTTTTCCATTTTCGTCAACTCCTTTGGCTATCACTACAGGATTATCCTCTGTTGACTCTTCTGCGTATTTAATATAAAACGAAAGACCTGTTCCATTTCCACCTGAAAACAACATATCATCCGTCTTTAAATACACCTTCACTGATGTCTGAGAAAATGCCTCATTTTCGGCAGCATATGTTTTGCTATTGTTTTGCCGCTTTCCAAATATTTCCGGTGCACTTTGCACTCCCGAACCAACACGCATTTAACTACCTCCATTGATTTTATATTATTTCTACTGCTTTTTTATCGAATAAAATCACTTACTCTCCCAGTCCCATCTCGTCAAACGACCATATTACGCACACAAAGACCAGCATTACATAAATGAAATATATACCGCATGAAAACATACTATATTTTTATATCTACTGACTTCTTGCCACTTTCCACCGACTTTCTCGTAATGCCATCCAATGCGCCAACTGGTATTGGTTTACCAGCTTTCCATGTAGGATCAGCGGCTTTTGCTGCTTTTGCAAATGCCTGTCTATATTGATGTTCATATTGTTCCATTGTCCAGCCTGCTGATAAGCGGTCATCCTTATCCATTTTTCTGTATAAATTGTTATATACACTCTCCCTTTTGGTAGTATCACCATTTAAAGTACCGTTTTCATTTAAGAATTCTTTCTTTGCCAGTTCAAACATTTCTTCCCGGCTGCTCTCTGGAATAGAAATGATATGTTTATAACTGTTTCTGTTCTCATCCGTTACAGCAAGTCCTGTTAATCCGGTATTCGGATCAATCCAGCCTCCATTTTTGTCATACTGGCTCATCAGGTTCTTAATTGCCTGAACATTTGTAAACATTGCACCGTTTCCATTCTTCATCATCTCACTCAGTGCTGCTTTATACTTTTTACTGTTTGTGTCGATCCCTGCTGCTTTTAATTGTTTCTGTACAGAACTGCTGTTCATTTGGGACAACTGAATATTGTTGACTAAATTTGTTTTTGATGTTCCAAATGTCGTTTGAAATAAAAAACCGTAGTCCGTAATTCTTGACATAATCGAAGCCTCCTATCATTAAATTTTTTATATCTGTCATCCGCTTTATTTTTCTTTTTCTATCGACAACCCACTTCTAATATTTTACCTTTTCTGCACCAAGTACGATTTTTTTGCACGAAGTAAGACTTTTTATGAATTGAGGAATAACTCAGCAATAAATTTATTTCCATCACTTTTCAATATTAAATTTCCATCATATTTTTTTACACTGCTCTGAACATTCAGCAGTCCTATTCCACCGCCTTTTCCTTTCGCTGATACCGGAAAACCATTTTTCCACTTTACCTCCCCGCAGTTATTTTCGATGCTGGCAGCTATCATTTTATGGTATGAGCCAATCTTAATCGAAATATATTTCTCTCCTTCCAGCTTCTCTGCTGCCTCAATCGCATTATCTAATAAATTTCCAAAAATAGTTGTAATGTCGATTGGTGCAAGGAAATTCAGATTCACATTATCCACCTTTATGGTTACTGAAATACCTTTTTCCCTCATAACGGATTCTTTATCGGTAAGAAGAATGTTTAATATTGGATTTTCTGTGTATTGAACCGGAATGAGCGGCTTTAACAGTTCTCTGATTTCCGCTGCATATTCTCCTGCCGTATTCCCCTGCTCTGCACCATATAATCCTTCGATTGCTTTAATATGCTTATTTACATCATGTAATATGTGGACGGTTTGATCATATTTTTTTGTCTGCGTCAAATAGTATTCGTATTGTACCTTTGCCTGTTGCTCTAAAGCGATGAGCTGCTTTTCATAATAGTTCTTTTCATCTGCCATTTTAACAAAATATAAAAGGTATAGATCTGCCAGAACAATACATCCCATGTTGACTGCACACAAATAATTTTCTTCTCCATTTTTAAAATTCTCTACAATTACACTCATGTTAATCAGACTGTATAGAAGTATAATTCCATACATGATGTACCGTGTCTTTGAATAAGGGACATCACTTTTTTTCACAAACCTGTTTATGAATGTGTAATACAAAAAAATAAGTATCACCTTTGAAAATGTTACCTCAAGGCAGTAAAGCATCGTTTCATTCACATTTTTTATATCTGCGGCTTGCAAAATGCATTGTAAAAGAATCACTCCCAATGATTCACAAACAGACATACAAAATACTAATGCTTCACATTCAATAATACGTCTTAAGGGTTTATCTATATCCTCATAATACAGAACATATACTATAATCCCCGTCAAAACGCCCCAGACTACTAGATTTAATATGGAATGATTGAGCATATTTATACAGAATGTAAATATTACTGTGGTAGTCTCAATCACAATATATACATATCTATTTCGACTACTCTTTTTATACTTTCCATTCATAAACTGAAATAATATCGTACTTATTATAAAACATGAAAGTGCATTACATAATACCAGTAAAATCGTATTCATTTTTCCTCCTATGAATTTCTCTGCAAAAATTTATTTACTTCTTCTCTAAAATCGTTGCTTCTCCTTTGTGCAATCTGAAGTTCTTTTCCATTATCCATATAAATAATAAAGCCCTTTATTTTTTCAATATGCCTTAAATTAACCAGATTTCCTCTACAATTCACAACAAAATCATATGGTTGCAGTTCTTCAACCAGTTTTTCAAAGATACAATCATACTCATATGTAATATCAGACAATGCTATCAGTACTTTTCTGGATCTTTTTATGTATTCAAAATATAAAATATCCCCCAGTTTCAGTTTGATCGACAGATACTCTTTTCCATTGCTGTCAGTCACTTTATAAAAATTCTTTTCTACTATGGCATCCGGCAGTTGATTCAGAAGTTCCAATATCTGCAATTCCAGTTTATCATATTCCAATGGTTTACATAGAAATGAAAATGCATGAACTTCGTTAATGACCTGCATACAATATTCTTCATAACTCGTAATATACACTAATTTCACATCTGGAAATTTTTCTTTCAATTTTCTCCCCAGTTTAATACCATTCAGTTCTTCCATCGAAATATCTAAAATTCCGATATCAATGTTGCTGATATTTTCAAGCATTTGACTTGCAGACACAAATTGCTCTATATGATAAGCAATCTGTTGGCTTGTAAAAATCTTATGCAGCATAGTCACTGCACACTCAAGATCTGCCATATCGTCATCACAGACAACAATTTCCAGCATAATACTCACCTTCTTCCTTAATTATATTATCGCACAGAAAATGTGCCATCAAATTGACAGCACATTTTCTCAATTATCTATATTTTTCTTTTATTGCGCATACCGATTTAATTATTCCAAAACCACCTAACATAACCAATAATGCACCTACTATCTGATAACAATGAATTGCTTCCGTTAGGATTTTTTGATATAAGGTTCCATCTATCCCATTGTTTTCACTTACAATTTTTGAAGCCATTTCCAGACCATATGGTACAGCATTGATTATTTCACTATAACCTATAATACACACAAAAACTAAACTAACAAACCATATTATTAAAAGCACTCTTTTCATTTTGTTTGCTACCATATTACCACTCTCTTTCCTCTTTTCTATGAATTTCTAAGCTTGCATATTCATTATCTTTCATTTTTCCGTTTTGCACAATATATGAAGCACGAAATACGATTTTTACGCACGAAATACGATTAAGAAATAAACAATCCGGTTAATATGTTTATCTGGCACCCCCTCTGGGAGTGACTGCATCTATCAAAAAAGAAGCCAGCAGTTTATCTACGCACTACTGACTTCCTATACTACTCATTTTATTTACTTCGCTGCGTCTCAGACAAGTTTTCCGCCTTTAAACGTAGCCTTTATACAACCTCTTTTATTTCTTAATATGCTTAAAAAGTTTCGTAACAAACAAGGCTTTCAAGCGCTTTTCTATCCTTTGAATGTCTGTCTGGTGATGCCTTTTCTGTGTCAGCATATCCCAACGCAATAATTGCTATTGGTTCAAGGTTACTTGGAATATTAAACTCATTTCTGATAATCTCAGGATCAAAATATGTAAGCCAACAAGAACTAAGTCCTAAATCCTCTGCTTCTAATACTATATGATCCGCAACTATTGTTGCGTCAACACTTACCATATCCTTTTTATCAAACGGACGCACAAAAACATCTGAATGATCCCCACATACAATGATAGCCAACGGGGCGCCATGATAATTTACTCCTTTAGACAATTTTTCTTTTGCTTCTTGGCTACTAATTACTAACAGTCTCTGCGACTGAGCATTTGCTGCTGTTGGAGCAATTCTGGCAGCCTCCAGAATTTTGTCCAATTTTTCCTTTTCAATCTCATCAGTTTTATACTTTCTTACAGAACATCTCTGTTTTGCTAAAGATAAAAACTCCATAAAAATATTCCTCACTTTCATTTTTAATACATTTTTGTTGTGTCTGCTCAACAAGTACGCTATAATGCTATCACAGTATTTCTTTTTTACAAGTACGCACTTTTAAGTGCCATACTACCCAAAATGATACTATTGAATCAAATCTCAGGAGGTTATAATAATGAAACAATGCCAATCTTTCCAATGTCCAGTAGAAGCAACCCTTCAGCTTATTGGTGGTAAATATAAGTCCCTTATCCTATGGCATCTCATTGGAAAAACACTTAGATTTAATGAATTAGGAAAGCTCATTAAATCTGCAACTCCCAAAATGCTTACCCAGCAACTTAGAGAATTAGAAAATGACGGACTAATCAACAGAGTCGTTTATCCTGTAGTTCCTCCCAAAACCGAATACTCATTAACACCTTTTGGTGAAAGCATCATTCCTGTTTTGGAAGCTATGTGTAATTGGGGAAATTCCTACTTAGAAGGAACTGCTACATGTGTCAATTCTTGTTCTTCTATATAAATATCGTCTTTCTACCTATTATTATACTTTCATTGTCTTTGCCAATGATGTAAGTAACGCTGCCATCTCCGGATTTCCCAGTACCTTCATCAACAGTTCTGCATCCACTCCATCCGGCACCGTGATCGTACTGTTGCCTTCATCCTGATTTTTCATCTGTGGATTGAGATTTTCCTTATTATAAAAGGCATTCTCCATAAGCTCCGCATTCTTCCTTCGGTCTTCATCGAGGATATGTCCATACACTTCCGTTACCATGTCCGCCTGTGCATGGCCGGAATCTCCCTGGACTGCTTTAATATCTCCGCCACTAAGTTTCAGCTTGTAGGTGACACTGGTATGACGCAGGCTGTGAAACACTACATCAGGCAGTCCCAGCTCATCTATGATATCCTGCATCTTCGTTCTCAGATAGCTGTCTCCTATGGGAAGCCCAAAAGTTGTTGCCATGACCAGATTATAATTCTGGTACTCATTCCCCAGTGCTTCAATGATTTCTTCCTGATCCTTTTTCAGTTCGATCAGACATTGTGCCACAGATTTCGGAATGAACACCTTTCGCTTGCTGCTATCAGTCTTTGGTGATTTTAACACCCTGACCGTTTTATTATTTTTCTTCTGACTTGGAAATATCAGTATGATATCCTTGGAATTCAGCTCTTCCACTGCCTGTTTCGATACACGCTCTACTTCCTTATTGATATAAACATATGCCCGGTTGGCAGCAATCGCCTCCTCTGAAATATCCATTGCATCCCAGGTCAGCCCCAGCACTTCCCCAATTCTAAGTGTTGCCGTAAATGCAAGATGAAATGCTATTTTGAGCATTTTATTATCACAGGCTTCCAATGCCTGCATAAGCATCTCTGCTGTCCAGATCTCACGCTCCTGCTTCTTTGCTTTCGGAACGGTTGCATCCACAGCCGGATTCTTTTCCATCATATCCCACTTTACTGCCTGACGGAAACAGCTCCTTAATACCTTATGTATCTCATTTACTGTACTTTCCGTGATTGTTCCTGTCCCATCCGGATTCTTCGTACTCTTCACTGCCGGCATTTTAAGAAGATCCTTATAATACTTCTCCATAAAATGCGTGTTGATGCTTGTCAGTTTGGTATCTCCGATTGTAGGAAGAATATAATTATTTATCAGAGCAACATTACCGGAGTAAGTAGCAACCCCCCATTTGTCATGTCCATATATCTGCACATACTCTTCAACCAATTCTTTTATGGTAGTACACTGTGGGACTTCAAATTTTCCGATAGACTGCTTGTACTCGATTTCCTTTTTTCGTTTTTCTGCTTCTTTCTGTGTGGCAAAAGTTTCAGATGTTGTATGTTCTTCCCCATTATCATCCAGAATTTTATATACCACAGAATATGTCTTTCCCCGATGTCTGATAAATGCCATGTCACATCACCCCTTCCCTGTTTTTCTCCAGCCATTTCAGGAACTGCTGCCTGTGAACTCTCAGAACCTTCCCGGCTCCGATACACTGGAATTCTCCGGACTGCATCCATTTGGTAACTGTCGATACATTCACTCCTGCCAGTTCTGCTGCATCCTGTCTGGATATGTATTCTTTTACCATCAAAGACAGCGTCTCTTTTTCCTGTAATCCCCGGCTCTCCTTCTTTTTATCCTCATCATCCGTGATGTGATATACATTTTGAGCATTAAGGAATAGCTGAAAACTCTTCCTGGTAATCCACCTTTTATTATTACAAATAGTAGAATCCAGAAGTCTTCCGATCTCTTCGCTTCTTGCAATCTTTGCCAGCTTTTCCCGTGAGATTCCAAGCAGATCCGCCGCATCCTGCAAACAGATGTAATCTTTCTCCAGTTCCTCTGCTGTTGGAATATGTGTGACCTTGCGGTATATATCCTGATTTGCATACCACTTTTCAAATATATCAATCGGAATGCGTCTCACAAAATCCACTGTAATATACTCCAGCTTTTCATTTTTCCAGATATCGTACAGATCACAGTCATGTATTCCCAGAATATTTGCAGCTTCCTTAAATGAATAAGATTTTCCCCTTAGCTCTTTTCCCGGCGCCTCACCAACTACTTTTCTATATTTCACTTGATTGGCATACCATTTTTCAAAACTCTCAAGATCAATCCTCATCATTCCTCCGATTATTTCTGTCCTGAAAAAATTCCTGTGAATCAGCCAGTAACTCTCTGTCTTCTTTAATCCAAGCAGTTTTCGCATTTCCGGCACTGACATGGTGCGGCGAAGGACCTGTTCCTGCTCAGCCTGATGCTGTTCAATCTGCGTTCTGATTTTCTGTATATCATTCATAGCATCCATCTGCATACCTCCTTCCGCTCACAATATAACACGCAAGTCTTCCTATCATTTAGAAGGTAACTTACATTTTTTCAGTTTTCTGATCCAGCCATTCATCAAAGCTCTTCTTAGAAATACGATACTTTGTCCCAATCTGGATCCAGCGGAATTCGTTCTTTTTCAATAATTCATATACTGTCGGCCTGCTGATACCTAATATCTCCTGCAATTCCTTTACGGTATAACAGCGCTTTTCCTGGGTAGATACGATATTTTCCATTATGCGATACCTCCCATTCTTCCATCCATAAATCCAATGACCTGTTTCTTCACTTTGGAACGGATCTTATGGATCTTCTGCTGTGCGGATTCATAAGTGATTCCCTGCTCCTCTGCAATATCAACCAGGTTCTTCTCACCACAAAGATATTTTTCAAAAGTCTCTTTCTCTGTACCAAGGATACATAACTGACGTCTGAAAAGTTCATAGTCTTTTCTCATATCTCTTAGTAAATACGCATCACGCATATATTCATCTGCCCGATCCACGCCATCCATCACGTCACCGGAAAAATCACAGTTGATCAATGCCTCTCTGGTCAGCACATTTCTAATTGCCTTTTTAGCTGTAGGATCACTCGTCATGCCTCCTGTCTGCACCCTGACACCAAGATCTCCGACATCCTGGCGGCTGTTGCTTTCCTTTTCACACTCGATCATGTACCGAAGACCTTCCGTATACCCATCCACAATCCCCATAAAATCCGTATAGTGTCTGATAATGATATCCACTCTTTTGGCTGATGTTGCATTCACATATATTTTAATCAGGTTCTTTTCTGCCATCTATAATCTCCTCCTGTTTCTGTAAATCGCTTTCGTTTACTCTTCTTTACAGAAATTATTGTAGATAAACACGGAGTAAAAATCGTTCCCCAAACAATAGACAAAAGTCTACTCAGAATATACTTCTATGCCAGAAGTGCCAACGCCTGCAGCTGCCTTAATGCTATTTCCTTTACCTGATCATTTTTCAATTTGACCAGTATTTCAATGATTCTGGCATCCACATCACCTTCCTGTTTTCCCTCCAACAAATATGATCCTGTACATCCCAGTGCTTTTGCAATCTCCAGTACGATACTGCTCTTTATATCAATTCGATCATTCTCATATGCTGATATCGTAGCCTTTTTTGTACAAAGAAGTTCCGCAAGCTGCTCCTGTGACATCCCTGCTGCCTTTCTCATTTCTCTGATCCTTGTTCCCATAGTGCTTTTTACTTCTGTCTTTTTCATCGTTCTCTCCATTTCCGGAGCAAAAACGGAAACAGACGCAGAAAAAGCCGACAAAACGGTTGTCAATAAGACCAGTGGTAATATGCCACCTGGCGTTATTTCCGTTTTGTCGGCTCCTAATAGTTCTATGCTAATTCCAGCTCGTTACAAACTCTTGATATCCAGTGCCGTCTCTGATGGTTCCTGCCAAATCTGACGGTTCATCTGCTATCTCAGTTATTCAGTTTTCTTAATAGTTTGCAGCTCTTTTCAGCTGATCTGTTTTCTGCGGATCCTTTTTCTTCTGGACACTGATTCTTACCTGACCGGCTCTCTCGTTTTTCCCCGTGGTTCTCCTGTTTTCCAGAACCATAACTCTCTCTTCGTCCACAATGACAACAATCTCCCTGTTGCACTTTCCGCAAGTTATATCTATACTGCACTGTCCCTGACATTTCATCAGTTGCCTGCCACATACCGGGCAGCTTACATATCGTTTGTCTTTTCTCTCTATCATCAATAAAATCCTCCTGGTTTAGTTGTACCATTCAACGGATAAGGGAAATGAAAACCATTGATGATTATGTTATAAGGACAAATGAGTTCCGATGTGCCGAAGTCCGCACCATTTATCCCCTGTACTTCTCGCTGATCTTTTGCTGTAACTAACTCCTTCTACCTTCCTTCCATTATTTACCTTTTGTCTACAAGTGATAATATAACTCTAATCATATTGAGATTCAAGTGAATTTCATTTCACTATATCAATATTATTGAGATATTTCTTGAATTTTGACATATATCATGATATAGTTGGGATGTGCATATAGGATGAGATGACACTTATCACAGTTTTAGAAAGGCGATTCGCTATGAAAGATTTAGGAAAAACGATTGCAAAACATAGAAAGGACCACAAGCTGAAACAGAGCCAGCTTGCAATAGAGCTTGAAAAATATGATATTTATGTAAAACCAAATACTGTGAGTGCCTGGGAATCCGGTCTGTCACAGCCTAACTCCAGACAGCTTCTTGCTATCTGTGAACTGCTGGACATCCACGATATTTATACTGAATTTATTGGGAAAAATCCTGATAACCCGTTCCGTAATCTGAATGAGGAAGGTGTCCGCAAGGCACTGGATTACATCAGTCTGCTTGAAAAAAGTGGTGATTACAAAATCGCCGAGGTTATTCCTCTTCATGTACTTAGGGAAAGGAAGGTCTTCTATACAACGGTATCTGCCGGTACCGGATCATTTCTGGATAGCGATGATTATGAAATGTACTCCGCCCCTGATATTCCAGAAGAAGCAGCTTTTGGTGTACATGTCAGTGGGGACAGCATGGAGCCACGCTACCATAATGAAGAACTGATCTGGATTGAACAGACTGAACATCTTGAAGATGGAGAAATCGGTATTTTTTACCTTGACGGGAATGCATATGTGAAGAAATTCCAAAACAACAGAAAAGGAACATACCTCATATCACTGAATAAAAAATATAATCCTATTCCCGTAACGGAACACAGTTCTTTTAAGATTTTTGGCCGTGTTCTCTCATAGTCCAATAAATCGGACACATATTATGATAACATTTACATAGTGGCCGGTCCGCTTCACCTCTCTGCCCGGCACTTACTACCATTTTGTAAAGGGGGATTTCAATTATGAGTGCAGAAACTGTTATCTGTAAATTACGAGAAACAAGAACTGACCTTGGTTTTACCCAGCGTCAGGTCGCTAATGGAGCTGATATGAATGTGCGTACCCTTATCAACATAGAAAACGGACATACCATTCCCAGCCTCCTCTATGCCATGCGCTTGGCAAATTTCTTAAACTGCCCGGTAGATGAACTGTTTGAATACAAGAGTGCCGGACAGATTTCAAATGAAGGAGATGACTCTAATGGAAAATGAAACAGTTCCTTTCAAAACGATTGCCGTTGATTTTGATGGGACTCTCTGCTACAGCAAATAGCCGGAAAATCTCTTGTGATTACTATATTGATGACCGGATGCTGCTTCCGGAAAGTGCAAAGGCATAGAACCACTGATTGGTGCTATGCCTTAATAAATTCCAGTCCATCATTTTAATATGTTATTTTCGGATTTCTATCTGAATTTCTCATTACTTTTTTTCTTACTGTTAGATTTTACAATTTGAGATTTCTTTTCCTTTAACTTCTCCTTAACAGAAAAATTTTTCTCTTTTCTAGTGCATTTATGTTCAAGGTAATTCTCCACCTCTGGCAAATAACTTTCCAATGTTCCAGTCTTTCCTTCTGTAATTGGATTGATATCTATTTCCACTCCACCAATTTCCATTCCATCCTCATGGAGGATATCGAAAAGAGTGTCTTCCCTGACATTCCCTTTGTATTCCAGAACAACATCCAGATCTGAACCGGCTTTTTCCAGTCCACGACACCTACTTCCCGAAACAATTACACCAACAATCTCTGCATCCAGATTATTTTCTTCTATCTTCGACTGAATATAATCAAACACGATGCTCTCAATCTCAGCAGCTCCCATTCCATCAATCTGATGAAATTTTTTATCAGTCTTTCTTCTGAAATCTGTAACAGCTTCCGATTCAGCACTTACAAGCTCTTCCTGCTTTGCTGCAAGCTCCGACCACAGTTTTCGGATTACCCTGTTAAGATATACATTGTCATTTTCCATCAATTCAAATTCCATATCTTTACAGTCATACAGTGACGTCAGTTCTCCAATCTTTTTATGGTAATTTCCATACTGAATTGCTTCCTGGAGCTTATCATCCAGTTTACATGTTTCTACTCTTGTCATTCTATCCCAGATATCATCTTTTTCAGAACGTATCACAAAGCCACTGCCATCATCATGACGCTGCTCTCTCATATGGAGCACATCATCTACTCCTTTAATCTTGCAGGTAAAGTCGAACTCATTAAATCCAATTTTCCAGTAATATCCCGCCTGTATCAATGTAATATCTGTGATATCCTCTGCCTTAATCGTTTCTTTTTCTATACTATTTTCTCTATTCATACCTTTCTTTCTCCTTTTCATAAGCGGCTCACTAAGACCGCAATCGTTGTTGCTTCGCAAGTTAGCAAGCAGTGCCCCCGTACGTACACGGGCGCGTTTTGCTTGTTGGAGGCACATCCCCAATCCCCTTAGAATGTCATCTTCGATGACAAACTGCGCCCTCACTTCGTGAGCGCTGATACATTCCTGCTCTGCGGGAATATAAAAAGAGAGGGCAACCACCAATTTATATTTTTGATGATTGCCCGTATGCTTATCGCTCCTGCTGCCGTTTCTTTCTCATGTCTTCCTCTATGTCCCAGCTCTGCTGAGCAGCATAGAATGATTCCACATTTTGTTTCGCTATCTGATAATCACGCATCTCTTTTTTTATTTTCTTGTATTCGCTGTAAGCTGACTTTTTCTCTGAAAGCAGTCTTGCAAATTCTTCATTCAGAACCTTTACCTTCGGGATTTTTCCATCCGGCAGTTTTGAAAATGCTTCCTTGGCCGCCTTATGAAGAGTAATTTCATCCCGGTGTGCCTCGAAAAATTTCTTACTGTATCCTGATTTTCGGTAGGCAATGTACGTTTCCCTGGTCTTGGCATAATTGATAATGTGAGTCTTGATCACTTTATTTGCTGCCATCTTCTCCTCTGCATCTTTGATGGTTTTCATCAGTTCATGATATTTTGCAGAACTCCCATCCACCAATGCATCCAGCGTTTCCTTATCGTGAATATCATGTTGTTGTAAAAACAGGATGGACTCCGCAAACTGTTTCACATTATATTTTTTCGCCCACCGGACATATCCGCCGTTCTTTCCCTGTGCCATTTTTTCCTGAATATCAACTACCAGATCAAACTTACGCTTTTCCGGTTTTGCTTCTTTCCGGTCCGGTACTTTTTCATTTCTTTCGGGAAGTTCTTTCTCTCCGGCAATCACTTTTTTCAGATTTTCTTCTGTAAAATCCTCTCCAAGTGAACGGAACCGGATGAAACGTTTCTGCTCTTTTCCACAGACTGCGGTATGCTTGCCACGCTTGATTTCATATCCTTCTGCCTGTAAAAATTTCAGAAGTTCCTCAAAATCTGCCGGCTTCTGATCCAGGCATTTCAGAATATCTTCCCGGATAACATCCCTCATGTTCACACGTTCCGGGTACTTTGTCCTCCGCCGCCTCTCACTCGGCTTTACTTTTGGAATAACAGAAAGTCCATGCTCCAGACAGATAATGTCGCTTAGTCTCTGCAATGCAATTCCGGAAAACCAGAAATCCCGGAACTTCCGGTCACATTCCAGATTGGTGGAATTGAAAATGATGTGGTTATGAATATGCGCCCGGTCCACATGAGTTGCCACAATAAATGCGTGCTTCCCTTTTGTGAATCTCATGCCGGTTTCATATCCGACTTCATTTGCTTCCTCTGGTGTGATCTCTCCCGGCTTAAAGGACTGGCGAATCTGATATGCAATCACATCTCCCTTAGGCTGCCGCCATGTCTTATACAGATATTCCTTTTTTGCCTGAGCAAATTCCAGATCAACAAGTTCCGGATTGCAATGATAAGACGAGATATATTTTCCCTCATCCGTTTTTTCTCCATTCATGGCATAATCAGTCCTGTCTTTTAGACACTGCATCACACTCCGACCTTTATTCTGGTGCATTGCTATCAGTTTTGTTGCCGCCATCTTCTCACCTGCCTTACATAATTGCTGTCAGTCTGTCCAGCACTTTTCTCATTTCCTGCAAAATCTCTTTCTGATTTGTTCTCAGTTCTTCGATATCCTCATGATAAATACTTCCTGTCTCATTGGCTTTCTTTGCATACTGATTCAGATTATTTCCGGATATTTGTAAAAGGCGCAGGACTTCTTTTAAATCAGAAAGATCCATCACAATAACATATCCATGAAGTGCCATCCGGATCATATATGCAGTAAGACTTGAAATTCCAGCCTCCTGCATACGCTCATGAATCTGTCTGAGTTCATCTGCGGTCACTCTCAGCTCAATTCGTTTTGATCTCTCTACCATCCCTGAAACTCTCTTTCAAAACAACATCCCGGAACCGGCTTTCTATCAGAAACAGGCACAGGGGGCTGCACCTGTTTACTCTGTTCCCTTAGTTTCTCCAGCACGGATTTTTTATCATCCGGTACGATTTCCAAAGTGCCGGCTGCCGGCTCCTCTTTCGCATTATTGATCACACCATCAAAGCTGTTATCATTCTGCTCTACCATATCTTCTATGCTCCTCATCGGATTTCTGCTGATGGAAGGACCGGCTCCTGCCACTTCTTCCGGCTCACATCCTCCGGTATTGTCCGATACTTCCACCTCATGCTCTCCGTGTACTTCATCCCATTTTTTAATCTTTCTGTTTTTTGCCTTTTCCATATTTTCCTGCTCCCTTCTCAAAATTCAGTTCAAATACTGCTCTCTGGTTCTCATCCACTGTCATCATGACCGTTGTATCATAGGTCTTTCCGGTCTTCTTTGACTTACAGCCTTTCAGTGCCACTTTTCCATCGGAAAGAAGTTTTACAGCTATCGGCTTGGTCATCTTTTTGCCAAGAGCTTCAAAGAATCGATTCTGCTTCCACAGCACAAAGTTACACTGTCTGTTCTCACAGGAATATCCTTTCTGCCTCTCGACTACATGCCTGCCACAGCAAGGACAGGTTCCGATTTCTTCCAGTACCGGATGCATAAGCACTTCTGCATCTTCGATGATCTTATAAGTTCTGACCAGTTCCGTGATCATACCTTCGATTTTCTCCATAAACTCTGTATCACGGAATGCTCCCTTCTCCACATCCAGAAGTTTCTGCTCCCATTCCGCTGTCATGGATGGGGACTGGATCTGCTCCGGCATGACCGTGATCAGTGCAACGCCCTTATGTGTCGGAAGAAGGTACTTTGTCTTTTTGTTTCCTTTACGTTCCACAAATCCGATACGGACCAGCTTCTCAATCGTGGCTGCCCTGGTTGCAGAGGTTCCAATTCCTTTCCTCTCCACTTCATCCGGCATCTCATCCGCTCCTGCTCTCTCCATTGCAGACAGTAAGCTGTCTTCCGTAAAATGCTTCTTAGGTGTGGTCTTTCCTTCCTCCATTTTAGGATTCTGTAATGGATAAGATTTTCCATTGGTCAGAGTTGCAATGCAGGCCAGCATATCAGCATTCTCACCTTTTTCTTTCTTATCATTTTCAGAATCTGTGCTCTCTGCGCTGCTTCCCATAATCCATTCCTGAATATCTCTCCATCCCTTTTCTCTGATGTTCTTTGCCTTTGCCCTGAATACTGTATCTGCACAGGTAAATTCCACATCCACTTCATTTCTCACTGCCGGATCTCCCAGAGCCGATAACAGTCTGGCTGTAATCAGGCTCAATACCTTCTGCTCCCCGGATGGCAGTTCACCAAACTCTGCATCTGCCACATTGACCGTAGGAATGATTGCATGATGATCACTGACCTTGCTGTTGTTGATTACCTGTTTTGGATGAACCACCATTTTTCTGGTATATCCGAATTTTGCCGCCATCTTTCCTGCCAGGTCAGGAATCATGCTTTCCATATCTTCTGTGAGAAAACGGCTGTCTGTTCTCGGATAGGTTACCAGCTTCTTCTCATAAAGACTCTGGGTATAATCAAGTGTCTGCTGTGCCGTGAATCCCAGAAAACGGTTGGCATCCCTCTGCAACGCTGTAAGGCTGTAGAGCTGTGGTGCCTTCTCCTGCTTATCTGCCGGATTGATCTTCGTCACCTGAGCACTCTTCTGTTCTTTCAGCATATTCAGGATATTCTCTGCATCCTGTTTCTTCTCGAAACGGTCTGATAATGCCGTAATGCCTCCGCAGCTGATAGACAGTCTGTAAATTGATTCCGGCTTGAATCCATCAATCTCTGCCTCTCTCTGTACGATCATCGCAAGTGTCGGTGTCATGACTCTTCCAACATTCAGTGTCTGACCATACAGAGTTGAAAATAACCTGGTTGCATTCATTCCCACGATCCAGTCCGCTCGCTCCCTGCATAGTGCCGCCCGGTAGAGATCATCATATTCCCTGCCATTTTTCAAATTAGAAAAGCCATCCGAAATCGCTTGGTCCTCCATTGAAGAAATCCATAAGCGCTCGAATGGCTTTTTGCATTTTGCCTGATCATATACAAGCCGGAAGATCAGCTCTCCCTCTCGTCCGGCATCAGTGGCTTCCACTAATCCGGTTACATCCTCTCTTTCCATCAGTTTTTTCAGAATTCCGAACTGCTTTCTGGTTGCTTCTGCAATCTGGTAATTCCATTCTGATGGCAGGATTGGAAGATCCTCATATCTCCACTTTTCATATTTTTCATCATAGGACTCCGGTGATGCAAGCTCCACCAGATGTCCCACACACCAGCTGACAACATAACCATTGCCCTCCAGGTAGCCGTCCTCTCTCTTATCTGCACCGATTACCTTTGCGATGGACTGCGCCACCGAGGGTTTCTCGGCAATTACTAATTTTATATTTTTTTCATTCAAATTTTGTTTCCTTCTTTCATTTTTTATTTGCTTTTTGATAGCATAAATGCTATCATGTATATAGAATAAATATTTCCACTTGGAGAACATATACTAATGTACAACATTGAATTTTACGAAGATTCCAATGGCAGATCAGAGCTTTGGGATTTTCTTGAATCTCTTCGAGTCAAAGCAGCTACAAACAAAGATGCCCGTATTCAATACAAGCAGATAAGTTTGTACATCCAGCTCCTCGAAGATAATGGTACACGGCTTAATGAAAATATCACAAAGCACCTTGATGATGATATCTGGGAGCTTCGCCCAGGCAATAACCGTGTTTTATATTTTTATTTCAAAAATGATACCTTTGTGCTTTTACATCAATTCCGCAAGAAAACTCAAAAAACTCCCAAGCGCGAAATTGAACGAGCAAAGGCCGAACGTGATGATTACCTTGCCCGAAAGGAGGCTGAATGATTATGAAAACCTGGAATGACTATAAGGAACATGTAAGAACCGTTGATCCTGAAATTGGAAAAGACATCGATGAAGTTGAAAATATCTCTTCCATCGTAAGTGCCATGGTGGAACAGCGTACTTCTCTTGGACTTAGCCAGAGAGAACTTGCTGCTATGTGTGGTATTCCACAATCATCCGTAGCACGGATCGAATCCTGCAAAACAACCCCGAATCTCGGAACACTGCTTAATATTTTTCAGCATCTCGGTTTACAGCTTACAGTAAGACCTACAAAACCTACCATTTAAAATCAAGGAGAATCTCTGTGAAGAGGTTCTCCTTATCTCCCAGTGGAACCAAAAGCTCCAGTCCCACGCTCTTTCCAGTTTTCAAAAGTAAAATCCGGTATCAGGACCGGCATGATCACAAGCTGTCCTACCTTATCACCCATCTTGATTTCATACTCCCTGTTCCCAACATTGGAGATGATTGCATGAACCTCTCCCGTATATCCTGAATCAATGGGTGGTAGTTCACACACGATTCCCTGTGAGCTTAATCCGCTCCTTGGAAATATGTATCCGGCATAGCCATCCGGTATTTTTAATCCAAATCCCAAAGGCAGCTTACAGATATCTCCCGGCCGGATCACCGCATCCTTTGGGCTGAATACATCCGCACCGGCATCATTGGCATGAGCCCTTTCCGGGCTTCTCCCTCCAAAATCAATCAGCTGTATCTTCATCTGATACTCCTTCCTCCAACACACTCTCTTCGCACAGTTTTGGGAAATCCACCCTGATAATGTCTGTTGGTAACATCTGCGGTGGAATACTCTTTCCACAGGTCATCTTTCCTTCTTCACAGCCACCATTCATACAGAATGGCCCACAGTCAGAAAACAGTTCCCTGTTCTGCTCCAGAAGCTGTTCCCAGATTTTCAGCATCACATATCTGGTTTCCTTGGTGTTTCTCCTGCATGTTCTCTGACGGATCATGTGCTTCCACTGATACGGTGTCGCACTGATCAGAAGAATATTTCTCATTCCCTGCGGTGCACAATATCCGGCAGAATCGTTATCAACACCGGATCTGATCATCTCCTGGTAATTTTTCATTGCCATGCTGCACTGTCTTAAATATCCTTCCTCCTGGCCAGTTCCCATCAGATCATAAGGAATGACAAAATCCTCCACTCCTGAATAATCACTGTATTGCAGACTTGCCGACATATACTTCACTTCATTTTGGTGCCGGGTAATCTGTGCCAGGAATCTTCTGGATGCACCGACTACAACCACATTGATAATTCCAAACTTCTGAATTGTCGGATGTGGCAGTTTCACAAGATTTGCCACGGTGGATCTCTGATATGGCTTTTCATACAGATCCATGAAATCATCGAGGCAGGAAATCTGATGTCCTCTCTGTGTCAGCCTTGCCGCACAGACCATCAGCTTCTCTGCCTGGTCAATGGATTCCGGGTTTAAAATTTTTACCTCAATCTTCTTCATTCAGTTCCTCCTCTACAATCGCACGGAGAATCAGGAAATAGTTAATACTGTCGGTGATCTTCTCATCCCACTGCTCCTTGGAATACTTCCGCTCATCCATACACATATCCGATACAGAAATCAGATGTTTGGACAGCATCCCCATAAGCGCTGCTTTCGGTGTGGTATTCATCACGACTGCTGCCTTCTTGAAATGTGCCAGTCTGTCCACTGCTGTATTCTTCACTGCTCTGGGAGCATATTCTGCTCCCTTTGCTACCAGCATGGATTTACAATGATCTGTCTGCCTGACGATCACTTCATTGAACTCTTTCTGGTTCATGCCCTTTCCTCCTTCGCTTTTGATATTCTGCTTTTCCTAGGTGCCTGCTCTGCCTTTTCCGTATTAGATTTCAGCTTTGATTTCACAGACTCCTTTACCTTTGACAGAGTCCTTTTCTTATCAAGATCCTTCAGGGCCTTATCAACAACTACCTTTAATTCCGGGTTGGCAGTTTTCTCCTGTGTCTCAGGTACAACCGGAATAAATCCCAGATCCTTTGCACCCTCTGTAATTTTATCCATAAGCTCCTGTACAAACGGACTTGGTGCTTTTGCTGATTCCTGCACCTGTTCCTTATCTGCCATCAGTACTTCCATCTTCTGGTCAATCTGATAGATGAACTCCGATGCAGTCTGACGGATCTTATCAAGGGATGCTTTCAGCTCTGGTGTTTCCTTTCCCTCTGACCAGCCCGCGACATAAGAAAAGGAATAGTCAGAAGTATTGATTCCGTAATGCTGGCATACAACATATGCAACGCTCTCAGCCTCAACTTCTTTCCCATTCCTTGAAATGTCTTTTGCCTCCGGCACATTATCCTTGTCATGCAGTTTCTGGTGTGCCATTTCATGAAGCAGTGTCTTAATGGTCTGTACTTCACTCATGCCATCCTGAACCACAATTTTCTTGTCTTCCAGATGATAGAATCCCTTGACATTTCCATCAATCAGTTCAAAAGATACCGGGACCGGACTGATTTCCTGCAATGCCTGCAAGAGTTTGGGATATCCTTCAATATTTCCCACCAGTTCAGACGGTCCGATGGTAGGAAGTTCTTTTCCGTCTGTCTGGGACAGGTCAAATGTCTTTACCACCTTGAATGCCCGAATCGTGACTTCCACTTTCTCCTTTACCGGCTCTCCGTCAGCATCAAATACCGGTCTTCCCTTTTCATCCAGTTTTGTCTGTTCCCTCTCGATCTTATAAGGCGCCGGGGCAAGGATGCTGATTCCCTTTTCTCCCTTTTTCACATACCGTCCCATCTGTTTCCATCCGGTAAAACTCTGACACAGCTGCGCATCCGGTTTCTGCATCATGATCAGAAGTGAATTGTTTACGGAATATCTTGGAAATTTTGCCATCGTGTCAAGAAACTGCTTATATCTGTCACTCTGGAACACCTCCACAACTCCCTTCTCCAGTTTGTCCGTTATCTGCTGCAATTCATCCGCCCGCTTATCCCTGGACTCCAGCCAGTCGATTTTCTTCTGGATGCTGTCGGGGATTTGTCCCACAACTTTTATATCCGGCATCTCATGGATCAGGGATGCGATCATCTGCTGTGCCTGCCAGCTGTCTGCAATCTCCGGTACATAATGGAGCTTATCCAGATCAAGCCTCCTTCCGACCAGTACATCCATCTCCATATATTCATCCGGATCTTTCGGATCAGCCGCCCTGATTCCGATTGCCGGGACTCCGTTCATACGCTCTGGTGGAATTGCTTTGAATTTTGCTATTGCATCTGCCACACTCTTGATATTCTCATGAAATTCGCCCATGCTGTGAAATTCCATGCATTCCGCAACCGTAAGCGTGATTACCTTCTTCTCTTCTTTTACCGCTGTATTTTCTGCCACTCTAAATCCCTCCAGTTCTATATCTTCCAGATTTTCTGTCAGCTTCAATGACGATAAAGGCATCTGGTTTTTCTCCTGAAATGAATAAAATTCATTTCCAGGTCCCACTATGATGTGATCCACCAATTTAACACCTATCAAATCACAAATCTTATTCATTCTGTCAGTCAGACCGATATCTTCCACACTCGGAACCAGTCTGCCGGACGGATGATTATGAACCAATATGATAGCTGCTGCATTGGACAATATGGTACTCTTAAGAATCTCCCTTGGATGTGCAATCGACTGGTCAAGAGCTCCTATACTTGCAATATTTATATTGATTGGTCTCATGTCAGCCCGCAGATTCACAACAGCAACGACTTCCCTGTCATAATCCCGAAACGTATCTGCCATAACTTTTACTGCTGCCGCCGGACCATTCATTGGTTCTTCGCTGAAAAGAGGCGGCATCTCCACCATACGGATAGCCACCTGATTCAGTCGATGCATTTCTTTTTTCTCCGGTTCCTGCTTCTCCACGCTGGAATAAAATTCCTGTTCCGGACGAATTCCGCTAATGTTCATCCTCCGCTCCTTCCCCAACAGGTATATTCATTGTGAACTCCCTGTTTTTCATGCTCTTGAGCTTGTCCAGCAAAGACTCTTTTGTAGTTGTCTTCCCACGTTTGGAAATCTTCTGCAAACCTTTCATATACCCAAGATATCTGCTTTTTCTTGCCATACTACCGCTCTCCCTTCTCCTTTTGCTGTCCCTGTTTCTTCGGAACCAGGGCCGCTTCTTTTTTCTTTTCATGCAGATCTGCTATCACAGAATCTTTAGGCTCTGCCCTCTGCATCCTTTCCTTTATCCTTCTTATCTGGTCTCTGGTAAGTGGCTTGTCCACAATGCTTCTGTGAAGGATCTTCCCAATAGGAAGCCATGTGACATCTTTTCCTGCCATTTCCTGCTCCATAATGAACTTCATATGGGATGCAGAAAACTTCGGGTTCATGTAATGTTCCATATTCAGGTCTGCTTTTGCAGCTTCAAAAAGCACTCTTCTCTGTGCTGGCTTGAATTCCTCCAGCCCTCTGCCGGCATCTTCCAGTGCCTCTTCCACACGAATGGAAGCCACAGACCGTAATGTATAATCCACTTCAACAAATCCGCTGTTATAGTCATCCAGTGCTTTCTGAAATCTTGCCTTTTTCTCTTCCGGTGTTAACTGGTCAAATTCTTTTTCTGCCATAGATTCCTCCCATCGAAAAAAGGCAGCCTCCCGACTGCCTCATTCCTGTAATCCTATTCCTCATCAGATTCATCCATCTGGATATCATCTTCCATGGAAATATCCTCATCGGCATCCTGGTCTGATACAGATTCTTCCTCAATATCCATATCTGCAAGATAATCCTCATTATCCTCACTGTCGAAATAATCTGCATCCGGATCCGGGGCATCTGCTTTCTTCTTGCCCTTATTGGACTTCATATACATAAATCCACCGATACCACCAATGGCTACGATCAGAACCAGTGTCATAATTCCTGTTACATTTTTCTTCTTACCGGTCTCAGGAGCTTTTGCCTCTTCCTTCGGCTCCTCAGAGATTTCTTCTGTAGCCTCTGTACTTTTAACCTCTTCTGTCTCTTTCTCCGAAGCGGTCATGCCCTGAGAATTCATATAGGATTCCACCTCATCATCCTCCATGAGCTTCAACAGGTCTGATTCATCAACAAGATTCAGGAAATGCACGGTTTCTGTTCCCTTATCGTCACGGTCAATAATGATATAGAAATAATTGCCGGACTTGGTTGTGACCGTAATGAACTGCTTGCCTCCTGCCTCAATGGAGCCATAATCATCCACCAGATTCATATTTCCATCCGGTGTAAGAGGACCATAGCTCTCCTCGGCTGTCTCGGTGCATTCCTCTGAATCTTCTATATGTGCGTCCACACCCTGGCAGACATTGTAATCATAAATGCATACCGCACATTCCTCATTGATGGAATCCTGTGAGCATTTTTCCTCACAGATGCATTCTGCTTCCTGACTCTGTGCAAATACAGTAACCGGTGCCACACCTGCAACGGCTGTCATTCCGATTACCAGCCCTCCCATAATCTTTGCTGCGATCAAGTTTTTCAAATTATTCATTCTCTTCATCTAAGAAATCCTCCTCTTCCTTGTCCATATCTGTCTCATTGTCTTCATCCGGTTTCTTACCGGATGTATCTGCATTCACGGCTCCAGGCATCGGAACCTGTCCGCTCAGCATTTCCTGTAACCTGCCACTATTTGCAAGCTGTAAGAACTGTGCCAGCTGCTCCGGTGATAAATTGTAGGATGCCACATCACTGACTATCTGCTGGTTTTCTTCTTCTTTCAGCTTTGCTTCCAGCTGCTTTACCTTTGCATCCGCTGCCTCTCTTTTGGCTACTGCCTTTTTCAGATCCTCGCGGAGCTTGTCTAACTTTACATACATAAGCGTTCTCCTTTCCCTTTGTGACAGCAAAAAAGCCACCACTTTGGTGACTTTCGCTGCATTTATAATTACTGGATTCTTCCATAGCAATAGGCATGTGCCCTCCAGTATGGCGTATCATATGATGCATACTGGATTGGATTGCCACAGTGAATCATGATCTTATTTACCGGATCGACTACGATACCCACATGGGATGCTCCGGTTGTGTTATAGGTTCCCTGGAAAAAGACCAGATCTCCCGGCTTTACATCGGAAGCTGCTACCCTTGCGGTCGCATTCTTCCAGCCATTTGCCGTAAGCCTGCCATAGTTCCAGCCATTTCCACAGTTATTGATGACATAGCTCACAAAACCGGAACAGTCAAAACTTGTACTCGGTGAGGAACCTCCCCATACATAAGGATATCCCAGATACTTTTCTGCTTCCCGGTGCATATTGGAAAACTGCTGATCCGTCAGGTATTCTCCCGGTACGGCATATCTCTCATATTCCTCCGACACTCCCGGATTTGCATATACATTATCCCCGAAGATATCCGGCTTGTTGCCCCTGGTCTCCAGAAGCAGCGTATACCGTTCCATCTGATCCTGCGTCAAATTCAGTGCACTGACAGCTGCGGATATTCCATTGTTGGTCAGCGTTGTATTCAGTATCTTGTACTCATACTCCACTTCAACCTCATAGGATTCATATTCCTCATATGGAACCGATACAGTATAGGTATAGGATTCAAGATGTCCGTTTACCAGACGGTACCCTGTTCTTTCCTCATCCCGGTAATGTGTCACATAATGCCATCTGGTCTCTGTCCTGGTTCTGGTCTCCACAACTTCCGTTAATGTGAGCGTATACTGATAATCAAAGATGGTCTGCAATTTTGACTGAACCTCTGACGGTGTATAGTTCTCATACAGAACAGTCAGCAGTGCCGCCAGTTCAAAAGGATTATGGGATATCTCCGAAAGCGAGTAATTGTATTCGTCATATCCCGGATAATCTGTCTCGATGCTGTCAACCTTATTCTGCAGTGCCGTCTCCAGTGCCACATAATCTGCTTCCACCTGCCTGATATCATCATCTTCTGCGGTAAATGAAGTTGCCACAGTTCCACTGTTTATGCCGCTTCCGAGAGCAGAACAGGATGTCAGTGCTCCTGATATTACAAGAACAATGATTAGTATTGCCACTGCTATGATCATGCCGATCGGATGGTCTTCACAGAATTCTTTCAGCATCTCTGCAAGCCTTCCCATAAGGTCCTCTGCCTGATCTGTCAGCTTTTTACTGATCTTTCCTGCTCCGTTTGCAGCTTCCTTTGCCTGCTTCTTTGCTGCTGCCTCAGCAAATTCCCTCTGCATCAGCTTTTTCCGTGTTTTCTTCACGGTAGCTGACATGGTGCTTTCTCCCGCCTCTCCGGCTTCTTTCGCTCCTCTTGCTCCCTGCACGGCATCCAGATGGTCACTGCGGTTATGGATCTTGGAAGAATATTTTCTTGCCTGTCCATGTTCCCGTACTTTGCCAATACCTGTTTCCACTGCTGCCAGTCCGGCATTCAGGCTGTCTGTTCCACTGTTTTCATCCTCATTTTTAATCGTGGTTTTTCTTACCGTGGCTGCAACGGCCTGATTTTTATATATCCTCCTTCTCCCCTGCTTCTTCATGCTGCGAAGTTCTTTTGCTTCACTGACAGAAAGCGAATTATCCTTTTTTCCGTACCGGATCTTATCACGGTAACTTCTTGCTGCCGATGAATCATTTTTCAGCTTTTCGCCGTGGCTTTTCCCTGCATGGATATCCGGATTCACTTTTTTTTTCCTGGTGGACTTCTTAGCAGAATCCCTTGTATATTTTTCTTCATTCATGCTCTATCCTTTCCGAAGAAACAGCCGCTACGCTGACTGTTCCTTCTTTGTCTCTGCCACTTCGGACAGTCTGGTTGTCATGATACGATAAAGCTCCGTATTTGCCGGGAATCTGTCCACGAATGGAAGGATCACATTTCCATAGAATAAAAGCCCTTCACCTTCTCCCGAATGTGTTACATACGAAAGCTGGTGAGGGCTGATATTTAACTGCTTTGCAAGGATCTGTCTGTCACCTACTGCCTGGTTGAGCATATAGATGAAATCAGAGTTTTCAAAAATATTCTCCACTTCCTTGGAAGCAAGAAGATCCTTTACGTTCTGGGTGATACCGGTCGGGATTCCTCCCCATTTTCTGAAACGCTTCCAGATTTCAACCGTATAAGCCGCTGTCTGGTCTTCACGGAGGAGAAGGTGCATCTCATCCATGTAGTATCTGGTCGATCTTCCCTGGATCCGGTTCTCCGTTACTCTTCCCCATACCTGATCCTGTACCACAAGCATTCCAATCTTTTTGAGCTGCTTTCCAAGATCCTTGATGTCATAACATACAAGGCGGTTCGTAAGCTCCACATTGGTTCTGTGGTTGAATACATTCAGGGAACCTGACACATAGATTTCAAGGGCGGTTGCCACATGCTTTGCCTCCGGTTCCTCCTGGGAAAGAAGTGCCTCATACAGATCTCCAAGGATCGGCATATTCTCCGGTCCCGGATTTTCAAAATATTTCTGATAAATCTGCCTGATACAGCGGTCAATGACCGTCTTTTCTACCGGACGCAGACCATCCTTATTCCCGACGATCAGCTCACATAAGGACAAGATAAAATCTGCTTTCAGTGCAATCGGATTGTCGTCATCCGAATAGTTCATATTGATGTCCATAGGGTTGATGTACTGGTCGGATGTCGGACTGATCTTGATAACCTGACCACCGAACCTTGCAACCAGTGGAGAATACTCTGACTCCGGATCCGAGATGATAATGTCATCATCCGTAACCAGAAAACTGTTGGCAATCTCTCTCTTTGCAGAAAATGACTTACCGGATCCCGGTGTACCAAGGATCAGTGCATTCGGATTTTTCAGCTTCTTTCTGTCCACCATGATCATATTGTTGGAAAGTGCATTCAGACCATAATACAATGCCTCATTCCCTCTCTGGAAAAGTTCCTGAGTAGTGAACGGCACAAAAATAGCCGTACTGGATGTGGTCATTCCCCTCTGAATCTCGATCAGGTTATTTGCCAGTGGCAGCGTGCTCATAAGCCCTTGCTCTTGCTGATAATCCAGTCTGATCAGATTGCAGTTATGTTTCTGTGCAATGGAAGCTGCCTGGAACACATTGTTTTCCAGTTCCTGCTTCGTCTTTCCTGTATTCATGACCAGAAACGTCAGAAGAAACATTCTCTCATTCTGGGACTGCAATTCTTTTAAGAGTGCCTTTGCATCCTTGCCATAGGTTGCAAGATCCGATGGGATGATATCCATGTCATAGCCGGCTCTTACTGCCTTTTTCTGTTCCTCAATCTTGGAACGGTCAAGCTCAGTGATTGTATGCTTGATGGTCTTGATTGCCTCATTCTGATCTACGGACTGGATATGCATGGTAACGATCTGGCTTGATTCCATGGAAAGGAAATCTGCCAGAAGCCTGTCGCTGATATCTGATGCATCAATGGATAAAAAGCTCATGCATCCGTACATCTCTCCAATCTGAAAATATCTTCCGGTAGGAAATGCAAAGCTGCTCGGTGCAATAAAATCCTTAACCGAAAGTCCTGATCCCGTCAGGTACTTCCAGTCGAAACGGAACTTTGCATCATCCCCCATATGAAACTGTCTGTGCATCAGTTCCAGTCTTTCACTTCCGTTTAAGCTCCTTGCCTGTACTCCCAGCCTTTTGAAATTATTGAGGATATCCGTTTCGATATGCGTAAGTCTCGGCTTTGCTGTCTTCATGGACTCCGCATGGATCCCAAAAGTAAGATATTTCGTCTTGGTAAGACCATTGTTTCCTGCTTCCATCTGGTGAAGGAGCACTTCCGAATACTCATCCCTGACATCATCGAATCCGTCATTTTTATGGGAGATTTTGATACTCTTCTCAAAATCCGATACATCCGTCGCCATATTCTCAAATGAAAGCTGAAACTTTACGGAACTGTCAAAGAAATTTAAGAATGCGCACCATTCCTCAAAGATCTCCGTCTTGTCTTCCTGCTGTGCCAGCTGGTAATTGATATCCTGAAACTGGACTGTCTTTGTATAATAATCAAGCCCTACACAACAGATACCACCCGGAAACATCCTGTCAAAAGGAATGCTCTGCTGTACCGTCTTTGGTATGCCATCATTTTTCCGGGCATTTCTTACGATCTCCCTTACTGCCATCTGGTCTGCCCTGCTTAATCCTTCCGGCATTGTGAACTTCCTGCTCTCCTGATTTTTCTTTTTGAGAAAGTCTAACAATCTTTTCTACCTCCTTTTCTGCCTCTGCCTGACGCAGAAGTGCTGCGTAATAGTTATCCGTCTTATATGGGCGGATCTTCGGCCTTTTGAAAATTGCCTGTATCATATGGTTCAAAATGACTTCCAGCGGCTGTCCGTTTTTCTCGTACATAGCCAGGAAAAAGAATGGCATCATAATGACCATCATTCCCATGACTGCCGTATTGGTCTTCATTACTGTCTTCATCAGAAAAAATGACGGTACTCCGATCAGTACCGCCATGCCAAAACAGATCAGCTGCCTTTTTGTCAGATTGAACATCACCTTGCTTTTTACTTTTGTCAGGTCCCTTGGGACACTGATATAAGATGCTGCCATACTCTGCCTCCTTAATGTGCATGGAATATACTGTGTGCTACTGCTCCGGTCTTAAATAAGGTAAATGCCAACAGAATCGTAAAGCCCATAACCTTCCATAACGAAGCAATGATATCTGTGCTGAATGCTACTGACTGGATCAGGACTGCATAGATTCCCACACATACCATGATCAAAAATCCCTGAAATCCCAGTGCGAACAGACTTCTCATATAATTCTGGCCCATCATGCTCTGTTCCTTGTTTCCAAAGGTTGCAAATGGGAGCGGTGCCAGACTTACCATCAGATAAATCTCCACCATACGGCCATTGATGATCACAAAAATGACTGCCGATAACACATACATAAGAAACTGCACGATAAATGACTGTAGGAATATTGCAAGAAGCGGTCCCAGTTCCATAGCCTCCAGTGTGGACTGCATGGTTGCCAGCGTACTGGCATCTACTGCCGTGCTTCCCTGTATAATGCCTCCTGCCTGCCGCACCACACTCTGCGACACATCAAATACCGCCATCGTGATATCAAATGTGTGTGTGATCAGTTCCACTGCCACAAAGGTCTTGAAGATCCATTTCCAGATGAACCATGTCTCAAAACTTGCCAGATTGTTATAACTGATGATCAGCTGTATCAGCTCATAACACGCAATGAATGTGAGCAGTATTCCGGCAACCGGCATGATCACGGATTCCGACAGGTTCCTGACCATATTAAAGACTGCCGGCATGAAATTGCTCGGTGTCTTTCCTACTTCCGTTGCGATCTGTCCCACCTGGTCATTCACAGAGGAAAACGTATTGGTGAGGTTATCCATGATTCCCGATACAAGAATGCCCTTCAGCCAGTCAGTAATCTGCTGAATTATGCTGTTCAATTATTTCCTCCTTTCCTCCGGGACAGGGATTTTCCCTGCCCCATGATCCAAACCTGATTTAGAATAAGCCGGAAAGTAATGGAACAAGTGTAGTTCCGATCAGGGCTACACCACCGCCTGCCATAAGCTGCTTCATTCCCTGGGATTTCGCACCGGGATTGTCATTTCCGTATCCTTCCATAAGGTTGATTGCTCCCCAGATTCCAAGTCCGG